>TARA_R110000787_G_scaffold41162_5_pt1 | contig 21691 bp, 15 predicted proteins | sample TARA_R110000787 | Tara Oceans TARA_R110000787 (sample SAMEA4397920) | marine metagenome | biome: Polar Biome; feature: [DCM] deep chlorophyll maximum layer (ENVO:01000326); material: water (ENVO:00002006), including particulate matter (ENVO:01000060) such as... | depth 35 m | reverse complement strand
CCCGCCAATCAAAGCGGCCGATCGCTCCACGATCGCCAACCCCAACCCGATGCCGCTCTCGCTCCCCTGACCCAGCCGCTCGAATTCGCGGAAGATCAGCGCCAGCTTGTCGGGCGCAATACCGATCCCGCTATCCCATATCTCGATGCGAACCGCCGCACCCCGCCGCCGCGCCGCGACGACGATGCGGCCCTGTTCGGTATAGCGGACAGCGTTGGACAGGAAATTCTGGACGATCGATCGCAACAGGCTCCGATCCGTCTCGACCCAGCCATCCCCCGGACCGACCCGCAGCACCAGCCCCTTTTCCGCCGCCAGGGGCTGAAAACTCTCCGCCAGATCGACCAGCATCGGCCGCACCGCAAAGCTGCTCGGCTGCGGCTTCACCCCGCCCGCATCCAGCTTCGATATGTCGAGCAACGCGCGCAGCAGGTCGTTCGCGCCCTCGATCGATCGATCGAGCCGCGACAGCATGGCTTTCTCCGGCTCGCCAAGTCGTCGCCGCAGGGCGGATGAAAACAGCATCGCAGCATGCAGCGGTTGCAGCAGATCATGGCTCGCCGCCGCCAGGAAGCGGGTCTTGTCCGCCATCGCCGCCGCGAGCTTTGCGTTGACCTCGCTCAACTCCGCCGTCCGGGCGGCGACCGCTTGCTCCAGGTCACGCCTGGCGGTCTCCGTCGCCGCGCGCGCCTGCGCCTCGACCGTGATGTCGGTGAAAGACATGACATAGCCGCCATCGGGCATCGGGCCGCCCACGGTCTTGATCCAGCGACCATCGGCGCGATGCCGCTCGAACACATGTTGGCGGCGGCTGCGCATATGCGCCAGTCGCCGGGCGACATGATCCTCCACTTCGCCCGGGCCGCAATCGCCGCGTTCGGCATTGAAGCGGATCAGGTCGGCCACCGGCACGCCGCCCCGGATCAAGCCGGTTGGGTAGTCGAACAGGTCGAGATAGCGGCTGTTCCACGCCACCAGCCGCAGGTCGCGATCGACCACGCTGACGCCGACGTCGATATTCTCCAGCGTCGCCGCCAGCAAGCCTTGGGAGAAATGCAGCGATTGTCCCGATGCGTCGAGCACCTGTGCAATCTGCGCAAAGCCCATGCCCTGGCCGGAAATGGCCGACGCCATGATCGCCCGTGCCGATGATGCGCCGACCACGCTGCCGATCAACCGCTCGGCCGCGCGCGCGCTGGCCCGGTCGATCAGCACGTCGCTACCCTCGTTCGAGCCAAACGCTTCGATCATCGCCTCCGCGCCGACGAAGCGGGTGACGAGATCGCCCAGCGCCTCCATCGTCGTGACCGGCGCAATCCCCCGTTGCCGCACCAGCCGCACCGCGCCGACGCTGCGCGCCGATACCAGCAGGAAGGCGAGCAGATTGCCGCCCAGGCTGATCAGCGTGCCCGCCGTCACCGCGCTGATGCCGCCCCAGGTAGGCGGGGTGATCGCCGGGCTACCGATGGCGGGCAGGAACAGGATGACGAACCATAGGGCAAAGCCGGTCACCAGCCCCGCCTTGCCCGCCAACGGGTCATTATGCGGTCGATAGACCGCGCAGATCAGGGCGGGCGCACATTGGGCGATGGCGACGAAAGCGATCAGCCCGACCGACGCCAGTTGCGTCGTCGACGGTGTCGCCATCGCATAAAGCACCGCCGCACCGATCAACCCGACGATGGCGCTGCGGCGAATCCACAGCAATCGCTCGCCCATATGCGAGTCTTCGGCCGATCGCCGCAGCAGCACGGGCGCGAACAGGTCGTTGGAGATCATGCTGGAAATGGCGACGATTTCGGTGACCACCATCGCCAGCGCCGCCGACAGTCCACCCAAAAAGACGAACAGCCCCAGGCCACGATAGCCGAAATCCTGCGGCAGGCTCAGCACGAACAGATCGGGCGTCGCGCCCTGGCCCAAAAAGGCCACGCCTGCCGCGGCGATGGGCAGCACCGCCAGCACGGTCACCAGCAAATAGATGACGAAGCCCCAGCGCGCGGTCAAAATATCGTCGGGTGTCCGCGATTCCGTCACGCTGATGAAGAAATGCCGGGGCAGGCAGATGATCGTCAACACCGACAACAGGGTCGTGACCGCGAAATTCACGTCCAGCCGCGCGGGCGCGAAGCCACTGCGGAAGGTGGCCATCCCCGCGGCGATCCGATCGGTCGGCGCGGTCCACAACAACCAGATGGCAAGCGCCGCGACCAGCAGCAATGCGATCAGCTTGAACAGCGATTCGAACGCGACGGCGAACAGGATCGCTTCATTTTGACCCGCCACCTGATAGCGCCGCGCGCCAAAGGCGATGGCGAACAGCGCCAATATCGCCGCCGCTCCGATGAGCGGCGCGGTCGGCTGCGCGACGCCGGACACCAGCGCGAAGCTCAGCGCCACGGATCGCAGTTGCAGCGCGATATAGGGGATGGTGCCGAACACCAGAATGAGGGTTACCAGCGCCGCAATCGTGCGGCTCTTGCCGAAACGCGACCCGATGAAATCGGAAATCGACGTCGCGCCATCTTCCTGCACTTCGGCATTCAACCGGCGCAGGAACGGCCCGCCTGCGATCATCAGCAGGATTGGCCCCAAATAGATGGGCAGAAAGCTCCATCCCCCGGTTGCCGCTGTCCCGACCGCGCCAAAATAGGTCCAACTGGTGCAATAGACGCCCAGCGCCAGCGTATAGGCGTGAATCCGCCAGCGCGACTGACGCAGCCGATGGCGGTGGGCATGCGCCAGCGCCGTCCCGCCAAACAGCAGCGCGACATAGGCGAGGGCGATGAACAGTTGGGCAGATATGGCGATGCTCCCCGTTCCGCGTCGATCAGATCGACTGGCATAGGCGTGCGCGCGCAAACGCGCCAGTTTGCTGGCTTCATGCAGTTAACGAAAAAATAAAGGGAAACTGCCAAGAGGGTGCAGGAACCGGAGACCGGCCAATTGGGCGCTTTGAGGACATTGCTGGAAAAGCGCAGGGCGCAGTCACCGGAACAGGATGCCGATGTAAGGCGGAGCCTGGTCGAAACGCTTTATGCGTCGCCAGCGTCTCTGACGATCGGCGCAGCGACCGGCACGGCCGTCGGCCTCGTCATCAGCAGCATGTCGAATGGCCTTGCTATCCATGCTGTCGTGGCCGCTCTGTGTGTCGTTGCGGCGCTGCGCGTCTTTTCCGCCATCTTCTTTCATCGCCAGTTGGTGCGCGGCACGGCGGTCGCGTCGCGCAATTGGGAACTGGCCTATGAATTGGGAGCGTGGGCCTATTCCGGGCTGTTGGGCCTCATGGGCCTCGTCACACTGACGGGATCGACCAATTCCATCATCCATATGCTCAGCGTATCGATGGCCACTGGTTATGCCGGGGGAATTTCCGGCCGCAACGCCGGTCGGGTTCAGATCGCCATCGGTCAGGTTTGCCTTGCGCTGCTGCCGACGGCACTGGGTCTGTGGCTGGAAGGATCAATTGGTTATCGGGTGCTGGCCGTCGCGATGGTGGCGATGATATTGGGTCTGGCTGAAATCAGCACGACCACGCATCGCATCGTGGTTCAGGCGCTGATCGGTCGGCGTGACAAGTCGCTGCTCGCCGAAAAGTTCGAACGGCTCGCGCGCTACGATAATCTGACCGGCCTTGAAAACCGCATGGCCATGCAGATGCGGCTGCGTGAGATTTTCGAAACCAGCGAAAAGCGCGCCGACGCCGTCGCGATCCTGTGGATGGATGTCGATCGGTTCAAGGAGATCAACGATTCGCTCGGCCATATGGTCGGCGACCGATTGCTGCGCGCCGTGGCTGAACGGTTGAACGACGTGGTGCAGGGGCGGGGGCGCATCGCTCGCTTCGGCGGCGATGAATTCGTCATCATCTGTCCAGATACCGACCGGGTCACGGCGGCGACGATCGCGCAGGAAATCATAGCCTATTTCGCGCATGGTTTCGATCTTGGCGATCATCATCTTCAGATGACCGCCTCGATTGGCTATGCTGTCGCACCCCAGGACGGCCGCGACATGGACGAACTGATGCAGCATGCCGACCTCGCGCTCTACGAAGCGAAAGGCGCCGGGCGCAACCGGGCATCCAGCTTCAACTGGTCGCTGAAAGAACGCTTCAACCGCATCCACGAGATCGAGACCGGTCTGCGCCGCGCGCTCGAAGGGGACGAACTCAAGCTGCTGTTCCAGCCGATCGTCGCCCTTGATGGCGGGGATATCGAAGCCTGCGAAGCGCTCATCCGCTGGAATCACCCTGTTTTAGGCGCGATCCCTCCGTCCGAATTTATCCCGATCGCCGAAAGCATGGGCCTGATTGAAGCCTTGACCGGCTGGGTGTTGCGTGAGGCCTGCATCGCAGCAGCCGGATGGCCCGGCGAGGTCCGGGTGGCGATCAACATCTCGCCAGCGTCACTCAAGTCGCACGAACTGCCCGGCAATGTCATCGCCGCGCTGCTGGAAACCGGCTTGCCCGCGCGTCGGCTCGAACTGGAAGTTACCGAATCCATCTTTCTCGACGATAGCGGCCAGACCAGCACGATCCTGCGCGAACTGCAGCGCATCGGCCTGCGGCTGGCGCTCGACGATTTTGGCACGGGCTATTCCTCGCTATCCTATCTGCGCTCCTATCGTTTCGACACGCTCAAAATCGACCAGAGCTTCATGGCGGGGATAAGCGCCAACCCCGAAGATCGCGCGGTCGTCCGCGCGATCGGCAATCTCGCGCGCGATCTGTCGATGGACACGATCGCCGAGGGGATCGAAACGCACGATCAACTCGCCCATGCGCGCGAGGCTGGCTTTACCAACGTCCAGGGCTATTTGTTCAGCCGCCCAGTCCCCAATGAGCGGATCATCGAACTGATCGAGGCCGGTCCCCTTCATGGCGAAGAACGACCCGATCCTGTCATCCACCGCCGCCGCCTCGCCTGAAACGCGCGCTATCAGCGCAAACGGGTCTGCGCTGCCGCCAACCGCCGCATCATCCGCAAGTCGCGATCCGACAGGGCCAGCGCCGTGTCGGTCCAGGTGGTGACGATGTCCGTCAGCTCTTCCAACGTCATCGGATTGACCCGCCGACCGGCACGGTTGATGCCGACATAGCCGGCATGATGGGCCTGATGATCCTTGATCCACGCCGCTGTCGCCGCTTCGCCTTCCCCTTGTTCGACGACCTCGGTGACGATGCCCATCCCGAACATTTCCTCGGCGCTATAAACGCGCCCGTCGGTAATCATCTGGCGCGCCAGCACGGGGCCGACCCGCCGTGACAGGATGGAATAGGCACCCATGCCGGGGAATAGCCCGAACAGGACTTCGGGTAGGCCAAAGCGCGCCTGCCGTTCGGCGATGATGACGTCAAAGCACATCAGCGCCTCCAGTCCGCCGCCCAGCGCGTCGCCCTGCGCCAGCCCGATATTGAGGATGTTCATATCGTTGCAATGCCAGATGCGATCAACGATCTCGCAGCAGGCGATGCCATAGCGCAGCAGCGTGTCCCGGTCGCGGCGCTGGATGCATTCAGCGAACATCTCCAGGTCGCCGCCCAGGTTGAACACGCCCGGAAAGCGAGACCCCAACACCATGAATTTGAGCATGCCGCCCTTGTCTTCGAACACGCGGCGGCTCTCTTGCTGCCATGCCATCGTATCGCGAATGAGGGAGAGGTTGGAATTGGGCCGTTCGAGCGGCGTCATGAACGCCCATAGGGTTGAAAGCTCGGGATCCCAGCGCACATCGATCTGACCGAGGTCGAACAATGTCGAGCGTTCGATATCGGCCACCAGCGCCTTCTGCGTCGCACTTTCTGCGGCTAATGCGCGCGCGTCGATATCCGCTGCCATCGGACGTGTTTCGCCCGTGGAATTAAACTGTCCTGAATCAATCATGTGCGCCCCGATTTTTTATTGCGCGTGAAACAAAACAGGGCGGTGAAAGGGATGCAATCCGCGTAATGCCCACAATGCGCCGTTAACCATTTTTATCCGCAACTGTTGCAGTCGGGTTGTCCGAAAATGGGGCTGCGGCGGCGGATAGTTGCGTTAATGCAACAAATGCTTATGTCTTGAAATTGTAAAGATTTACCAAGAGCACATCGTTAACCTTTGCCCATTATTCTCATGCCATGCATCGAGAGCGCCCCGCCCCCCAAATTGCCACGCTGGCATTACACGATCAATCAGGCGCGCACTGGCCGTTGCGTCTCTCGACCGACTGCCTGCGTTTCATCGGTCCTTATCGCCGAGTCGAAGGGTTTAATATCGACGCGCTGGCGCTGTTCGATGGCGTCCGCAAGGCGGGTTGAACGCTCACGCATTCGCTCCTAGAGGGCGCAGGTGACTCAGCCCAGATTTTCCTTTTCCATCGCCGCGACCGACGGCAAGTCCCGCACCGGCACGATCGCGATGCGTCGCGGCGACATCCGAACACCTGCCTTCATGCCCGTTGGCACCGCTGCCACCGTCAAGGCCATGCGACCGGCCGAAGTGCGTGCGGCCGGTGCCGATATCATCCTTGGTAACACCTATCATCTCATGCTGCGCCCGGGCGCTGAACGGATGGCGCGCCTTGGTGGGTTGCATGGCTTCATGGGCTGGGACCGACCGATCCTGACCGACAGTGGCGGTTATCAGGTCATGAGCCTGTCCGCGCTGAACAAGATGAGCGAGCAGGGCGTCGCCTTCTCCAGCCATATCGACGGTTCCAAGCATATGCTGACTCCCGAACGGTCGATGGAGATTCAGCGCCTGCTCGACAGCGATATCGTCATGGCCTTCGACGAATGTACGAAAAATGGCTGCACCCATGACGAGGCGACCAAATCCATGGAGCGCTCGATGCGCTGGGCCAAACGCTCGCGCGAGGGGTTCGATGCCGGTGGCGACCATGCCGAGCGTGCCGCGCTGTTCGGCATCCAGCAGGGATCACTGGACGAAGGACTAAGGCGGGAATCGGCCCAGCAACTGATCGACATCGGTTTCGACGGCTATGCCGTGGGTGGCCTCGCGGTGGGAGAGGGGCAGCAGGCGATGTTCGCCACGCTCGACTTCGCACCCGACATGCTGCCGGCTGACAAACCGCGCTATCTGATGGGGGTGGGCAAGCCCGACGATATCGTCGGCGCGGTTGAGCGTGGGATCGACATGTTCGATTGCGTGCTGCCCACGCGGTCGGGCCGCAATGGGCAGGCTTTCACCTGGGCCGGGCCGCTCAACATCCGCAACGCTCGTTTTGCCGAGGATCAGGGGCCGCTCGATCCGCGTTGCACCTGCCCGGTCTGTGCGACCTGGAGCCGTGCCTATCTCCACCATCTGGTGAAGTCAGGCGAAATGCTGGGGGCCATGCTGATGACCCAGCACAATATCCATTTCTACCAGGCGCTCATGCAGGGCATCCGTGATGCCATTGCTGACGGGCGGTTTGCGTCCTTCGCCGCCGACTTCCGCCGCGACTATCAACACGCCTGATCGCTAGGGAATGACGGTGATCGCGATGGCGTAGCTGCCCGCATCGCCGTCATGGTCCAACGCGGAACGCAACTGGCGCGACAGCCCGGTCAATACCCGGCCATAACGCTCGGCCAGATGAGATGTCATCGCCTCGGACGTGCGCAAGCCCGACGACACGACGCTAAGCAGCGCCCGGTTGTCCTGTCCCGGCAGGGCCTGCGCGGAAATCCGCATCGCGCCTTGTGGATCCAGCATCATGGCCAGTTCAACCAGTTCGGTCAGCAGGAAAGCGATCGGCACCGCTACATCCTGGCTGATATGCAGGTTGTCGCTGTCGATCTGGATGCCGAATCGTCGCGCAGCAAAGGGGGCAGTACCCCTCAAGCTCGCCGACAATTCGCTGATCAAAGGACGGATCCCGACACCGCGATTTTCCTCCAACTCGGCAAAATGATTGCGATGCACAACCGACAGCGCATCGACCCGCCGTTGGATGGAGGCATAGGCTTCGACAGCTTCGGGTTCATGGGCCGATCGGGCGTGGAGATTGATCAGGCTGGCGATAATCTGCAGGTTGTTTTTGACCCGATGATGGACTTCGCGGGTCAGCTTGCGCTGCGTTTCCAGCCCCTCGGCCATCTCGGCCTCATGCGTTGCCACATCCTCGCTGATTTCGCGGAATGTTTCGCCGAGCGCGACGATCTCCTGCGCCGGCGTCCGCATCCGCTGCAGCGGTTCCAGCACTTCACCGGGATGATAGGCCGCAACCGCGCGCTGCAATATCACCAGAGGACGGATCAGTAGCCGATTAACCACGAACCAGCCGATCGCCGCCGCCGCAAACCACATGACCAGTGGCAGGAATAGCGATAGCAGCCGGGCCAGCGTGGCAGGCGGTTCGCGCACCGTCATCGTCAGATCAAGGTCATAGGGGTCGACGCGCGCCGAAAGGCTGCTGCGTTTGCCGCCGGGGGGATCCTTGCGGACATGGCTGATGGCGAGTTGTTGATCCGCCTGATGCAAGGTCAATTTGCGGTTCTGCAAGGCGGTGGCAGGATCGGCTACGCTTTCGAGATGCTTGCGCGAATAATAGATCAGCGCCGCGACGCGGTCATCGGTGCTGCGAATTCGGCTGACGAGATAGGGGGCGTTGGCCAGCAATTCCAATGGTGGCCCGTTGAAGCGGTTCGCCAAAGCCATCGGCGCCGGCTCCGCATCGGCGGATTGGCAAAGGCGGCGACCGGCCCGATCGTAGATATAATAGCGACCACCCTCGGCATCGTTGGATGCCAGAAACAGTGACAGGCGCACACAGATAGTGCGATCGGCTCTGTTGGACGCGAGATTGTCGACCGTTAACTGCAGCGCCGTCCGATCCGATTGCAAGTCGGCGGTCAATTTGCGCGCGCTCTGCGTAACCGCGATCCGCAGCAACGCTTCCTTTTCCAGGTCTGCTGTGCGGATGGCCTGCAGCGACGCGACTAGGGCGATCAGTCCCAGCGGCAATAGGGCCAGCGTCAAGATCAGAAACATCTTGACGCCAGTGGATTTGAAAAGTCGAAAAATCGGCTCCGTCAGCGACCGGGCTGCCGGAGGAAGGCTGCCCCGGAACATGCGCTGCTCAGTCCAGCTTGCTTAACAGGTCCAGCATTTCGGCGGGAATATCCTCGTCAACCGCGCGCTGATAGACATTGCGTAAGACCTGCGACACATGACCTTCATCCATAGGGTTAGCAGCCCGGCCCTTGCGCGGGGCAGAGGCGGTCTTCGCGCCTTTCTCCCGGTCTGCTGCGGCCGAACGATTATCCGTGGTAGAAGAAACCAAAATCTGCCCCTCTGAAGCAATCTCTGTCACGCCAGCCTGTCCGTATTCGCGGGAATCATGCGGCGCGTCAATTCGTCGTTCCGCATTAAAGTCACGATGATCGTACTCTTGCCGAAAAAACCATGTCACTGCGAAACAAATCTGCCCTTCGTTGGTTCCGGCCCAGCGAGCGTTTTTTTGACGCTGCCGGTTTCGGGGGACGTCGAAGGGTAGGGGGTTGTCATCACGGCTTGGACATTCCATCCTGTGCTTCATCCTTCCCCGTGTCGGATACAACAGGCCCGCATATGGGCAGGGAGACGAATTGACGATGTCGCTTGGACAGCAACTACACCCCCATCTTCCATTCCTGCGTCGCTACGCCCGCGCGCTCACAGGTAGCCAAACGCATGGCGACGCTTATGTTCGCGCCTCGCTCGAAGCGATCGTCGCTGCACCGGAAGAATTTCCATCTGACGTCGATCCGCGCCTTGGTCTGTATCGGACGTTTCATGCCATCTGGTCGTCGGCCCATCTCGAAGATGTGCCACTGACTGCCGACGGCGACCGCGAAGCGATTGCGCAGGCACGCCTGGCGCGCCTGACGCCATTGCCGCGCCAGGCTTTGTTGTTGACCGCGCTGGAGGGTTTTACCGTTGAGGATGTCGCCTATCTCATCGACCTCGACAGCGCTGATGTAGAAGGCCTGGTCGAAGAGGCGCTGAGTGAAATCGAGGCGCAGACCCGGGCCAAGGTGCTGATCATCGAGGATGAGCCGATCATTGCGATGGACATCGAAACGATTGTTCGCGACCTTGGTCATGATGTGACCGCAATCGCCGTGACCGCTGAAGACGCGGTGCGCGAGGCGCTGGCGGATCGTCCAGGGCTTGTGTTGGCCGACATCCAACTGGCCGATGACAGCAGCGGCATTGACGCCGTGAAGGATATCCTTGCTGAATTTGCCGTACCGGTCATCTTCATCACGGCCTTCCCCGAACGCCTGTTGACCGGGGAGCGGCCCGAACCGACGTTCCTGATCACCAAGCCGTTCCAGCGTTCGACCGTGAAGGCCGCCATTTCGCAGGCGCTCTTCTTCGACCAGGCGACCGCGCCGGCATGATCGTTACGCTTATATAGCGTCTTGTCGGAACTCCCCGCCGGTCGTTGCGTTAGTAATGCGTAACGATCGGGGAGAGATCATGACAAATCAGGAAGAACATATTACATCCGAAGAAGCGCGCGGCGGTTCAAAGGATCATGTCGTGCGCTATGTCCTTGGCATATCGCTTGTTTTAGTGGTTATCGGCATGCTGGTCGTTCTGGTTCTCTGACCACAGGGCTTGTGGCCTGCGGGTCTTTGATAAAAATCTATTCACCATATAGGCGCATTTATGGCTTTGACGACGTCGGTTCCTTCAGCGAGGGCGGCAGCCAATACAGGGGTTGTCTCCGTGGATGAAAATGCGGAGCCGATCGAAGAGCGCGCCGCGCTGTCGGATTCGGACTTTAAGCGTGAACTGGCTGCGGTTATCCCGCATCTGCGCGCCTTCGGTCGTTCCTTATCGGGCAACCGGGACGTGGCGGACGATCTCGTTCAGGAAACTCTGCTTAAGGCTTGGGCGGCGCGTGCGCGCTTTCAGGCTGGCACCAACATGCGGGCCTGGACCTTCATCATCCTGCGCAACCATTATCTGTCGCAAATGCGCCGATCGCGCTTTCGTGGCGAATGGGATGATCTGACCGCAGACCGCATCCTCGCGGCACCCGCAAGCCAGGATAAACATGTCGAATTGAGCGATATGCAACGGGCGCTGCTGCAATTGCCGCAACCCCAGCGCGAAGCGTTGATTCTGGTCGGTGCAGGCGGTTTTGCCTACGAAGAGGCTGCGGAAATCTGCGGTGTCGCCGTCGGCACGATCAAAAGCCGGGTCGCCCGCGGCCGCGCCGCGCTGGAATTGCTCATGGAGAGTGGTGACCTGCCGTCACGGCGCAGCCAGGAAACGACCGACACCGCCGTGCTCGATGAGATCATGGACGATGTGGATCGCCTCAGCCGCGGACGCGGTGGGCCTGCTGCTGATAGCTGATCGGGAACGATAGCATTCGGCTACCCGTTGATTGTCTTTAGGAGGACTTCACACGTGGGTAGGGATCCCGACAAACAGGCGAAGCGGTTGGCGCAAGATCCAATGCGTCATTCGCATGCCAATAGCGTCATATTCGGTTTGATCGCGATCGCGCTTATTCTTGCGATCGGCTTTTTCTATCTGACCAATGATCGCCGTGGCAACAGGCAGGCCGATGCCGTGACCGGTGCCGCGAAATCCGTCGATGACGCCGCGCGCGTCATGGAGGAAGCGGCGCGAAATGCCGCTGACAGATTGCGCTGATAATAAAGCTGCGCGTTCTACTTTACGCCAGATTCAGAAAATCTTCGTGATTTTCCGGCAGGGTATCGTCACTGTCGGATTTCCTTACGGTTCGTTGTAAGGCGTCGTCCGACATTGTCAGCTTCGCCAATGGCGGCAGTGGAAAAAAACGCGACGATGATCAGGCTGTTCAAACATTATGTGCCGCATGCCGTATTGCTGCTGGGGCTGCTCGATTTCGTCGTGTTGCTGTGCGCAGCCGAAGGCGGCTGGATTTTACGGGCGCACCAAATCGGCATGGAGATCGACCATGTGATCACGCGCATGGGACCGCTGCTCAGCTTCGCCTTCGCCGTTCAGACCGCCATGATCGCGGTCGGTGTCTATGGCACCGAGGCGCTTCAATCGATCCGCTTCGCTTTCGCCCGACTCTTGGTGGCGGTTTCGCTGGGCGTCATCTTCCTCTCGGTGCTCTATTTCCTAATGCCCGGCATGACGTTGTGGCGCTCCAATTCGCTCTACGCCATGGGCCTCGCCATGGCGATGCTGGTTGTTACGCGCATCCTGCTTGGCTCGATGTTGGGTGGCGAGGCGTTTAAGCGGCGGCTGGTCGTGCTGGGTGCTGGCAACCGGGCCGACCGTATCCGCGAACTGGAAAAGAAGCGGGGCGCGGGCTATCTCGTCGTCGGCTATATCGCGATGAATGACGGGCCGCAGGTGGTGCAGGAAGCCATCAACCGCAGCGCCATCTATAACCTGTCCGATTTCGTCGTCCGTCTGAATGCCAGCGAAGTGGTGCTGGCACTGGAGGAACGGCGCAACGCCATCCCCATGTCCGACCTGTTGCGCATCAAGACCACCGGCGTCCATGTCAACGATCTCTCGACCTTTTTGGAGCGCGAGACCGGCCGGGTCGATCTCGACAGCGTCAATCCCAGCTGGCTCATCTTTTCTGATGGCTTTTCGGCGGGACGTCGCCTTTCCAGCATCGCCAAGCGCCTGTTCGACATCATTGCCAGCTCCCTGCTGTTGCTGCTGACCGGCCCGATCATCCTGCTTGCTGCGTTGTTGGTGAAGCTCGATAGCAAAGGCCCCGCCTTCTATCGTCAGCAACGGGTCGGCCTCTTCGGCCAGGAATTCTGGATCGTCAAACTCCGCACCATGCGGCAAGATGCGGAAGTGGCGGGTCAAGCGGTTTGGGCGGAAAAGGATGATCCGCGCATCACGCGCCTCGGCTATTGGCTGCGCAAATTACGCATCGACGAACTGCCCCAGACCTGGACGGTGCTGAAAGGCGAAATGAGCTTCGTTGGCCCGCGCCCCGAACGCCGCCAGTTCGTCGAAGATCTGGAACAGCATCTGCGTTATTATGCTGAACGGCATATGGTAAAGCCCGGCATTACCGGCTGGGCGCAGATCAATTATCCCTATGGCGCGTCGATCGATGACAGTCGACACAAGCTGGAATATGATCTTTATTATGCCAAGAATTACACGCCCTTCCTCGACCTATTGATCCTGATCCAGACGGTGCGGGTCATCCTCTGGCCTGATGGCGCTCGTTAAGGGCGGTACGGTGGGCCTATTGCTCCAATTTATCGGCGACTGGGGCCACGCGTTGGCCGCCGTGCTGTTTGCCGCGCTCGGCATCTTCCTCTTTCGCCGTCGCGCCGAAGCCGCGGAAATGGGCATGCTGGCGGTGGCGCTGCTGCTGACGTCCTGCTGGGCGCTCTATGTGTCGTTTGGTGGCGTCGCCAAACCGCTTTCGGGCGTGGCCGAAAATATGCGCAATGCGGCTTGGTTGACGACGATGTTCGTCATGCTGCGGCGTGGTCCGGTGGGAAGGGGCGGTGCCCTCGGGGCCGTCGTTGCCGTCTATGCTGCTGTTGCCGGACTGCTTCTGCTTCAGACTATTACCGACCTTGTCTGGCATCAACTGCCCCAGGACAGTGAATTGCACGAGGCCTTGGTCACCGTATCGCTGATTCTGCGCATGATGACGGCGATCGGCAGCCTGCTCCTGCTCCACCATTTGTATGCCGCATGGCCATTGCGGGAGCGGGGCGGTGTCGTTCTCCTGTTCGGCGCGCTGGCGGCGATGTGGACATATGACCTCAATCTCTACGCGATCGGCTATCTTGTGCCTGACCGAGCGAGCGAACTCTATGCGCTGCGCGGTTTGCTGATGGCCCTTCTCGCGCCCGTGATCGCCATCGGCCTGCGCAAGGGGATGACGGAACGGCTCACCCTGTCGCGGACGTTGACCTTTCAGTCCCTCTCCATTTTCGCTGTCGCGCTCTACGTCATCGTGCTCACCGCCGCCGCCGTATTGATCGAACTGATCGCCGGACCCTATGCCCGCATGGTGGAGATTGCTGCGGTATTCTTCGCTGCTGTCACGGCGCTGGTGTTGCTGCCATCGCCCCGGTTGCGCGCCCTGTGGAAGGTGCAGGTCGCCAAGCATTTCTTCCAGCATCGCTACGACTATCGTACCGAATGGATGCGTTTTGGGGAAACGATCGGCCGTCCCGGCGAAAACCCTGCGCCGCTGGGCGAGCGCGTCGCCAAGGCGATTGCCGACATCACCGATTCTCCTGCCGCCCTTTTGCTGTTGCGTGATGATCAGGGCGGGCTGATACTCGAAACCGGCTGGAACTGGAATGGCGACCTGCCCGAAGGTGCGTCCCTGTCGCCCACTATCGTCGCCCGTCTCGAACAAAGTGGCTGGATCATCGACCTTGGCAAGCGCCGCGCCGCCGACGCCACTCTGCCGCTGCCCGACTGGATGACGCAGGATGCGCGCCTCTGGGCGCTGGTGCCACTTATCCATTTCAACCGTCTGACCGGCGCCATCCTTCTTGCTCGTCCGCCCATAGACCGGCGGCTCGACTGGGAGGATTTCGACATGCTGCGCGCCGCCGGGCGGCAGGTCGCAACCTATATCAGCGAGGCGCAGGGGCAGCAGGCGCTCAACGATGCCGCCCGCTTCGACGAGTTTAACCGCCGCTTCGCCTTCATCATTCATGACATCAAAAATCTGGTCAGCCAGCTATCCTTGCTGGCGCGCAACGCGGAGCGCCATGCCGACAACCCGGAATTTCGCGCGGACATGATCCTGACGCTGCAGGAATCGGTCGGCAAGATGAATGACTTGCTCGCGCGCCTGTCGCAACACCATAAGGGCCGCGCAGAAGAACCGCGCCCGCTCGCCTTGCGCACTCTGCTCGACCATGTGGCGCACATCCGCGCGCGCCAGCATCCGATCCTGGTCAACGGGGACGCACCCTTGGCGCTCGCTGACCCGGCGCGTGTCGAACTGATCGTCACCCATTTGCTGCAAAATGCCATCGACGCCAGCGCGCCCGGCGCGCCGGTGGAACTGCGCCTGTCCGCCGACGCTAACGATGTGCTGGTTGAGATCGTCGACCAGGGCCGGGGCATGAGCGCCGAATATGTCCGCCGCGAACTGTTCAAGCCCTTCTCGTCCAGCAAGGTGGGCGGTTTCGGAATCGGCGCGTTCGAGGCCCGCGCCCTGGCGCAGGCGATGGGCGGGCGGATCGACGTCGACAGTCGCCCCGGCGTTGGCAGCCGCTTCACCCTGCGTCTGCCGCTGGCACCCCACACACAGGAAAAGGCCGTCTGATGAGCGATACCCGTCCTAAATTGCTGATCGTAGAGGATGATCCGGGCCTTCAGCGGCAATTGCGCTGGGCCTATGAGGATTATCAACTCTTCATCGCGGGCGACCGGGAGGAGGCGGTCGAACTGCTGCGCGCTCATGCGCCCGACGTCGTGACGCTCGATCTGGGGTTGCCGCCAGACCCGGATGGCACCAGCGAAGGCTTCGCCACACTCGCCGACATCTTGCGGATCAAGCCGGACACGAAAGTCATCGTCGCGTCCGGCCATGGCGCGCGCGAAAGCGCGCTCGATGCGATTTCGGGCGGCGCTTACGATTTCTACCAAAAGCCCGTCGATATCGATGAACTCGGCCTCATCGTCCGCCGCGCTTTCCATGTTCACGCGCTGGAACAGGAAAATGCGCGCCTCGCCGAAACCGCGCCTGCCGATGGCCGGGTGCTCGGTCGGGTACTGACCGGCGCGCCTGAAATGATGAAGGTCGCTCGCATGATCGAGCGTGTGGCCAGTGCGCAAGTGTCGGTGCTGTTGCTGGGCGCGAGCGGCACCGGCAAGGAATTGCTCGCCCAGGGGCTCCACGATGCTAGCCCACGCCGCCATGGCGCGTTCGTCCCGATCAACTGCGCCGCCATCCCTGAAGCCCTGCTCGAATCCGAATTGTTCGGCCATGAAAAGGGCGCGTTTACAGGGGCCATCAAGACGACGCCGGGTAAAATCGAGCAGGCGCAGGGCGGCACGCTGTTCCTCGACGAAGTCGGCGACATTTCGCTCGCGCTCCAAGTGAAGCTGCTGCGCTTCCTGCAGGAGCGGGTGATCGAACGCATCGGCGGGCGCACGCCCATCGCCGTCGACACGCGCATCGTGTGCGCCACCCATCAGGATCTGGACGCCATGATCGGTGCGGGCAGCTTCCGCGAGGATCTTTATTATCGCCTCGCCGAAATCGTCATCCGCATCCCCGCGCTTAAGGAGCGCGCTGGCGACCCGGCGCTGCTTGCCCGCCATTTCCTGACCCGCTTTGCGGCCGAGATGAATCCGGCGGTCAAGGGGCTGGCCCCCGATGCCCTCGCCGCGCTCGACGCCTGGCCCTGGCCCGGCAATGTGCGCGAACTGGAAAACCGCATGAAACGCGCCGTCATCATGGCCGACGGCAAGCTGGTGACTGCCGCCGATCTCGACCTGGACGAGGAGCGGCCCGAGGGCGGCGAATTGGTGAACTTAAAAGCAGTGCGCGAAATGGCCGATCGCCGCGCGATCCGCCGCGCCATTGCCCGCACGGACGGCAATATTTCGGGCGCGGCCAAGATATTGGGGATCAGCCGTCCCACCTTATATGATCTTCTCAAACACTATCAGATGCAGGGATAACCGATGAGCCGCACCCGCATCGCCCTGCTGGCCGGAATACTATTGCTGCTGCTGGGTGTGGCAGGCCTATGGCAATGGCGCACCCATGAACGCGACGGCAGCGCGGCGCTGGCCCGTGGCCTGGCCGCGCTCGACAAGGGCGATGCCCGCACTGCGCGCGTCGAATTGATGAACGCGATCAGGGGTAATCCCCGATCAGTCGTCGCGCGGGAGGCGCAGGCGCGGGCGCTCGTTGAACTGGGCGACGGCGCAGGCGCGCAAGCCCAGGTCGAGCGCGCGCGAAAACTCGGGGGATCATCGGCTAATACGCGCGACGTCATGGCACATGCCCTGTTGTTGCAGGGCGACGCCGATGCGGCATTGCGCGAAGCGGGCGCGCCCGATGTCCCGGCCGACCACAGTCTCGCCGCCGCACGGATCAGCGCGCGCGCCGCCATGGCAAAGGGCGATATGCGCGCGGCGCAGGCGGAACTGGCCCGCACCCTTGCAAACGCCCCCAATGACGTCGAAAGCTGGGTCGATCTTGGCCGCCTGCGACTGGCGACCGGCGATCAGGCCGGGGCGATCGGCGCGGCCGACCGGGCGGTGACGTTGGCACCGTCCGATGCCAAGGCGCTGACCCTGCGCGCGGAACTGACGCGCGGCCAATATGGTCTCACTGCGTCGCGTCCCTGGTTCGAACGCGCGCTGGCTGCCAACCCGGAATCGGTGCCGACGTTGGAATCCTATGCGGCGACGCTCGCTGACGCGGGGGAAGCCGGCGCAATGCTCGGCCTCACCCGCCGCATCCTCGCGCTCGAACCCGACAACGCCCGGGCCTGGATGATGCAGTCGGTCATGGCGGCCCGCGCGGAAAAGGCCGATCTCGCCCGGGCGCTGCTGGCGCGAACGCAGGGGCGGCTCGATGGCGAACCCGCCACAATGTTGCTGCGTGGCGTTCTGCATATGCAGGATGGCAACGCGGTTCTCGCGGCGGACACGCTCGCCCCGTTGGTCGCGATGCAGCCCGACAATCGCACCGCCCGCACCCTGCTGGCCCGCGCCTATCAGATGGGCGGCGACATGGCGTCCGCCGCCACGACGCTCGCCCCGATCGTCGCTCAGCGGGATGCAGACCCCTATGTGCTGACTCTGGCCGCGCGCGTGCAGGAAGCGCTCGGCAACCGCGACATGGCTGCCGACATGCTCGCTCGCGCCGCCTGGCCAGTGCGCGCCGCTGCCGATCCGTTTGCCGGGCCACGCGACGCGCAACTGGCCGGTGGCCCGCCGCCCGCCAATGCCGCCACGGCGCGCGACAATATCCCCTATATCCGCGCCCTGCTTAGTACCAACCGCACCGACGCGGCAGTCGATCGCGCCCAGATACTCAGCCGCGCCAACCCCGGCGCGCCCGATGCCTGGATCGTGCTGGGCGATACGCTGGGCACCGCCGGACGGGCAGGGGAGGCGGCCCGCGCCTATGAAAGCGCTGCCAATATCCGCTTCGATCGGGCCGTCGCCCTGCGCCTGGCCGCAGCATGGAACCGCGCTGGCGATCCGGCCCGCGCGGCCCAGATCGTGCAACTATTCCTGACCCAGAACCCGGCCGACAATGCCATGCGCCGCCTTGCCGCTGCCGTCGCGATGGAGGCGCGCGACTGGCGCGGGGCGCTGCGGATGCTTCAGGCGGTGCGTGCGCAACGGGGGGACAATGATGCGCTGCTGATGGCGGACCTCGCCCGCGCCGCGCTCGAAACCGGTGACCGACCGGCCGCATGCGCCTATGCCGCTCACGCCTATCGTCTGATGCCCGCAAACCCCATGATCGCCGACCTATATGGCTGGACCCTGCTGCAAAGCGGCGAAAAGGGACCGGCTGTGGTCGATCTGCTGGAAAAGGCGGTCGCCCGCGCGCCCGCTCATCCGATGCTCAACCTGCATCTGGGGCAAGCCTATGCTGCCGCAGGTCGCAAGGGTGACGCCAAACTGGCGCTGGGCCGGGCAGTCGCGGTCAGGAATTTTGCAGGCCGTCAGGATGCCGTTGATGCGCTGGCAGCACTTTAGCTAACGCCCGTTCGTTTCGAGCGCAGTCGAGAAACGCCCACGCAGCCTTTCTCGACTTCGCTCGAAACGAACGGGATGATGCACCTCAATGAATAGGGCAGGCCCGCCGCCGAACGCCTCAGACCTTCTGCAAGTCCAGATCATCGGCCCGTATGCCCAGCCGCCGGATCTGCGCCGCCACCGGCGGCCATACCGTTTCCAGGAAATGCGCGCGCTCGGCTATGCGCAGCCGCCGGGTCGCGCCATCGGCGACGAACATGCCGACCCCACGCCGCACCACGACCAGTCCATCATCCTGAAAGCTCTGATAGGCCTTCGCCACGGTCAGCGGATTGGCCCCTTGGGTCGCGGCAAAGGCGCGCACCGATGGCAACAGGTCGCCATCGCTATAGTCCCCGTCCAATATGGAAGCGGCAATGATCTCACGCAGGCGGAGATAGACGGGTTTTGAGTCGTCGGCCATGGGTGCATCACTGCCATAATACAGCCATGCGGGTCAAGTCAGACCATTGCGCAAATCATGGTTAAAGCGGCAATTATCGGTCCCAAATCGATACGATGGCGTCATAATCTGGCCGGGGGCGCTCTTCCTGTGCTTTGCCCGGCGTGCCGATGAAGACGAAGCCCGCAATCGTCTCGTCCCCCTGCGCAAAGGCCGCGCGCACATCCGCATTATAGGTCGGCCATCCCGTTAGCCAGCCACCGGCAAAGCCCAGCGCATGGGTGGCGTGCAGCAGGTTCATGATCGCCGCCCCCACCGACAATTGCTGTTCCCAGACCGGGATCTTGCTGCCCGCGACCGGCGCGGACAGCGCGACCACCAAGGTCGGGGCCTGATGCGCAAATTGGTGCATCGCCTCGATCTCCAGTCGCCCGGCATCGGGCTTCTCGGCGCGATAGGCATTCTCCAGCAATTCCGCCAACGCCGCGCGCCGCGTCAAGGGCACCACGACGAAGCGCCACGGCGCGAGCTTGCCATGATCGGGCGTCCGCAGCGCCACTTCCAATATCTGCCGCAACTGCGCATCATCGGGACCGGGCGCGATCAGGTCGCGGGGTTTACCCGAACGGCGGGTCTGGAGCAGGGCGAGCGGAGAGGAAAGATCATTGAACATCGCCGCGACAAATGCCCCGCCCACCGCCGCGACGCAAGGGCCGCCTGCACTTTTGACAGGCGCGAATTAGGCTCTACTCTTGATGCATCATTCGGCCCCCGTTCGGCGGGCCGGTCAAACCATATGACAAGGGTTCCCGATGGCGACCTCGATTTCTGGCGTGGAGGCAGCGGGCAAAACCTGGCTCGGCCATCCGCGCGGCCTGTTCCTGTTATTCTTCGCCGAAATGTGGGAGCGTTTTTCCTATTATGGCATGCGCGCCATCCTGATCTTCTACCTCACCAAACATTTCCTCTTCGGCGAGGATCGCGCTTATCTCCTCTACGGAGCCTATACCTCGTTGGTCTATATCACTCCGGTCATCGGCGGCTATCTGGCCGACCGTTTCCTGGGGCCGCGCAAGGCGGTGCTGGTGGGCGGCGTGTTCATCGCCATCGGCCATTTCCTGATCGCCATCACCGAAGGGCCGGGCGGGCAGGATCCGTTGTTCCTCAACGGCTTCTACCTCGCGCTCGCCAGCATCATCGTCGGCACTGGTTTCCTTAAAGCCAATATCTCGGTGCTGGTGGGTGAACTCTACCCCCGCGACGATGCCCGCCGCGATCCGGCTTTCTCCATCTTCTACATGGGCATCAATGTCGGCGGCATGATGGGGCCGATCATCTGCGGCCTGCTCGGCGAACTGTACGGCTGGAGCTGGGGCTTCGGCGCGGCGGGCGTCGGCATGCTGCTCGGCCTCGTCATGTTCGTCTGGCTCAAACCCTGGCTGCTCGGCAAGGGCGAACCGCCCGCACCCGCCCAGTTGCGCGCGCCCGTGGCGGCAGGCCTTAGCCAGGAATGGATCATTTATCTCGGCGCAGCGCTCGGCGTCGTCGCCATCTGGCTGGTGATCCGCTATGCTGAATTGCTCGGCTATGCGCTGCTTGGCTTTGCCGCGCTGACGGTCCTCTACATCGTCTGGCGTACTATGAAGACGCTGGGCAAGATCGACCGCGACCGCATGTTCGCCGCGCTTTTCCTGATCGCGCTCAACCCGCTCTTCTGGGGATTGTTCGAACAGACCGGCTCCTCGCTCAATATCTTCACCGACCGCAATGTCGATCGCGTCCTCTTCGGCTGGGAAGTCCCCGCTTCCATGTTCCAGTCGGTCAATTCGGTCTTCATCATCCTGCTCGCGCCTTTGTTCGCGCTGCTGTGGACCATCCTCGACAAGCGCCGCCTCGAACCATCCTCACCCGCCAAATTCGGCATCGGCCTGATCCTGTGCGGCGCAGGCTTCCTGGTGCTTGTGGCGGGTGCCGCCATGGCGGGGGAAAATCTTACCCCCGTCCTGTTCGTCTTCCTCATCTACCTCTTCCACACCATGGCCGAACTCTGCTTCTCGCCTGTCGGCCTGTCGGCGATGACGCGCCTGTCGGTGCCCAGCATGGTCGGCCTCGTCATGGGCACCTGGTTCCTCGCCATGGCGGCGGGCAATTTCATCGCTGGCCTCATCGCCCGCGCCACCGGCAGCGGCGACGCAGGCGGCGTGACCCAGGTGCTGGACGTGTATAGCCGCATCGGCTGGTTCGCGATCGTGGTGGGCGGCCTCGTCCTGCTCGTCTCCCCCTATGTGAAACGCCTGATGCATCTCGACCTGATCGCTTCGGAGGATAAGCCATGAGAAAAAGCGCAACACCGTTGCTGATCGCCGCCCTGCTGGCCGGGGTGGCCGGTCCCGCCGGGGCGAAGAAGGACAAGGATGCCCCGGCTGCCACCCAAAGCAGTTCGGCCGCGCCGGAGAATCCTTATCCGTCCACCTACAAAGCCTATCCCGGCACCGCCACCGCCATTCGCGGCGCGACGATCTTCGACGGGGAGGGCGGCCGCATCGACAATGGCGTCATCTTCCTGTCGGACGGCAAA
>TARA_R110000787_G_scaffold101328_7_pt1 | contig 21694 bp, 26 predicted proteins | sample TARA_R110000787 | Tara Oceans TARA_R110000787 (sample SAMEA4397920) | marine metagenome | biome: Polar Biome; feature: [DCM] deep chlorophyll maximum layer (ENVO:01000326); material: water (ENVO:00002006), including particulate matter (ENVO:01000060) such as... | depth 35 m | reverse complement strand
ACGCGGAATGTCGGCTAGTCAACGGCAAAGAGCGGCGGAGGCGGAGGCTTCTATGACAGGAGTTGACGATAAGGGTCGTGGCACATTTATACCTTCGTTAGAAGAAACACAGTTAGATAATTTACGTGGACGTAGTGGCGTAGGCGCGTTTAGCGAGGTTCCCTCTGGAATAATGGAACTTCAGCAAACTCGACCTACTGTTGGCAACACGGCAGGACAGGACGTCGTACACGAGGCTTCCATTCAACCAACTTCTCTGGGCCTTAATCTCCCGGGCACAGCTAACATCCCAGCCGAAAGTTCTGGCCGGGATACTGCGGCGAACCGTATGATTGCTGGGGAGCTTATGGCTCAAAGAGCCGCTAAGGCTGCTTCCGATGCCGCAACGGAAACTGTTGGCGACCCTGCTGTTGTACCAACTTCTCCGGGCCTTAATCTCCCGAAGGTGCTGAAAACCCCGGCATTCCCGGCAGGGGATAGGGACGTAAAAGCGGGGCGTGCTCGGTCTTCGTTACGCACCCCAGAACCAGCCGGTCAACCAATTTACTCACCAGCCGACGTGGAAGCAATTGTTGATAAAGACCCTAAAAATAGCACTGCCATTGCGAGTAAATTTCTTGAGCAAGTCGATTTACCACAAGGGGATACGACAACCAATCTCGCCAGCTACAAAAAGTTAATCCAAGAAATAATGGGCGGTGGTCCATCGGAGAAACAGAGGAACCAAGAAAAGTGGAACAACTTTGCTATGATTGGTTTTGCGATTGCAGCGGGGCAATCCCCAAATGCCATGACCAATATCGCTCAAGGAATGCTGCAAGGCACTAAGATGATGGCAAACCAGAGGGAAGCGGAACAAGCCCGTAGGGACAAGCTCAAGGGTATGGAGTTTGATATGTTGTTGTCAGATCGCGCCGCGGGACAAGATCGAAAAACAAAATTTGGGGTTGCCGGAATAAATGCCGACTCAAGAGCAGCAACCGCTGCGGCAAAAGCCGCGGCGGAAGGGTTCCTCGACACTGACGTGGGGAAAGGCATGGACAAAATCTTTGCCTCTTTGGTCGTAAATGAAAACGCCGTACAAACGCCAAACGCACTCATGGAAGCCTTGAAAAAGCTACTAAATTCCCCTGCTTACAACGAAGAACAACAGGATAATTTTATTTTGGCAAAGGGGTTTAACCAAGCGACCATAGATGCTGTGAGAGAGGGTCGTGCTGACAGTTCATCTTCTGGCAAGACCACAATGAAAGACATTCCGGACTAGGAGAGTATCATGGCAACTTTTGCTGAATTACAAGATGCGGCGATTGCTAGGTACGATAGTGGGGATATCGAAGGGGCCAAGCGTTTAAAAAAAGAGGCTCTCGCAACTCAAGAGTATGAACGCTTGGAAACAGAGGCGATATCAGCCTACGACAACGGCGACATAGAAACAGCCAAGGCTTTAAAAAAACAAGCTATTGACACCATAACCCCGTTCCAAGAATCACGGTTTACGGACATCGGTCGTGGGATTTTGGCGGCTCCTGTTACTGTAGCACAGGGCATTTCTGAAGCTGCGGCCTTGGGCTTGGACTGGTCTATGGGCACAGAATACTCTCGCCCTGTCACCGAGGCATTCGAGGAGTTCAGAACCGAGAACGACTTGGACCCACGAGGTGTAGCGGGGCACGTTACCGAGGAAGTTTTGGCTTTCGGGCTTGGTTTTATTCCTGTTGCTGGTTGGCTGGGTCGTGCAAGTTCCGTTGCCAGAGGGACAGCCAGAACCAAATCCACCAGTAGATTTTTCAAAAGTGCGGAGAAGTTTGGCGCATCACCAAAAGGCAAGAAACTTCTGGACACACGGGCAAAACTAATTGGAACAACCGCTGCGGCCACCGTGGGATTTGAGGCTCTTGTTACCCCGGACGGTCGAGCCACTTTGTCCGATTCATTCGACTTCATGCCTGATGCTTTAAAAACCGAAGACACTAGCGAAATGGAGGGTTCTCAGTTTCTTGCTGGGCGTTTTAGAAACAAAATGCGCCGCGGTATTGAGGGCGGACTATTCAGCTTAGGCGTAGATGTCGGATTGCCCATTGCCATCGATGGAGTCCGGGCTGCGGGATCATTGCCCGGAATAAACATTGCAACGGCTGGTGTTGCTCAAGGAACCAGCAAAGTTTTTCAGTTGGGAACTGACTTACTGGGCCGCGCACCGGGGGCCAAGACCGCCAAACGAAAGTTCACTGAATGGTTCAAACCTGCGGGAGTAAACACTCATGCGTTAGTGGAAGAAATGTTAGACACAAAATCTGCGGGGGACGCAGGTTTAAAAGAGGGCATGGACTTTTACAAGGCATGGGAGAAATCTTCGAATGAGTTTTTTGATACCGTTAAAATTGGTAAATTCAAAGGGCCTAAAAAAAGAAAAGAACTTAGACATAAACTGTATAAGTTCTTAGACACAGGAGATGAGTCTTTCCTTGACGGATTGCCAGCCTCAGCAAAGAAAGCTGCGGGTAACATGATTAAAGTCAATCACGAATACATGGACAGAGTGATTGGGGAGTTGGAAGCGTCTATAAGAAATCCCACGGATATTTCCACGCTTGATAAGACCAAAGCAGCACTACAAGAAATGAAGGCAAACCGCTTTCAACTAGATGCAGATGGCGTTCCACTTAGAGGTTCTGAGGGCCAAGAACTTGCTAATCCCGCGGCGTATTTGCGTCGTCGTTTTGATTTGTATGAAAGCAAAAACTATTGGTCAGAGTTTGATTTTAAAAAACCCGAGTACAAAAAGGCCCTAGAGGAATCTAAGACTTTTGTCCGGGCAAACATGCCAACAGACAGTGGTGCAGGAAAAGACTTGTTAGAAGACTTGTTTTCTTTTGGAGACGACATGCCTGTTTTTGTTACGGACGAGGTAACGGGCATAGGTCGATTGTCGGAAGCGGACGTAGATAGATACGCAGAACGTATGCTGTTGAAAACATTAAACTTAGATATTGCCAAAGGTCTAACCACCCCCGCTCAAGCATTGGCCCAAAACAAAAGGATAATGTCTGGAATAGATCAAAACTTCAAGCCCGGGAAAGCAGTGAACCTAGCTGACGGGATATTCATTCCGCGCAAAGACGCCATTGGAAAACTTCCTGCGGTTAGAGTTTTAATGGGCGAATTAACAGAACCCGAACAAGCGTTCACCACTACGATCAGCGATCTTGCCCGATCAGCAGCATCTATGCGGTTTTATCGCGGAATTGCTGCGGATGAAATGGCTGGGGGATTCAGTGTTGATGCTATTACTGCGCTCAACAGACTGTCTGCGGATGAAGATAATCTCCCTATGATTATTAGAAACCCGAACGAAATTCAAGATTTGACCAAGGCCCTTGACCAAAACGGTTTGACCGCGCAATTAGGGGCCAGTAACAACCCGGCGGCGTCCCTTGACGAACAATTTCTTTCCAGAGGATACACCCAGTTAGAGCCCGAATATGTTTACGATCCTCTTACGGGAGGACAGCGTTTGGAAATGGAAGCCATGCAACCTTTTCAGAATCTGTCTTCCAATAAGATGTGGGTTTCTGCGGCAGCTAAAGACGCTCTTACTGTTCCCGCAAGAATGGGTCTGGATGAATTAGGTGAGGTTTTTGCAACCGCCGCGGTTTTAAAAGGCGAAGCACAACGAATGACTATTGTGCCCAACGCACTGTCCCAGATCAGAAACATTTCGGGTAACGTGTTGGCTTTGGCTGGTAATGCAAACTTTAAAAAAGACAGCGATTTTGTAGATACGTTCCGTCTTATTGCATCCAACGTGGACTCCATGGATGATGTCGCTTTGCGCAAATTCTCTGAGGAGTTAGGTGCCCTTGGAGTCATTGATACCAGTCTGGTTACTACGGCATTGAGTAACATGAAATCCGCCGCTAAGGAATTTAGAATGAGCGGGAAGGTAACAGACATTCTCGAAAATATAACGGCATCCACAATTCCTTTTATGCGGCAACTTGAATCCTTGTATTCGGATTCGGATTCTTTCTTTAAAGTTATGGCAGTGTTTGCGGAGAGAGCCAAGATAACCAACGCTTTGGGGCGCGCTGGAATCGACCTAGATAACATGGGGTTTGGCGCACTAGACGCCTTGACACAAAACTTTGTGGACCAAGGAATTGCCAAAAGAGGGGCGTCTTTGATGATGGACAAAAGTGCCTCCAACTTTACGCTGACCATGGCGGGGGACACAGTTAAAGACACGATGCCCGTCTATACCCGTGTTGGTAAGATGATAAAGAAACTGGATGCGTTGCCCGTGATTGGTGCATTTACTTCTTTTGCTTCGGAGAACATTCGCAACTCCGCGAACACTCTGTCACGGGGTGTAAGCGAAATGGGGTTTGTTGCCTCTGACGAGTTGATTACGGCGTTGGGCAGGGACAAAGCTAAGATACTAGAACGCCAGATTAGAGGTATAGGTGCCCAGCGGCTAACCTCATATTTGGCTGTATCTCAGGTTCTACCCGAGGCTATTACCAAGGCGTCCATGATTGCAACGGGAACCACAGAAGAAGAATACAATGCGGGTCGGGTACTGACCCCCGATTTTTATAACGGATCGGCCCTACTTGTTATTGATAACGACAAGCGCGGAAAAATAACCTACGGCAACCAAAGTAACATTTTCCCCCATAGTTTTGTAACGGACCCTGCAAGGGCGGCCTTGCGTCAATACAATAAGGCTGGGTCTTTGGGGAAAAGTGAATCTGAACAAATCTTGTCTGGGGTATGGGCTGGCGTTAAAGGATATGCCGAACCGTTTCTACAAGAATCCCTGATGTACGAGGCGCTCAGAGACTCCATGCCTCAAGAGTGGTTGGGTCGGGGCGGTGAGACACAGACAGGCGCAAGGGTTTATGAAACGTCCGATCCGTTGGGTACTAAAGTCTTAAAAGGTGCAACACACGTTTTCGGAACTTTTGTTCCGGGCTATGTTCGTCAGATCACAGAAGAACGTGGCGGCGAGTTTCAAAAAGGACGTTTACTCCGTTCCCTAACAGGCACAATGGGAACACGGGGACAAGACTACACAAACACAGAAGAATTGGCTCGGACTATCTCTGGAATTACCCCTATTGTAATAAATACACGAACGGACTTTGGTTTTGCGGGAGGGGAGTACCAGCCTCTACGGAGTGCGGCCAAGGGCCAAGCTACAAAAGAAATTAAACGTGCAGATGCGACGATCCCACAGATGACTCGGGCTTGGAGTACCTACCTTGACGATCTGTACCGTGTGCAGAGCGGACTTAACTACAAGATTGAAGCTGCTCGGGCTATGGGAACAAGCGATCAGATCATCCGAAAGCAGTTACGGGCTGCAAATATGGGAACCGCAGAGATTGCGTCAATTATGCGGGGCGAGTTTTGGCCGGGTCTGGCATCTACAGAAATGATAAAAGACATTCGCATAGACATGCGAAACCCTGACAAAAGGCGTCTGATTACGGACATTCCGTTCAGTGAGTTCAATAGACTTTCCAACGAAAGACGGAGAATAAAACTGTCTCCCCAGATGGCAAAAGAGGGAAGGATTGCGCGTATTAATGATCGGCAAGCACAACGACAGGCCGAGATGGATGCCGCCGCCGCGCTATCATCCGCCCCGGAACAAACTTTCGTGGAACAAGTTACAGATACCGCAACAGGGGCCATTGATACAATCACTGACACTGCGTCCAATGTGGCAAACACTGTTACTGACACTGCGTCCAATGTGGCGGGAACTGTATCCGATGCGGTTACTACTGTAGGAGACGCGGCTACAAGCTTCAGAGACCGGGCACAGGTTATCGCTCCGGGTGTGTTTGGAGATCGGCGTAACCTAGATATTATGAACCGGCAGCAAGCAGGCCAGTAATCATTCTATCTTTCCCCAATCATCTTGAATATCTACGTCAATTTTAGATGGTACTTTTAACGATACCCCTGTTTCCATTAGTTCTTTTATCTCGGCAGCTTGTTCGTCGCTGTCTATATTAAAGCATAGTTCGTCATGCACCGTTAGCATAGGAGTATGTCCTGCATTGTAGCAATCCAGCATGGCCTTCTTGGTTTGGTCTGCCGCTGATCCTTGGATCAACTTGTTCAGTGCCTTGTATGTGAACGCCCGTTTGATTGCCGTCCCGTATTCCTTTAGGGCCTCGTCGTGTGGCATGGCCTTCCCTGTTCCGAACTTGATGGGTTCCCACAGGTGGAACCGGCACTTGCGTCCCAGAAGAGTGCGGATTTGCCCGGTGTCTGCCCCCCTCTTGGATGCCATCTCGGCTAGTGCCTTAACAAAAGGAACAGTGTCTCTGTGCTGTCCCATGAGGTGCTTGGCATCATCGAACGATACATCCAGTTGGTCTGCTAGTTTTGCCGCGCCCATGCCGTACATAATTCCGAGGTTCACAGCTTTTGCATCCTTTCGGCTGATACCGGCAAGATCCGCAACGATTTGGTGTAAGTCAACGTCGGAGGTGTTGTACTGATCCACGATGTTATCAAGCACGTTCTTCTGTGGCATCCGCTCCACGCTGGCCGCAAAATGTACCAGTAGTCTTGGTTCCTGTGACGAGTAGTCGAACGACCCCCAACGGTATCCATCCTCGGGTATAAACAACCCCCGGATCAACTTCTTAATATCCTTGTCACGGGCCGGAATCTGCTGGAGGTTGGGGTTGGACGAAGAAAAGCGACCTGTCACTGTACCACCCTCGTCACGGCGTGTGGAGTGCAGTTCTGTGTGGATACGACCGTTGTGCTCGTGCCGCAGAATGCTGTCGATGAACGTGCTGTCGGCCTTGTCAAACTCCCGCAGCTTCACCAGCTTCTGACATATCTCCGCAGGGTGCGCGTTCAGATAGGCTTTGTTAAACGATGGTGCCCCCTTCTCTGTCCTTGGGTATTCCATCTTGAGCTTATCAAACATCTTAGAAATAGATGCCGACGCCCAGATGTCCACCTCCATCCCTGCTTCTTTCTCAATGAACGATCTTAGTTCTTTGGTCTTGCCACGGATAAACTTCTTGTTCTTGTCAGCCTTTTCCAGATCAACGCGAACCCCCTTGCTCCGCATGTCCAACAGGCACGGTATCAGGGCCGTTTCGATATTCCATATGTGCCACAGGTCTTGCTTCTCTAATTGTATCTTGAGCGCATCCCACAGCTTGAGTGTCGCTACAGCATCCCTCTCGGCATAAGCCCCGACATATTTGGGCGGCAGCTTGTACATTTCAGACTTAGCATTGATGCCCCACTCTTTTGCCGCCGCTTGTAGCAGCTTCTCATCCTTACGAAGTTCGATGTACGACTTAGCCATAGCATCAAGGCCAAAGGACCAACGGTTCTCGTCAACCAAGGCCCCCGTTATCATCGTGTCAATAATCTGACCCTTGATCTCAACACCTTCAGCCCTCATCCACCCCGCATCGTAAGTCGCGTTGTGCATGATCACGTTCATTTCAGGCACAGACATCTGCTTTTTGAGCCAGCGCATCGTGAACTTTGGATCAAGGTTGTGGCCGTTCTCGTGACGGATCGGGAAGTACCCTTTGTATTCCCCTGCCGCAACCGCAATGCCTATGATGTGGCCGTCGTTCCGGGCCCAACCCGGTCCCAATGTTGTGATGTTCGGGTCCTTGGTTTCAAGGTCCACGGCAACATCGGTGTACCCTGTCAGGTCTGGGAACTCAGGCGGTATGTTCCAGTCTTTATCAATCAAGTCCAGTTCGCCCTTAAACTGGTGCCGCATGTCACTGCCAAAAAGGTTCTTCATTCACTGTCGCCCTTGTCCATAAACTCTGCACCGAGAGCGGTATACCCAGCTTTGTCTACCCACGAATCAATGTGGTCTATGTTCTCACAAAGACGGGCGGTCTTTACCCAGTCCATCATCAAGGCAATGTGCTGGTCAGTCACATATCCGTGGGACTTCATGGCCCCGTTTATAATTACGTTCCATCCTGTAGCAATGCGGTCAAAGTTATCTCTCGCATCACCATAATCCTTGGCTCTATCACCGTTTATGGTTTCCTTGGCTTTATCGAGGAGTTCATTCCGGTTCATTCGGACCCCCTAAATAACTTACTTTCCCACTGACATACTTCATTGATGTGTGTCTGCCTTGTGGTAGGGCGAACCATACCTATTTTCTCCACCCAACCCAACTTTCGCAAAGATGCCATCATTGCTCCCCACACGTTATGGTGGTGGGGGTCAGACATCCCTCGTGTTCTGCAAAATGCACATATATTTCCGCCTTCAACAATCTTGTTTTTAGATAAATACTTAGCGGCGTTTTCGTAATACTCTTGCTTCCACTCGTCATCTGCGTGAATAAACACGCGAGTTATTTCATCTTCAATAAAATCAAACCTACTTTGTGGGACTGGTTTTTTATTCATATCGTATACCTCCATGATTTCTCAGTTTGAAGAATATAAAGCCTCTCCTTGGCCCTTGTTACACCAACATAAAACGCTCGGTGTTCATCGTCGGGATGTTTGGATTCCACGCAAGCACGGGTTGACCCGTTGTAAACAACGCAGTTGTCATCCTCTCCCCCCTTCATGGCGTGAAAGGTAGATAACTTAATTCGAGGTGCCGATGTTAAATCCTCACCTCTTCTTTGCAATGCATCTATGTAATCTCTTTCCCCACCTGAAACGTTCAACACATCGTAACCCGATGTTTCTGCCCCGTACATCAAACCAAAAGAAAACCGCAACTCATTCAAGGATAGCTCGGATGTCGGGTCCTGTGCGTCCAACAACTTTGAGGAACCTCGTTTGACTGACGCATTGCGACCTTGCTTAGGTAACAACTTGTACAAATCCTTAATCCTCTGCAAACCGACTTTTTTATCCTGACATAATTCCTCCCATGTCAGGAGGCTTGCAACCAAAGATTCAGGCAGGCTTGATCTCCCTTTAATAGAATACTTGAACCCAGCGTTCCTAACCCACTTGGCTAGTTCGTAGACTTGCGAATTAGTCCTAGCCATGATTGTCCAAGATCCACTTAGGATAGGAAGACTATCAAGGTGATACACGTAATCAACCAGCCCTTGTTCCTCACGAGGAAAAAACTCTTTTTCAACTCTGCCACTGATCCTCTGCACAATCCGCTCGGACAACCGATGCACACTTCTCGGTATGCGGTACGACTGGTTTAAAATCTCTACCTCCTTGGCAGATTCAATAAACAACTTAACGTCTACCCCGGTCCAACGGTGGATAGCTTGATCGTCATCCCCTGCTATGATTACATTCTCTGCGCGTAGGGCCAGCTTCTTAGCCATCTCCCATTGCAGAGGTGTGAAGTCTTGGGCCTCATCAATAAAAAGATAGTCCAGATACGGTGCTTCCCCTATCTCAATATACTTCTCAATCATGTCCACGAAATCGTATTTGCCAAACTCACTTTTGTATTCATCGATCTGACCGCTTACTTGAACCAGTTTAGGATAGTACAGATTGCGGTTTCCAGACTGGTTGAACTCCTGATCCAAAGTAATCATCCTGTACCGCGCCCGTGTATCCATCTGTAAATACTGGGAACCCGATCCCCCGATACTGGGCAGCATGATACCATCATCTACACTGGCTCTGTCTTTACCCTCAAAGTCTAATCCCAACTCGGCACCAATAACCTGATAGTCAGAGGTTTTCATTACGTCTTGCGCCTGCAAGCCAAGGCCGTTGAAACCGAAAGAATGGCTGGTTCTCATGTGTGGGAAATCTGTGGCTTCTAAATTAACCGCCGCACAGGATCGGGCAATCATCTCCTCAATGGCCTTCTTGGTAAATGAAATCACCCCGATCCGTGACGGGTGCGTCCCCACTTCCAAGGCTGACTTAATTTCTTGGATCAACCTGTACGTCTTACCACACCCCGGAGGTCCAAGTATTAACTTGGCATTCGGTATCACAACTCTTTCCCCCGTGGTCGTGAGCTTACCCAATCTTCAACTTCCGTAAGCACCCATCGGCTTGCTGATCGCTTGGTGTTCTCATCCCCTAGAACAACGGGCTTGGGAAAATCTGTAGTCTGTGACATCTTATAAATATAAGACTTAGATACCCCCAGCAGTTCGGCAACTTCTCCTACTCTCAGGAGCCTGTTAGAATGGGATATCATTGTTCATCTCCTTTACGGGTAATGTTGGGGTGTCTTCTTCATAGCTTGGAACCGACCAGCAACGAATCGTGGTTCGTGTCCCATCTGACTTGTTGATATTTTGTGTGTGGTTCTCTCCGCCAAGATCACGAATCATCTGAATCATCTGACCTCGGTTCTCAGCCTTGAATCTTCTTTGATGCAAGAAATCTAACAGGCCATCCAACTTGAACTTAGTCTCATGTCCATCGGTCCAAGGCTTCCCCATTTCCATCTCTTCCGGGGCCATGGCCCTGATGTGGCTGGTGCAATACGAACGCATATGGTCCTTGAACTGCCCCATAACAGTAGCTTCTTCTGGAACGTCTAAATGCGTAGCGGTTTTCATCAGTTCATTAACCTGCTTCTGCCACTTGTCAGGTTTCACCTGCGGTGGCATGAAGTTCATCTGCTCCATACACGCCCGTTGCCAAAGACTTTGGTTCTGCAACTGCTCCGTTGAAATCTGAATGCGACCACCGTTCACGTCCATGAAGTAAACCCTTGGCTCTGACATCATAATCGTTAAACTCCCGACCTGTGGTGCATCCGGTGCATCGTTGCCAATTCCAAACTTACGGGTGGCACAGAGCGCAGGATCACAATAGCTTTTGAACGGCTGATCTTTACAGGTGTACCCCCAATCCTTTTTACCCAGAGACTTACACAGGTTCGACATCTCATGAGAACTTAGCGGATTAGAACAAAGAGTACGGTTGTCCTCCTCTGATCGCTTCTCCCAATCGTCGCTGAACTTTTGCTTGTTATACACCCCGCACATAAACATGCTCTTGTTGCGTTCCTCTGAGACAGGACCGTCAGCAAACAAATGCTCAAGGCATGGTGGCCCATCGGTAAACAACTTGCGGTCCCCGGCGAACCGTATAGCCTCAAGTTCGGGCAATGATATGGTGGCTGCATCAACTGCATCCAGAAACTCATCCAGTTCAAGGGCCTCGTTGTTCGCGTCAAAACAATACCGCTGCGTCATCTCCGCATTGAAGTACGGCATGTTGATAAAATTACCCACATCCCCACGCTCCGCAATTATCGTGTCCTGTTTGGGGAATATCTCACAACCGCTAAAGCCCATAGCTATAGACATCTCGGTTAGATAATCTCGTACCTGTGCTGCGGATTCCCACTCGTTTAAAAACAAATACAGATGGGCTCCGCCTGACTTGGATCGGCAATGAACCAGTGGCAGCTTCAACTTCTGTATTTTGGCTTGAACTTCTTCGTGATTCAAATCGTAGATGTCCACGTCCAACGCACCAAACTTACACGTATTGGATTCGTTGATTGGGATAGCACCAATTCCCTGCCCCCCGTTGATATGATCTTGAACTAATGCCTCTGTTAAAGGTTCTCTTATTATTTTGCTGTTGCTTTCAGCTTTGCCGTTTCGCCCAACACGTCCAACAGTGGTCGTACCATGAGCGTTAGCTGCTCCCGCGAATGCGGCAAGCAATCTCTTTGCCTGTGACATTTGCTACTCCTAGATGAAAAACCAGAAGACCCCCGCGGTGACTCATTAACGCGAGGGCCCTCCTTAAAACCGCTTAAAAGGGAATTTCATCATCTTTTAAGGCAGGGGAGGGAGTGGAGGCCCCTTCCTCTGCTGCGGCTTTGACTTCACCAGCAACAACACTGTCGCGGAATGCCTTTGCCTCAAGCATCAAGTGCCGGTCTTCCAAGACACCGATCTTCTCAATAGCATAGTTAAACCATGTGCCTTTGTCGTTGCTCTCCTCAACGGTCTTGAACTTCCAAGATGTTGCAAACAACGGTGGTACAAACATGGCACCCGTCTTAGGATGCTTGATCTTCTGCATGGCAATGGTGGTTTTCCATCGACGGCTGACCTTGAGTTGTGTTGACTTCATGTCGATCACAACAGGCTGAGTCATTCCGTCCTCGTCCACAAGCAACGAATAGTGCTGGTCAGACTTAACCAACTCGTTACCGCTTGGCAGCATCTCTTTGGAGCCTTTGCGCTCGGTGCGCTGTAAGACAGGATCGGTTGGGCTAATCTCACCTTGGAACCCGCCGCCCATATCCAGAGGGATAAACTCAAGATACTTCACAGTCTGGAAACATGGGATGACAGTAATGCCATCCTCGCCCTTCCACAACTGTTTGGTCACAGTATTGAATAAATCTCCCTGCTCTGCACCTTCAATGTAGTCAGCCTCACGCTTCTTTAACTGAGGCGACATGGCTTGCAGGACACGAACGAACGGGATCTGCATCTCGTTAGCGGCAAAGGATGCACCCTCACCCGCGAACTCCATGATATCGTCCATTACGTCTGTGCTTAACTCTGCATTTTTTTTCTGCGCTACTGCGTTACCCATTATGCTTTCCTCTTGATCTGTGCTGCGTTTGAGATAAAGGCCCCGAACATATCTAAGTCGATCGGCTTGCCATCCATGACGCGCTCTTTCACAAACGCTTTTAATGTGGACGGGTGTACGTGGGTCTTGGTCCGTGGGTCGTAACCCTTTTCCTGCAACAACCCGACTAAATTCCCCGCCAGATTGTCTTCACCTTTACCAAACGTAAGTGTGACATCGTTCTTTATGATGTCGTCTAGTCCCTGCTCCCGTAACCAAGCAAATGCCTGATCTTTATTAGCCACAGGAATCGAAGCTGCGACAATCATCTTGCGCTCAACGGTCAGACCGTCAACGTCAAGACGCTCAACGCCCATCTCGTCCATTAGTGCTGGGATGTTCTCAACAGAGAGCTTGTGCTTCTCCTGCTTTAATGTTTTGATGTGGGCTTCCGCATCTTCGATCCGTCGTTCGACATCCCGTAGACTGCGAACCAAAGCACTAAGGTTCTTTCCGGTATCGACATTGACGTTCGACATTGCTGCCGCTTCGTCAAAGAAGTCTTCAAATATATCTTCCATAAGTTTTTTCCTCTTCAGGGTTGATTTAACGAACAACCTTATGCTATCCGTACTGTGGACAATAGTGGAGGTATGTCGTGACTGTCAAGTACAATTATAAATTAAAACCGTTCGATCATCAAAAAGATTCCCTTGCATCCGGGTGGGACAGACCGGAGTTCGGGTACTTCATGGAGATGGGTACGGGTAAATCAAAAGTTCTGATCGACAACATAGGTATGTTGTACCTTGAAGCGGAGATGGACTTTGCTTTAATCATCGCGCCCAAGGGGGTGTACCGCAACTGGGTCAATAAAGAAATACCAGAACACATGTCCGATGACGTCCCGTACCGTGTGATACGGTGGGTGGCATCACCCAACAAAGCGCAGCAAAAAGAAATGCGTTCGGTTAAAGATAATTTCGAGGGCCTAACTATCTTTGTGATGAATGTCGAATCTTTCTCATCGGTCAAGGGCAAGACAGCGGGGGAATGGATGGCCCGTGTAATGGGTTCTCATGGCATGATCGCCGTTGACGAATCAACCACCATCAAAAACCACAAGGCCAAAAGAACTAAAACGTTGATGAAAATCTCAGCGGCCTTTAAATATCGCCGGCTGCTAACCGGATCGCCCGTAACCAAAAGCCCCATGGACATATACTCCCAGTGCGAGTTCCTACGTCCGGGGCTCTTGGGTTTTGAATCATACTACGCATTCCAAGCTAGGTATGCTGTCGTGCAACGCAGGCAAATGGGGGCTCAAGCCTTTCAACAAATTGTCGGATTCCGAAATCTGGATGAACTCACATATAGAATTAATATGTTTTCGTTCCGAGTATTAAAAAAAGACTGCCTCGATCTGCCCGAAAAGATTTACACCGTCCGGAATGTGAGTCTGACCGACGAGCAACGGGCCATGTACTATCAGATCAGAGAGTACGCCATGGTGCTGCTTGAGAACGGCGAGATGGCCACCGCCCCAGCGGTCATCACTCAGATGCTACGCTTGCAGCAGATCATGTCAGGCCACCTCAAAACAGACGATGGTGATATGTTGTATTTCCCGTCGAAAAGAATGGACGCACTAGAAGAAATTATGAACGAACACGATGGCAAAGCAATCATCTGGTCTCGGTTTCGTTACGACATCATCCAGATCACAGAGATGTTAAACAAAAAGTTCGGTGAGGGATGCGCGGTTTCATACTTCGGAGATACATCCGACGATGATCGAGCCGCCGCTGTCCTCAACTTTCAAAACCCTAACCACCCCTTAAAGTTCTTCGTGGGCAACCCTGCAACCGCTGGATATGGACTGACGTTGACCGAAGCAAACCTTGTGGTGTACTATGCCAATGATTTCAATCTGGAAACGCGCATTCAATCTGAGGATCGTGCCCATCGGATCGGACAAAAGAACAACGTAACATACGTTGACTTAATCTGTGAGGGCAGCATTGATGAACGTATCGTCAAAGCGTTGCGCGAAAAAATCAACATCGGTGCAAGGGTGTTGGGGGAGCAAGCAAAAGAATGGCTAAGTTTGAAGCCCACGACGAAATAATCGAAACAATGTGCGACTTTAAAAAAGGACTCCGAACGCTCGACTCGGGGTCCAAAGTTCTTGCAGAACAGACAGGCCTTACCGACGATGTAGCCCGGGCGCTACTAAAAGGCATGAAAAAATCCTACACCAACATTACGCAGATCAGAGGTTACTCAAGGGAAAAACCGGGGGCGCTTGCATCTAAAATCGGCAAGCCTAATCAAGCTAAAATGTAAAAAAATGGCCCGTGTGAAGATGTTGAGGTCCTGTTAAACCACGGGCCAAGTTAAGCAGAGTGTGCAACAAACTTGTATCATACTTGTTCTAGGCCAGCAATAGCTTTTCTGATAATAACAGAAAGTTGTCTCGCCATAGATCGTTGTTCCAGAGACGCTAACGTTCTTAACAAATCATGATCTTCTTTTAGTAGACCAACGTTTTGAAATTGTTGCTTCTCCGTGTCTTTCATCTTTTTACGCGCCATTCTTCCCCCAGTTGTTGTTCAGTTGTAAAAACTTCTACACTAACTGAGGGCAAGGCGCAAGTCACACCCACGAATAACAAGGAGAACTGTGGTAACAGTCATTGTCAGTTAAATGATCTTCTATGATGATCTCAGAACACCCTAGCTGAACGGCCAGTTCATCTACCGTCCAAGACTCAACATCGCTAGTACGCATGAAGTCATCAATCCTGTCAGGCCAACTAATCAAATTGTGCTTGCAGGTGTCCTCAGGTACTGCATGTATTTCCGACACACGAACGCACCGCCAAGGTATCCTACTTTTCTTGTCCTCGTAGTTGGGTATACAATGCCCTGTTACGACCATCCCAGATTTTAATTTCATGTTTTCCATTAAACGAGAGTTGAAAAATACAGCCGTCCCCTCGTCAGTAACCCCAAAACCACTCTTTGCATAAGTGATCTCTTCCATCATAATTGTCATTTGTGTCGTTTCGAAAGTCTTTTGCATCTCTTCGGTTCCTTTGTTTACTACATGGGTAAATTGTACTTTAGTTTAATTCGGCTTATTTGTTGCCTCGGCACCCCTAGCATTTCGGCTATATCCTTAAGCATAAACCCTCTTTTCATCATGCGGTTTACGACTTGTGCTTTTTCTGTCAGTGGTATGGGATTTACAATGGGAGGAGGCACCTTCTTAACGCCAAAGCGCGCCCTATTGTGAGCACCTATGTGATCGTTCTCTAATCGAGGGTTGTCTTTCTTGTCCTTTTTAAATTGTGCCACCCAACAGCGGTTGTATAACTCTTCGTACTTAACTCTTTCGTACTCGTTCATATGCTTTTTCCTATCTCTCGTAAACCGGAGACGTAATTATCAAGCTCCTCGTGGGCGGCAAAAAGATCCCGCCCCACGTTGGGTCCTGCGCCTTTTTTGTATTTTTCTTCCTGAAAACGATCAACTTGTTGGCGCAAATAAGTAAGTTGCGATTGCTGGAACATCGTTAATTCATGCTCTTCCATTGTCTATTCTCCCAATGATAATCGACGCAGGTTTTTCTGACCTGCGCCGATAGATTCCTATGAAAAGTTTTCTTGAATTGCCATAAGTGCCGTTTCTTTAAGCTGTAAACTAAGGCGATCTTCATTCGACAGTGCCGCCCGGTTCTGGACCGTGTTGGCCCTCCGTGTGCCTTTGACGGCTGTTCGTCTGATCCTCTTCTTAAAACCATCCAAACTTTCTATTTTCTCCCCGTCAACAAGACGCTTGTACCCTTCCCCCCTAACGCACAAAAACACGATCCCTTCATCCCGTTCAAGATAGTTACGGGCATTATAAATAGAGGCCCTTAATTCATCTATGGGCTGCCCCATTTCGTTGGTTATTGTCTCGTAGCTTAAATCTTCATTGCAACCTCTGAACAGGCCACAAAGTTTGATAGTTTTTGGTGATCGTATGAACATTTCTCTTTCCTTTTAAGTTGTTTGATTGGGTTACATTGAGATGAGTCGAGTTGAGCTGAGCTGAGTCGAGCCGAGTCGAGTAGAGGCGTCACAAACAAATCGCTGAGAAGAGAGGAGTAGAGCCGAGGTGAGTTGAGGTGAGGTGAGTTGAGTGGTCACAAACAAATCACTGAGTCGAGATGAGTTGAGAGTAGCAGAGCGGAGTCGAGCAAAGTTGAGCCGAGTTGTCACAAACAAATCACTGAGATGAGTCGAGTCGAGATGAGTCGAGGCAAGCAGAGTTGAGACGTCACAAACAAATCACTGAGCTGAGTCGAGGTTAGACGAGTAGAGGCAAGCAGAGTAGAGGCGTCACAAACAAATCACTGAGTTGAGGTGAGTAGAGGTGAGCCGAGCAGAGTGGAGACGAGCAGAGAAGAGTGGTCACAAACAAATCACTGAGCTGAGTCGAGTAGAGGTTAGACGAGTAGAAGCAAGTCGAATAGAGTTGAGTAGTCACAAACAAATCACTGAGTGGAGTTGAGAGTAGCGGAGTTGAGACGAGTCGAGCGAAGTTGAGGTTAGACGAGTAGAGTAGTCACAAACAAATAACTGAGTGGAGGTGAGCTGAGCAGAGTTGAGCGGAGGCGAGCAGAGCTGAGCCGAGGAGAGAAGAGTGGTCACAAACAAATCACTGAGTGGAGTTGAGCTGAGCAGAGTTGAGAATAGCAGAGTCGAGCGGAGCAGAGTTGAGTTGTCACAGTAAATCTATTCGTCCCAAGCGTAAGACAACGCTTTAAACCTCCCGTTTAAACCGCCGTTCTGGGGCCGCCAACGACCAATCCCTATGCCAAAACCTGCGGCCTCAAACACTTCCTCAAACACATCCGGAGTGATCGTGTCATCCATAATAGAAAACGTTGCGTGAACCTCCCAGCCCCCATCAACAATAGGAAACGTGCGGAATACTCGCTTGCCCGAACCCCGAACCCCGTCACTGTTCTGAGGCAAACGAACCGAACTTATATCAGCCTTGTTAATCGGAAGAGATAACCCCCGGTCATCCTCGCAAATAACATCCGCTTCAAAATACTTAGTATATGTGGACTTACCTCGTCCTGCTATCTGTAGCCCCAGCTTCTTAGCCGCCGCCGCTAACGATAATTTAAATGCCATCGCAGGGATCTTGACGTTACCCTCTTTATCCGTGCTGCACTTCTCCCTCCACGTCCTGTTCTCATGGTCGTCCGCGGTCTCCTTGTTTAACTTAGGTGTCTCATGAAGTTTAGACTGGCTGTAATCTGACATTCCCTGAATGTGTACTATAACTTTTCTCATTAGTTCATTTTCCTTTTGCATCGCGTTGTGCTTGTTTCATTAATGTCCGTTCTCTTGAGCATCTTGCCCAAAATACTAAACGTTTTTTGCATCTCTTCGGTGTTCATATATTGTGAAGCAACGTTCAATAACGTCGCGTTTATCTCATCCCTCCTTAGTTGTTTCGGCAGCAGTGTGGAAAGATTATCAAACCATACCGCCATCTCATCGTTGTTAAATTCAATAGGGCCAGAAACGTACCCATCTTCCTGTTCTAAAACCATAGATACAGTGAAACTCTTGATTATGTTCTTTCCGTAATCCCCGTTCTTGTTTAACCAAGTTTTGTATTTTTTAACTTCCTCCCAAGTATCCAACAAATGATATTGGTGATCCTTGTTTTCTTCAATCCAAGATATTTGATACATTTATTCCTCTCCTTTCATCCATTTTAAATCCGCGACCAACTCGCGCTTTTCCTGTACCAGTTCCTCAATCGTTTGCGTCATCGTGGCTATCACGTTGCGCTGCTTTGCGGCCTTGTCCTGTATCGACCAAAGCTGCTGTAAAACTTTATCGTGCTCCTCGCGGTTTATCATGCAGGTTCATCCTCCCAGTTTTCGCTATGGATTTCGCGGCGCGCCGCTCTTTCCGGTTGACAGGTTTTTCCGCCGCAACAGCCGTCCTTTCCTTTATCTGTTTTATAAATTGCTTTCCCTTACCTAAATCATGCATCCTCATCCTCCCGTTCTATCGATCCCGAGCCGTCACAAACGTCACACTGCACCTCAACCGTGGATATATAACCTATGTCCCGGTCAAAACCATGCTGCCGGGGAACGTCTTGCTCCACCATGCCATGACCCCGGCAATCAGGACATTCCTCGGTACGAGCGGAATTAATCCACTTGTTCCACACAGGATGACTGTGCGAATATCCCATTTTACCAGCTCGCATAATACTCTACCGATTTCCAACAACTGCTGGGCAAGTACAACCAATCGGCAGCTTTGTTTAATGTCAAAGCCGTCTTAATGTCCCACGCAAACTTATCCGCAGTACGACGCAACTGAGCACCCGTCAAAGGCACACGGAAGAAATCGCCATCCTCAAAATTTTCGGTAATGTAATTATGCAAGTCCCAGTTTTTCCGCCAATACCCCAATTCCAACACCTGACTACATACCGGAAAACCATCGACAATCGCCCTAGGCATCACATCCGTGGAAATGGGGACATACTTGTCCCCCCTTAAATAACTATCCAATCCCATTATGCTACTTCCTCCACCTTGATTTCACCTTGAACCTTGTCCCAATCAACAACATCAATAATGCCATTGCCCGTGGCCCAATCAAGAACAGACATCTCAACATCCCGATTGAAATCATCCAAATCAACGTCACAATACAACAACGTCGCAGTCAACAAAGTCATGACCTCATTATGATCCCACTCGTTTAATGGCTTAACTAACCAGTCTTCTAACTGATTAGAATAATGAGATGAAAAACCGTCACAACTTGTAAAACTTTTCTCGATCAGCGTATTAAGAATGTGAAAAGGGGAATGGGGACGACCCTTGCCCTCAGTAAATAAATCGTAACAAGCCTTAATCGCACCCTCAGATACCCGCGCAAACACACGGTCAGTAGAAAAATTATAATACTTGGGACTGGTCATCTCTATCTTGCTTGGCTTGAGAGCAATGCCCGTGGCATCCTCAAACTTCTCACACCACTCCTTCACATGACCCTCAGATAGAGCCTTGTGTGCGTCAGATACATCAATGTGTGAATACATAGCCTCGTGAATTCTCTGCAATAATACAGTGGAATTTGGCATCCCTTGGTCATCAGACCAAATCTCAGAATAATAATCAGCCAAGTTCTCAATCTGCCCGTCAATCATCTGATCATAAATCGAATGGTAAAATCCGCAGAATGGTATCTGTGTTTCTTGAGTTTTCATCACACAGTTCCCCCTACTTTTTCTTCGCGCTTCAGCGTGTCTAATGCTGCCATGATAACGGACAATGGTGTGAATTTACCTTCCAAAAAATAAAAGCATCGGGTGAATGTGGTGTTGAACTCATTAGTCACAACGTGAGGTGTAACTGAAACGCTAAGACCACCAAACAATCTTCCAAGATCTACAGCCTCATGGTACTGAGCCATGCGGCGATCAATCAGATTAACCACAGTTGCTGTGACTTCAGCTTGCTTGGCTGTAATGCGGTCAGACTTTGGAGCCGGCTTTACAACTTCAAGCTCTTTGAGAAAAACGCGAAATGTAACCAGATCGGTCAAGTCAGCGTGGTGTGCTTCATTAAACAGACGAAAATGCTTTTCGCGGATCTGGTGAAGATCAAACGGAACGGCCCAAAAATCATCGTCTGTGGCACGGGTCTCTTCAGAAAGCTGCCAAGTTTGGTTGGCATCGCGAATTACTTCATAGGCGCGGTTCAAGTGGTCCAGAGCCTCTTTCTGATGAGACTTAGCAGCAAAGGTCTGATCATCTTGGGCTTGGGTAAAGGCGAGGTTGATATAGTCTTGAGCAGTTTTCATTTCTATTTCCCTAATTAAGTTGTTAAGTTCTAACCCATATATAACCTGATTGTTAATGGAATACAAGTTTTATCTTTAACTTTATTCTCTCGTATGGGACTTCGCGTCTCGGTCCTCGGTTGTGTGATTACACATAGACAGTATTTCCACAGAAAAAGTAAAAACAAAAACAAAAATTCTATTTTAGGTGTAATCATTGTAATCATTGTAATCATTTTAATATTATAAGTTATTATGAGTTATTAGCCAGCCCATTTAAGATTACACCTGATTACACTGATTACACTTCCTGTGGGGAAAAGGCGTATACAGAGACTGGGCCCCCCTTGATTGACCCCTTGCACTGTAATCACCCTTGGTATAAGTTGTTGGTAAGTAACAAGGGTGGAATCATGACTGCACTGGTGGAAAAGAGTGAGAACGGGCGCGACTTGACCAATCGACAGATGACGTTCGCCCGGCATGTTGTTGAGGGAATTTATTCAAACGCAGAATGTGCTCGTAAGGCTGGGTATTCAGTTAATCTTGCCGCTAAACAAGCATCTGTTCTGTTGAATGGTAGAGATTACCCTCACGTCATAGAACATATAACCGATCTGAGAGAGGAAAGGGAACGGCGATACGGCGTCACAACTATCGGTCAGCTTGAGCGGTTGCAGAAACTATCAGCCGGGGCTGAGGACTCCGGTCAGTTCTCAGCGGCAATTAATGCGGAGAAAATAAGGTCAGCACTGGGGGGTCTGACTGTGGATCGACGTGAGCAAGTCAACACTATTGATCAAATGTCTCGGGATGAAATAACAGCGCGACTTGCCAAGCTGCAATCGTCATATCCGCAGGCGTTTGTGATCGATGCAGAATTTAAGGATGTTACTGTCGATGAGCAAGGGACCGGAGGCAAACTTTTGGAATCAGATAAGGTCAAATCTACCCCCAAAAACACACGCGACAAGGATTGAGAACAAACATGGCGGCGGTGTACCTGACGTTCATCTGGTTTGGGACGGGATATCTTTCTGGCTTGAATTGAAAGTCATTAAAGGTAATGCAATTAATATATCTCCTCATCAAATCGCGTGGCACATGGCATATTTCACTCGGGGTGGACAAAGTTTCTTCTTGGCAAAGAGGTCCTTGACCCGAGAGCTACTTTTATTTGCTGGGGATCAGGGTCCTAATTTGGCTTCGGGCGGTGTTTCGGGGGCCGAGGGCCACGTTTTTGCGGGTCCTGCGCCTTTATTCTCTAATCTCAGGTCGATTTTAGTTGCCG
>TARA_R110000787_G_scaffold16622_66_pt1 | contig 21729 bp, 21 predicted proteins | sample TARA_R110000787 | Tara Oceans TARA_R110000787 (sample SAMEA4397920) | marine metagenome | biome: Polar Biome; feature: [DCM] deep chlorophyll maximum layer (ENVO:01000326); material: water (ENVO:00002006), including particulate matter (ENVO:01000060) such as... | depth 35 m | reverse complement strand
CGGGTATCGCCCGCCCGCCAGTAGGGCGGATTGCTCATCACCAGGTCAAAACTCTGCGACGGGAAAGCAGGCGGCCGGGAGAACATATCGCCACAGGTGACAGTGACGTTTGCCGCCCGGTTTTCTGTGACATTCCGTTCAGCCAGGGCAGCGAGAGGCGGCTGCAGTTCCAGCGCTGCAATTTCCAGATCCGGCCGGCGATGGCTGAGACAGAGCGCAGCCGTTCCGACACCGGCCCCCAGATCGAGAACCTGCGCCCCCGGCCGGGCCATCACCGCCGCCGCCAGCAGGATCGGATCAATCGCCGCGCGATAGCCGCTGACCGGCTGATGCAGGATGACATTGCCATCCAGCACCCGGTCTTCCGTCGTCGCCATTATTCCTTCGGCGTCAGACATCCGGCATTCTCCAGCAGACGGGTTGCCTGATGATGATCCTCGTCAATGACCATGATGCGACGGGGAATTGCACCGATGCTCCCCTCCATGATGCTGGTATGCTGATCAAAGACGATAGTTTCTATCCCCGAGTCCTTCAGCAGGGCCTGCACAAAGGACAGTTCGACAGGATCGTTGGTCCGTAACAGCTCTTTCATCGCCTGATATCCTCCGGCAGAAGACAGCCACGGTTGCCGCCCTTCTTTCGGGCTTCTATGCTGCCTGTATCTGTCATGCAAGAAAACCGGGACAATCAGTGTGGGTATCGTAGTCAATCTGGAACGCGACGAGAATAACGGAAAGGATGCTTTCGACCAGCTTCACGGGCTGGTAGCGGAAGATCTGAAAGGCGTTAACCGTCTGATTGTGCAGAACATGCAGTCGCCGGTGGCCCTGATCCCGCAACTGGCCGGCCATATTGTAGCCTCCGGGGGCAAACGCCTGCGTCCGCTGATGACCCTCGCGGCCGCCCGGCTCTGTGGTTATGAAGGCGAACGTCATATCGGCCTCGCCAGCTGTGTCGAATTCATTCATACCGCGACCCTGCTGCATGATGATGTGGTGGATGAAAGCGCCCTGCGCCGTGGTCAGGATTCCGCCAATGCCATCTGGGGCAACAAGGCCAGTGTGCTGGTCGGTGATTTTCTGTTCAGCCGCGCCTTTGAGCTGATGGTCGAAGACGGCTCACTCGACGTTCTGCGCATTCTCTCCAGCGCCTCATCGACCATTGCCGAAGGCGAAGTGCTGCAGCTGATCACCGCCAACGACACCGAAACCGGTGAAGCCGCCTATCTTGAGGTCGTGACCGCAAAAACCGCCGCGCTGTTTGCAGCGGCCTGCGAAATCGGTGCCGTTGTCGCCGACCGTCCCGCAGTCGAGGAAGAGGCCCTGCGCGCTTACGGACTTAATCTCGGCATCGCCTTCCAGCTGATTGATGACGTGCTCGACTATTCCGCCAGCCAGGCCGACCTCGGCAAGGCCATCGGTGACGACTTCCGTGATGGCAAGATCACCCTGCCTGTGGTGCTGGCCTTCCGTCGGGGCGACGACACCGAACGGGCCTTCTGGAAGCGCACGCTGGAAGAACAGGAGATCGGGGACGAAGACCTCGACCATGCCATGCAGCTGATCGACAAACACCGGGCGCTGACCGATTCAATCGACCGGGCACGCCATTATGGCGCGATGGCCCGCGATGCTCTCGGCATCTTCCCGGACAGCGACTACAAGAAAGCCCTGATCGACATCGTTGATTTCTGTATCAGCCGGGCCCACTGACCGTCAGAAAATTTTGCGCCGGGCCCGCGTGCATTGCTTGCCCTGCTCCGGGCTTGGCGTTATATAACCGCCCCGACCCGCGCAAGCGGGGTTATGTGCCGGAGTGTAGCTCAGCCTGGTAGAGCACTGTCTTCGGGAGGCAGGGGCCGGAGGTTCAAATCCTCTCACTCCGACCAATCAGAAAAGCCATCGGTGCAAGCCGGTGGCTTTTTTGTTTCTGTTCATCAGGAAAACCACGATTTCCCGACCCCTCACCGGATACATCCCGGGAGGTATCGCCGGGCTGATCTCACTGCGGATGACACTGGCTTGCTGATCGCGACAGACTAATTGTTCAGCCATCATTGACCTCGGCCAGAAGCCAGTCCCTGACCTTTTCACAGGCCACCATCCTGCGACCGCCCCCTGTCGGCAGGACAATGAAAAAGCCGGTGTCAGGTTCAGCCGGGGGGCACCACACATCGACCAGCCGGCCTGCCTCGATATCAGACTGGATCAACAGCCGCGGGGACAGTGCAATACCCTGCCCGCCCGCTGCGGCTTCGGTCGCCAGCGCCGTCTGATTGAACTGAACCAGACGATCAGGGACCGCCAGACCTGCCTTGGTGAAAAGCGTTTTCCAGTGATTATGCCCGTCCTGAATCAATTTGAGGTCCGAGAAATCTCCAAGGCTGCTGACCGGGTGCATTGTCTTTGCCATATCCGGACTGCAAACGGCCCGCAGATCAAGAGGTGCCAGCCTGTCGATCTGCAGATCATCTCCTGTCGGAAGGCGGCCCTGCCGGATAGCGATATCCACACCATCATTGCGAAAGGTTGAAATCTCAACGCTGGCCACGGTCCGGATTTCGATATCTGGATGAAATCGGGAGAAACCAGCCAGTCTGGGCACCAGCCATTTTGAAGCCAGCGAGGGCGGGAGGCTCAAAGTCACACCATAATCGACCTGCCGCAATTCGCTGGTTGCCGCATCAATGAGAGCCAGCGCCCGGGATATCTGGTGATGATATCGCTTCCCTTCATCGGTCAGTTTCAAGCCACGCGCTTCGCGCAGAAATAGTTTCACCCCCAGATCAGATTCCAGATTTCTCACCTGCTGCGCAACAGCGCCCTGAGTCAGATTCAGATCTTCGGCAGCCAGACGAAAATTCAGCCGGCCAGCCGCTGTATCGAACATCCGAAGACTGTTGAGATTGGTCTGACGACGGTTCATCTGCATCTAAGCCTGTAGTTTTTCTACACCCTCATGTCAGGAAGCATGATTAGTCAAGGCATCCCCGTCGACATAATATTCCGACACTCAGAATTAACGGAGACTGATCATGAGCAAAACAAAGGTAGCAATCATTACTGCAGGCGGTAGCGGCATGGGTGCAGAAGCAGCCCGAAAACTGGCTGCCGACGGCTTTCACACGGCCATTCTGTCTTCGTCCGGCAAAGGCGAAGCGCTGGCGAAGGAACTGGGCGGCATCGGCGTGACCGGGTCAAACCGTAACCCGGATGACCTGAAACGCCTTGTCGATGACACCATGGCGAAATGGGGCCGCGTCGATGTGCTGGTCAATTCCGCCGGACACGGACCGAAAGGCCCGGTTCTCGACCTGAGTGATGAAGACTGGCATACCGGCATGGAGGTTTACCTGCTGAACGTCATTCGCCCGACCCGGCTGGTGACCCCGATTATGATTGCCCAGGGTGGTGGCGCGATCATCAATATCTCGACCTTTGCGGTGTTCGAACCGGACCCGCTGTTTCCGACATCCGGTGTTTTTCGTGCCGGACTGGCCAGCTTTACCAAGCTGTTCGCCGACCGTTATGCGGCTGACAATCTGCGCATGAACAATGTGCTGCCGGGCTTCATCGACAGTCTGCCGGAGAAGGAAGACCGCCGTGCCCGTATTCCGATGGAACGCTATGGCAAGGCGGAGGAAGTCTCTGCCCTTATCTCCTATCTCGCTTCCGACAGCGCCGCCTATATGACCGGCCAGAATCTGCGGATTGACGGCGGACTGACACGTGCCGTCTAGCCTGCAATTTGGTGAAACACCACGCCTCCGGACGGCCTTCATCGTCAAATGGGTGGCGTCGGTGGTTCAGATACTTGGCTATACCGCCACAGCTTTCGCCTTCTCACCCTGGAATATCTATCTGTTCCTGGGCGGGTTATTAGGCTGGCTGGCGGTTGGCATGCTGTGGAATGACCGGGCAATCATCCTGATCCATCTGGTTGCCCTTTGTGCGATGATCGCCGGGCTGGTCAGCACCTGACTGGCCAGCCCGGAGACCCTTTGCCTATTCCTTCGATCCGCCTTCTACAATTGCCTTTTCCCGCCGCATACCGGTGCGGACGATGGCAAAGATAGTGATGATCGCCATGGCCCAGAAGAACCAGGTAATCGGGCCACGGAACAGAATCGCCGGCGATCCGCCGGACATCAGCATGGCCTGCCGGAAATTGTCTTCCAGCAGCGGCCCGAGGATGAAGGCGATCAGAAACGGTGCCGGCGGAATGTCGAGACGCAGCATGGCATATCCGACCCAGCCCATGACGAACATGACACCGATATCGAAGACATTGTTGTTTACCGCATAGACGCCATAGACGCAGAGAACCAGCACACCCGGAAACAGGATGCCGCGGGGAATATCTGCGATGTAACGGAAACCGCGAATGGCGACCGATCCCACGAAGAACAGAATCACCGAACTGATGATCAGGCCCATGAACAGACCATAGATGATGTCCGAATTCTGAATGAACATCATCGGACCCGGCTGAAGACCGTGGATCATGAAGGCACCGATAATAATCGCAGTGATAACATCACCCGGAACACCCAGCGCCAGCAGCGGGATCAGGGTCGCCCCGGCGACACCGTTATTGCCAGCCTCCGAAGCGGCAACACCCTCGATCTCACCTTTACCGAAAGTTTCCTTATGGTCCGAATTCCGGCGGGCCTCACTGTAGGACAGAAAGGCGGCCGGTGCTGCGCCGATACCGGGAATGGCCCCGAGGAACACGCCGATGAAGCTGCCCCGGACAATCGTTTTCAGTGACTTTCTGTATTCGGCAAACGTCACCCAGTTCCCGCCAAGCTGGCGGGTCTGGCCTTCCCCTTCTTTCGGGTTCCAGACCTTGGTGATCAGTTCCGGAATGGCAAACAGGCCGATCAGAACGGCGATGAAGTTCAGGCCCCCCATCAGGTTCGGGTCGTTGAAGTTGAAGCGGTTGGTGCCATAGACCAGATCAAGGCCGATGGTCGCCAGCAGCAGTCCCAGCAATGCCGACAGCGTACCGCGCAGCAGGCTGTTGCCCGATACCCCGCCAATGATGGTCAGTGAAAAGACCATCAGCGTGAAGAATTCGGGCGGGCCGAACTGCAGGGCAAAAGCTGCCAGCCAGCCGGCAAACAGGATCAGCGACAGATTCGAGATGACATCCGCCGTGCAGGACGCATATAGCGCCATGCCGAGCGCCTTGCCCGCCTGCCCCTTCTCCGCCATCGGATGCCCGTCCAGCACCGTCGCGCTGGAAGCCGGTGTTCCCGGTGTCTTGATCAGGATGGCAGGGATGCTGCCGCCAAAAATACCGCCTTTATAGACGCCGAGCAGCAGCAGAATGCCGGTGATCGGCTGCATTGCAAAAGTAAAGGGCAGGGTCAGGGCCACGGCCATGGTGGCAGACAGACCCGGAATTGCCCCGGCAATAACGCCAATCGTCACGCCGGCCGCAAGAGCCAGAAAGCTTTCCAGATTTCCAACCAGCGCCAGACCGTTAAGCAGGTTATCGGTTAAACTCACGGAAGCCTCACAAAAATACCCTGAGGGATAGCAACACTGGCAACATGCGCGAAGAACGCATACAGCAGCAGCGGAACAATGAAGGCAGCAATAATGGCCGTCTTCGGATGATGTGTCTTGACCAGAAAGGCCACCGCGACAAAGGCCAGCATTGAGGACCAGACCATGCCGAGCGTATTCATCGCCAGCATGTACAGCACCATGATGACGGCAAAAGCGACAAGACGCATGCTGGCGGAACGGGCTTCCGCATAATCGGTACCAGGCTGGTCAGAGGATGCGTGGGCCATCATCAGTGATCTGGCCACCAGGCCGAGACCAATCAGCCCCATCAGGGCCGCGACGATATAAGGCCAGAACAACGGTGACAGAACGAGTTTCTGTACATTACTTGGTGTCGACACCCACTGTGGAATGGCGAACAGAATCAGGAAAGCGGCGATGACAATTGCAGCGCCGCCGATACCCATCTGCGATCTACGAGTATCCAATTCACTCCCCCCGAGGAATCAGTAGATATGCTATATGTTTGGGGCGCGCCAGGTTGGTTCCCGGCACGCCCCATACACAACGTCAGTCTTTTAGTTTTCGATCCGCATACCGAGATCGGTGACCAGCTTGTTGAACACTTCAAGCTGTCCTTCGATAAAGGCCTGCGATGCAGCCGGATCCATCAGGCTGATAACCGAACCACGGGATTCCATTTTCTCAACGAAAGCCTTGTCCTTAACGGTTTCAGCGAGCCAGCCGCGCCATTTGGTCGCAACATCGTCGGAAATGTCATCCGGGCCGGCAATACCGGTCCAGCCAACCAGCTTTTCGAGACCCGGCTTGCCCAGGTCTTTCGAGGTCGGTGCATCAAAGCCAACGACCGGCTCTGCCGTCGTGACCATCAGCGGACGAAGCTGTTTGTTGGCAACGAAGCTGGCCAGCGCCGAGGTGTTGGTGCAGATGAACGTGGCCGTGCCGGCGAGAACTGCCGTTGCTGCCGCGCCGCCACCCTTCAGCGGAATATGCACAGCGTCCTTCACCGGGTTTTCAATGCCGAACTGGTTCAGAGCCATGGCACCGGCGATGTGCAGCAGCGAGCCGACACCGGAGGAGCTGTAGCTGACCTTGCCCGGATTGGCTTTCACCTGAGCCGCCAGATCATCCATCGACTTGATCGGCGAATCCATCTTCACTGCGCAGGCGACAGGGTTGATTTCATAGACACCAACGAAGCGGAAATCGGAAAGCTTGTATGGCAGTGTCGCCTTCATTGCCGGGTTCACGGTGTGTGAACCGACACGGGCAAACACCATGGTGTAACCGTCAGCCGGAGCATTCGCGACCGAGACCGTACCTGTGGCGCCACCGGCACCGGTGCGGTTGACCATCACCAGCGGGCTGCCGACAGCCTTGCCCAGCGGCTCGGCAATCGTGCGGGCCGAAATATCCGTAGCCCCGCCCGGACCGTAAGCAATTACCATCGTAATCGGGCGTTCCGGATAGTCAGCCATGGCTGTGGCTGCTGTCAGTGTCATTGCCAGAGCGCTTACCGCGCCTGTCAGAATACGTTTCATTGAATCCTCCCTATTAAAAACTGTCTGTTTTCCAGGCCGATTATAAACAGGCAATACGGCCTGTTGCCAATCCATCCTGAAAGCAGCTTAATCTTAAGTCTGCTTTCATGACAGACACAAACTATTACAATTACCGTAAGAAAAATTTACACAACTCTCGGATCCGTCTTCAATGTCGATAAGAATGCTGAAAACGCTGGTGGCGGTTGCCGATCACGGCACCTTCAGTTCAGCAGCAGACTCCGTATATCTGACTCATGCTGCCGTCAGTCAGCAGATGAAGGCGCTGGAAGAAGAATGGCAGCTGGCTTTGTTCGACCGGTCCCACCGGACACCAAGACTGACATCGACGGGACAGGCTGCCGTCGCCCGGGCACGGGAGGTTGTTGCAGCCTATGACAATATTGTCCCTTCGATTGCCGGTGAAGAAGGGTTGCGGGGCAAGTTCACCATCGGCGCTGTCCCCACCACCCTGACCGGCCTTGTCCCTTTCGCGATTTCCATGCTGCGCGAAGATTATCCCGACATTCATGTCTATGTGGTTCCCGGCGAGACATCGGACCTCGCCCGGCAGGTTGCCCGTGGCGCTCTTGATGCGGCCATTGTCACCAAACCCCCGATCCTGCAGACCGAGCATTACTGGTCACCGATTGCCCATGAACCCATGGAACTGCTGGCCTCGGTAAAGACCGAAAGCAACGATCCGCTCGAATTGCTGTCCACCAATCCCTTTATCCGTTTTTCCCGCAGCGCGGTTGTCGGCGGCATGATCGAAAACTGGCTGCGGACCAAGGGCATCATCGTTCAGGACAGCATGGAGCTTGAAAATCTGGAAGCAATCTCCAGCATGGTGCTTGGCAATCTCGGTGTTTCGATTGCTCCCCGCACCTGCGTCGCTTCGGCCAATCCGCTGCCACTCAAACGCATCACACTCGACCCCGGGGTCTGGTTTCGCGAACTGGGCCTGATATCGCGCCCGGACAATGTCCGCATCCGGGTGCTTGAAGCCATGCAGGCAAAGCTTCTTCGCGCTGTGGAAGTGGGCGAATTCAAAACCGGCGCGACGAAGACAAAACGGAGCTGACATGACCCCCGATTATATTCTGTTACTGGCCGCTGGTGCAGCAGCCGGAGGGTTCATCAACGGCCTCGTCGGTTTTGGCACCGGATTGTTCGCCCTCGGCTTCTGGCTCCAGATCATGTCGCCGCTCCACGCGGTTGCCATGGTTCTGGCCATGTCCGTTCTCGGCGGCGCGCAGGGGGTCTTTCTGGTCCGCAAGTCAATCAACTGGCCGCGTCTGCTGCGTTTTCTGCTGCCTGCAATTGTCGGGATACCGCTGGGCTTCGAACTGCTGAAAGTCCTCGATCCGGCGATTCTGAAGATCGTCATCGCCAGTTTCATGATCCTGTATGGCGGGTTCTTTGCCTTTCGCCGGGGGCTGCCGACATTTGACCGCCAGACCCGGGTGATTGATTCCATCATCGGCTTTGTCAGCGGCATTCTGGGTGGTGCGGCCGGGCTGTGCGGCGCCCTGCCGACCATGTGGTGCGCCATGCGGCCCTGGCCGAAGGCTGATCAGCGCGCCCTGCTCCAGCCCTTCAATGTCATCATTCTGGGCATCACGATCATTCTGTTCGCCTTCAAGGGGGCTTATGACGTGGCAACCCTGCTCAGTATCGCCATCGCATTTCCGGTCACAACCATCAGTGCCAGAACCGGAATCTGGCTGTTTGGCAAATTGGCGGATGACACTTTCCGGCGGCTGCTTATTCTGCTGATGCTTTTCTCCGGACTTATTCTGCTTGCCCGCGAATTGATCTGACCAACCGACAAGGAACTTCCTCATGAGCGAGAAATCTGTCGCCCCGGTTACCATCGACCGGCTTGATGCACATGTCTTCCGGGCTCCGACGCCCAGACCTGTATCCACATCTTTCGGGGTTATGACCGACCGGCCGGCTGTTTTCGTCCGCGTCACCGATAAAACCGGGGCTTTCGGCTGGGGTGAAATTTTTGCCAACTGGCCTGCGGCAGGTGCAGAACACCGGGCGCGGCTGCTGATGGAAGACATCTCCGACCTGGTTCTTGGTGTCACGGTGGAGAAACCGTCCGACCTGTTTTACCGGCTGGAAAAGGCCACCCATACCCGTGCCCTGCAATGCGGCGAATGGGGACCATTCAGACAGGTTATTGCCGGACTGGACATCGCCCTGCATGACCTGTTTGCCCGTCAGGCTGGCAAGTCGATGCGCTGTTTCCTCAATCCGGAAGCCCGGGTCTCGGTGCCAGCCTATGCCAGCGGCATCCATGTTCGCGACGGTGCGGCGACCATCCCCGAACAGCGGACTGCCGGGCATCAGAATTTCAAGGTCAAGATCGGTTTCGACAAGGTTGAAGACCTGAACGGGTTGCGCAGTTCAGCAGCGACCCTGCTGCCGGGTGAAAAGTTGCTGAGTGACGCCAATCAAGCCTGGACCCTGACGGAAGCCATCGAGTTCGTTCATGACGCCGGAGATATCGGCCTTGGCTGGCTCGAAGAAGCCATCGGTGCCGACGCCCCCGCAGAAGACTGGCGCAAGCTTGCCGAAGCCAGCAGTATCCCCCTGTCAGGCGGTGAAAACATTGCCGGTTTCGGCGATTTCGACGAAGCGATTTCTGCCGGTTCCCTGTCGGTAATCCAGCCGGACATCATGAAATGGGGCGGCTTCACCGGTTGCGTCAAAGTCTCCGAGCAGGCCATCAGGGCCGGTCGCATGCTCTGCCCGCACTTCCTCGGTGGTGGAATCGGCCTCGTCGCCTCCGCGCACATGCTGGCGGCTGTCGGCGGAGATGGCATGCTGGAAGTCGATGCCAACATCAATCCGCTCCGCGATGATTTCGCCGCTGCCGGGAGCCGTATCCGTGACGGTGAATTCCATATCCATGAAGGTCTCGGACTCGGCATCGATACCCTGCCGGAGAGTCTGGAGCCCTTACGAACCCTGTCCCTGACCCGACATCAGTAACAACACGGGCCAAACCCCTTCAAATCTGACAATCAAAAACATCTCTGAGGAAACATATGTCCATCCGATGCAAAGCAACCATCCTGCGCCGCACAGGCGCACCGGCTCCCTATGCCCAGTCAATGCCGCTTTCGGTGGAAGATGTAACCCTCGACCCGCCGGGACCGACGGAAGCCCTGGTGAAGATTGCCAGTGCCGGGCTCTGCCATTCCGATCTCTCGGTCATCAACGGAACGCGGGCAAAGCCGGTTCCTCTGGCCATGGGTCACGAGGGCGCGGGCGAGGTGGTCGAAGTCGGTTCTGCCCTGCGGGACATCAAGGTCGGCGATCCCGTGGTATTCCAGTTCTCGGCCTCCTGCGGGCGCTGCCGGCGCTGCATGGAAGGCCGCCCACAAATCTGCCAGGTCTCCAAGATCACCGGTGCAAAAGGTGAACTGATGGGTGGCGGCACCCGCATCCGCGATGCCGACGGCAACCCGGTTTCCCACCATTCCGGCGTCTCCTGCTTCGCGGAATATGCTGTTCTGGACCGGGGCAGTCTGGTCGTTGTCGACCGCGACGTATCACTGGAATCTGCGGCCGTCTTCGGCTGTGCCGTGATGACCGGCGTCGGTGCGGTCATGAATACCGCCCGTATCCGCCCCGGTGACAAGGTCGCCATTATCGGTCTTGGCGGCGTCGGGCTGAGCGGTGTGATGGGGGCCCGGCTTGCCGGTGCCGAACAGATCATCGCCATCGATCTTGATGAACGCAAATTCCCCCGCGCCATGGAATTGGGTGCAACCCATACCTTCAAAGGCGACGACCCGGAACTGAAGGCCAAGATCATGGACCTGACCGGCGGCGGCGTCGATTTCGCCATTGATCTGGCCGGCGTCGTTGCAGCCATGGAAATCGGTTATGCCATTACGATTCGCGGCGGGGCGCTGGTAACGGCCGGGCTGTCACCGGCAGGCGCTCCCTTCTCGTTCGAACAGGCTGATCTTGTGTCGCAGGAGAAATCAATTCTCGGCAGCTATATGGGATCCTGTGTACCGGTACGCGACATCCCCCGGTTTATTGAACTGCACCGTCAGGGACGGTTGCCGGTTGATCGCCTGATCGACCGGACGATCGGATTTGACCAGATGAATGATGGTTTTGACCGCCTCGCTTCCGGTGAAATGATCCGACAGATTCTGGTACCATAATATCCAGCTATTGCGCGCCGGTGGCCGTGTCATCGGCGCGCAGCAGGCAGATTGCAAAACAGGTCCCCTCCGGACCGGTATCGGTCAGAATCAGGTCACCCTTCATCAGCAGCATGATCCGCTTGGAGATTGCCAGCCCCAGACCGCTGCCTGAATCCGTCTTGTAATTGGCGCTCCATCCCCGCGAAAATTTCTGGAACAGAGTCTCGCGAACATCTGGCGGAATGCCCGGCCCATTATCGCGGAAATAAACCTCTACGGTTGCCGACCCTTCGCTGGAGCGACCAACGCTGATCCGGACTTCCGGATCAGTACCCGTGGCGAATTTCGCCGCGTTGGACAGCAGGTTGATACAGACCTGTTTCAGCCGGTCCGGATCACCCAATACCATCAGCGTGGCGGTGCCCAGTTCATCGCGAACTGCAACCCCCTTGCCCTGTGTCAGGCCACGCATGGCCTCAATCGCACTGCGGATCACAGCCGTCGCATCAACCGGCACGGACACGCCTTCCAGCTGACCGTTTTCCAGCCGGCTGAGTTCCAGAATCTCGTCCAGTAACCGGGTCAGACGTTCACTTTCATGCTGGATAACCTCAATAAACCGGCGGGCCTGCGCATCCTCAAGATTCTTTGTGGAGACAAGTATTTCAGAAAAAGACCGGATGGAGGTCATGGGCGTACGCAACTCATGGCTGACCTGGCTGAGGAAATCATCCTTCATCTTGTCGAGCCGGGTTAGCTGCTCATTCGCCTGCCGCAGCTTTGCCGCCGTGCCTTCCAGCTCCTTCGATTTGCGTTCAAGCTCGCGGGAATAGCGGATTGCCTGCTGAGTTTCATCCAGCAGGTTGATGACCGCATCAAGCGTGATGGTTTCACCCTGTGCCACCCGGCTGATCAGGGTCCGCGCCGAGGCCGCACCGATGCTGCCGGCAAGCTGGCGTTCAACGTGAGCGATCAGCGCCGGTTCCGGCAGGGGCAGCGGATCAACCCGCCCCTGACGCAGCGCATAATCACGGAAGATTTCATGCGCCCGTTCCCGCCCCAGTATCCGGCTGGTCAGCCGGACCAGATCATCTGTCGTTGCCGACCTTTGCAACGCCCCTTCCATACCGTTGTCACCGGTCCGGAAGGCATCGACAAACAACGCGCTCTGGAGCCGCTCCAGTGGCGAGGCAGACGTAAAGATCGAGACGATCACATAAAGGCCGATATTCGCAGTCATGCTCCAGAACAGGCCGTGGACCAGTGAATCCCAGCCGGTCATGCCGAACAGGGCATCCGGCTTCAGCATGATCCAGCCAAACAGCCCGCGGTCCGTAATATCGACAAACGCCCAGCCGGCACCGGCCATGCTGGGAGCCAGCAGCGTATATCCCCACAGGATAAAACCAGCCATCAGCCCGGCCTTTGCCCCGGCCTTGGTGGCATTGCGCCAGTAGATACCGCCAATCAGGGCCGGCAGAAACTGAGCGACACCCGCGAATGAAATCAGACCGATGGAAGCCAGCGGGTTACTGGTCTCTGTCAGCCGGTAATAGCTGAAACCAAGCGTCAGGATGGCAACGATGCTGATCCGCCGGACCATCAGCAGGGTATTCGAAAAACTTCCCTGCCGCAGTCCGCTGTAAAATGGCAGCCGCAACAGCAGGGGGGCAACAAGATGGTTGGAAATCATGATCGCAAGCGCGATGGAGGCGACGATCACCATCGAGGTTGCTGCCGACAATCCCCCGATGAAGGCAAACAGGGCCAGCCCGTCATGCCCTGCCGACATGGGCACGCTCAGCACAAACAGATCCGGGTTTGAACCGGCCGGCAACAGGGTCAGACCGGATATCGCAATGGGAATCACAGCGAGGCTGACCAGCATCAGATAAAGCGGAAACAGCCATGATGCCGTTACCAGATGTCGCTCGTTCCCATTTTCCACGACCGCCACCTGAAACTGTCGCGGCAGACACAAGATTGCGGCCGCAGACAGAAAAGTGGTGGCAACCCAGCGGGCTTCAAACCCTTCCGCAAAACTGAACAGTTTAGACGCATCCGCATTCTGTGCCGCCTTGGCGAACAGGTCGGCAAAACCGTCATGCAGCCCAAAGGTCGCAAACAGCGCAATGGCACCAAGACTGAAAAGTTTCACGAAGGACTCAAAGGCGATGGCCGCGACGATGCCCGGATGATGTTCATCCGCACCCAGATTCCGGGTACCGAACAGAATGACAAAGGTCGCCATGCAGACAGCAACCCAAAAGCCGGTATCGCCGATCAGAGTCCATTCCGTCCCTGAACTGGGGTTCCAGCCCGAGCCGCCACCCAGCGCATCAAAGCTGGCGGCAACGGCTTTCAATTGCAGCGCAATGTAGGGCGTGATGCCGATCAGCGCGATCAGGGTCACAAGGACAGAGATCGAACTGCTTTTGCCATAGCGTGCAGAGATGAAGTCGGCGATGGAGGTAATACGCTGGGCATTCGATATCCGGACCAGTTTTCGCAGCGCAAAAGGCCAGGCCATCAGCACCAGTGTCGGACCAAGATAAATGGTCAGGAACTCAAGCCCACTGCGCGCCGCCGTGCCAACAGCGCCGTAAAATGTCCAGGATGTGCAGTAAACGGCCAGCGACAGGGTATAGACGACAGGCGAGTTTATCAGCCCGCGCGCACCACGCTTCGCCCGCCGGTCACTGATATAGGCGAGCAGAAACAGGCCACCGAGATAAAGGCTTGCGATCACGACGATGAAGGCGCCGTTGAGCATCCCCTATTCCTTTCCGGTGCTGGTCTCCGGCGGCGGATCAGGCCGTCTGTCCGGTACTTCGGGCCAGTCGGTATGCCGGGCGTGACGAGCCGCGATAACAGCCGTCATCACAATGCCGACCAGCCAGACGCTGAAGATGAAGATTTGCAGCACGGGAATGCCGAACAGAAAACGAGGCTGATCAAAAATGCCGATATAAGGCGGCATAAACAGCAGCAGGCAGCCCAGCGGCACCAGAAAGGCGAGATCACGAAGGCGTCTGCTTGCCGGCATCTTCCATCCGTTCCTGACCGTTGTTCCTGCCCGTCAGCTTATGGACCTCTTCCACCAGCGTCCGGTTTGAAAATGGCTTTGTCATGAAACCGTCTGCACCAAGATTCTGCATCCGGACACGATCCGACTCCTGACCTTTCGCGGTCAGCACCAGCACAGGTATTGCACTGGTTTCGGGTATAGACCGAAGACGCCGGAGGATATCGAAACCATTAGCCGACGGCAGCATGATATCCAGAATCAGCAGCACCGGCCTGATCGTCTGCATGGTATCGCAAACCATATCCCCATCACTCACCGAACTGATTTCGTAGCCTTCCCGCGACAGCAGAAAGTCCAGCGATTCAACGATGAATGGCTCATCTTCGGCGATCAGTATTCTGTCACCCACGGCCCCTCCCCTCTTTCGCTGTCACCCCTGATCACGCACCCGGTTCATTCCGGGCATCTTTCTCAGACACGGTAAACTGCGAGAATTTGTTTCATCTACATTGGCGGCGTCTCGGGCCGACGTCAATCCGCAGACTTCTCTGACGGCTCCCGTCTGATCGGTGGTACTGCCCGCTGGCCACATCTCTCCCGCGGGCAGGACCGACAATTGAAACCCGTCTTCACGACCGGTCGCTGGAACCCGTCGCCATAGACAGTCCGGCCGGCGTTCGATGCTTCGCATCCCAGCATGATGGCATGAACGGTTGGCGGATTACGAAAGCCATCCGTCGGACGTGACACCCGCCGGGCAATGAAAAGATAACGGTCTCCGCCGGGCATCTCGGCCATCTGCGCAACGGTCCGGTCCGGTGATCCCAGCGCCTCATATAGCGCCCAGAGAGGGCAAGCCCCGCCAAACCGCGGCATCCGAAGGTCGGGGATGCTGAAAGGTTTTGAAATATTACCGGCCGGATCCGCCCGCAGGAAAGAGAAGGGGATGCCTTCGCTGCCCGGGCGCCGCAGGGTGACAAGCCGGTGCGAGACCTGTTCGATACTGCCGCGGAACCGCCCGGCCAGCCGTTCGATATCATATCGCTCGGATTCCGCTGCCTCGAAGAATGCATCATAGGGCATCAGCAACGCCGCCGCTGCGTAGCTTTGCAGGGCATTTCTGGCCCGGTCGCGGGAATCCTCCTTTGTCAGCCGCTCATCACTTACCAGTTCTTCCAGCAAAGGACCGAATTCCAGACCCGCGAGATGCCGGGCATGACGAAAGCGCCGGGTTGGTTCGGGCGCACTCTCATCAAGGTTAAGGACATTCGCCGGCAGGGCTGCGTCGCTGTTGCCAAATGTCAGGATGACGCCATGCCTTTCGGTCAGACGGTCGGCGATACTGACCCCCAGCCGTTCATCAAGCTGGCCAAGTTCTCCCCTCAGCCGGTCAACAGCCTCTTCAAGCGCCGGGAAATAGTTGCGGTTCCAGATGATGAAATCATCAGTCTCCTTTTCCGGAGAGCTTCCTTCCGGTCGTTCCCCGTCTCCGCTGAGCAACTCGATCATGGCCCGGGCATCCGACCCCAGCTGATCACTCTGCGACGCAATAATGCCGGAAAACCGCTGGCGCGATGCCGGATCAAGATCATCCACATCCTGCAGAATTTCTGCAAATGAGCGGATCGACGTGATCTGTGTCAGGATGGCATGACTGAGCGCCACCAGTGACGGGTCCTGTCCCAGCCGGTCTGACAGAGCCAATGCCTGCTCCGACATGTTGCGGTAACGGCGATGCAGGATAATCAGGGCCTCTGCCCAGTCTGCATTGCGGGCAACCATTTCCCGGGCGGCATCTTCATCCAGACCTTTCAGATCCTGAACACGGAGGATCGCCTCCAGTTCCTGAATAAGTTCGCCTTCTTCTTCTCCGCTCAGGTCTCCGCGGTCGATATCCAGACAGGCGGCAATGCGCCCCAGCAGGGCACCACCAATCTGCCGCTTGTCATGTTCGATCAGATTCAGATAGGCAGCAGAAATGCCGACATCCTGCGCCAGTGCGGTCTGCGATATCCTGTTTTCCATACGCCGGTGGCGAATTCTCTGGCCGATCGGAAAGCGGGCCATTAGCCCTCCATTTCGCAGTTGCAGCAAAACTGTTAATATATTTACTGATATTTCGGCTGAAAAGTCTACTTTTTACAAGAATTATCAGAGTCTCACTCACCCACTTGATGCCTTGCCCACAACCCTCTACCAGCAATGCAAGGTCGTGCCGGATCATCGTCACGCCGATAAAAAAATTATGGGAGGAACTCCATGACAGACTTCAATAAGGCTTTCTCTCGTCGCACCATGCTTAAAGGTTCGACGATTGCCGCGGGCGCAGCCGTTGCCGCCCCGTCCGTCTTTGTTAAGGGTGCCTGGGCGCAGGAATTCCGGAACAATCCGGGTAACGCCTCATCTGTAAAACTCGGCTTCAACGTACCGCAGACCGGCGCCTATGCCGATGAAGGTGCCGACGAACTCCGGGCGTTCCAGCTGGCCGTCAAGCACCTGAACGGTGAAGGTGACGGCGGCATGATAAACACCTTCAAGCCATCCTCGCTCAAGGGCAACGGTATCCTTGGCAAAAAGGTCGAGTACGTCACGGGCGACACGCAGACCAAGTCCGACGCCGCCCGCGCATCCGCCAAGCGGATGATCGAGAAAGACGGTGTGATCATGTTCTCCGGCGGCTCGTCCTCCGGTGTTGCGGTTGCCGTCCAGTCACTCGCTCAGGAAATGGGCGTTGTCTTTATGGCTGGCCTGACACACTCCAACGACACCACAGGCAAGGACAAGAAGCGTTATGGCTTCCGCCATTTCTTCAATGCCTACATGTCGGGGGCTGCTCTCGGCCCGGTGCTGGAAAAGGAAATGGGCAAGGAACGCCGCGCCTATCACCTGACAGCCGATTACACCTGGGGCTGGACTCAGGAAGAGTCGATCAAGAACACCACCGAAGCCCTTGGCTGGGAAACGGTAGCTGCGGTCAAAACCCCGCTGGGTGCCGGTGACTTCTCGCAGTACATCACGCCGGTTCTCAACTCCGGTGCCGACGTGCTGATCCTGAACCATTACGGCAAGGATATGATCAACTCGCTCACCCAGGCCGTGCAGTTCGGTCTTCGTGACAAGCAGGTCAACGGCAAGAACTTTGAAATCATCGTTCCGCTTTACTCGCGCCTCATGGCGCAGGGCGCCGGCGCCAACGTCAAGGGCATCCTTGGCACTACCAACTGGCACTGGTCACTGAAGGACGAAGGTTCTCAGGCATTCGTAAAATCGTTCGGTCAGGAATACGGCTTCCCGCCGTCACAGGCCGCACATACCTGCTATTGCCAGACACTGCTCTATGCCAATGCCTGCGAAACGGCCGGCACCTTCTATCCGCCGGAAGTCATCAAGTCGCTCGAAGGTTTCAACTTCGACGGCCTGGGCAATGGCCCGACCCTGTACCGCGCCGAAGATCACCAGTGCTTCAAGAAGGTTCTGGTGGTGCGCGGTAATGCGGCGCCGACCAGCCAGTTCGACCTTCTCGAGGTCGTGCAGGAAGTACCGACCGAACAGGTCACGTACGACTGGAAGATTTTTGGCGGTGAATTGGGCCCGTATAAGGTCTGAACACAGTCAAAGTCCGGTGTGCCGGCCGTATCCTCCCGATGCGGTCGGTTCACCGGCAGATTTCCTGCGGGTCTGGCTTGATTGTCTGATCTAAACTGATTTCCGGGCCGCCCTACATCAAGGGCGGTCCGTATCGGCTTTCCGGCCGGTAAGATATACTCCACGGTGGGGGGCGCTATGGATGCGATTATACTTCAGATTCTGAACGGCCTGGACAAGGGGGGTGCCTATGCGCTCATTGCCCTTGGCCTGACTCTGGTCTTCGGAACACTCGGCGTGGTCAACTTTGCCCACGGCGCCCTGTTCATGCTCGGCGCTTTCTGCGCCGTGACACTTGAAAAAGTGCTGACGATTTCGAAACGCGTCAAAGATGAAAGCGTTACTTTCTTCGACGCTTACAAGGAACAGCCTTACCTGGAGATCTGGTTCGGCGACATCGGCACCACGATCATCAATTACTCCGTGCCCCTGTCCATTCTGGTCGCGATACCTGTGATGCTGCTGATCGGCCTCGCCATGGAACGCGGCCTGATCAAGCATTTCTACAAACGCCCTCATGCAGAACAGATTCTGGTCACTTTCGGTCTGGCCATCGTTCTGCAGGAAATTGTCAAAGCCTTCTATGGCGCCAATCCGATTCCCCAGCCTGCACCGGATCCGGTTTCCGGCTCTGCCGCAATTGGTGCGCTGTTCGGTCTCAGTGATGCCGTGGTTTATCCATGGTGGCGGCTGATCTATCTGGCCTTCTCGCTGTCGATCATCGGCTCTGTCTTCGCCTTCCTGCGATATACAACCTACGGCATGGTTGTCCGTGCCGGGATGCATGACCGTGAGATGGTCTCCCTCATGGGGATCAATATTGAACGCCGCTTTACGATTGTCTTCGGACTGGCCGCAGTGGTCGCCGGGGTTGCCGGTGCCATGTACACGCCCATCCTGCCGCCTGATTATCATCTCGGGATGGACTTTCTGGTGCTCAGCTTTGTTGTCGTCGTGGTTGGTGGCATGGGCTCCCTTGAAGGAGCTGTGCTGGCCGGTTTCATGCTCGGCATTCTGCAAAGCTTCGCCTCGATGACCGAGGTGAAGGCAATCTTCCCCGGCATCGACCAGATCATCATTTATCTTGTAGCGGTCATTGTGCTGTTGCTTCGTCCTCGTGGCCTGCTCGGCCGTAAAGGCATGATGGAGAGCTGATATGGGCAAAAGCATCCCCACGCCGAAAGGCGACATGATCCTGATGGCGGTCTTCATTATCGCCGTCCTGACCGCCCAGTTCTGGCTTGCTCCCTTTGGGGCAGCCTATCCCGACCTGCTGCAGAAGTTCGCGATCTACGGCATTCTTGCCATTGGTTTCAACATTCTGTTTGGTCTCACCGGCTATCTGTCCTTTGGACATGCAGCTTTCCTCGGTGCCGGTTCCTACGCCGCCGTCTGGTCCTTCAAGCTGCTGACCATGAATGTCATCCCGGCAGTGATCTTCGGCACCCTGATCGGCGGTGTCTTCGCCCTGGCAATCGGGTTTGTCTGTCTGCGGCGCTCCGGTATCTATTTCTCGATCCTGACACTCGCTTTCGCACAGATGTCCTACAATCTCGCCTATTCGGTTCTCACACCGATCACCAATGGCGAGACCGGCCTGCAGCTTACGCTCAATGATGCCCGCATCTGGGACCCGGTCGCCGCAGAAGGCAGCGGCATTCCGGCAACCAACGTCTTCGGTATCGAGACCAGTGGCTATCCCGGATATTATTTCTGCGCCGTAATGCTGATCATCTGCTTCTACATTGCGCTGCGGATTTTCCGCTCACCCTTCGGTCTGAAACTGCAGGCGATCAAGTCAAACCAGACACGAATGGCCTATACCGGGTTCTCTACCCGCCCCTACACGCTTGCCGCCTTCGTCATCTCCGGCATGTATGCGGGGCTGGCAGGCTCACTGCTGGCGGTCACCGATCCGCTGGCCGGTGCCGAACGGATGCAGTGGACAGCCTCCGGTGAAATCGTGCTGATGACCATCCTCGGCGGGACAGGAACCCTGCTTGGTCCGATCCTTGGAGCTGGCATCATCAAATATTTCGAGAACATCTTCTCGGCCATCAACGAGCAGGTGCTGCTGAATTTCTTCAACTTCCTGCCTGACGGGCTGGCGGAAGTTCTGGCAACAGTCGTCGGTCTGTTCGTCGGCGAAGGCTGGCATCTGACACTCGGCCTGCTGTTCATGATCATCGTGATCTTCCTGCCCGGCGGCCTGATGGAAGGTTTCCGGCGGATTTCAGGAATGTTCAGACAACGACAGCAGGCAGGAAGCACCGAACAATCTGCTTCTTCCGCAACCCAGACTTCGAAGTAGGAGCGCAGATATGGTGAATTATGTTCTCGACGTTGAGAATGTCGAAAAGCGCTTCGGCGGACTGGCTGCTCTCAGCAACATCAACCTGAAGATCGAGGAAGGCATAACCCATGCCATCATCGGTCCGAACGGTGCCGGCAAGTCGACGCTGCTGAATGTCTGTGTCGGACGGATCGAGCCGGACAGCGGGCATGTGCTGTTCGACGGCAAGGATCTCGTTGGCCGTCAGCCGCATGAGATCAACCAGATCGGTGTTGCCCGTGTCTTCCAGACACCGGAAATATTCGAGGAACTGTCGCTGCTGGAAAATGTCATGGTCCCGGCACTGGCAAAACGCGACGGCGCCTTCCGGTTCAACCCCTTCACGTCGATGCGCAAGGAAGCCGGCATTCGGGATGAGGCTGAAAGCATCCTTGAAGAACTCGGCCTGATCGAGAAGAAGGATTCCAATTCCGGTTCTCTGTCCCGGGGCGACAAGCGGCGGCTGGAACTGGCGATGTGTCTGGTTCAGCATCCGCGCCTGCTGCTGCTCGATGAGCCGACAGCCGGCATGTCCCGGCATGATACCAACAGCACCATTGATCTGCTGATGCGGATCAAGCAACGCGGCATGACCAAGGTCATCATTGAACATGACATGCATGTGGTCTTCTCGCTGGCTGACCGGATTTCGGTGCTGGCACAGGGTCAGATCATCGTTGAGGACAAGCCGGAGAACATCCGCGGCAATGCCAAGGTTCAGGAAGCTTATCTCGGGGGGGCACATTAATGTCTGACATCATCACAACCGCCAACCCGAGCGTGCAGCCCGTCAACACCGACGCCTATTTCTACGTCAAAGACCTGCATGCCTATTATGGTGAAAGCTATATCGTTCAAGGCGTCAGTTTTGACGTCAATGAAGGTGAGATTCTCGCCTTGCTGGGCCGTAATGGTGCCGGAAAGACCTCCACACTGCGCGCCATCGCCCGGGCTTATGCTCCGGAGGTACGCAGTGGCGAGATTGTCCTGAACGGCGAAGCCATCCACAAACTACCCGGCCATGAAGCCGCCCGGCGCGGTATCAACCTGGTGCCGGAAGACCGCCGGATCATCCCCGGCATGACGGTTCAGGAAAGTCTTGAACTGGCTCAGATCGCACCACCGATCGGCTGGCCTATCGAGCGTATCTATGAACATTTTCCCCGTCTCGCAGAACGTCGCGGCCAGGAAGCCGTCACCATGTCCGGCGGGGAACAGCAGATGCTGGCTGTCGCCCGTGCGCTGGCCCGGGATCTGAAGCTGCTGCTACTGGATGAGCCCTACGAAGGGCTCGCCCCGGTTATCGTTCAGGAAATCGAACGAATTCTGCATGATGTCCGCAAGCTCGGCATCACCACCATCATCGTCGAGCAGAATGCCATTGCCGCCCTGAACCTCTCGGACCGGGCTATCATTCTGGACATGGGTGAAGTCGTCTTCCAGAGCACCGCAAAAGAAGTCCTCG
>TARA_R110000787_G_scaffold71255_1_pt1 | contig 21815 bp, 26 predicted proteins | sample TARA_R110000787 | Tara Oceans TARA_R110000787 (sample SAMEA4397920) | marine metagenome | biome: Polar Biome; feature: [DCM] deep chlorophyll maximum layer (ENVO:01000326); material: water (ENVO:00002006), including particulate matter (ENVO:01000060) such as... | depth 35 m | reverse complement strand
GGCACTCAATGTGTCCCAGGCTGAAATCTGGTATGCCAACTCCCTCGATTGCCTCGTCTAGCTTTTCGGTGATAGCTTTCTTTAAGTCAGCGGTCGGCTGGTGCAACTCATCGACGTTTGGCAGCTCGTAGCTATGCTTGATTCCCCCGTCTTTATGACTGCGACCAAAGTAATGGCGCTGCGAGTGTAACCACTTGCCCAGGTCTGCCATCCATTCCTTTGACATAACGTCTTCGAATACTGTGAATTTTGGTTCGCGGTAGCGCTCGGGGAGGTCATCGTTTTCCAATGTGCCTTTCGCGGAGGTTGCGGGGTTCTTCATTTTTTTTCCTGTACGACGGCTTCGTGGCCGTTTTTTTTGTTATTGATTATTATTTTTTTCTCATGCACCAGGCATGAAATTTGTTTCTGCACTTCTCCAAGAATCGCTCGGTCTTCCATTCCCACCTCTCGGCAATCTTCTCGACCCTTTGGCATATAGTAATGCGTCGCTTCTTCAAATCAAGATAGACTCTGGGATTACTACTGGAGTATCTGCAATTGGCAGCATCAAGGGTACGGGAACGGCGCAAGATGCAAACAAGAAAACAATCGCCCAGAATAAAAACATTCCAACGAGTATGTCAAAAACGTGGGGCTTCCTATGCAGAATTTCTTGCTTTTTGAAGTATAGATAATTGCTGATTTTATTTATGAGTGCTTTCATGTTCGTTCTCTAGCTGTTGCTGCACAATATCGTGCATGAGTTCTGTGGGATTCTTTTCTTCTTTGTGGTCTACCACTGTTTTTAAGATGCTGCTGAGTTGCGTAACAACGAGAGTGATTAAAGTCGCAGCGACAGCAATAGCTTCGCTTTGCATATTGCCCATCGCTAAAAGAAATCCAAGAACGCAGAGGCATAGATACGCCGCGCCGAACACTGCTAAGTGTTTTCCAGCTCGTTCCTTTGCGGTTTCGTTGGCGCGAATGGTATCTATCTGCCCCTTGAGGTTAGCTTTGCGAAGAAGTAATTCTCCTCTAATTTCTGCTCGCCGAAGCATGATAGCCTCCTTAGTCGAGCCAAGTAGCTGCGCTTCCTTTTCGTCCTTATTTGCAGAGGCTTCCTTTTTCACCTTGTGAGGAGCGCCGTTTTCTATGATTTCCACCGCTTCCTCTGGCGGAATGTAATCTTTGCCGTTGCCGTTTCTGCTTCCGCTTTCGTTATTCTTCATTGTTATATTTCCTATTGTAGAGCATAGTTAAATGTTTATGTGCCATCTCTAGAGGCAGCGCAAGTATGAAGAAAAATGCCTTCAAGAATCCAGTAATAGGCGCTCGCATTGACGGAAACACGAGAACGAGTAGAACGCTGAGCCACGCCCATCTAAAAACGGTGTCCGTTGTTTCGGCCATTACCTGGGTGGTCTTGGTACTTGCTGCGGGAACTGGCTCGCTCGACATACTAGGAAAACTAGGAATTAAAGAGCTGCATGACATCGGCAGAATTAGCAAAGCGGCCCAGGCAAAGCGCTTCACCTTGAAAGCCCCTTCGTCCTCATAGTCTCTTTAGTTTCCAATACTATTAACCTGTTTTCGAGCGCCAGCATTACGGACATTACAGCCTCGTGCTTCTGGTCGGATTTGACCTGGTAGCTGATGCTCATTTGTTTTGCGTCCTCTACGCCCTCCTTGACTGTGGAAGTCATGGAAATAACTCCGAATCCAGCAATGGTGGTCATCACCCCCAGGGTGGCCACTAGAACCGTATTAAGAGTCGATTGGTCTACTTTGCGGTTCATCGCGTTTCGTCCAATGCCAGAGGGGCTATCCAGAAAGAGGCCTCAATCTGTATCTTGTTTCCAGAAACTCCAACGGGTTCTATTGCCGATGGGTCGATGTGGGGCATAATTCTGCAATTGTGTTGAGCCAGAACACGGCTTATTTCTTGGGTGCATTTACTGGCACGCTCTTGAGCATCGTCTCTGGCGGGCTGCTGAGCATCTACGAGGCTAGAAACTTCTTCGGCGGATTTTATTTTTTCGGACATGGTGTTATTTTGTTTTTATTGATTGGGGGGGGATTAAGGCGTTTAAGGGTATAGGATTATACATTACGAATTGTTCTCAAAGACAACAAAGGACACAGACTCGGAAGCGTCGGAGAATGCGTTGGAGCCGTTCCGTAGGCCTATATTGAAGCCCGTGGTAGCGATACTGCTGGCGCTTATTATTTGTATCGTAGCGGAAGAATCTTCGTAAGATAGCATGACCGTGTAATTAGCCGTGTCCATATCTGTGTCGATGACTACTGCATACTGACCAGTCGCGCCACGAGAAACAGATGCCACGTTGTAACTCGTTCCCAGTAAGGCGGGGGAAGCCACCGTTGTGAATCTGCCAAATGCTTTCGGCTGGAATTGCTCAAGGGCCGTTAGACGTGCCGACGTATCTGCTGGGATTGCCGCCACGCTGTTTCTTATGGAATCTAAGTTGGTGGCACTTGTAACCGTGATATTGTCAAGCTTGTCCTGGTCATCGCCGTCCATCTTGGTATTCTGCCAGGCCGAACCGTCGTAAAACTCAAGGTCGGAGGTCGTCGTGTTTACGCGAACCATTCCAAGAGCAACTCCAGTGCTTGGTCGATTACCCGTTGTTCCGCTTGGAATTTTGACTGCGCCAGTTCCCTCGAGTTCCATATACGCTTGAGTTCCAAGGACGGACATTTTGGCTATATCCGTAACGCCACTCGAGGCGTTGAATTCAGAGAATGCTAGTTTTCCCGTCGCAGTGTTTTGGCGTATGAGCTTGGAGTATTGCGAAGGTCTGCCCGTCGTTGTTGGCAAGCCGAAAGCTGCGCCAACTGTTGGGGCAAAGGTTACGAAGGTACTCACGGCCGTGTTATCGGTATCTACATCGCTGTTGATGCCGAGGTAATCTTCCATCTCGAACTCGGCTGGTGCAATAAGAATGCCGCCCTTGACCGTACCTCCGCGGGCGCGGCTCTTGTTTGGCGTTGACTGGTAGTCCCAATCCCCGCTCTGGTTCTGAGCGCCCCAGGCTCTAATTGTTAAAACAGACGGGCGGGTGCGCTCCTCGGTCTTGTAAGCTTTTGCAGTTAAAGATGGATTATGCTCGAAGTTGGGCGCTCCCTTAATCCATAACTGGGGTCTAAAAGAAATCGCTGCGAAACCCGTATTGAACGGGTGCATAATTGAATATAACCCAATATCTCGGCCCGCAGATGAGCCGCCAACTTTCTGGATTACGCCCGCTCGGCTAGATTTATTTATAGAGCGACTGTTATAAACATCTAGCTCACGGTCGGTATCTGGGTAAGCCGTCCCACGTCCTGGGGAAGAAATTTTGAAATCGGGGAAGCGGTTTTCTGCTCGGCTGCTGAATTTGCTGTACTCGGAACCCAGCGTAGTGGGAGGAGTAATAGGGCTATTCGGCGTTGTCGGACTATTTGGTGTACGAGGTGGAAGCCCGCCTCCGCCTGGAGGGGGATTAGGAGGTGCGCCTGGGTTGGCGGGAGTTTCTGGGCCAGAGCCACCGCCAGGAGGTGGCGGAGTGTCTCCTGGAATCCATCCGCCGCCAGTCGGCGGGCCATTACCAGCTCCAGGGGTCGTCGGAGCGTTTGGAACGTTTGGAACGTTTGGTGCTGGTTTGCTAGTCCCACCAGGAGTCGTCGGGCTACTTGGTGTTTTTGGCCCCGCTGCACCTCCAGGATTAATTGTAGCTCCGTCATCATCGTCCTCATCTCCCCCGCCCTCTGATTCCATATAAGGTACGGTCGTCCACCACCGCCATTTTCCATCTTGCTCGCCTTTGACGTGTTCGTGCTTTTGCTCTTTATCCCAAGACATATGCACCTTTGTCGGTATTGGGTGAACCTCTGTACTGCTCGGATATTCGCCTTCGAATGTGAACGGGCCGTCTCTGTCGGCATCGTCGAAGAAATACGCTTTTGACGATATATGAGCTGAAGTTATTCTGTGGCCATCTTTGTCCCGTCCTATTTCGTGCTTTCCACACCCGAAGTTGATTGGCCCAGAAGCAGCTTCGTGCATTAGACCGATGGCATAACCACCACGAGCCGCAGCGGAGAAAGAGCCAAAGTCTGCTACGGTCGTTTCTTCATCTGAATAACTGGAATTAAGATTGCCACCGCCAGAACCGCCGAAGTCCCCATTTCTTGGGTTTCCTGGAGGCGGGGGAGCGCCTTGGCCAGAGTTGCGATTTCCGCTTCCGCCGCCGCTTCCGCTTCCACCGCCTGGAGGGCCAGGGCCTCCGCCTCCTGTTACTGGCGCTGATGGCTGCTTTACTGGAGGAACGCTGTTTACCGATGGCCCGAAGACCATGCCATAACCAGCGATTCCGTCTTGCTGGGAACTCCCGTAGTTCAGCGCGATGCTGTTGAGGTCTGCGCCTCCAAGACCAGTGCCACCTAAAGAGCCAGGCCCTAAAGGTATAACCTTCAAGAGTGCTTGAAGTCGAGCGTGCCGTCCCCCTTGACCTGGCGTATCGCTTCCGTCCATGCAAAGCTCTCCGTGAGGCTGCATATCAACGATGGTGGTTCCAGCTTCTCCTGGGCCTTTAGCGTTGGAAGCTACTAGCCGTCTATCGCCATTGAGCATGACCGAGCTAGGCTCTTCTTCGTCTGTTGAGGGCATCAATATTGAAAGCATTCCCTCTGGCTGCCACGGTAGAGCGAATTGCCATATAGGATTCGCCGTCGTGTAGCGAACGTCGTTCACCATATCGCTTTCGTTTACCGTTAGCGGCTTAACCCCAGCCACGCCGTATCCGTCTTGAGCGCTGGTAACTATTGCTCCCCACGCCATTGACCATGAACCCATTGCACGCTTCTCGCGTTCGGCAGTTTGCCAAAAGAACCACGGGTGAATGTCTCCAAGAGTTCCAAGCCCCTCCTCTCTCGCGTATTCTGTAAGTGATGCCGCTCCAGCGTCGCCAGGGTCGGGCCTTCTCAAAACGCGACCGCCGACCATTTGCATTCTGGTTCCTAGAGGTACGCCTTCCTCAATGTCTTGTAGAGGGAAAATTCCCAGGTCTGTCCAATCAGTAAAGCCTTGGCTCATTACTCACCCCCTCCGAAATTCACTATGCCTAAAACTACTTGACGAGCGCCTTCGCTCATAAGCGCAAGTCGTGAAATTGGTTTCTGCTGGCCAGGGAAGTCGTGCATCATTGATACTTTACCAGATGGGGCGGCCGCAGCGGAAACTGTAATGCCACTCATATTTCCAGAAAGAAGAACTCTACCCTTTGGCAGAATTGTCGATACTCTGCCCTGGAGGCTATCCGCAAAGGTGGCATATAATTCTGCGGCCACCGCGTTCGAGTGAGGCTTTAATTCTCGTTCTTGATTAGCTAAAACAAATCCAGGAATTTCTTGGGTGTCGATGCCACTCTCTATAGAATCGTCGTCGTATAGGCCTAGAAGTCTGCCAACAGCCCCCGCGGCCGTATGGTCTGATTTCCACGCGAACCTTGCTGTAGCTTCGGTCGGCGCGACAAAAACTTCTAAGTCTGGCCCTCTACTTTCCCCGAGAGTCCAGGAATTGGTTATATTCTTTATATCCGCTGGGGTAACTTCTTCTTTGTGAAAAGCTCGTTTGTTGTTTGGAGCGCCAGGTATTAGCGTCATAAGAACTTTCATCTTGAGCCTTGGGGAAAGAAAAATACCGTTAGTTCCAGATTCTACTTTGATTCCAGCGCTTACTGGCTTGGCGTCTTGCTGGCCGAGGTCGCGCTGAGGCACTCGGTATTGTCCAGACTCATCTTCTACAAGGCATGGAACAAAACTTTGCTCCGCGCCGTATGGTGAAATAATCCAATCAATTCTAATGATGCCTAAGTCTCTGTCTATTATATTGACAGCAGTAGGCCCGTGCGGTGCTTGAATAGTGTTGCCAGAATATTGAGCTTGGGTCGGCGTAAAATAATCCACGTTTCTGTAGATGGCCGCCTCTGAACTATTTTTGCGCATACTCATTCGCTCGCCCTTCTTTGACGGAATAACAGTCGCTTGACTCCAAACTCGAGACGGGCCTCTTGCGCCAGTGTAAGGGTCTAGCAACATCGCGCTCACGTTCTTTAATTCTCTGGTCGCCTCCATGAGCCTACGATTAATTCTGAAGCTCTGGCGGAAATGCTGCTTAATCGCTTGAATGCGCATTGATATATTAGCTTCAGAATCATTGTCTTTGCCACCCGCGCCAAGTGCGCCGTCGAGGTCGCCATGAAGCCAGTGCATTTTAATGGTGTCGAAAGTCCACGGGTCGGAGTTGGGCGGAAGCCTATCATTCATCGCATTAAGCCATGCCCCAAAATGCACCCATGTTCCTGGGGGTAGATTACTCTTTGTAACAGATGATTTCTTTATTGGGTCATACTCTGTAACTGTTGTCTGCGCGTCTACTGTTTGAATTACGTTTTCCAGGTACGGCCGTGCGGGGTTCTGATTCGAGACGGTTGAAGTATCTTCGTAATTATCTCCGTACTCAAAAATGCACTCGACCTCCCGCTGATAGTGAACTACCACTTTGGCTGGTCTGATGGCTTTGCGCTCAACGGTTATCGCCCGCTCGCCGTCCCATGTTGCGCTTGGAATATTGTTGAAGTAAGCTTTAGCCTCGTCTAAATCAGCCCCGTTTATTATGCGGATATTTCCTTCGGCATCGCACCACAAAGTAGCCGCTGGAATATAAGACATCATTCTCGATAGCGCAACGTCTCCCTGGTCGCGCAGAACGACGTTTTGGATTATAAATTCACTGCCCTCACTTCTTGTTTCGTTGATGGGGAAGCTGTCTATCATGTAAGTAAAGTCATCGCCTTCCTCCTTCAGCTGGTCAAGTACGTCTTCTAACGCCTCCCTTGAAGTCCAGGCAGTAGTACCACCTTTAAGGGAAAAGATTTTATAATCATATACATCGGTGGTAACAAAGCCCGCGAACGGAACATTAATTTGCGCGTTGCGGTCGCCGCTTTTCTTTGGCACGTTATAGTCTCTTGAAATAAGAAGGTACGACCACTTCCATCGGCGGTCAGCAACAACAAAGTTTCTGACGTTTGGCCTGGAACTAGGGGCTTCGTGAAGCAGAGTAAGATTTTTAATCTTTATCGTAGAGCCTCGCGCATCTGTGATTTGAAGCGTTGCCTCTTGCCCCATGGCTCCCTTGAGGTTTTCCCACTTCGTTCTATGAATAGAAAGAGTGGTCATGTAGGGTCTAGTCCCTGTGGTAAAGCGCCAAGATATTGGCGTTGTAGCCGCTAACTCTAGGCCAGCGTATGTCGCTTTCGGTTTAGTAAGTGCCATGCGAATTATCCTCCGTCTGTATGGGACGCGCCTGGGGTGATAGGACTACCTGGCCCGCCCTTTGGCGTTTCCGTTAGTCGCTCGACAACGGTTTCCGTGAGTGCAGTTAGTTTCATTTGCTCATCGTCTGTAGGGTCGCCAAGCCAGCGCTCAGTTACTTGGCTGGTGTTGCTCACAATATTCCACCCCGATTTCACTATGTTAGAATTCCCTTTTAGTCGGATGCCACCAACACTGTCAAAGTCCCCAGCGTTTCCATAAGAGGCTGACTTTCCAATACGGCGTTGAGGGGTTTCATCTCCAAGAACGACTACCGTGCGCGTCCATACTCTTTCAACAGTCGCCCAGCCTGGGTCGGCATAAGCGCTAATTTCGCTTTCGCTGTCATGGGTCGGGGTGTAGTCGATTGTTCGCTGTTCTCTGTATGCAACACTTTGCGAAATTTCTACTACGCTTTCCCCCCCGTCCTTTTGGTAAAGAAACTGCAAAGAGGCAGATACCCGCTTCGAGGTTTCATCATATGAAATGCGCCTGTCTTCTAAGCAAAACACTGACGGGTTGAATTCGGTCTTAAAGGTCTGAAGAATAAGCGGTCGAATCTTTGAGTCGAATGCCGATTGTAAATCCGTGGAGTTTTCAATGTTCAAGGAGCATTCGTAAGACCCCACGACGCGCCGAAGCCGCTGAATAGATTCACGCGAATCTGCTGGGTGCTGGGATAAATCTGTGAACACCACTCTGTGGTCGCTGATAGAGGTGTCGTCTCTAGAGCTTGAACTCTGGTCGAAAAGCAACTCGCCGTACTGTCTTTGAAAGTTTGTGTTAGCCGTGTTCCTGTCGTAGTCGTAGCTTTCTTCTAAAAGCTCCCAAGTGGCCGAGCCAGCGACCGCCGCGAGGACAGCATTTATCTTGCTGTCGGCGTTGGAAAGATAGTTAGACTTAGAGCTGGTGCTTCCTGTTGCCGTGTAACTTCCTTCCACTGTTACAGTTTTCTGACGGCTGGCCTCGTAACCGATGTTTGATTTCATTTCAAGAAGGCCTCCATCACCCGTAGAATCGCTTGGCAATTCTGCTTCAACGACGACGGTGTACGCTCTAGAAAATCCGCGGTCTGTTTCGCTGTCGCCGCTCTTGGCAATGGTGGATACAGAATTGTAATAGTGAGTTCCCGCAATCCATGTCCACTCGTCGTCCCCCGTGTCTATTACTAGGCTTTGGTCGCGTTTGCGAAATGCAATTTCTAGCACGGCGCTCAAGTCTCTTAATGTTTCCGCGTCGGTGGCTACTACCATCACGTCAAAGATGACCCTCAAGGTTCGGTAACTTAAATCAATGACATAAGGGCCATTTAATTGGTAAGTGTCAGACGAGCCACCGATAGAAGTGCCAGCGTATGTAATAGTGAAAGGGTTATTTACTGCCATGATTTAATCCGCCGTTATTCCATCAACAAAATAATCCACTCCTTTGGTGAATAATGTAATGACTGGGTTGCTTTGAATGTTCTTAAAAAACAACGAAACATTGCCGCTCAGAGCAGCCTTGGAAGCGGTCGCTAAGTCGGTTCCAATAAATCTAGGGTCTTGCCTAATTATGTTGCGGCCAGATTCAGCGTCGTTCTGCATTTTCTTGACGGTGTTGTAGAAGTCGGTCGCGCCAGCCATGTCGCCCGTTCTTCCGACGTGATAAGCGAAGGCGGCTTTAGTTTGCTCACGCGCCGACTTGCGAGCGGCAGCGGAAAATCCTAGCTCGTTATCGGCGAACTGTTGGGCGGCGGCGAGAATGGGAGTCATGGCTTCACCCATTATATCTACATTTCCTCCTGGCTCGTTGTTCTTGAACTTGCCTACGACGGAAGCCGCCCCCGTAAAGGCAAAGCCGCGAATCGCCATTTTGGAAGTTCTGCGTGCGGCAGAGGTAATGCGTTTGCTCGTTTTGCCCTTATCTTTATGAAGCTGCTTTAGCTTCGACTTTGCTGCTCTGGTGTCTAGCTCTACGGGAATGCGAACGTTATCCGACATTACTTGCCCCCCAGCCCCAGCACTGCGACGACTCGCTCGCCCACGCTCGTTATGGTTTCCATCACGTTCTCAATACCTTCTTTAATAGCGCCCCCGCCCAGGTCTTGCTCGATGGCCGAATTCCCTCTCTCTGTTATTTCCCTCAAGCCCTTCACGTTGTTGTAATAGTTTCTTATGTCTGGAGTAACCGATGGGTCTTTCATTCGTCCTACAATTTCAGCATACGCGCCCTTTGTTTGTTCTCTGGCACTCTTTGAAGCTCGCGCCTCTGGGCCGCCAGCCCTGTCATCTAACCAGGCATTTGCCCCAGCAAAGGCTTCTGACACAACTCCGCCCGTTGCACTGGAAGCCATTCGTTGCGCCAGGCCAAAGCCCGCGCCAGCAACAGCCCCCAGCGCCGCAGACTTGCCGAACCCGCCACCTAAAGAATCGTTGACGCGGCCCGCGCTTTTTTCTCCCTCTTTGCCGAGCTTGCGAAGCTCCGCCTTGGCTGGTTTCGTATCCAATTCGACCTTAACTTTTGCTTTCTTGGTCATCGGACAATATCCCCCTTTCCAATCCAGCCGCGTATTCCGTTTATAGCGTCATCGGTTACCTGTTTCATTTTTGATGCCCCCTTTTCAATTGCTTTGTCTGCAATAGTTCCCAGGAAATCCATTGTCGGCTCTCGGTCAATGAGGTCAGAGCCGATAGCTATGGCCGTTTCCTTTTCTCGGAAGTATGCTCCGAGCTGGCCTATCTGTGAATTAACACGGCCTTGAGTTCCAACAATTCTGAGCAAGTCGTTGTTCGCTTCAATATGCCCGCGCCCCTTGGCAGCGCCAGTTGACGCTTCATCAAGAGAGCCATACATTTCGTGCTGGTCTATAGCGTCAAGGAGTCTGCCAGATACCCCGCCTTCGGCGCGGCGAGACACAGAACCCACTGCGTTTATTCCGTCCATAACCAGTAGGGCAGCGCCCACTACGCCCATCATTCTTGAACCTCCCTTTGCCCCCGCTTTGCCCAGGTTCTTCGCTGCGGAAACTTGCTTAGCCGCGCCCGCTGTTTTTGCCACTCCGAGCCTTCCCGCATCTCGCGCCCGTTTCGCTTGCCTTAACTTTTTAAGCTTTAAGCGGCTTTTTCTTTTTGCGCGATGGGTCTTCCTAGCTTCATCAGCACGACGGCGTGGCCCAGCGTCTCGCGGTGTAGTAAAGCGCGGAACAATGACCATGTTGTCTCTGTTGCTCGTCATGCTGATATTATTTTGTTGGCTCCTAGTTCGCGGCCATTGCTTGAACCATCTATGGCAGTTCCCCCGCGTGTGCCGTAGTCGGCGAACACCGAGTAGGTTTTACTAGCCACTGGAGAATGCGAGAAAGTTGGATTAGTTCCAGTGTAGACAATGGTATCTAAGTCGCCTGGGGATTCCGCCGCTACAGCGCCAGCAACATATCCTAACCTGTATTGAATGAAGTCGAAGCGCTCAGAGCATTGTGTTCCTGTCCATGTCCATGTGCTTCCCGCTGCGGCGAGCCTGGTCGGGTTCGTGTAACTCGGGGCAGCAGTTATCCACCCACTAAATGTAGACTCGCCTATTGCAAGATGCCGCCCACGCCCTAGTCTTACGGGCGAACCCGCAGAGGTTGAGGAAAGTTGTAGAGCAGCACCGTCGATTCCGCGCAAGTCTTTTAGAGCATTGCGAACAGCGCCATTGAGTTCAAGGACGCCTCTGTTCGCGCTAGTTCCTAGAGAGCTTTTATTGCCACCGACTAGAGCTTGCTCGCCCATTCGGCCGCCAGCGACATCGGCCACCGTCAAAACATCAAAGCTCTGCTCTAAAAGATTCGGGTCGTCGGGGTCGCTCGTGCCTCCACCAATATTGACCAGGGCAAAGGGGAAGCCACCAGGGAGCTCGTCCTCGTCTGGCAATCCAGCAACTACGAACACCATTCGCTCGCCGAACACGAGCCGACTAGGGCTTTCGGGCCAGGTAGCCGTCGCCAAAATATGGCGGATTTGCTGCGCCATTTGGCCCTCGTTCATTTGGCCGCCCCCGCCGCGTTAAAGAGGCTCTTGTCTCGCCGCCCCGCTAGGGCCTTTTTAGCGGCCTGTGCCTGGCGTTCTCCCGTTCCGCCCATGGTTAGACCCCCAGCAGCTTGCGGCCCTGTGGGGCGCTCTGCGGCAGCTCGGCGGCCCATGGCTTCTGCCAGCGCTTTGGCGTTTAACACCGCGAGAGCGGCCTCAGCATTTTCATCGCCGTCTTCGGCCTCTAGCGCCAGCCTGGTACGCTCTGGGTCTAAAATGGCGTAACCCGCCGCCACCACCAAATCCTCCAGCCAATAATCACGGCGGGCCGCAATTGTTTCCTGTATTTCTGGGGCCTGGGATAAAAACCACTCAAGGGGGAACTGAACGCCAGCGCGTATGGCCCTGTCGAGAGAATCATTATCAAGGGCTACTTCGAGAGGTGGCTCGGGGCGGCTGAAAGGATTTAATTTCATAGTGATAAGTCGGCTAAGTGGCCGAGGTCTAAGATTTTATTGTTAGAGTCGCGAAGGCACTCTATAGCAATGTCGATGCCGAACTCCTCCGTGCGCTGTAGAGCAAGCTCCGCACCCTCGGCAAAGTCTGGAATCCCCGCCCTAAGAATTAAGGCTGGGTGATTGTTTGTATCGTCTGGAACAAAGAGCCAGACGAGTGCGCGGCCGTATGAACTTTGACCCGCAGTCTTTGCCCCTGGTTCTGTCCATACTGCATTCTTAGTTACTGACCCCTCTGCGTATCCCGCAGAAAGAAGGCTAGAAACTGCACTCTTGTCCCAGCCGCGCAAAAAGAAACTAGCAACGTAACGATTATCACCTTCTAGAACATCGGAGTATTCGCCCAGGCCTTCACACTCTATGCGATAAGGTGTTCCCAGTGGTGCAAGAGCCACCGCTCTGGTCGTGCCAATTATTTTTCCGCCGTATTCTCCAGTCGCCCCAGCCGTTAAACTTGTCGGAGAAGCAATAACCGTGCCTGGCGCTCTTATAACGCGGGACGAGTTTTTGAATGTAACCATCTAGCGAACCTCCAGGATTTTAACTCCAACAACTTCGCGCACGTCAGCAATGGTGGATTTTGATATGCCAACGAAAGGCCTGGCTGGAACTTCGCCCTTGAGGGTTTCGCCCGTGAACTTCTTGTTCAGAAGCCAGCCGAGGCTCGCCTTGAGACTTTTATCTTTGGGCTTCAACCATTTCCAGAGCGACCGACGCAAAGACTTAGTAATAGGCTCGCTCTCTATCTTGCCCCCGAATTGGTGAACGCCAGCGTAGTCGAGATTCGTGCCGACTTCTACTGTGGTGCTTCCATTAACCTTAAAAGATATTGAGTTGCTCAGTCGCCCAGTATCTTTCAGAGCGGGTCGCGTCTGGAAGCGTCTTGCGGGGGGCTTTGAGCCTTTGGCAAAGTCTGCAATAATGCCGTAGACATTGACGGGTGCGCGGCCCTCCCACTTTTCGCGGCCATGCTTCTGGTTCCGAAATGAACCTTGCGACTCGGCCACCATGAGGACACCGATTTGCTTTAGCGCTTTCTTTGGATTCTGAAGGGCCTTTTCCCACCGCTCAACCTTTGCGCCCTTATTAAATGTCGTCTTCGTCATGGCTATTAGTCCTCTGCGATAGTTCTCCGAGGCATATAACGCCTTCCGCCTGGTAATGAGTCGGGGTCAGACCAGCCGCGAACCTTGCGGCCGTTGCTCGTTAGCTCGCTCTTTTGCCGAACGCCAGAATTAGAGTTAGGGCCTTGCCTCCCGCGAGCGCTCGTGCGCTTCAGTTTAATAAGCAAGCCATCGTCGCCGAATACTTCCTTCCACTCGACCTCCGCTATAGACGAGGCCGTTCCTCCACGCTCATACAGAACAGCAATGGTGGCTCGACGGCCGACAGCAATGTGCTGGCTACTCGCCTCATCGTAAGTAACTTGCCCGTATAAAGGAAATAAGTCGATTACCTCTTGCGCGGCGCTTTGGCCGTATGATGTAGCAATAGCCGTCGCGTTATTATCGCGGGGATTTGTAAGGTTGATGAGGCCCTCGCTTTCGTAATTAGCGACAACGCTCGACCATAAGTCTGAGGCGGCTGTCATCGTTAGCTAGGGTCTGCCATAGTTGGCGAGGCGTGGCTAGGAAGGTATCCTAATCCAGAAATCCAACACCAGTATTGAATGATGCCCGTGCCTGGCGCTCCACCTGTATCGACGGCCTTACCCTCATCGCCCACGAGGTTGGCGATTGGCGTGCCGTTAGCTTGATGAACTAGCCAGTACGTCCCGTCTATTAAATCCCAAGGGCAGAAGATAGCATCGTCGAATAACATATATCCGCTAGTGCCAGCCGACCAAGCCATCTCAACATCGAAAGAATCTTGGCCAAACTCCTCAGTCCAGCAAGTCTTGTCGAACGGTATCTTGAGTTCTTGCCAGCCCGAACCAAGAGCTGAAAGCGCAACGGTTACCGTGGCATTCCCGCCAAGCTTGAGCAATACGTTTCCGCCAACTCCAGAGCCGACAGTCTTGTTCACCATTACGCGAAGGAAATAAGGCGTGTTTGAATCGAGCCTCGAAATTCTCATATTCGTCAGCGTTTGCTTGAGAGCAATCGTGTGTCCAGCATTGGCCAAAGCCAGTTTCATGCTGCCATTCGCGTTCGCATTCGGGTGGGAACGATAGTAATTCGTAGTATCCTGGGTGATGGCTGTAGTTGCCGCCCCTGTTATGGTTTCGTCCCAATTAGTAAACTGAGCGCCCGACGTAGCGGAAACATTGAAATCAGAGAAGCTAGAGTTATTAAGCAATGAGCCGCCGTTACCGCTTCCCGCGTGTTTTGCCGTAATAAGCGTTCTGGAAGAATCGCCACTGCCTGTGATGCCTATTCCAAGGCCGTCGAAGCTAGACTTCTCCCCTTGAGACTGAAAGCGCTCTGCCCATTTCTGCGTTCCGCTGTTCTGGTCAGCGATGCACTTAAACATTTTCTTCTCTACATGACACGCCTCGAGCTTATGCCCGAAGCGGTCTTCCGTTAAGCGAGAAATGCCCGCGTTACCAGTGCCACCCGCTACCGCCGTAACAGCGGTGTAAGTAATGGCCCTGGTTTCTACAGTTTCGGAAGTTTCGATGAACCACTGATACAGCGCGTCGAAAATATCGTTCACGCTTTGGAATCCACTTCCATAGCCAAGCGTAGCGCTCGCCGCCATGACGGAGGCGTATTCGTAAAGAATCGGCTCCATGATGGAAATTGCTTGCGATTGGTCTACAGCGCCCGACAAGAGTCCTCGAACCCGTCTAGCGAAGGAATTACCATCAGCGGGAATGAAGTCGCCTTCAAAGCTTTTAACGAATACGTCAAGGTATCCGCCTGGGTCTACAACGTTGTCGTCTGCATACGCTCGAGTCTTCTCGAGGATATTAACTGCGTTCTGCCACTGGGTCTGTATTTCTGTTTCTGTCGGTGCTGCCATCGGTTATTTTATTGTTCGAGGTGGTTTTTATTTCCTTAGTTGCCTCTGGCCACTCAAGGCCAGCTTCGGAAATGGTTTGGTACTTAAGACCACGAACCCTGTCTGGGCAGTGGTTGAAATACATGAAGTCTGTAGCTGGGCGGTCGCCTGGCTGTTTAATGTAGGGCTTGAGCTGTCGCCCATGCTCGGAAGCTCCAGCTATCATATTTTCACTTGGAATCTTGATGAGCCTTCCTTTCGCTCGCTGAACTGGGTCGCCCGTGTTTTCTCCACCCCCATCGTTTTCAATAACTTTGTTAAATCTGATAACGAGGCGAGGCAGAACTTTTATTAGCTCGTCGAAATGATATTTTGTAACAGTGTTATTGAGCGTTCCGTGTTTAGGGACTCGAACTTGCTTTCCAGCTTCGTTAATAACAATATCTTCTTCGGCTCTTGGGAAGTGAAGCCCAGCAACGTCAATCTGCCCGCAAGGGCAATCTGAAGTCAGCCCAAGCCAGAACGTGAATTCTTTAGCTGTTATTAGGCCTGGAATGTTTTTGAAGTCTGGCGCTAGGCGAGACGGGTCAATAAAGGTTGTTTGTGTTTTTAATTTTGTAGTCATCGGAGGTTATGGCCGTTATACGGGCCTCATTGTTTGATGTTAAAGAAAAAGGCCACCGCCTCAGTGAGTCGGCAGCCTTGTGAGTAGACTAAGAGTAACGTATCCTACTTCACTCGTCTAGGAATTGGTCGTCTTAATCGCGCCATAAGGCAAAGCGATACCAGCGCCAGAGCGACTGAACCATTGGATTGACTCCTCAGCAGTTGCACGGGTGCGGTCGCTGTTATTGTCTTCCATTAGAGCAGTTTCTTCTTGCACGCCTTGGCGGTCTAGGAAGAATGTTGGCTGCTTTGGTGGTGCGCCCAAGAAGATATACCAATCGTTCACATCTGTTAGACGAGGACTTGGCCATAGCGTTACGCGCTTAGCCGTGTCTGCCACGATGTTAGATTGTGAACCTCCAGTGCCGATATGCTGCTTCTGCAAGAACGCAGTTTCCATGGCTTCAGTAAGCTCTACTGGGTGGCAGATAACGAAAGGCTGTTGAAGAACCTGGTCGCCGATAAGAGGCTGGCCCTCAGTGTCTTGAAACTTCATAAACTGCTCGATTGCAGAGTAGAAGTCAGACAAGATTTGAGCCGCTGTAGAACCGCTACCAGACAGAGCGTTTCCGTTAGTCGCGCCGAAGCGTGCTGAACCCGCTGCTGTAGTAGCGAACATTGCTGCACCATCTGGAGCCGTCGGGATAGACGGTAGAAGGCCAGTATTGTTCTGAATGAGGTCGAAGAAGAAACGCTCTGGAAGAAGCGCTGCTGATTCGCCAGCTTGACGTGCTACGTTTAGAAGCGTGCCAGTCTGGTCGTCATCTCTGTCCCACTTTGACCAAGGCACTCGACGGCCCCATTCGTAGACGGGTACGTTGAAGGATATTGAATCCATGCCCTTTGACTTAATCTCGTCGCCGCGCTTCCATAGGTCGAAGTGAGGGGCGCTTTCGAAGTAGGCAAAGTCGTGTTCGCGGTTAGTTGCTCCCACAGTCAAGTCCATGACTGAAGCGAGGCGTGAGTCGGCTACACGGTTTTGAACCGCTGCGTATGTGTCCCAGAATTCAGTCCGAAGACCGTTTGCTAGAGTTGCTGATGAATTTATTCTCATAATTTATGCCCAGGCTGCGTGAGCAGTGGCTACGCCGATACTATGCTCGATTGAAGTGAAAAGTTTAACGTCTACATCTGTTGCAGAGCGCCAGCCGACAATCCACCCAATAGGTGCGTCGGTTGTTGGTTGAGTAATGTGCGCGTTATCGAGGTTGGAGTCGTTGCAGTAAACTAAGACACCGATTACGGTCGAGCTCGCTACTGCGATTCCTGTTACCACGACACCGCTGGCATCTACATAACATGCAGCGTCTGGCGTTAGTCCCGTATCGCCTACAGGATTACCCGAAGCGTCAAGGTTTTCGCCACCAACGACTATGCCGAGTAGAGTTTTACCAGCTACGCCGTCGTAGTGATTCGCGAAGCCACTCTCTGATTGAACGAGTGTTCCGATTGGAAGGGTTACTCCATTTGCCATAGGTACTGCCAAGCGGTCAGCCCCTTTGGTTTCATAGATTTTTCTAGTTGTGCGGTCAGCCATTAGATTAAGAGTTTGGGGTTGTGTCTAGCTCGTAGCCGACGTGTTTCATGTTTACCCGAACGTATGATTCTTCTGAGGCGCGAATGCGTCCCTTCATTTGTTCATACTGGCGAGCGAAAGATGTTGCCTTATCGACAGCTTCGCCGCCAAGACTTTGAAAAGCCATTGCTGACTTCGGAGTAGTTGGGTGAGAAGAAAAGCTTTCACCGTTGTCGCCAGAAGGCAGCGTTCCCGCCATACTAGCCATTGTATTAACGTATTCGCTAAACAGCTCTGCGTTGCCGCCAGCAGTTTCGTGGAACTTAGTTAGACGCGCTTCAAGGTCAGAGCCTAGAGGCTTACCTTCGAGGCGTTTCATTGCCACGCTAACATCTTTAAAGCGTGTGTCCGACGCATCGCGTGCATCAAGACGGGCCTTGAGCGCTTCGTTCTCTCCAGATAGGCGAGCGAAGTTCTTGGCCAAGCCTTTGCCACCTTTCATAATTTCAGCGCCTGGCGCTGGTGCTGGTGCAGCTTCGTCTTCAGCATCTTCTGCCTCTGGCTCTGCTTGCTGGGACTGGATAGCTTCGAGAAGCGAGTCCATATCGGAAACGCTAATTTCGCCGCTCTTAATGGATTCGCAGACAGCGGCTATATCTAAGCCAGCTTCCTCGCCTTCCATATTTTCGTCTTTCTTGTCGTCGCCGTTATCTTCCATGTACTCTGGCTTCTTGTCGTCGCCATTGTCATCAGCAAAATTAGTCGGCACGGATGGATTGTTGTTTGTTGTGTTTGTCATGTGTTCCTCGTATGGAAACTTGAAAAGGAGAGCGGCTCGTTTACCGCATCGTGTAGACCATAGCATAGGGTCTGCTGGATTGCTTGCGTAGTTTAGGGAGAAGCTAGAAGAAATCGCACTTGCGACATTCTGCGATTCGCCCTCAACATTGTTGCGCTTGTCTTCAATCTCGCCAGCGAACAGCATCGGGAGTTCTAGATAAGGCGCTTCGTGGTCAAGCAAGGCGAGCCCATTTATCTTCGGCGTTCCTTCTGGGTCGAAGATTTCTACAGACCTATAAGGGTAACGCATCTTCTCAATCTCGCCAGCCATGTAGTCATCTGTAATAATGAGGTCAGCAAAGATGGCGGTGATTCTCGTTCCCTTAAAACTCAGCGGGCGGGCTTCAACGATACGGAAAACGCCGACAGCTTTTACGGAGTCTGTTTGCTCGGTGGCTGGTTCGTGGTGGCGCGTATGCAACGGCGGAAGGTAGCCATCACGCTCTTGCTGCTTTGCCTGGGCCACCGCGTTCGCTATCCAGTCAGCGCCAAACGTCAAGTCTCCGCGTGCGCACTCTGCAAAGATTGGCACATGGTGGAATATTGTCTTCCCGTCTGTCTTCGTTACCTTAAAGCCCGCGGCTGAATGTGTGGTTGATTGGTTCACGATTATATGTGGCAGTCCACTTGAAGGTGAAGAGCCGCGCCATAAGCTGTACCCGAAGTTGGCGTAAAGGCCGAGCGCGTTACGAGAACTCCATAGAGCTTGCCACTGGTTGAAGTGTATGCGATAGCTCCTTGGGTTGTTGATTCATATATAGCGACTGCGGCAGCGCCTAATTTCTTGGTGCTATCTGCAAGGGTAAAGACTCCAACGAGTTTATTAAAGTCGCCAGAGACTAGAGTCAGAGCGGTATTGTCGCCAAAGTTAGTGGGCTCGGCATCGAAAACGAATAGCTCTAAGTTAGCTGTTGCGGCTTGAAGCATAAAGACTGAAGCGTTTGTAATTGAGCCAGAAGCTCCAGCGTTATCAAACTGAATAACGCCAGTCGCTACCGTGTCAAAGATAACATCTCCGTCTGCGTATGCCGCAGTGTTCGCGGGTCGCGTGAAACCAGATAGTGAGCGCACGCTTTCGGGGTTAGCCGAGGTGCGCGTGGTAAGAATGTTGGTGTTGGAGGTCATGGCTTGTTTACCTTACAGTTTTCCGTTGTTGCAGTTGCGACAAAGTTTTCAACCGCTGCACGAAGTGGCCCGCTTGGCTTGCGAGTCTCCTGGTTGATTAGTCTGTAGACGGTAGCGCGGTGAACGTGAATGGCTTTGGCCGTCTGCGTAACTCCAGCCTTGAAGGCCAGCGATTCAAAGTCTCGGCGAACATCGTCCCATCGCTTGCTCATGTGGTCGCCTGGCTAGTAAAGCCTTGGTCTGGTCTGGCGGAAGACGGAATACGTGTTTCAATAACCTTCCCAGCCTTGTCTATTAATCCCATTCTCCTCAGCTCTGGCCGAGATATGAAGTCTAACTGGCAGCGACAGTTGAATCCTAGAGGGGGTCTTAGAAAGCGCCACGAGGGATTATCTACAGACAATACAACGCCATCGGCGGCATCGTGATTTGACCGCGTGTCCGCGTCGCCAACAGAAGTGAAGCGCATTGCTGGAATGACTTCCTTTACTTCTGGGTCTTGCGCTTGCCTTAGTCTGCCTCTCGACGCTGCCTCGTTAAGATTGGTACGGAAAGCCATTCGGGCGTATCCCTCCGTCCATGCCTCGGTCTCCTTGCGAATTCTGTTTATATCGAAGGCCATCGTCTTGCCCATCTCGCGCTCGGCGATGCCCTCTCTAGCGCCTTGAGTAATAAGCTCGTGCGCCCGTTGCGTTACTGCATTTTCCGCAGACCTTGCAAATGCTATCACCCCGCCATTATCAGAATACAGACTAGATATTTTGCTGGCTGTTCGAGCGGCCGACTCGCGCAGCGTTACGGGGACACGATTAACCAGGTCTTCCAATGATTCTTCAAATGGAATTTTTGCTAGTATTGATTTGGCCTCAGAGCGGGCGAATGACATAAGGCTCTGCCGCTCGGCCTTGAAGTTTGTTTCTGGCGCTAATACTTCTGAGGCTTCCCGTAGAGTTGAGAAAGCTCCCAAGACCTCGGCACGCGCCATTGATTCACTAACAACGCCTTCCAGCTTTAATCTCGCAGCCCTCGTTTGGGGCGCATTTTTTAACACCACTGCCAGCAAGTAATCCCTAAAAGCTTCGACGTAGACCTGGGCCAGATTGGTATTGGTGTCTTCCAAGACCATGCCAATATCGAAGTCTTTCACTTTGTAGCCTTAAAAGGGAAACCGCCTCCAGCGTCGGGCGTGGCTAAAGTTCCGCCAGGTATTACGACCTCGCCTGGCTCTGGTGCAGCGAATCCCGTCTGCTCCAAAACATCTGCCCGAGATAAATCAACGCCCATGCCCGACAGCAGATTTGCAACTTCGGCCCGCTCTTTGGGGTCTTGGCGTTTCTCTTGAGCAATATTAAACCGAGGCTTCTCGTCGGCTATTCCTAGCTCAACAAGATTTGCGTGATTGCGAAACCATATACACCCGAGCAAGCTTTTCGTCAGCGTCTCTTGAAGGGTTTCTCTATCGAATTGAATTAGCGCTTCCGTGCTATTCTCTTGAACCTCTGCCAGTGCATAGCTGCCGCCCTCTGCTGCTGCGGTAGTAAGGTTCGCCCCCATGATTAGCGTGTAGATTGTATTTCGTAACTCAGCACGAATGCCAGCCATTAACTGCCAGCCATCGCTTCCGCCTGGAAGAACGCTAACATCATCGCTCTTGTCAAACACAAGAACGTGTCGAGCGCGTAAATCTTCAAGGACTGCCGTCCACTCCTCAATCAGCTCAGAGTTAGGTAATCCAGTCTCCGCGTCTCTAGCGCCATCTACTTTCGCTATTAGCACGCCCTGGGCAAACTTCTCGACGGCTGCAAGCGATTCCTGGAAGACGTGTTCTTTGGCATACCACCACCAGCCGAGAGCTTCGCGAAGCGCAGAGCCGTGGCCGAGGCTTGCCTCATCATCTTGATAAACGTGCTTAATCGTATGAACGGCGTCGAAGCGCGTTTCAACATCGTACTCTGAAGTACCTACATTCCAGCGCTCCCAGTGCGCAGACAAATCGCCCTCTACATTACTTGGGACTATTCTATACATGCGCTTGTCTAAGTCCTCTATGCGAGTGGGAACCCACCAGGTTCTTTCCTTGCCATCACCAAGGTCAAGCACTCTAGGCTCTCCATGAATTCGGGCAAAGCGTGCGCCAGAAAAGAATGCTCGCGCCAGGTTCATTCGCGCTTGAGTAAAGCCCTCGATTTCTTTAAGCAGATTTGTCCCTACATGAACAGAGAGGTCTGCGAGTGGGCTAGTCTCGTCCCGAGGAACTAAGGCCCAATCTTTGCCAGCAATTAAGTGGCGGCGGTATCCGACTGCGTGCCGTATGTCGGCATCGCGCAGCATCTTCTCCTCAACCTCTGGGTCGCGGAACAGCCAGAGGCTAGGGTCGTGAAGTTGAACACCGTTACGCCACGCGCTAGAAAGCGCTCGTGTGTAGACCTGTTGTGCTTGGTTTCGAACTCGTATTGCTTGGCTCATAATTGACTACCTATTTTTTTGTCGGTACTGTTTTATTGATTCGGCTTATACTGTAGCACGGAAGACTGCTCTGTGCTATAGGTTCACGCACCAACTTACTCTATCAGCTATGGTCGCCATCTGCCACCCTTATCTTTGCCAACATTTACCCCGTCTTGATTAGGGCGCTCGGACGGATTGGTATTACGAAACTCATCAGAGCCAGCAACAATGGTCTGTTTCTTAGACTCGAACGCCTTAGACATTCCCATTGGGTGCGACTTGAGCCAAGACCAAGCGCCACTCGTTGCATCTGCCTCATCTACGCGACTGCCGCCATCTCCTGGGAAGCCCTCCACCACGTCGAGATATGCTTGAGTCCATGAACCAGCAAAGAGGCGAATGCCGTCCCGCTGT
>TARA_R110000787_G_scaffold61198_9_pt1 | contig 21855 bp, 16 predicted proteins | sample TARA_R110000787 | Tara Oceans TARA_R110000787 (sample SAMEA4397920) | marine metagenome | biome: Polar Biome; feature: [DCM] deep chlorophyll maximum layer (ENVO:01000326); material: water (ENVO:00002006), including particulate matter (ENVO:01000060) such as... | depth 35 m | reverse complement strand
TCACAAAAAAAACCGAGCTAATTTTAGCTCGGTTTTTTTTTGTGAAGAATGAAAGATATCTAAATTCTTTTTTTGTACATCATTATTTTTTATCGATGCTATCTTTTAAATCATTGAATTTATCCATTACATTCTCAGTATTAATCTTACTTTCCGGTGATAAGCCAATAGAAGAACCACATTGTTCATTTGGACATTTAAACTTTACTCCTTGCATTAATTGAATAGCATCAAAATGGATTTTTGTGTTACAAACAGGGCAGGGGATCGTTTGTTCTTGATTTTTCATACGTTAACTTTAATATTAAACGAATATAAACTGATAATATCTCTAAAGGTAATGGATTTGCATTAATCTCTCTATGTTGTTTTTTTACTGTTATATATACATAAAAAAAGCTCATCATTTCTGATGAGCTTTTTTATTATTATTTATTTTATTTTTATCTTTCTCTACGTCTTCTTCCGAATCCGCCAGAATTTCTATCTCCACCAGTGTTTCTATCACCACCAGAGTTTCTGTCAGGTCTATCTCCGCCGCTTCTAGAAGAACTTCTTCCTCTATCACCACCTTCACTTCGTCTTCCGCTAAAAGAACCTTCAGAGCTTTTGCGTCTTCCAAATCCTCCACCATCTTTGTTTCCAAAAGGTTTTTTACCACGTCTTGCGCCTCCGCCGCCGCCTCCGCCTCGAGCTTTTTTAGTGATTTCAATATTAACACCTCTACCACTAAATTCTGGTTGGTTGTCAGAAAATGCACTTAAAGTTTCATTTTCAAATTTCTTATCGATTTCAAAGAAAGAGAATGTATCTAAAATGTCAATTGCACCGATCTCTATATTATCAGTGATTTTTTGGTCATTAATTAATCCAATTAATTTAGCAGGATTCAATTCGTCTTTACGTCCGATGTTAATAAAGAAACGAGTCATATTTTCATCAACTGCTCGTCCACCTCTAGAATTATCTTGGCTAGACAAATCATTTAAATCCTTTGCATTTTCATAATAAGACAAGAATGAATTGAATTCTAAAGAGACAAATTTTTGTATTAATTCTTCTCTAGTCAATCCTTCTAACTTTTCATAAATGCTAGGTAGAAAGTCTTCAATTTCGCTTTGCTTCACTTCAATAGCATTCACTTTATCAATTAAATGCATTAATTGATTTTGGCAAATTTCTTTTCCACTAGGAACTTTACCGAGTACAAATTTTTGTTTGATAATACGTTCTATAGCTCCAATTCTTCCTTTTTCTTTATTGCTTACTAGAGCAATAGAGATACCAGTTTTTCCAGCTCTACCAGTTCTACCACTTCTGTGTGTATAGTTTTCTATTTGATCTGGTAATTTGTGATTGATAACGTGTGTAAGACTATCTACATCTAATCCACGAGCAGCAACATCAGTAGCCACTAATATTTGAACAGATTTTTTTCTAAACTTACCCATAACAGAATCACGTTGCGCCTGAGATAACTCTCCATGCAATGCGTCTGCACTGTAACCGTCTTTTATTAAGTGATCTGCTACTTCTTGTGTTTCTCTTCTTGTTCTGCAAAAAATAATTGCATAAATATCTGGATTGATATCTGCAATTCTTTTTAATGCTTGGTAACGTGTTCTTTCAGTTACTAAATAATATTCGTGACTTACTTTATCTGTACCACTATTTTTTTGACCTGAAGTAACTTCTACAGGCTTGGTCATATAGTTTCTAGCAATTGCTTCAACTTCTCTAGGAAAGGTTGCAGAAAATAATAAAGTTTGTTTTGTTTCTGGTGTAGCTTCCAAGACTTTATCTAATTCATCTTTGAAACCCATATTTAGCATTTCATCTGCTTCATCTAAAACTAACCACTGAACGTTTCCTAGTTTTAAGGCTCTTCTGTTGATAAGATCTACAGTTCTTCCTGGAGTTCCCACTACAATTTGTGCTCCTTTTTTAAGACCTCTTATTTGTTCCTCAATATTAGCACCACCATAAACGGTAACTACTTTTAAATTTGGAATGTACTTAGCAAACTCTTTAATGTTATTTCCTATTTGAACAGCAAGTTCACGAGTAGGAGATAAGATAATTGCTTGTGTGTTTTTGCTGTTTTCGTCTGCTAATTGTAAAATTGGCAAACTAAATGCAGCTGTTTTTCCTGTTCCTGTTTGTGCAAATGCTTTTAAATCGTCTGTTGAAGAAATAATTTGAGGAATTGCTTTTTCTTGAATAACAGTTGGTTTTTCATATCCTAAATCTGTTAATGCTCTGTTGATAGGTTCTTTTAAACCTAATTCTAAAAATGTTGACATACTGTGTTTTTGTTGATCCACAGACGCCCACCTGCAAATCTTAATTTATATTACGACTTTGATTCTTAGAGACTTATATTTTGCTCTAAAAAGCGTGCAAATGTACAATAAATATTATAGATAGGTGTGTTAGATTAAGATTACTTTTTGGCTAAAGCATTTACTTGTTTGAAGATGTTTCTAGAAGATAATGAAGCATATCCATTAGTGATGTATCCTTTTTTGTTTATTAAAATGGTTCTAGGCATTTTACTCGTTAGAAAATAGTTTGCCTGACTATCAGATTCTAAATAATATTGAGACTTGATATCCAGTTTACGTATTCTATCTTTATAATTTCCAGCAATTTTAATTCCAATAAATGTTACAGTAGGATTATTTTTAGATAAGTATTTAATTCTATTTGCTATTAGATCTTTACTAATGTACTCTGGATTCCAAAAAAATAAAACAGCCTCTTTATTTTTGATCAAGGATATAATTGATCTTTTTGTGTTGTTGTAATCTGTAACTTCAAAATCTTCTAACTTAATCCCTTTTTGTGCTTTTTTTGTGTCTTTTAGAAGGTTAGTTACTAATTCTTTGTCTGTTATATTTGAGCTTAAGTTTAAATAAGCGTCAAAAGCATCATTATTTACATTACAGCTAGATTTTCTATAAAAATGGGTAATGACAGTTTGTCTTAACATCGCATTTCTAGAATGCTCATTTTTCATTTCTGAAGCGATAGTTCTTAATAAACCAACAGTAAACTCATTTGAAGCAATATCGTGGCCTGCTGTATTTACTTTGTTATATAAATTGCTGACTACAAAATCTCTGTATGCGTTGAAATACATGATAGAATCTTTGTCTAAGACAATATCATTTCGATGTTTATAAAAACTACTATTTACTTCAGCATGCTTGCCATCCTTCATTTTTGCAGAATGAGCCATCGGATAGTTTTCTACTCTTGTATATAATGGATAGGTTAGAGCAATCTTTAAAATACTGTTGTATTTTTTTGATTCTTCAGGATGATTAGAAACATAATCATTAAACCTTGCTAGTTTTCTTTTTTCAGTTATATCAACTTTAGCTCTAAAGTCTGCTGGAGGTAAATCATAATAAGAATAGAATACTTTTTCATCTCTTTCTGATTCAAGAAAGCAATCAATTAATAAGTTGTTTCTCTCAGCTCCTTTTCCGCTAAAAACTAAGGTTTCATCAAAATCCCATGTATTTAAACGAATTAAGAGACTGTCTTTAGGTTGTAGATAAACATATTGATGCTCATTACCATGTCTAAAATAGTATAGACCTTCTTTAAGAGATGGAATTTCTCCTAAAAAAGTATCATTTTGATCTAAGTAAAAAGTATCTAAAGCCGTTTCATTTTGAAACAATACTAAATGGTTAGATTTTGGGTTAATTATTTTCCCGCCAAAGTATGTACTATTGTTTTCAGTAGTACTGTCACAACCAATAAAAGCAGTGATGGTAAAAAGTGCTATCAGTTTACTTAATCGTCCTATCATGTTCAGATTCAAACTCATTTGTTTCACAAAAATACATATCTAAATTAGTCTAACTTGTTAATTGCTTGTTAAAAGAGAGAGAAAAAAATGTTATTTTTTTTAAAAAAATACAGTTATAATTTGAAAATGAAATCGTAAATGTTAAACTAATATTTAGTGAATAAAACAACTTTCCTTTAAAGTCAATAAAAAGATATCAATTTATTACTTTTGCACGGAATTTAAAAGAAAAAAAATGTTATCAGTTTCAAATTTATCAGTACAGTTTGGGAAACGAATATTGTTTGATGAAGTAAATACAAAGTTTCTACAAGGTAATTGTTATGGTATTATTGGTGCCAATGGAGCAGGGAAATCTACATTTTTGAAGATTATTTCAGGAAAAATGGATCCAACTTCTGGTCAAGTGTCTATAGAAACAGGTAAAAGATTGTCGGTTTTAACACAGGATCATTATGAATATGATGAGTTTCCTGTTTTAGAAACTGTGGTTATGGGGAATAAAGATTTATTTGCCATAAAATCTGAAATTGATGCTTTGTATGCAGATTATACAGACGCAAATGCTGATAAAATTGGAGAATTACAGGTTAAGTTTGAAGAAATGAATGGTTGGAATGCAGATTCTGATGCTGCTGCAATGCTTTCAAATTTAGGAATTAAAGAGAATTACCATTACACTTTAATGAGTGAATTGGATGGTAAACAAAAAGTGCGTGTTTTAATTGCACAAGCACTTTTTGGAAATCCAGATGTATTAATCATGGATGAGCCAACCAATGATTTAGATTTTGAAACAATTGCTTGGTTAGAACATTTCTTAGCAAACTTTGATAATACAGTTATTGTTGTTTCGCATGACCGTCACTTTTTAGATGCCGTTTGTACTCATATTTCTGATATTGATTTTGGAAAGATTAATCATTTTTCTGGAAATTATACATTCTGGTATGAATCTTCTCAATTAGCAGCAAAACAGAGAGCTCAGCAAAACAAAAAAGCAGAGGATAAAAAGAAAGAATTAGAAGATTTTATTCGTCGTTTTTCTGCGAATGTTGCCAAGTCTAAGCAAGCAACAAGTAGAAAGAAAATGATTGAAAAATTAAATGTGGATGATATTAAACCATCAAGTAGACGTTATCCTGCAATTATATTTAAAAGTGAAAGAGAAGCTGGTGATCAAATCTTAAATGTAGAAGGTTTATCTAAATCTTCTGAGGAAGGTGTTTTGTTTAAAGATGTTCACATCAATTTAAATAAAGGAGAAAAAATTGCCATTATTTCTAAAAACTCAAAAGCTATTTCAGCATTTTTCGAAATTATCGCTGGTGGAAAAAAACCAGATTCAGGAACCTTTGATTGGGGGGTAACCACTACTCAATCATATTTGCCATTAGATAACTCATCATTCTTTAAAGATGGGAATTTAAACTTAGTAGATTGGTTGCGTCAATACGCACAAACAGAAGAAGAAAGAGAAGAAGTTTTCTTGCGTGGATTTTTAGGGAAAATGATTTTTTCTGGAGAAGAAGCATTAAAGAAAAGTAATGTACTCTCTGGAGGAGAGAAAGTTCGTTGTATGTTGTCTAGAATGATGATGAAAAGAGCCAATATTTTAATATTAGATGAACCAACGAATCACTTAGATTTAGAATCGATTCAGGCATTAAATAATTCGCTAATTAGTTTTCCAGGAACAGTCTTATTCGCAACTCATGATCATGAATTTGCTCAAACAGTTGCAGATAGAATTATTGAATTAACTCCAAATGGTGTCATTGACAGAAGTGCTACTTTTGATGAATATCTAGGGGATTCTAAAGTAAAAGAACTCCGAGAAAAAATGTATTCATAACAAGCATTCTAAAAGTTGTTAATTTATTAAAGTTATGAGAAACAAGGGAATACGCCAGTAACAGCGATAAACAATTCTCACTTTTACCTAGGAGCAGGATATCATATTGGACTGAATGACAATCTAACGGTAACACCACGATTTATGATGCGAACGTTAGCAGGAGCACCAAAAGTTACGATGCAGGAGCTTCCTTAGATATCAGTGATAAGTTTACTGTAGGAGCGAATACAAGAGTCAATGAGACTACATCGCTTTATGGACTCATTATAGTGATTGAAAAACTAAAACTAGGCTTCGCCTATGATATCTCCAATGCAGATATTAATGCAGTAAACGACAATAGATCTTTAGAATTTATATTGAAGTATCAGTTTTAAAATAGATTGACAACCTAAATTAAAAAAGCCGAGACTACTAGTCTCGGCTTTTGTTTTATGAGGTAAATAATCATTCTATAAAGAGAGAGAAATGAAAACAAAGTACTATCAAATGAAACGAAAGGAAAATAAACCTACTTTCCAATACAAAAATTACTAAAAATATGACCTAAAATATCTTTGTCAACATCGTATTCTCCAGTAATATTTCCTAAATGGCGCAAACATTCTCGAATATCAATTGAGAACAAATCTGTAGATATTTCTAAATCAATTCCTTGCTGTACAGAAGTGATGGCTTCTAAAGCGTTATTTAAGGCTTCAAAATGACGAGAATTTGTCACAATAGTTTCGTTATTACTTAAAGCGCCTTTATTGACTAAAGATGTTAATTCTGTTAAAAGAATATCGATGCCCACTTTTTGTTTTGCAGAAAGCAATAGGATATCATCAATATTTGAAGTGATTTCTTCTTTTTGAGAGTTAGTAAGAGCATCTGTTTTATTTGCGATAACTAACAGTCGTTTGTTTGGAAAACGCTCTTTAATGGTCTCAATTTCTGCAAGAAAAATTTCTTTATTATTTCCAAACTTATTGGAATCGATTAGAAAAATAATTAATTGTGCGTTGTCAGCTTTTTCATAGGCTTTTTTAATTCCAATGCTTTCTATAATATCATCTGTTTCTCTAATTCCGGCGGTATCTATAAAGCGAAAAGACACCCCATCAATAATTAATTCATCTTCAATAGCATCACGTGTTGTTCCTGCAATATCTGAAACTATTGCTTTTTCTTCGTTTAATAAGGTATTTAATAAGGTAGATTTCCCAACATTAGGTTCACCAATAATAGCAACTGGAATTCCATTTTTCATGGCATTTCCAAAAGCAAAACTTTCAATCAAACGTTTTAAAACTGATGAAATAGTAATCACTAATTCTTTAAATTTTGCTCTGTCTGCAAATTCGACATCTTCACCAGAAAAATCTAATTCCAATTCTATCAACGCTGCAAAATCTAACAATTGAGCTCTGAGTTCTTTCAATTCATTTGTAATTCCACCGCGCATCTGCTGAATCGCCATTTGATGTGAAGCAGATGAGTTTGAAGCAATCACATCAGCAACAGCTTCAGCCTGACTTAGATCCATTTTTCCGTTTAAAAATGCTCTCATAGTAAACTCACCATTATCTGCCATTCTACATCCATTTCTAAGAAATAATTGAATGATTTCTTGTTGAATAAAGCTTGAACCGTGACACGATATTTCTACAACATTTTCACCTGTGTAGGAGCGAGGGTTTTTAAATATAGAAACCAACACTTCATCAATAATTTGAGTATTATCAACAATATGACCTAGATGAATGGTATGCGTTTTTTGATTCTTTAAGACTTTACCACTTACAGAGATAAAGAATTTTGAAAGGATATCTATAGCATCTTCTCCTGAGATACGAATTACCGAAATGGCACCTACTCCAGATGGAGTTGCCAAAGCTATGATGGAATCGTTTTGAATCATGCTGCAAATATACAAGTTCATAAGATTTTATCCTCTAAAGTGTAACAAGAAGTCTTCTTTGTCGTCTATATAGTATACAGTCAACCAATTAAGAAGTAGAAAGATGAAAGAAAATAGACAATTATTAGCGATTACACATTTAAGTCAATTATTAGACTTTGTAACTGGTATTGGTGGATTTATTGTACCGCTAGTTTTATGGTTGGTAAAAAAAGATGAAGTATTTGATATGGATAGTCATGGAAAAGCAATCTTAAATTTTAGAATTTCCATGTTTTTGTATTTACTAATCTGTATTCCATTGGTTTTATTATTTGGTTTAGGTTTACTTGGATTTATAGTGATTGGACTATTTTATATGATTTTCCCAATTATTAATGCGATAAAAGCGAGCAATAATCAAGAGCCAAATTATCCTTTTAGCATTCAATTCTTATCATAAGAATTTCTATATATATTATTTGAATAAAAACAAATCGCCTTTTTGAGGCGATTTTTTTATTTTAAAGACAGTTGATAACGTCTTCATATTCATAAAAGAAGAGTTCAAATTTTGGCATAAATTTCATGTAGAATTCATAACAAGGCCTCCAAGTATTTTTATTGTAGATGCTAAATTTCTCTGTATGATTGATGTAAATACGACGAATGATTTTACCATTTTCTAATTCATATGAACCATCAAAAATTACTTCAGGCATATATTCTTCAGTTAAAATGGTTTTTAGAGATAGGATTTGATCATAAAGAACTTCATTGGAAAATTCATCAGAATGTTCAATATCTAAACAAACTAGTGCGTTTTTTCTGTCAGCAACAAATTTAAAACTGATGCCTTTTATCTTGGTATTATAGAGCAACCATTTTCTAGGAAATGATTTTCCAAAACTAGTCCAAAATTCTTGTCGAAGTGCAGCGGATTCTTCTTTACTAAACATAACTTTAGTTATCAGTTATAATTATTCCTCGTATCTACCCGTGAACTCTTGCCGATGTTCCTCTTGTTTTCATCATTTCAGCTTCAAATTCTAACAGTCCTTCCCATTTTTTATCTACAATTTCTCTGTCCATATACTTTCTTGCATAGCCTAAGAATAAGGTGTAATGATTTGCTTCTGAAACCATTAAATCCTTGTAGAATTTAGAAAGCTCTTCATCTTCCATGTTTTCAGAAAACACCTTAAATCGTTCACAACTTCTGGCTTCAATTAAAGCAGCGACTAATAATCTATTGATTAATGCTGTTGGTCGATCTTTTGTTTTTGGAAAAAATTTCTGTAGTGATTTTGCATAATCATTGTGCTGTTCTCTTCCTAAAACAAACCCTCTTTTTATCATTAGTTGATGTACCATTCTAAAGTGTTCTAGCTCTTCAATGGCAATATCACTCATGTCTTTTACCAGCTCAGTTTCTTCAGAATAATTAATGATGATTGAGATGGCATTTGCTGATGCTTTTTGCTCTGCAAATGCATGATCTGTAAGTATTTGTTCTAAGTCATCTTTAGCGATTGCTGCCCAAGATGTTTCTGTTTCAAATTTTAATCCAAGCATGATATTTAGATCTATTTATAGGGTAAAATTAATGATAATTCGCTGAAAAATTCGCGCAAAAAATAGTTTTATTTTATTCTATGATACCTATTGTTTTGAAACTCTCTAAAGCATAAATCAGCCAAGGGTTCATTTGTTTTTGATGTGTAGCTTTTTGGTAGTTTGTAATAGCATCCTTTGCCAAAGGATACAGTTGAATACTCTGAAGTAAAGTTTCAAAATTGATTTCAGGAAGTTGTGTATTAAGAAATAGAATTTTGTCTTTACAATTTGAGTCGATAATAGTTAAACGACTTATTGGAGTAATACTGAAATTTAAAATTTGTTTTGCAAATAAAATTCGTTGATACCAGAAAGGAGCATGAAGCCACCTATGTTCTTGTTGATAATATGCTAGACGTTTCTCTTTGTATTCTTTGTGTTGATCCCTGATTTTATCTTCATAAGTTAGAAGGGCATTTGCATCGCCTTGAATAAAATCATGCAAAGCATCAGCTGCGGATATTCCCATTTTAAGACCTTTGATGATTCCTGCAGATGATAACGGATCAAAACTTTGAGCAGCATCTCCAACTTTTAACCAGGTATTTCCTTGAATTTGAGTTGCTATTTGGGAATGTGCTGATTGAATGAAAATATCGTTGGTTTGTTCAAATGAATCAAGTCTAGCTTTTGTGTGAATACTATTTTCAAGTTGATCATTCCAAAAATCATTTTGAGACATTTTTGACTGTGTAAATATTTTAGGATCGGTCATGAACGTACTAATCAACTTTCCCGATGCAATTTGCACTGTATACCACCAACCGTTAGAAGTAGATTCGACTAATAAATGACTTCTGTCTATTGACTGAAGATGTTCACTGTTAAGATGTTTGGTGATTCCAATCAAGGAATCTTGTACTTTCTTTCTTTGTACGATGGCACCGAAATTAAATTTACTTGTTCTACCTGAAGCATCAATGATAAAATGAACCTCAGTATCTTCCTTATTGGTAGATAACTTCCAACCTAATGTTCTCGCCTCTATTTTAGAGATGCGAGTTTCCAAATGAACATCAATACCAATTTCTTTGCAATGTTGAAGTAAAGCCGAGTCAAAGTTTGGTCGTGATAAAATATAGCTCTCTCCAAAAGGATTAAAAATAGCCTCGTTATAATGAATTTCTGAATTTCCCCAAGCATTTTGTACTTCTGTACATGGAATACTATGATCTCTTAAAATTGATTCCGGAACTTTTAACTTCTTCAATTCATGGACAGCTTCAGCTGCCAAATGTTCACCCACTGTAATTTGATCATACTTGCTAGCTTCAAACAATATCACTTTAAAGTCGTACTGTTTTAGTTTGATAGCTGTTGCCACTCCAGCAGGTCCGCCACCAATAATTCCTATTTTAAAGTTAGGTGAATTCAATTTTTATAAATAAGTGTTTGTAGCTATAAATTGGCAATGATATCAAATATATTAAAAAACTTCTTGCCCTTGTGTAGGTATAAATAATGAAACTGAGAAACAGGTACTTATACTCTATAACTAAATTTAATCAACAAGTATCTTTAATTACTATAATCAATCAATCTTTTTAAACATGAAAAAAATAATCACATTTCAGAAATTGATTCGTATGAAACACATATTATATAGCGTGTTTGTATGTATCGTAGCATTGACAATTCATAGTTGTCTTACAGCGGAAGCTAAAACAAGCAAAACAGATTTTAATTCTAATTTGGTAATTAAAGAGGCGTATACTTCAACTAAGTTTTTTGGACCAAATGCAGCGCAAGTTCCTCATGATGTTCCTAACCCAGCAGATAGCAGTCAAGTAGACCTGTCTGTTTTTGCCTGGAAAGAATTTATTGCATTAAACTGGCCATCTAGCTATAATACAACAACTCACGAAAGAGGAAAGCCGGATCCAAATGCTACGGTGTCTGACTTTTTGAAATCGTCTAATACAGGCCAACTTGTTTGGCAAACATACAAGCATAGAGTAGAAATGTATCCTGAAGAAGCGACTAATTTTAATAAGAACTTCGATGCAGCTCCTCAATATTTTTATCAAGATAAAATCCCAGGATTGAATTCAAAGAAACTGTTGCGTGAAGTCACTACTATTTTTAACAATTTAGACGAAACTTCTGAAATAAACTTATGTACTCTATTTGTTGATGGAGATCCAAATGCACCCGGAGCAACAGATGCAAATAAATCAAAAACAGCTAGCGGTTTGCCTGGAGCTCCGAGAAGGATGATCTATGAAGCAAAAGGGAATAGAGATATGTTTGAATACGTTAAAAACAATGAGTTATATGATTCTTTGACTAGGGCAAAAAAAATTATGTATACTGGTAATGCGATCAAAAACGATGGAAAAGGAGCTGTGTATCAGTCAAATCCAGACCCTAAAATGATCGTATTTCCTTTTGGAGAAAATGGAGGAGCGGAAGGTTCTATTGAAGTGAAAGCTACTTGGAGACAATTAACTTTAAAAGAATACAAAAGCGGACGTTACTTAACCGCGCCAATTCTTTATTACAGAGGAGGAACTCTTAAAAATCCAAATCCTTACGGAGCAGCATTTTATGATATTGTTTCTGCTGAACCTACAGCAACATCTCTGCCATACGGATTGGTAGGTTTGCATATCATTCATAAAACAAAGAGCTTTCCAAGTTATGTTTTTGCCACTTTTGAACAAGTTGACAATTTGAATACCACAATAGAAGCTAACAATAGTCTGTTTTACTACAATAGAAATAGCAATCCAAGTGTAAATCCTGAGAAGCAATATGCATATAGAGCGAACCCTATTTTACAAGGAACAGCACAAGTAAATGCAGATGCTCACAAGCAGATAAAAACATTAGATTCAAGATCGGTTTGGCAATATTACAAGTTGATTGGTGTACAAGGTCATCCACAGAACAATGCAAACTCTACAGATTATTTCTTAGCTAACATTGCTACAGAAACCAATCAAACACTACGTGATTTCTCTGGTACATTAGATACATTAAGAGGAACATTTAACCCTACAGGAATTAACTTGTATCAAGGAAAAAAGAAAATTGTACAAGGAGGTTGTAAAGGATGCCATGGAAATGCACAAGATGCGGATTTTAGCTTTATTACAAAGAATGCACCCATTACAGATGTTGATTTTATAAACCAACCATTGCTGAAAAAGAATCAGTAATCATATTTTCTAACTTTAAATAATACATTATGTCATTAGACAATATATCATACATAAAAGTATTTCCAGGAATTGGTACAGCCAGAGTTGGAAATAGTCCAGAATATTTTATTGGACCAGAATCACCAGGAAGTGTTCCTAATTTAGGTAAAAGTTATAAAGATTGTAATGGATTGTTAAAACCTCAAGCCTCCCGTTTTAGAGTCTATGGTTATGATTCAGCAGATAAAATCGTAGCAGAAATCACACATGATCCTACTTGTGGAACAACGGTTGAATGGGACGTACACATGCGAAACTTGAAAGCTGCAAATTATGCCTTTCAAGGAAAGTTTGGTTTTAATCCTGATCAATATAGAAATCCTGGAGTAACGCCCAACGCATCCGGAACGGATCCAAATTCAAGAGACAGTTTAATTATAGATCCAGGACCAAAAACAATTTCAGGACTCAATCAAAATAATGATTCAGCTATTCAATTAGATGGAGGAACCATTTTCTCTGGTATTGGAAAAGCAAAGATTCCTACTAGTTTATATAAAAAGGGAGTTACAGGAATGACAGAGGTTACTTATAATGAAAAAGAAATCCCTTTGGGAAGGCTAGAAACAGATGAAGCTGGTCGATTAATTGTAGTGGGAGGAAAAGGAGATGCTGGTTGTTTGATAGAGCCACCAATTATTCTTCAAAAAGGAATTGCAAATTTTATAGATGGAACCAATGTTCAACTAGGAGTAGCTAAGAAAAATTCTCCTTCTACTTCTGTACCTAATACTTTCTATACGAATACTGTTGAGGTAGATTTATTAGATCAAGTACAAGTTTTATTATCTAGTAATAGTGATGGAAAAGGTGATGTATTTGTGGATGATCAATGTATTGTAAAAGTGAATGGAAAAGAAATTTATTCCTATGATTTCAGCAATGGAAATAGCGGAAAAATAACACCAAAGAAACCTATCGATATTACAGAAGCTATAAAACCTTATTTAGGAACAAAAGTGAAGATAACAATAGAATATGTTGACCTTTATAAAGGAAATAAAAGTGCTTCTGCTTTTTGGTTGAGTTATATAAATAATGATCCAACATCTAATGGTAACGCTTACTTTAATAACCCTGGTTGGTATGATGATACTTCAGGAGGAAGTATTAATGCAACTGTAACGATCAATGGGAAATCTTTTGCTACTGGAGATGATCCTAAAAAAAGAGGATGGGTAGCCGTTTCTCCACCGAAATATGTTCCTACAATGAACAATGTAGTTTCTCTTTTGGATTTACAATTGGCAATGTTTCCAGAACAAGATCCTGTTTCAGGAACAGTGAACTTTGCATTGGTAGATACTAACGGGCTTCCAAACATATCTCAAGGAAGCTCCTCTATATCGTTTCAGCCACTTTCTGGAGTTTCAACAAAAGGTACTGGAAGTCCTTCTGTTACTAGATACAAAGGAAATGACTATTTAGCATATAGAGGTACTTCAGGAGAATACTTAATCGCTACATCTACAGATAATGGAAGTAAGTGGAGTGAATGTCAAATAGGGTCAAGTACTACAGCTTATGCACCCTCACTTTCTGTTTTTAATGGAGAATTGACGTATGTTGTTGTTGAAGGAGGAGTAGGCAAAGAAGAAGGATTTCTTTCTCTAGGTTCATCCACAGATGGTATTACCTTTAAATTTGAAGGCGCAAATTCAGGAAAAGTTGGGCCTATTTCTGCAAATTCTGCACCAAATTCTGTAACATACAACGGAGATCTTTATATAGCATTTGCTACATCAGATGGTAGTGTAACTATTGCTCATAGATTTTTGAAACCAAATCATGATACGTATTTATATTCATTTACATCTTTTGAGAATAAAGTATTTCCAGGCACACAACCAGTATTAGGCGTGTTCTTTGGAAAACTATGTTGTGCTTATACAGATCCAAATAAGAATTCCTATATAGGATCTTACGATAATTATTCACCAGCACCTTCACCTGCAGTAATTCAATTTGATTTTGCTAAAATTGAAGGAGCTCCAACCACCAAGCTATCACCAGCAATAGCTGGATCGCATGGTAAGTTATATTATGCTATTGTAAACGAAGATTGTGATTTCTATTTGGGAGTTGCAAACCCTGGTTTCAAAACTATCACTTTTAATAAAGAGACGTCTGTAAAAACTGATTGTGCGCCTACAATTGCTAATTTTAGTGATATTGATTTTTACAGAGATGTGTATCCAATATTAAAAACAGTAACGGATTATGCATGGGTAAATGAACCTGCTTTTCAAGGGCATGCTCCTGGAAGTATGGGAGATTTCTTGAGAGATGGATCTATTGAAGGCTATTCAAAACCAGATTTAACGAACAATCCTTATAGAAAATTTGTTTTCAACGCAATTCGACCAGCAGAACAATTAACGCCTAATGTTCCGCCGCCGCCAATGCAAATACCTAATGCAACAAATAAACCGATAATAATTAAGAATTCACCAAAAGGAACTCCTAATAAAATCCTGCCTAGTATACCAGATGGAGGAGTTCAGTCAGGAAGACTGATGCCGCACTTGTTTGGAGAAGGAGGGTCAAATTTAGAAAACACCTTTAATAATACTAATTTCCCAAATCAGTGGTTAAGTTTAACACCACATCAATTGTGGAAAATTCAAGAATGGGTCAATGGTAATTTTGAAACAGGAACAAAACCTACTGAGAACTTCCCATCAACACCAATTGAAGACATTCCTTTGGCAGAACAACCAGCAGCTTTAAACTTTAGTGCTTTAGAGCCTACAGTTGGAGGAGGTTTTCATCCAGGAATTGAATTGACATATTATATGAAAGAACCAGGTTTCTTTGAAGAAGCTTTCCGTTTTGCAGATAATATTACACATGATGGAGCAGTAGTACAATCGATTACTCCAGGTTCTGTAGCAGGATACATGTCTATTCCTTGGCAAGGTGATTTTTGGTCTTGTAATATTTCTTGGTGGGCAGCAATGCGACCAGATATAGTTGTTACTATGGATCAATCACTTACACCTCCAAAATTAGACAAGAAGCTTTGGTTTAGAGGTTTAGCAGTTGGAATACCAGACGACGCAGATAATATTTCTACTTATGAAGGAGGGTACGAGCACATGGTGCGATATTGGTCTGATTTTGGTTTTGTAGTTCCTACAGAAACCACAGATGAAGGAATGTTTGTGATGGATGAAACAGAAAGAGCTCCTTGTTTAGATGATTATACAACTGCTTGTACACCAGTAAATAAAGCTGAACCGATTCACTTAGGAGTTGCACAATCATTAATGCCTCCTACAGGAAAAGATCCAGATATATTTTATACAAATTCATTGAATGTAGTACTTCCTGCTTCTGGAATCATATTGTTAAGTGGTAACAAAGAAGGAACAGGCAATGTTTTTGCAGACAATACATGTGTTATCAAAGTAAATGGAATCGATGTATTTTCATACGACTTTAGTATTCAGAACAACGAGGCGATTAATCCAACTGCACCGATAGATCTTACATATATCTTAAAACCTTATGTTGGAAAAATTGTTACGATAACAATTGATCTTATAGGTAAAGGTAAAGGAACTAGTAATGCTTCTGATTTTTGGTTAGCGTATCCATAAAACTGTTTTTTATATAAAAAATAAAAGCTCAAGAATTAAATTTCTTGGGCTTTTTTATGAAGTGATATAATTTAAGGAATTATCTGCGTTAATCTAATTCCAAAATCTACTAAAACTTTAATCATAAGAATTTCCTGATACTTGCGTCAAGTGGTCTAGAGGAAAGTTTGAAAATGGATGACTTTTATCAAAATAAATTTTTTCCTGCTAGACTCATAGTACTCTTTGGATGAGCTAGTTCATTTTGTTGTAAATTACCTTTAGCGATTACTGCCCTAGATGTTTCTGTTTCAAATTTTAATCCAAGCATGATTTTATTTTTTCTCCCAAGCGATTTTAAAAGAGTCACCTTTGTTTAATTGTTTTGTTAAGTCTACTAATCCAGCTCTTTTAATAATATAAATTACTTTTTTAGGCCAGGTTTCTCTGAAATTATAGGAGTTTGGTTTTCCACCAATAGCATTTATAAAATCAATGGCTGTTTTTTCTTCTAGTAATATTTTTTTTCCATGAATTTTCACCAAACTGTCCATTTTTTTTCGTGCATCTCTATATGCTTTTATACCACTTTTTCTACCGATAAAAGTTGTAACAAAGTCAGTGATATTTGTTAAATGAGCTTTGTTTTTTTCCGTTGGATGATTCTTAAAATATCCTAAGTTATAGGTAGTTCCTCTCCAGGGTAGTGGTCTGTAATCTTTCTTAAAACTTTCTGGACGTTTTTTCCACTTTAGTTCAGATGCTTTGTATTTTTTTAATTCTAAAGAGTCAAATAGAACTCTATTTTCTTTGAGCAGTGTAGGTAAGTATAAAGGAGGAAGCTGTCTACTTTTTTGATTGATGTTTAAACTGAGAATATTACCAGATATTTTACCTATATAACCTTGATTCCAACCAGATTCTAATCCAGCGACAGCTAATAATGATGCTGGAGGAATATTATTGTCTAAACAAATTTTAGTTGCCTTTTTTGCAATGCCACTATAAAATACTTTTACATGTTGATACTTTCTTAATGAGTATTTTTTTTCATCATTATTGCCTAATGATAAAGTTATGAAAAGTAAAAATATCGTAAAGTATTTCATATGATGTTATTAAGAGATAATTTGTGTTAATCTTAAACCAAAATCAGCCAAAGCTTTAATTTCTTTGACACCAGCTAATCGTTCATTTCCAATAATCAGCAAGCCTTTTTCATTTGATTCTATATGATAATACTTATTACTTTCGAAAAACAAAATTAATTCATCGCTAAAGAATTCACGTATCTTCTTTTTATTTTTTCCTGATAAATAGAAACGTTTAGAAAAATCTGGATGTTCATCAATATTAATGTCTTTAAATCCTGCAAAGTGAATTATATATTCAAAAATACCTTCTCGATCGAGTGTAAATTCAGGGATTAGACTTTTTAACTCAATAAATAACATTGTTGCCTTTATATTTTGTTTTGCAATCATTTCACCCTCAGAAAATTCAATATCAAATAATGTACAATGTTCGTTAGCTAAAGTGTTAGATACCTTGTTGATTTGTCTAGTTTTAAAATATCCAAATTCAGGTAGTTCTTTAATTGTTTTTTTATGTTCAGCCTCATATTTCCAATGTAATTCTTCACTAATTTTTTGTAAAGATTTTTGTCTTTTTGTGAGTGTTTGAGTTTTGTTTTTTGGTTTTCCAAGAACAAATTTTCTTAAAGCAAAAGGATGTTGACTCCCAGATTTATAACCATCTAAACCAATAATCTCAAAATGACCTCCTTTTCGTTTAAAGCTTTCTGAATAACTATTAATGTTTTCCATTACTGTATGATCAACAAAATCACACATAGAAAAATCTATGATGACATCTTCTGTCTCAGGAATCTGATCTAGCTTTGATTTTAATTTAGAATAGTTTAAAAAACTTGAAAAATTATCAACACTTACAAAATATTTCTCATCTTCTTTAAACATTAAAACATTAGGTTTTAGTAAATTTCTAATGAATAATGAAATGTTTTTATTGATGATAATATGAATTATAAACGTGGTTAAAATTCCGATTAAAATCCCACTTATTAAATTGGTAAGAATAGTAACTAATAGGGTAATTAAAAAAATAATTAATTGCTCTGAACCTACTTTAAACGTTTTTCTAATATTTTCTGGTGAAGCGAGTTTATATCCTGTATAAACAAGTATAGCAGCTAAAGCAGCTAAAGGGATATGTCTTAATTCTCCCGCGAATAATAAAATAAAAGCGACTAAAAAAATTGCATGAAAAAAGTTTGACGATCTATTACTTCCTCTGTTATTAACATTTACAGAACTACGCGCAATTACAGTGACAACGTTTAATCCTCCTAAAAAACCACTGATAATTGTTGCGATACCTAATGACCGGATATCTTTATTGACATTTGATCTTCTTTTCTCGGGATCTAATTTATCAACAGCCTTAATACTTAAGAGAGATTCTATACTTGCTATTAAAGTGATAGCAATTACTGCACTAATAAATTCATAGTTTAAAATTTTCTCAAAGTTTGGTTGTGGAAAATCGCCAAAAATTTTGTCAGGTAGGTTGATTAATAACTCTTCTTTAATTGGATAACTCTGCAAAGAGAACATGTCAAAATAATAATATAAACCAATACTAAAAAGAACGATCCACATAGGTGCTGGAACTAATTGAAAATATTTGTTTCTGATTTTGCTATAAAAAATCATAATCAGTAAACTAATTATACCAACAGAACCTGCATAAAACACACTTTTATCGTTAGTTTGTATCAATTTCATAAGATCTTCAGGTATAAAGTAAAGAAGCTCAACGATGCTTCCTTTTACTTGTAAATTACCAAGCATAACATGAACTTGTTTAGCAAAAATTCCAATTCCAATAGCGGCCAACATACCTTGAATAGCTGAAGAAGGGAAGAAGTTACTTAAAGACCCCATTCTTAATACTCCAAGGATAAACATCAATCCCCCAGAAATAATTATTGCAGCCAGTGTATATAAATAACCTTCATACATATTACCATCACCTAGGATTGTAATTGCACTTAAAAGCACTACAACTAACCCATTTCCAGGTCCAGTAATAGTTACATTAGATCCTCCTAAAATTGCACAAACAATACCACCGATAATTGCAGCAATTATTCCAGAAATTGGCGGTGCTCCAGAAGCTAAAGCTAATCCCAAACCTAATGGTAAAGCTACTAAAGAAACGACAAAACCTGAAAAAAGATTTCGAGGAAGCTCGCCAATGAATGTCTTTATGGAATTTTTTCTACTCATTATTTAACAATTAAAACATCAGTAGGTAATTCTGTGAGAATATACTCTATGTCATGAGGGAAGATTCTATCTAAAATTGTTGTTTTAGATGGCGCATTCATAACTAATAAATCGGCTCTTTTTACTTTTGCATAATGTCCAATTGAATACCCGCGTTTCCCAAAAATACTTTGCATTTTTATAGAAACCCCTTCAGTATCTATTGTATCTATTATTTTTTGAATTCTAGAGTCTTCTCTTCTTTTTAACTTCTCTTTCTCAATGGTTGCTTTACGCAAGGTAATGTCGTCAGATACTATTACCTCTACTTCTTTTTGACTAATTTCTTCAACTATTGTAATTCTTTTACAACCCAAAGCTTTGGAAACCAGGAAAGAAGCTTGAATAGTTTCTGTTGTTTTTTTATCTTTTAAACCATTAACAACAATATGATTACATTTAATTCTATCTATAGAAGGTTTTATTAATAGTAATACAGAACAAGTGGCTTTCCTAGTCAGTTCTCTTGCAACAGAACCAACATAATATTTATATAATTTTTCTTGCTGTAAGGCACCTAAAATTAATAAATCAATTTTTTGATCTAAAGTAGTTTTAAGAATCACTTCAATTGGTTTACCTTTTTCCCAGACAGTTTTTAATGGAAAGTTTAATGCTGGAGCTTCAGAAACCAATTGTGTTAACTGTTTTTCTTTTTTATCTGTTTTTTCACCAACATGAACTCCAACAAGTTCTGCATCAAACATATTTGCTAGACGAATAGCTTCAAAGATATTTGGTTTTAAATTTGGGGAAAATGCAATTCCGATTAAAATCTTTTTAATGCTTTGCAAGAGTATTTATTTGTAATTACTAAAGCCACAAGATAGTAATTTCATCTAAAGGAAAAAAACATAAAATTTTAATTTCACATCATATGATACTTGAGTATTTTTTGTAATTTGGTTTTTCAACTTACAAAAGATATGTTAGAATTAGCAGGTATTATTATTTTAGGAATATTAGCTCAATGGGTTGCTTGGAGATTTAAAATTCCAGCAATTTTACCATTAATTTTAATAGGCCTTTTAGTAGGCCCGATAGCTGCAGAATTTTTAACAGATGATGGTTCTAAATACATAGAGCCAATATGGAATGGAACCAAAGGATTATTTCCTGGAGATGGACTTTATTACTTTGTTTCATTAGCAATAAGTATCATACTTTTTGAAGGAGGATTAACATTAAAAAGAGATGAAATTAAAAATGTAGGACCTGTAATTACAAAGCTGATTACATTAGGATCTGCAGTTACATTTTTTGGAGCTGGAGTTTTAGCACATTATGTTTTTGGTTTAGGGTGGGAATTATCATTCTTGTTTTCGGGTTTAATTATTGTTACCGGACCTACTGTAATTACTCCAATTTTAAGAAATATTCCACTAAAGAAAGATATTTCTACAGTATTAAAATGGGAAGGAATTTTAATTGACCCAATTGGAGCTTTAGTTGCCGTTTTAGTTTTTGAATTTATAAGTGTTGGAGGCGGAAGTGGTTTTACAAAAACAGCATTAACTGAATTTGGGAAAATCTTACTATTTGGAACTTCATTTGGATTTACATTTGCACACGCATTAACTTTTGTGATTAATAAAAAATGGATACCTCATTATTTAATGAATGTAGTCTCATTGTCTACTGTTTTACTTGTTTTTGTAGAGTCTGAAGTATTTGCTCATGAATCTGGTTTATTGGCTGTAGTAGTTATGGGAATGGTATTAGGAAACGGGAAATTACAGAACCTTAAAGAACTTTTATATTTTAAAGAATCATTAAGTGTTTTATTAATTTCGATCTTATTTATTCTTCTGTCTGCAAATATTAATATGGAAGATTTATTGCTTTTATATAATTGGAAAACCGCTGTATTATTTGTAGTTATTGTTTTTGTAATTAGACCATTAGCTGTGTTTTTAAGTACTTATAAATCCAATTTAAAATTAAATGAAAAGCTTTTTATTAGTTGGGTAGGTCCAAGAGGAATAGTCGCTGCTGGTATTGCTTCTCTTTTTGGAAGTAAGTTGTTAAAACAAGGGGTAGAAGGAGCTGAATATATTACACCTTTAGTATTTATGATTGTTTTAGGAACCGTATTGTTAAATGCGACTACAGCTCGTATGTTTGCTAAAATGGTAGGTGTGTTTTTGAAGAATTCTGATGGTATTTTAATTATTGGAGCCTCAAAAGCATCGAGGTTAATCGCAAGTTATTTGCAAAAATCAGGAAAAAGAGTTGTATTAATAGACTCAAATAGGGCCTATATAGAAAATTCAAATAATGAAGGAATAGAAGCATATGAAGTTAATATATACGATGATGATTTAACAAACAATATTGAATTAAATGATATTGGTTATTTGATAGCTATGACTGGTAGTGAGGCAGTAAATAAGTTTGCTCTTAAAAATTTATCCAAAACTTTTGGAGAACATGGTGCGTTTCGTTTAGCAACTTCCGAAGAAGTAAAAGATGAAAATTATGAAGAAAAAGAAGTTTTCTTTTCACCTAAAGACGATTATATTAATTTAAGTGAAGCTGTCA
>TARA_R110000787_G_scaffold191750_3_pt1 | contig 21881 bp, 27 predicted proteins | sample TARA_R110000787 | Tara Oceans TARA_R110000787 (sample SAMEA4397920) | marine metagenome | biome: Polar Biome; feature: [DCM] deep chlorophyll maximum layer (ENVO:01000326); material: water (ENVO:00002006), including particulate matter (ENVO:01000060) such as... | depth 35 m | reverse complement strand
CCGCACATCGCATTCTATGCCGCACCCGGCGGCGATGGCGGCCTCAAACGCCGCCATGCCATTTTCGCTGATGCCCGCCCCATGCAACCCACGATGGGCAAAGGGGCGGGCCGTCAACCAGGACAGCCGATCAGGCCGCCCGGACAAGGACGATCGCGTCGATTTCCACGACCGCGCCCAGCGGCAGCACCGGCACGCCGACCGCACTGCGCGCATGCTTGCCCGCGTCGCCGAACACATCGACCATCAGTTCGGACGCGCCATTGGCGACCTTGGGCTGATCGGTAAAGGATGGCGCGCTGCTGATGAACGCGCCGAGCTTCACGACCCGCTCGACCCGGTCGAGGCTGCCGAGCGCCGCCTTCATCTGGGCGATCAGGTTGAGGCCACAGATGCGCGCGGCGGCGACGCCATAGTCGAGGTCGCGATCGTCACCCAGGCGTCCGGTCATCAGGCCGTCGGGTGCCAGCGAGATCTGCCCGGAAATATACAGCATGCCGTCTGCTTCCACGCTCGACACATAGGCGGCGACCGGGGTGGCGGCCTGGGGCAGGGTGATGCCGAGTTCGGCAAGGCGGGCGTCGATGCTCATGATAAGGCTCCATCAGTGGGGATAAGGGGAATAGGGGCTGGCCCTTGGGCCAACCGGTCCGTGATCCAGGCTTCGGCCGCGACCCAATTGTCGATCCGCGCATGGGCATGGGGGGTGTTCGGTACGTCGGCGGCGATCTCCGGCTCGCCGACCATGTGCAGCCGCCAGACGTCGGGGGCATGGCGTGCGACCGATTCGTGATGTTCGGCCAAATCGTCGATGAATACTGCGACGCTGGGCGCCCGCTCCGCCACGATGCGGGCCAACGGGCGGCCCTTTGGCCCATTATTCCAATGGACCGGCATGTCCAATCCATAGGCGGCCAGTTGGGCGATTCGCTGTACGTGGTGGCGCTCGCCAATATTGGTCAGCACTTCGATGTCGGCGACCTGTGCCAATCGACCCAACGCCTCGACCGCGCCCGCGATCGGCGATTGCCGGTGCATTTCGGTGTCGAAAAAGGCGATCAGCAACTCCCACACATGCTCGCGCTCCAGCACCAGGCCACTATCCTTGTGGCGCAGCGCTTCGGCAAAGCCCCGTTCGCGCATGTCGAAATCGACGGCATGCGTCTCCTCCAGCCATGCGCGCAGTGGCACGACCATATGCAGCAGCACTTCGTCGCAGTCGGTGATGATCAGGGGGCGGGTCATCGGGTCAATATCTCCTGCGCCGCGATCAGCGCGGCGGGTGTGGTGTCGATCGCCTGCGCGCAGGCGATCAGGTCCGGCTCATGATTGGCCAGAAAGGCGAGGATGGCACCCATGACCGCAGGGTCGCCGACCCCGGCACGCAGCGTCTCGACATCCAAGCCGGTCAGCGCGAGCAACCGGTCCGCGCGCGACTCCTCGGCCAGCGTCCAGCCCAGCGCCATCAGCGCCAGCGTCATTGCATTCTCAACGCTATCCTGCTTGCCATTCGGTCGGTCGGGTCGCATGGTCATGTCTCTGCGGGGCAGCGGCGTTATCGACGTGCTGGCCTTGGGGTGATTTGTAGAAATCGTGGGTGACTGGTGGCAAAGCGCGTGCTCGTTGTCGAGGACAACGAACTCAATCTCAAACTTTTTTGCGACCTCCTCCGTGCGCATGGTTATGAGGTATTGGCGCTGCGCGACGGGCGGGACGTGCTGGCGCAGGCGCAGGCCTTTCTGCCCGACCTTGTCATCACCGACATCCACTTGCCCCATGTCAGCGGCCTGGATCTCATTATTTCGCTCAAAGGCGATGCGCAGCTGTCGGCGGTGCCGATCATGGCGGTCACGGCCTATGCCGGGAAGGGGGATGAGGACCGGATTCGCGCCGCCGGGGCACAAGCCTATGTGTCCAAACCCATCTCGGTGCTGCGCTTCATAGGGCAGGTTAGCGCGTTGGTATAAGCGCCTATTCCATTTCGTCATTATTTTGTCGTACAATTTTCATCACTACTACATCACCCCGCCCCCGACACGTCATCCTTCTCTGCCAACTCCGTCATGCAATGGCGCGGCCGTCGGCCGACAGCCTGTCACAGCACGGGGGTAATGTCCTAATGTCTCATCTGACCGACGAAGCGCGCGCGGCTTTCCGCGACGCGCAACCGACCATCGCCATGGGCGATAACAGCCTGGAGGCGATCGTCGCCGCCAATCCGGCCCGCCGCACGATCCTCAAAAACGGTCTGATGGGCCTGTCGATCCTGCCATTGCTGGGTACGCTGGCGGCCTGTGGCGATGATGACGATGATGTGGCCAGCCCAACCCCGACGCCCACGCCTACCCCGACGCCTGCCCCGACCGACAGCTACGCCATCACCTTTGCGGGTGTCGCCGCCAACCAGAACGACACCGTCACCGTGCCTACGGGCTACACGGTCGATGTTCTGCTGAAGGCTGGCGATTCGGTGGAAACCGGCACCCCCTATTCGGGTAGCTTCCCCACCCCTGCCGATGCCGAAAAATGGGCTGGCGGCAACCATGACGGCATGGAATATTTCGAACTGTCGGGCACTGACGCCAATACGGGCGGCTTGCTGGCGTTGAACCATGAATATCCCGACTTCAACATCCTGATGGGCGGCAGCTATAATGCCGCCACCGCAACCGCGGACCAGAAGGCGCTCGCTCTGTCGGCCGTAGGCATTTCCGTGGTTGAAATCACCAAGGGCGGCGATGGCAAATGGTCGGTCAAGGCAGGCTCGCGCTTCAACAAGCGCTACACCGGCAATGATCTCTACCGCGTCGGCGGCCCCGCTGCGGGTCTGCTGTCCGGTTCGGTCAAGGGCATGCTGAACAATTGCGCATCGGGTCGCACCCCTTGGGGCACCTACCTCACCTGCGAAGAAACCACCGACAATTATCTCGACCCGACCCAGCCTGAAAATGACTATGGCTGGGTGGTCGAAATCGACCCGTATCAGGAATTGGCGGCCCCGACCAAGCGCACCGCGCTTGGCCGCTTCAGCCACGAAAATACGGCCTATATGGCCAATAGCGACAGCCGCGTTGCCATCTATATGGGCGACGATACGACGCCGGGCTGCATCTATAAATTCATCCCCGACCGCGCTTTTTCCACCGCCAACCGGGCAGCCAATATCGACCTGCTGGACAATGGCACGCTCTATGTCGCCCGTTTCAACGCCGATGGTACGGGCGAATGGCGCGCGCTGGTGTGGGGCCAGAACGGCTTGGTCGTGGGTGCTTCCGATCCTGGCAATGTCAGCCAGTTTGCAACCCCCCCGGCACCATCGACCGTCAATTTCGTCAATCAGGCGCAGGTGCTGGTCAACTGTCAGTCGGCCGCGCGCGTCGCAGGCGGTACGATCATGGACCGCCCCGAATGGATCACGGTTGCGCCCGACAACAGCGCCGTCTTCGTCACGCTGACCAACAACGGCAGCCGCGTTACCACTGATGCGGCCAATCCGCGCGCGACCAATCGCCACGGCCACATCATCAAGTTCAAGGAAGAGGGCAATTCGCCGCTCGCCATGAAATTCACGTGGGAAATCTTCCTGCTGGCGGGCAGCCCGACCCTGGCCGACGCCAATCTGAAGGGCGACATCAACGGCGATCCCTTCTCCAGCCCGGACGGCCTGCGGATCGATCCCAAGGGTCGCTTGTGGGTGCAGACCGACGCCAGCACCAGCAGCTCCACCACATCGGTGTTCGGTAACAATGCGATGTATTATGTCGATCAGACGACGAAGAAATCGACTCGCTTCTTGGTTGGTCCCACCGGTTGCGAAATCACCGGCCTTGCCTATACGCCGGATCTCAAGACCTTCTTCGTGAACATTCAGCATCCGACTGGCAACTGGCCAGTAGCTGGTGAGCGGCCACGTTCCTCGACCATCGTGGTGCGTCGCACCGACGCCAAGCCGGTGGGCAACTAAAATCGAACAAGCCCCTTCCCTTTCGGGGGAGGGGCTTGGGGATCGGGGACGTACCGGTTGCGTCCCCACTACCCGCCCACGAAACCCAACAGCAAAAGGCCCGTTCCTGAATAGGGACGGGCCTTTTGCTGTGGCGAAAACCGATCAGGCCTGCGGACGAAAAGCCCGCAGCGGCTTACTTGATCTTGGCTTCCTTGAACTCGACATGCTTGCGCACGACGGGGTCATATTTGTTGAAGCTGAACTTCTCGGTCTTGGTGCGCGGATTCTTCTTGGTGACGTAGAAGAAGCCGGTGTCAGCGGTGCTGACGAGGCGAATCTTGACAGTTGCTGGCTTGGCCATGGCCCAAAATCCCTGGTCGAATCATGTAAAAGAAAAGCGTCCCCCCAAGCGTATCGAGGAGGGCTACCCCGTTTCAGCGCCCGCCCTTGGGGCAGATTCGGGTTGATGTCAAGGCTGGGGCAGCATCGGTAGGCGCTGCCGCACCGGTTTACGTGGCTTTAACCCCATGCGCGCATGATCGTCATTGGGGCAAGAAGACAGGGAAGGCTTCCCATGCGACATGATCCGATGCTGGCCATATTGGCAGACCTGATGCGCCGGGTCGATGGGATTGCAAGCGAGCGCGGCCATGTGTCCGTCGTGCGGCTGCATGACGAAGTCGACCAGATCCGGCATATCGCCCGTGCGTTTCAGCTCGACGAGGTGGAGGGACTGGCAGGGACGCTTGAATCGGCCTTGTCGCTGCATGGCCTTGGCCCGGTGGTACTCTCCTATCTCGACTTGATGCGCGACGCGATCGCGACGGAGATACCGGTGGCCACGATTATCCAGACTGTCGTCCGCACCACGTCCACTATCCCTCTGCGCGCCTGAACGTTCGCCGCTGATGGACGCCCTGCTGCTCGCCCTTCTCGGCTGCCTGCTCGGCGAAATCGGCGACAAAAGCCAATTGCTCATTCTCGCCCTGGCAACGCGCTATGACCGCAATGGCGCGGTCATAGCCGGGATCGTCACGGCCGCCTTTGCCAATGCGCTGATCTCCGCCTTCGCCGGGGCTTGGATCGGCCCGATGCTCGGCGCGGATGCCCGGCTGCTGTTCCTCGCGCTGTCGGTCCTGTTCCTGGGCGCCGGACTGTTTTGGCGGGTCAAGATGCCCGACACGCTCACCGGCTGGCCCACCGGCGCGTTCCTGACGACCGCGCTTGGCCTTTTCATCCTGGGTTTCGGCGATGGTCCGCAATTTCTCATCCTGGGCATCGCCACCCGCACGGGCGACCTAGCACTGGCCGCCATCGGTGGCGCGATCGGCGTCATCGCAGCATTGGTGCCCGTCGTCCTGCTGCGTGACCATCTGCTGGCGTTGATCCCTGTGCGCCTCATTCGGCGGGTAGGGGCTGCGATCCTGCTGCTGACGGGCGGCATCATGGCGATCACGGCGCTCGGCCTGCTCTGATCGTTTTCTTTCATAAGGCTGATCGCGTTTTTTGGTGGCACCTTATGGATTGCCGATCATTATATGTTCGAAACCATTTCGCGAAACAGGAGCACATCCATGACAGCCCCCGATCTCAAGACCCCGACCGACCTTAAGAGCAACGAGACCAAGTCCGTTGCGCAGGCGCTGAACGGTGCGCTCGCGGACAGCTATGCGCTCTACCTCAAGACCAAGAATTTCCACTGGCACGTGTCCGGCCCGCATTTCCGCGACTATCATCTGATGTTCGACGAACAGGCCGCCGAAATTCTGGCCACGACCGACCTGATCGCCGAGCGCGTGCGCAAGACCGGCAATGTCACCCTGCGCTCGATCGGCGACATTTCCCGGCATCAGAGCCTCAAGGACAATGACGCCGATTTCGTCAGCCCGGCCGACATGCTCAAGGAATTGCGCGACGACAATCTGGCGCTGGTCGAAGCCTTCCGCGTCGTGAAGGCGGCGGCTGCCGACGCAGGCGACAATGCCACCGAAGGCGTCGTCGACGACTGGACCGATCAGGCCGAACAGCGCGCCTGGTTCCTGTTCGAAGCAGGCCGCGGCGCATAACAGCACGCACATCGAAGCGCGAAGGGAACATGTCCCCTTCGCGCTTCGACCTTATTCTTCCGTGATCGGCGCGATCGCCAGGATCTCGACCGCATCCGCCTTCCCGGCAAAATCGACCGTCTCGCCAACGCCCGCGTCCATGATCGCGCGCGCCAGCGGCGAGGAAAAGCTGATCCGCCCATCGGCGGGATCGGCCTCGTCATCGCCCACGATCATGACGCTCTTGTCCTGCCCGTTCAGCCGATAGGTCACCCGGCACCCAAAGCTGACCGCTTCGCCATCAGCCACCGGCTGCAATTGCGCCGTCGCCCGCCTTGTAAGCCAATAGCGCAACAACCGCTTATGCTTCTTGGCGGCCTCTTCCTCCATGGCATCCGTGTCGACCGCTTCCAGCGTCGCCGCCATCTCCTGCGTCAGCCGCAGCCCCCGCGCCGTCACCCGATTGGGACCGGTCGGCAGCGGCAGCTCGAACTTGGGCTCCATATGCTCGTCATCGCCCTCACGGCGAAAGGCGACGCTCACGCCTCAATCCTCATCGAACAACCCGGCGAGTTGCTCCACCATGGTCCCGCCCAATTGCTCGGCATCCATGATCGTCACCGCACGCTTATAATAGCGCGTCACATCATGGCCGATGCCGATCGCGACCAGTTGCACCGGAGAGCGGTTTTCGATCCAGTCGATCACCTGTCGCAAATGCCGTTCCAGATAGGTGCCGCTATTGACCGACAGGGTGGAGTCATCGACCGGCGCGCCATCCGAAATCACCATCAGGATGCGCCGTTCCTCCGGGCGCGCGATCAACCGGCTATGCGCCCACAGCAGCGCCTCGCCGTCGATATTTTCCTTCAGCAGCCCTTCGCGCATCATCAGGCCCAGATTCTTGCGCGCCCGCCGCCACGGATCATCCGCCTTCTTGTAGACGATGTGGCGCAGGTCATTGAGCCGCCCCGGCATCGGCGGACGTCCGGCCGCCAGCCATTCCTCGCGCGCCTGTCCGCCCTTCCACGCCCGCGTGGTAAAGCCCAATATCTCGGTCTTGACCCCGCACCGTTCCAGCGTGCGCGCCATGATGTCGGCGCTGATCGCCGCGATGCTGATCGGCCGTCCCCGCATCGAACCTGAATTGTCGATCAGCAGCGTCACCACCGTGTCGCGAAACTCGGTATCGCGCTCGATCTTGTAGGTCAGCGACCGCGTGGGATCGATGATGACCCGCGCCAGCCGCGCTGCGTCCAGCATCCCCTCATCCTGATCGAAATCCCACGACCGCGACTGTTGCGCCATCAGCCGCCGTTGCAGCCGGTTGGCGAGCTTGGTCACCGCACCCTGCAGGCTGACCAGCTGCTGGTCGAGGAAGCCGCGCAACCGCACCAGCTCATCCTCGTCGCACAATTCGTCGGGCGATACGACCTCGTCATGCTTGAGCGTATAGGCCTTGTAATCGAACCCCGGCGGCAGGTCGGACATCGGCCGATTGGGGCGGACCGGCATCATGCCTTCCTCGCCCATATCGTCCGCGCCCGCATCGCTGTCGGCCTCGAACTCGTCGCTATACTCGGTTTCGCCCTCTTCGGTGTCGCCGCCCTGGTCCTCGGCGCGCGCCTCGGCATTCACATCGCTATCGCCGGATTCGTCCTGCCCGCTGTCGCCGTCCTCGGACTGGTCCTCCTGATCCTCGCCCTCATCCTGTGCATCGGGCTCGTCCAGATCGGGCGGCACATCGGCATCGATCAGTTGCAGATGTTCCAGCATCGCGGTGGTCAGCTTCTGGAACGCGCGCTGGTCGTCGATCGCCAGCGCCAGTGCGTCCAGGTCATGCCCGGCCTTGTCCTCGATCCACTGATCGACCATCGCCACGCCCGCCGCGACATCCTTGGGGATCGCCTGTCCGGTCAGCCGTTCGCGCACCTTGAGCGCCAGCGCGGTGGACAAGGGCACCTCGTCGGCCGACCGCGCCCGGCGAATGGCATCGGACTTCAACCGCATGTCCAGCGCATGGTTGAGGTTGGCGCGCACCCCCTCCATCGCCCGCGACCCGATCGCCTCGACCCGTGCTTGCTCGACCGCATCGAACACGGCGCGCGCCACTGCCTCGCCCGGCGCGGATGCGCCGTGGATCTTCGTGCTATGATAGCGCAATTTCAGCGCATTGGCGTCGGCAAAACCCCGCGCCAGCGCGACCTGATCGGCGGGTAGATTGCGCCCCGGCGTCGGCACCTTGATCGCCTTGCCCGCCAGATGCGGCGCGTCAGCGGTAAAGTTCACCTCCACCTCGGCATCACGCGCAATCGACCGCGCCGTGCCGGACAGCACATCCTTGAAAGCATCGATGGGGGAACGTTCGGTCATGGCAGATCCTTGAGCGCTGCGACGCAGGCTGCGCGAAGCGGCGGAAGGTCGCGCCGGATCGTCGTGAAAATATAGGTCGGATTTATATCGTCATAGGCATGGCGCAGCATATTGCCCAGACCACGGATGGCGCGCGCCGGAATGGTAGGGGCAATCTCCTGCATCCGCTCCTCGCCGATCTTCACGGTCGCTTCGATGATCCGTTCTAAACAGCGTTCGCTCGCGTCGATCGTTTTGCGATCCGCGACGAACGCCTCGACCGCCATCCCGGCCAGATAAAGGTCGATCGCATCGATATTGTCGATGATATCGTTCAGCCGTTGCGACTCCCGCCTAGAAGACACGAAGGCGATCCCGGTCGATCTCGGCCTGAAACCGCGCCTTACGCACAGGCTCGCTCACAAAATCGACGGCTACACCCAGCAGTTCGCGGACCCGCTCGCTGATCCCGGCCAATTCGAACAGGCCGATCCGCCCGTCATCCACCAGTCGCGCAGCAATATCGACATCCGAATCCGGCCGCTGCTCGCCCCGCGCCGTCGATCCGAACAGCGACAGGCTTACAACGCCCATGGCGCGCAATTCGGCTTCATGGGCTTTCAACCGGGCAATGGCGGTGCTGCTGTCCATCACTCTTATATAGCCTCAAGCCATGCCGGGAACCAGCGTCCCACCATCAGCCTTCCGGGTCGCCGGCGCGCGGCACCGCGATCGTCTCGATCTGCGTTTCGACGTCGCTCATCAGCTTGTGGATCGGGCATTTCGCTGCCACCGCGATCAGCTTCTCATGCTGCTCGTCGGTCATCGGCCCGGTCAGGGCGATCCGCGTCGTCAGCTTGTAGATGCCCTTGCGCTCTTCGCTCGCATCGCGGATCACGCCGACATGGATGCCCTCGACCGGAATGGCGTTGCGCTGCGCATACCACAGCATCGTCATCGCCTTGCAGGTGCCGAGCGCCGCATCATAGAGGTCATGCGGGTCCGGGCCGTCATCCGCCCCATCGGGCGCAGCCATGTCGGCGACAATCTCATGCCCCCTTATGCTGATCCGATGCGCGGTGCCATCCGGCGCGATCCGCCCGACGACGATCATCAGGCTGCCCGACCGGCCACGCTTTCGGGCAGATCCTTGCCGAACACGCGCTGATAATATTCCGCCACCAGCGCCCGCTCCGCCTCGTCGCATTTGTTGAGGAAGCTCAGGCGGAACGCAAAGCCGACATTCTTGAAGATCAGCGCATTCTGCGCCCAGCTGATCACCGTGCGCGGCGACATCACGGTCGAAATATCGCCGTTGATGAAGCCCTGCCGCGTCAGTTCGGCGACCTTGATCATATTCTCGACTTCCTTGCGGCCGCCCTCATGATCATATTCGCCGGACTTGGCCAACACCACCTGCGCCTCGGTCGCGGCGGGCAGATAGTTGAGCGCCACGACCAGGTTCCAGCGGTCCATCTGCCCCTGGTTGATCTGCTGCGTGCCATGATAGAGGCCGGTCGTGTCGCCCAGACCCACGGTATTGGCGGTCGCGAACAGGCGGAAATAGGGATTGGGCCGGATCACGCGATTCTGGTCGAGCAAGGTCATCTTGCCATCGGTTTCCAGCACGCGCTGGATCACGAACATCACGTCGGGACGCCCCGCATCATATTCGTCGAACACCAAGGCGACCGGCCGCTGCAAGGCCCAGGGCAACAGCCCTTCCTTGAACTCGGTAACCTGCTGGCCTTCCTTCAGGACGATGGCGTCGCGGCCGACCAGGTCGATACGGCTGATATGCGCGTCCAGGTTGATGCGGATACACGGCCATTTCAGCCGCGCGGCGACCTGCTCGATATGGCTCGACTTGCCGGTGCCATGATAGCCCTGCACCATGACGCGGCGGTTGAACGCAAAGCCCGCCAGGATCGCCAGCGTGGTGTCGGGATCGAACACATAAGCGGGATCAAGGTCGGGCACGCGCTCGTCGGCCTGGGAAAAGGCCGGGATCTGCATGTCGACGTCGATGCCGAATATATCGCGCGCGTTCACAAACCGGTCGGGCGCATCCAGCAGCGTTTCGGCGCGGGTATCGGGCTGGACGTTGGAAATATCGTTCATCGGGTCATCATCTTCCTGCGAGTCATGCCAGCCCTAACCGATCCAGGAAGGCCATGTCGAGACAATGGGGGCTGGACCTACCCGGATCAAGCGGCCCATTCGGCCAGATTGGCTTCCTGTCCGATCAACGCCAGCCCATGGGCGATCGAGGTCAGCTCGCCACCGCTGGCAATCCGTGCCTCGCCAAAACGCTTGCGGAATATGGCGCGAATGGCCGGGATCAGCGACGATCCGCCGGTCAGAAACAACCGGTCGATCGCATCGGGCGTCACGCCCGCCTTGGCCAGCGCCGCGTCCACGGTCGCTTCGATCCGCGCAATGTCGGGCGCGATCCACGCCTCGAAATCGCGCCGCTGCACTTGCTGCTCGATCTCCAGCCCTCCGCCCGAAAAGCGGAAGGTGGCGCTGTCCGCGTCGGACAAGGCGCGCTTGAGCGACCCCACCGCATCATAGAGCGGATAGCCCAGCTCCTTTTCGATCACGGTGATCATCCGCCCGATCGCCGCCGGATCGGTCGCGGCCTTCTTCAGCCGCGCCAGTTCGTCCATGGTCCGCCGGTTGCGCATCAGCGCCAAGCGCGACCAGTCGGCGAAATCGGCGAAATGGCTGCGCGGTATCTCCAATGTCTTGCCGAACGACTGATAACTGCCGCCCTTGCCCAGCATCGGCAGCACCAGATGGTCCATGATCCGATAATCGAACCGGTCGCCCGCTATGCCGATGCCCGCCGACCCCAGCGGTACGCAGCGCCGCGCGGCACCGGGCGCTTCCACCCGCACGATCGAAAAATCGCTGGTGCCGCCACCGAAATCGGCGACCAAAATCGTCGCAGGTTCGGTCAGACGGCTGGCATAGCTGAACGCTGCGCCGAGCGGCTCATAGACATAATGGATGTCGGTGCCGAAATCGGCGAACATCGCGTCATAGCGTTTGCGCGCCAGCGCTTCGTCGGGGCGCGATCCGGCATATTCCACCGGCCGACCCACCACGATCCGCTCCGGCCGTGTCGCCAGCGCGCCACCCGCATGGCCGACCATCCGGTCCAGGAACATCGCACCCAGCTCCTCGAACCGGAACCGCTTTTCGAACACATTGGCGGTTTCGAAAATCGGGCTGGCCGCCACTGACTTGAACGACTGGATGAAGCGGCTGTCCTCGGGATATTCCATATATTCCGCGATCGCCCACGGCCCCGCCTCATGCGCCAGCCCGCCTTTGGCCCCATCCTCATGCCAGAAGCACAATGCCGATCGAAACACCGCACCGGTCGCCTGATCGCCGACAAAGTCCACCAGGTCGGACTGCGCACCGGTGGCGATGGCGGCAACACTGTTGGTCGTACCGAAATCTAGGCCCAGCGCGCGCGGCACATCCTGCATGGTTCATCTCCGGGGAAGGGGCCGCGCCCTATGTCATGAGCGCCGTGCGCCCGCAAGGTTCGCTGGTTCATCAGCCGTCATAGCCGCTGTCCTACACGGCCGCGGATCGCTATAAGCATAGACGGAGTAGGCGACAGGCAGCGTAATAAAATTACGAACCGGCGAACGAAAATATCGAAAACAGCGGGAAATATGCGAAGCTAAGCGAAAATCGCCGCCTTGCGCAAATGGGCATAGGCCTGAATCACACCCTGCAACGCGCCCTCATGGCTGCGGTCGCCGCCATTATGGTCGGGGTGATAGCGGCGCAGCAATTGGGTATAGCGCGTCCGCAGCGCCTTACGGTCGGTATCGACGCCCAGCCCCATGACGCCCAATGCCTTGCGATCCTCCGCCGACAGAAATTGGCCATCCTGCCGCACCTGCGCATCGGCGCGCGCCTTGGCCATCCGCTCCTTGAACTTCGCGCCAATCGCATCGAGCGGATCGACGAAATCGGCCCATTTGGGCGAAGGACTATGCGCATTGGCGGAAAAAGCGCGCGTCTCCCGCTCCCACCCGGCATAGGGGCGCTGCGCGGCCGCGATCTCATCGGGCGACATGCCGGTGAAGAAATTATAGCCCTGGTTGAACGCTTTGACATGGTCGAGGCAGAACCAGCGCCAGCGCGGCCCCTCATCGCCGGGACGGGCGCTGCCTTCGGCCGGGGGCGCGCGGAATTCGCCGGGTTCCGGGCATCCGGGCGCCGCACAGGGGCGGTCGCCTTCCACCCGACCATGAAAGCGGTTGAAACGGCGGGTCGAGAAAGGGTCGGTCGACAAACTTGTCCTGATGCATGACGCGGCAAAGCGTTTATATAGGGGACATGACCCAGATTCTGAAAGGCCCCGTGGCCACCGAAATCGAGGCGCGGCTGCGCGACGCCCTGAACCCGCAACAGCTCGCCGTGATCGACGACAGCGAAAAGCATCGCGGCCATGCCGGGCATGACGGGTCGGGCGAAAGCCATTTCACCGTCGACATCGTCGCCGATCGCTTCGCCGGGCAAAGCCGCGTCGCGCGTCAGCGTCTCGTGAACGCCGCGCTGGCCGATCTGCTGCGCGACAAGGTCCATGCGCTGGCAATCAAGGCCCGCGCCCCCGGAGAAGCCTGATGACCCTGGACGATCTCATCCTGCAAAGCATCGCGCCCACCACCCATAATCTGGGCGATTTCAAGGTCCACCGCTCGCTCCCAACCAAGGGACGCACGATGGTCGGCCCCTTCATCTTCTTCGATCAGGCTGGCCCGGCAAAGCTGGATGCAGGCCATGGCATCGACGTGCGCCCCCATCCGCACATCAACCTGTCGACCGTCACCTACATGTATGAAGGCGCGTTCCTCCACCGTGATTCGCTGGGCACCGAACAGCTGATCGAAGCAGGCGCGATCAACCTGATGACGGCGGGCAAGGGCATCGTTCATTCCGAACGCTCGCCCGACGACGAACGGGCCAAGGCCTCCAAATTGTCCGCAATCCAGACCTGGCTGGCGCTGCCCGACGCACTGGAGGAAATGGACCCGGCCTTCGAGCATGTCAGCGAAGCCGGCCTGCCGGTGATCGAGGACGGGCTTGTCCGCGCCCGTGTCATCATGGGCTCGCTCTGGGGCGAAACCTCCCCGGTCACCACCTATGCGCAGACCATCTATGCCGACATCCAACTGGCACCCGGCGGCCGCATCCCGATCGACCCGTCGGCCGATGAACGTGCCATCTATGTTTCCGGCGGCGATGCCGCACTCGATGGCATGATGCTGACGCCGCAGACGCTCTATGTCCTGCGTCCCGGCACCCGCGCCACGTTGATGAGCGTCGATGGCGGCCGCGTGATGCTATGCGGCGGCGAAGCCTTCACCTCGCCCCGCCATGTCTGGTGGAATTTCGTCTCATCCCGTCCCGACCGTCTGATGCAGGCCCGCGAAGACTGGGAAGCGCTCCGCTTCCCGCTCATCCCCGGCGATGATCAGGAATTCATCCCCATCCCCCAGGGCCGCCCCAAAACGGTCAGCTATCCCTGAAAAGCCCCGTCATCCCCGCGAAGGCGGGGACCCATCTCCGGACCTAAAATCAAGACGATAAGGTAGGAGATGGATTGGCGACGCCGAACTTCGTTTCCCGCCTTCGCGGGAATGACGATGGTTCGTAAGCGATCCGCATTTCGCAACGATCCCTGTGCCGGGGAGGGGGACCGTCGGCGCAGCCGATGGTGGCGGGGGTAGGCGGCCTGACACCGCCTAACCCTACTGCACGAAGGTCAGCGACAAATTCTCGGCATTTTTGGGAATGTCGATCCGGCTTTCGTTGATCGACGCTTCTTCGCCGGGCTTCAACCGGGCTTTGTCGGCCTTGGTGGTCCAACTGAACACCAGCCGGTTCTGCTGGTCGCGCAATTGCACCAGCACCGGAGGCACCGGCAGCGCCTGCGTCCCGCTGTTCACGATCCGCGCGCCAAAAGCGAAATATTCCTCGCCCGTCGGCAGCTTGCGCCGCTCGGCAGGTTTGGAGAGGTAGAAAAGCAGGTCGGGATCGCCCTCTTCGGCGACCAGTCCCATGCTGACTGCCCATCCCGGCGGCCCGAGATAATAGAGCGCACCGCCCGCCGCTGCCACGACCAGCGCAAAGGCGATCGCCGCATAGGTCCATAATTTCAGCACATTGCGGCGCGGCTTCGTTAAGGCGGCAGGAGCGGGTTCGCTCTCCTGCGCCCAGTCGACAGGCGCGCCTGCGTAAATGTCGTCGAAGCGGTGGTTTGTGGGAGGCAAGGGCTCCGGTTCGGGTGCCGGTGGGGCAGGCACCGCCTCTGCCGGTGGCGCAGCCGGTGTGGGTTCCGGGGGCGCGGCAACGGGCGGCGGCACGGCTGCAACCGGCTCTTCCATCCGAGGGGGCAGGGTGGCAGGTTCCTGGAACCAGCTATGCTTGCAGGCGGCACACCGCACCTGGCGACCGTTCGGGCCGACGGCGCTGTCCGGCACGACGTAGCGCGTCGCGCAATGGGGACATAGCAGGATCATGACGCTTCATAGGCATGGCAGGGACTCGCGTGCAAGCGTCAAGCATCAGGGACGTCACACCATTGTCATTCGGCCTGCGACCAGCCCCTTTCCAAGGCGCGGGCTTTACGGCGGCCTGCCCGCTGTGCCATGGCTGGCGCTTCGGGGAAGCAGGGAGCGCATGACGCGCCATCAATCTGACATGACGGCCATCGTCCAGTTCGAAAATGTCGGCCTGCGCTATGGTCTGGACAGTGAAACCCTGTCGGACGTCAGCTTTTCGCTGGCGGCTGGTGGTTTCTATTTCCTGACCGGCGCGTCCGGCGCGGGCAAGACGTCGCTACTCAAACTGCTTTATCTGGCCCAGCGGCCCAGCCGCGGCGTCATCCGCCTGTTCGGCGAGGACGTCGTCACCCTGCCGCGCACCCGCCTGCCCGGTTTCCGCCGCCGTATCGGCGTGGTGTTTCAGGATTTCCGCCTCGTCCCGCATCTGTCGGCCTATGACAATATCGCCCTGCCGCTGCGCGTCGCGGGGATGGAGGAGAAGGAGATCGACGCGCCGGTCGCCGAAATGTTGAGCTGGGTCGGCCTCGGCGATCGCGGCCAGGCGCGGCCTGCCACCCTGTCGGGCGGGGAGCAGCAGCGGGTCGCCATCGCCCGCGCCGTGATCGGCCGTCCCGAAATATTGGTCGCCGACGAACCGACCGGCAACGTCGATGCGGACATGGCGCGGCGGTTGCTGACCCTGTTCGAAGCGCTCAATCGCCTGGGCACCACCATCGTCGTCGCCACCCACGACCTGCCGCTGATGAGCCAGGTCACCGGCGCGCAGATGATGCGGCTGGACAAGGGGCGACTCGCCGATCCCACCGGATCGCTGCGCTATCCGGCCCGGTCCCGGCAGGCCGAATGAGCAGTTCGCGCGCCAGCCGCCGCGCCGCCGCCGCTGCGCGCCATCGCCTGCTGCCGGGCGGACGGCTCGCCGGACCCATGCCCTGGATCATCGCCATCATGATGTTCCTGACCGTCCTGTCCGCCGCCGCCGGACTGGCGCTGGGCGCGGCGGTCCAGGCGATGAGCGCGGACCTCGCCGGACGCGCCAGCGTGCAGGTAGTGGAGGCCGATGCCGTCGTGCGCGACCAACTCGCCGCCCGCACGCTCCAGGCGCTGCGCCAGGCCAGCGAAGTGGGCGCTGCGACCCCGGTCGATCCCGCCGCGCTCGCCGACCAGTTGCGCCCGTGGCTGGGCGAGGATGCGGCCAGCGCCGATCTGCCGGTGCCGGCGCTGATCGACGTTACCCTGACCCCCGGCGCGACGGAGGCGAAGGTCGATCGGTTGCGCCGCCTGCTCGGCACGCTGTCGCCCAGCCTGCGGATCGAGCCCCATGCCGCGTTCCTGTTGCCGCTCGCCGGACTTCTGACGGCGCTTGGCTGGCTGGCGGTCGGCGTCGTCGTGCTGATGACAGTCGCAACCGGAGCCGTGGTCGTGCTGGCGGCGCGCGGCGCGCATGACAGCCATCGCGGGACGATCGACGTGCTGCACCTGATGGGATCGACCGATGTGCAGATTGCCCGGCTGTTCCAATGGCGCATCGGCCTCGACGCGCTGCTCGGTGGGGTGCTGGGCTTTGCTTTCGCGGTCGTCGTGCTTCTGCTGATCGGCCTGCGGCTCAGCGCCACCGGCTCCGATCTGCTGGGGGCCGTCACCCTCCACGGGAACGACTGGGCGCTGCTGGCGCTGCTGCCGGTGGCGGGCGTCCTCCTCGCCGTCCTCACCGCCCGCTGGACGGTGCTGCGCGCGCTGGGCCGCGCGCTGTGATCGTCCGCTTGTTCGCCGTCAGCCTGTTGGGGTGGATGCTGGGCTTCATCTGGTTCGCGGTCCTGCTGCCCCAACCGCTCGACAGCCGCCCGACCGACGCCATCGTCGTGCTGACCGGCGGGGCGGGGCGGATCGACCGGGGCATTGCCTTGTTGCAGGCCAAGACCGCCAAGCGGATGCTGATTTCCGGCGTCGACCGCTCGGTGCGGCCGGGCGAACTGGCCGCCGAATATGATACGTCCGTTTCGCTGTTCACCTGCTGCATCACGCTCGGCCGCGAAGCGATCGACACACGGTCCAACGCGATCGAGACCGCCCGCTGGCTGGAACGGCGGGACTATAAGACGGTGCGCCTCATCACCACCGACTGGCATATGCGCCGCGCCGCGCTGGAGTTGCGGCAGGCGTTGCCCGAGCGGGTCGCGATCGTCTATGACGCGGTGCCCAGCCGCCCCAGCCTGACGATATTGGTGCGCGAATATAATAAATATCTGCTGCGGCGCGGGGCCGCGCTGCTTGGTATCTGACAAAGGCGCAATCTGCTCATGCTTACCGCGATCCGTTCGCTCGTCTTCACGCTGATCTTTTACCCTGGCAGCCTGTTGTTCGTATTGGCCGCGCTGTTGTTCGGGTTCAGCGAGGAGGCGGTGCTGCGGATCGGGACCGGGTGGAGCCGGTTCCATCGCCTGTGCGCGCATTGGCTGCTGGGGCAGAAGGTCAAGGTCGTCGGCGACCTGCCGCTCGGTCCCTATCTCTATATCGTCAAGCATGAATCGATGTTCGAGACGATCGACATGCTGTGCCTGTTCGACCGTCCGGCGGTGGTCGCCAAGCGGGAATTGCTCGACATTCCGCTGTGGGGCCGCGTCGCCCAGCGCTATGGCCTCATCCCCATCGAGCGTAGCGGCGGGGCGAGCGCCATGCGGGTGCTGCGCGCCGCAGCCCGCGACGCCAACGCAAAGGGGCGAGCGGTGTGCGTTTTCCCCGAAGGCACCCGCGTCCCCCATGGCGAAGCGCCGCCGCTCAAGGCCGGTTTTGCGGGCCTCTATGTCCTGCTCGGCCTGCCCGTCGTGCCGATCGCGATCGACAGCGGCCGGGTGTCGCCGCGCGGCAAATTCCTCAAACGATCGGGCACCATCACCTATAAGGTGGGGGAGATCGTCCCGACCGGCCTCGACCGACGCGAGGCCGAAGCCCGTGTCCATGCCGCGATCAACGCGCTGAACCCGCCATCCGCCCTGCTTCAGTGAGCCCGGCCGAAATCCGGCTTGGCGTCGTCCTGGCCCTGTTCGATGATCGAGCGGCGAATATCGCGGGTGTGGGTGAACAGGTTGAACAGCGCGTCGCCGTCATTCCAGCGGATCGCCCGTTGCAGCGCGGATAGATCCTCCGAAAAACGCTGCAGCATTTCGAGCACCGCATCCTTGTTCGCCAGGAACACGTCGCGCCACATGGTCGGGTCCGACGCGGCAATGCGGGTGAAGTCGCGAAAACCGCCGGCCGAATATTTGATCACTTCGGACTGGGTGACATTCTCAAGGTCGCTCGCCGTGCCGACGATGGTGTAGGCGATAAGGTGCGGCAAATGGCTGGTCACCGCCAGCACCAGGTCATGATGCGCCGGGTCCATCATCTCCACGTCCGCGCCGACCCGCCGCCAGAGTTCGACGACCCGCTCGACCGCTGCCGGATCGGCTTCGGCCGGGGGCGTGACGATGCACCAGCGGCCCTTGAACAGCGTGGCGAAACCCGCTTCCGGCCCGCTATTTTCGGTCCCCGCGACAGGATGCGCCGGAATGATCGTCCGCCCCGGCAGCGCGGCTGTGAGTTGCGCCAGCACGTCGGCCTTGCACGACCCCACATCGCTGACGATCGCATCGGCGGGCAGGTCGTCGGCGATCTCGGCGGCCGCCGCGCCCATCGCGCGGACGGGCACGCACAAGATGACCAGATCCGCGTCGGTCACCGACGCGCCCGCCGTGTCGGTGACATCGTCGCACAGGTCGATCCGCCGCGCGGTCTCGCGCACCTGCGGGTCGGCGTCATGGCCCGTCACCCGCACGGTGGGCATGTCCGCCCGGATCGCGCGGGCGAGCGAGGAGCCGATCAGCCCCAGGCCGATGATGGTGACGCGAGCGAAGGGCAGCATCGCGTCAGGCCGCTTCCGCCATGGCGCGCAGCTTGGCGGCGACGGCACGGGTCTGCGCCTTGGTGCCGATGGTGATGCGCAGGCCGTTGGGCAGCCCCTGGCCTGGCAGCCAGCGGGTGGCATAGCCTTCGTCCCACAACCCCTTCATCGCGGCTTCGGCGGTCAGCTTGCCGTCGAACAGGATCAGCAGGAAATTGGTCTTGCTCGGCACGACGCGCAGGCCATGGTTGGACAGCGCATCGACTTCGCCCGCCAGCCATTCGCGCCAGCGCGCATTGTGTGTGCGGCTCGATTCGACCCAGGCGCTGTCATTGATCGCGGCGATGGCGGCGGCCTGGCCTGCTGTCGTCACGTTGAAGGGCGCACGGATGCGGTGGAGGATGTCGATCACGGCGGGGCTGGCATAGCCCCAGCCGATCCGCTCGGCCGCAAGGCCGTAGATTTTCGAAAAGGTGCGCGTGAACAATATGTTGGTCGCGCTCTTCGCCAGCTCCAGGCCGCCATCATCCTCGCCCGCGTCGAGATATTCGGCATAGGCCTGATCCAGCACGAAAAGGATGTCGGGGCGCAGGCCTGCATGCAGCCGGGCAATCTCTTCGCGGCTGGTCATCGTGCCGGTCGGGTTGTTGGGATTGGCGAGGAACACGACCTTGGTCTTGTCCGTCACGGCGGCCAGCAGCGCGTCGACGTCGGTCGCATAATCTTTGTCGGGCGCCACGACCGGGGTCGCGCCAACCCGGCGGGCGGCGATGTCGTAAACCGAAAAGCCATAGCGCACATAGAGGACTTCATCGCCCGGACCGGCATAGGCGGAGGCGGCGATGTGCAGCAGTTCGTCGGAGCCTGTGCCGTAAATGATCTGCGCCGGGTCCAGCCCATGCACAGCGCCGATCGCCTCGCGCAGCTTTTCCGCGCCGGGGTCGGGATAGGTGGCAAGGTCAGCGGTTGCGGCGACCAGCGCAGCGCGCGCCGCCGCGCTGGTGCCGAGCGGATTTTCATTGGCCGACAGTTTGATCAGCGGGCGGCCGTCGTCGGTGGCGGATTTGCCGGGGATATAGGGCGAAATGCCCAGGATCCAGTCTTTGGGAGCGGGATATGTCATGGCACCGCGCTTTAACGCCTTCCGCGCCAAAGGCAAAGCGGCAGAGCGAGCGGGGGTTTGGCGGGCGTTCAGGGTCACAGGATGAAATTCACACCGTTGCAGGGTGCATTTTTGGGGCGGATTCGTGTGAATGGTAACGGGGAAGTCACTATGATGTACCCGCGACGCGCCAGTGGCGCGACAGCGACGCACCACGAACGCGACAGCGACGCGACGGGTGCGCGGCGTGAGAGGCGGAGAAGGGCGTCGGCAGTGGACGGCGGACTGGCGCATTACCGAGGATAGACCAGAGAAAATCCTACATTGGAAGTGGGGAGGATGCTGCCATTTGCACTGTTGCGCAAAGCCCAACCTCATCCCCCTCCCGCAAGCGAGACTTGCTCAGCCGCAGGCGAGGTTAGTCGCGGCGGGGTCGATTTTTCGCGTATCTGCTAATGACCATATACGGTCGCGCATTGGACGCATATGCTGCAACAATGAAGCGGTTCGGCACAGTCTTGTATCTCTTGGCGCTGACAGATTGCGGTTCATTGGAACGCCAAAAGCGTTCGTACTTCATGGACAAAATTGAAGCGACCGCCAAACTCCCCAAAGGATGGGAAGGCATATCTAATTATCACAGATACTATGCGTACAGTCCGTCCGAGAATGGCCAGAAGTCGGTTGAGGCGCAATTCGTCCTCAATGAGCGACCTGGGCGTGAATGGGTGGAATACGAAGATCTCCCCATAGGGATAGACGCAGGATGCACCGTTATATCCGTGACATTCGATGTAGCCAGTGATCGCGTTGCGTCAGCATTATGCAACGGCACCCCGTAAGCCACCTGACTGCTCAACGCCTTTTGCCGTTATGCCGGCTTTCGGGGGTGACAGCGTTTAAGGGGAACGTTTGCTGCTTGACCTCGTAATGCCCGCGCTATCGAGGGCGTCTCTATTGCATCGTGCGTGGTCGAGTGGGGAGATGGGTTCCCGCCTCTGCGGGAATGACGGGGAATAGTTAGGCCACTGCTGGCTTACACCACCGGCGTGACCAGTACCTTACCCGCAAAATGCGCGTCGAGATTAGCCAATACCAGGTCCGCCATGGCCGCGCGGGTGTGGATGGTGGCGCTGCCTTGATGGGGTTGGAGAACGACCTGGTCCATCGCCAGCAGCGCGGGCGGGACATGGGGTTCGGCGGCGAAGACATCGAGGCCTGCGCCGGCGATCCGGCCGTCGGCCAAAGCGGCGACCAGCGCATCTTCGTCGATCACGCTGCCCCGGCTGATATTGACGATCACCCCGTCCGGTCCCAGCGCGTCGAGCATGGCGGCATCGATCAGCCGGGCGGCTTCGGGGCCGCCCGATGTGGCGACGATGAGGATGTCGCTCTGGCGCGCCAGATCAATCGGGTCGGCGACGTAGCGATAGGGCGTGTCGGTCGCTGCGCGGCGGTTGTGGTAGAGGATTTCGCCCGCCACGGGGTCCAGCCGCTTGGCGATGGCGCGGCCGATGCGGCCGAGGCCCACTATGCCGATACGGCGACCCGTTACCCGGCCCGACAGCGCAGGCTTTTCGCCGCGCGCCCAGGCGCCCGACCGGACCATCCGGTCATTGGCGGCGATGTTGCGGATCGTGGCGTAGAGCAGGCCCACCGCCAGGTCCGCGACATCGTCGGTCAGCACGTCGGGCGTGTTGGTGACGCGGATGCCCCTTTGGCGGGCATGGTCGATATCGACCTGATCATAGCCGACCGAAAACAGCGCGATCAGTTCCAGCCGGGGCAACGCATCCATGATCGCCGCCGAGGCACCGACCGACCCGAAGCTGACCAGCGCGCGGGCGTCGCGCACGGCTGGCGGCAGGGCGGTCAGGTCGGCATCGGCCGCGACGGGGTGGACGGTGAAGCGGCGCTCCAGCCCCTGCGTCAGATAGGGATAGAGCGGGCCATAGGCGAC
>TARA_R110000787_G_scaffold276027_3_pt1 | contig 21890 bp, 15 predicted proteins | sample TARA_R110000787 | Tara Oceans TARA_R110000787 (sample SAMEA4397920) | marine metagenome | biome: Polar Biome; feature: [DCM] deep chlorophyll maximum layer (ENVO:01000326); material: water (ENVO:00002006), including particulate matter (ENVO:01000060) such as... | depth 35 m | reverse complement strand
GCTTCGCTACCCTCAAAACCTACACCACGCGCCGGGACACGACCCCCGGCAGCAGGCCAGACGGCTTCTGGAACGCATAGCGCTCGATGGCTTGCCAACAAAAGCGGGGCAAAGGATGGCGAGCGCCCGGATATCGCCGACGCTCCGGACCTATCTGCCTGAATTTTGGAGCAACTACGGGGTTCACTGGAAACCAAGCACGCTTGCAAACAACCAGGGATATGCACGTCGCGAGCTGGTGCCTGTCTTCGGCGATATCAGGCTGCACGCCATCACGCAGGCCGATGTGCAGCGTTGGCGCGACGATCTTGCAACGCGCAGCGGCGTATTCAATCGCGCGCTTCCCATTTTCAGATCTCCCAGCGCCGGGCCTGCGTGATGATTGGTGTCGATCCCAAGACGATCCGGCGCGAACGCCCGCCAGACCACGGTGACATCCGTGTTGCCATGCGTGAGGTCGCGGGCAAGCGCCGCCGTTTTGGCTATCGCCGGATCGGCGTCATGCTCGAACCCCAGGGGCTGATCATGAACCACAAGAAGCTCTATCGGATTTACAGGGAGGAAGGTCTGTCGGTTCGTCGCCGTCGGGGTCGGAAACGGGCGCGTGGTAGTCGCATCCCCATGCCCGTGCCGTTGATCCCGGGTGCACGCTGATCGATGGACCCTTCGACAAGCTCAGGACACGCTTTGTGTCGGACACCTTCGGTGCGTCGCGCAAATTCCGGATATTGGCCATCAATGACGATTGCTGCCGGGAGAACCTGTGTTTGGCCGGCGATGCCAGCATCTCGGGTGCCCGAGTGGCGCGTGAACTCGATACGCTGGTACGGCTGTATGGCAAACCGGCTTGCATTGTCAGCGATAACGGAACCGAGTTCACCAGTTGGACGATCCTGGAATGGGCTGGCAAGAATAAGGTCGAGTGGCATTACATCGATCCGGGCAAGCCCCAGCAGAATGGGTTCATCAAGTCCTTCAACGGCTCGCTGCGCGATGAACTGCTCAACGAGGAGTTGTTCGACAGCCTGGCCGATGCCCGCCGGAAGCTGGCCATCTGGCGCTACGATTAAAACAATATCCGGCCCCACTCGTCGTTGGGTAATCGGACGCCTGCACAAGCGCGGGGGCCATCGTATTTAACCGCAAGACTCTCGGTATGATTGAGGGACTGACGGGGAGCAGGTCAATCAATACAACTGCTGGGGAAATTCGTATTAATTCGGGATAGCGCGTAGTAAGAAGATTATTGTTTTTCGAAAAGGCACACGGATTGATGAGAGGTGACGTGATTTAAAGCACGTTGCCCTATATCTTGAGCGACATTGATCAATAGCCCATAGCATATCCCATCCGGCGTGGATCGCTGCCACCCATGGGCGCACCTGACGGATCGACCAGCACGCCCTGAACGCTGCCGATGGCGAAGGCCCCGACCATCTCTACGCTATGGCCTTTATTCTTCAACGCCAGCAAGTCGGCGGGCGCAAAACGGTCTTCCAACTGTAGGCTTATCGCGGCTCCGGGCTTGTAGAAATTGGGTTTGGCGTTGAGCGCGAAGCGGGGCGCTTCTATCGCCTGCTGGATCGGCATCTCCAGGTCGAGGGCGTTGACGAGGAACTGGAACTGGGTCTGCCCGATCGTCTCGCCGCCTGGCGTTCCGCACACCAACTTCAACCGACCCTTGTCCAGCACGATGATGGGGCCGTTGCCGAGCAGCGCACGCTTGCCGGGTGCCACGGCGTTGGGATGGCCGACATAGGGGGCTGTCGATCCGATGCGCAGGCCATTGTTGCACAAGAGGCCCGTGCCGCCCATCACCACCGACGTCCCGAAACCGCCCCCGATGGTGGTCGTGACCGCAATGGCATTGCCCTCCTTGTCCACGACGGACAGGCTAGTCGTATCGCCGCCGCGTGTGTCTTCATCGGTCGCGTCGTCACGGGTCCGCGTGCCTATTGCCAAATCCGCGCCTTTGGGGAAGGGCATGGCCCGCATGCGGTCTATCAGCGCGCGGCGCTGTGCGGCAAATTCCTTGGACAATAAGGTGGTGATGGGCACATCGACGAAGCGGGGATCGCCAGCGTAGCGATAGACATCGGCCTTGGCGATCTTGATCGCCTCGATCAGCAGATGCGCCAATCCGGCGCGATCGCCCGCGAGGGATGCCAAATCCCAGCCTTCCACGATGTTGAGCTGTTCGCATAGTTCCAGACCGGTGCGTGATGTCAGCGGACTGCAATAGACGTCCAGCCCGCGATAGACGGTCGAAACCGGTTGCTCCCAGACCGGGCGATAGGCGCGCATATCCTCCATGCGCAGCCAGCCCCCATTGGCCTGTGAAAATCGCGTCATGTCCTGCGCGACCGGCCCGGTGTAAAAATGATCATAGGCAGCGGACAGCGCCTTGTCCCGGCTGGCTCCGCCCTTGAGCGCCCGGGTCTCGGCGTCAGCGAGACTTTGGAATGTGCGCGCCAGCGGCGCATTGCGGAAAATGGCGCGCGGCGCAGGCGGTTTGCCTCCGGGCAGGAAAATGGCCGCACTGGTCGGATAGCGCGCCAGCACGGTCTGCTGGCGGCGAATGAACATGGCGATGGAGGCATCGAGCGGATGACCGTCGCGGGCATAGCCAATGGCGGGTTCGAGCAAGGTGGCCAGCGGCAGCCGCCCATATCGTTGGGCCAAGGCGATCCAGCCACCAAAAGCGCCAGGAACGGCCACCGCCTTATGTCCGCTGTCCAGTTCCTTGGGATCGATGGCAGGATCCAGCAGGGCAGGTGCCCCGCCGGTGAAGGCGAGGGACTGAACCGTGCCGCTGCTTCGGTCAAAGCACGTGGCAAAGCCATTACCTGCCGCACTCGATGCCCAGGGTTCGACCACGTTCATCACCGCCATGGCGGCAACGGCGGCGTCTGCGGCCGTTCCCCCCTGCATCAACATGCGTGTCCCGGCCATCGCCGCCAGCGGATGCCCCGCCGCGACGCCGCCATGAGGCATGGGAACTTCGACGCGATACGCCCGTGTCGAGGCCGGACTGCTGCGTGGCGCGTCGGGGGCTTTGTCCCCCGACTGCGCGAGTGCCGCCCGGCCGGTGAACCCGAGTAGCGCCGTCCCGGCAAATCCCGCCGCGATCAACTCGCGACGGGCGAGGCCCTCATCCGACATCAGAAGGACTTTTTGATGCTGGTGTACCAATAGCGGGCCTGTGGTTGATACAGGCTCGACAGATAGCCGCCAGACGCCAGGGGCGGATCCTTGTCGAAGATGTTGCGGGCGCCGACCGTGATCGCTGTCCCCTTCATCATGCCGCTGTCGAATTTATAGGTGGCATAGAGGTTCACGGTCGTCTGTCCCTTGACCACGAACCGATTGCCGTTGGCATCGAACACCGCGTCCTGATAGACGTCATCGATAAACTGCGTGAAGGCGCCGATGGTCACTGGGCCATAGTCCCAGGTCAGGTTGGCGGAAATACGCCAGCGCGGCTGACCGTCGCGCCCGACGACATCGCCACCGCCGGGAACTGGCACTGCGGCGTTGATCTCGCCCGCCGCCTGGCCATCGGTCACCGCCTGCACCGCGGCAGGGGCGTCGAGCTGATATTTGATGAGGCGCGCCGCGTTCACGTTCAGCCCGAATTTGCCGAAGTTGGTGGTGCCGACGCGATAGTCGAGATTGAAGTCGATGCCATCGACCTGGATCGGCAGCAGGTTCTGGAACGGAGCCGTGACGTAGAGCAGCTCGCCCACTGGTGCCAAGCCGGTGCCGGCCACCAGCGCGATGTCGTCCGCCGTCGGTTCGCGGCGCACAACGGCGGGATTGCTGCTGCCCTGTACCCGCAGCAGATAGTCGAGGTTGAGCGCATTCTGATAATCGAGCAGGCCCACGACGCCCTTCTGCTTGATGCGCCAGCGATCGACCGTGAAGGTCACATTGCCCCAACCTTGGGGCAGCGGCGGCTGGAACACCGCGCCGAAGTTCCAGCTGGTGGATTCTTCGGGCTTCAGATCGGGATTGCCACCCGATCGCCGCAGCACCGACACGTTGCGCGCGCATTGGGAGAAGGTGCTGATGCGCCCAGCGCGCAGGTCGGCTTCGCACAGCACATATTCGGTGCCACCATTGACGCGATCCAGCGTCGCCGTATTGATGACTTCCAGGTTCGGCGCACGGAAACCCTGCGACCAGGAACCGCGCAAGCGGAAGCCTTGCAACAGATCCCAGCTCGCCGCGACCTTGGGTTTTGCGACGTCACCCACATCGCTATAGCGTTCATAGCGTCCGGCGATCTGGATATCGAAGGAACGGATCATGGGAATTTCCATGTCCGGGCTGACCAGCGGCAGGGCAATTTCGGCATAGGCCGACCAGACCTTGCGCTTGCCCGACACGTCGGGGCTTGGGCTGGCCCCCATCAAGTCCGACCCATAGAAGATGCCCGTCACGGCATCGGTATAAGTGATGTCGACACCTGCAACGCCCGCCTGTCGGGGGTCACGATTATCATCGAAGGTTTCGCGACGGAACTCGACGCCGGTGGCTATGCCGATGCTGTTGCCTGCCCACAGGCCAAGCAAATTAGCATTGGAAATCTTCAGATCCCAGAGCGCCAGCGATGTCTTGTTGCGACGGGTGGACTGGATGCGGAAGCTGTCGACGATCGCGTCGCTGTTGGGGGTGCCGTCCCCGACCGAGGGATCAGACAGGCTGCCGCCATTAAACGGGTTATAGGCGTCGGGCGTGGTCTTGTTGATCGCCGCCTGAAGCAGGGTGCTGGATGTGCCGTCCATCGTGTCCTTGACCGTCGCCCAGGTATAAAGCCCAGCTGACTCCCAGTTCCAATCGCCGAACGTGCCGCGCAGGCCACCGAGAAGACGATATTGCCGGTTCGTCACATTGACGTTGCGTAGCCCCACATCGACATAGTTGAGGCTGCGAATGGTGACGGGCAGCCCTTCGTCCGGGATGTTGAGACCGGGGAGGCGATTGGGTGAGCCGACCGGACCAAAGGGGTTCCAATAGGCGTCCGCCGCCACTGTGATCGGGATGTTGGCCAGCGATCCACCCGTGCCGATATTGGCTTCGGTCTTGCCCTGATAGAAGCCGAGTTCACCGAAGAAGTCGAGATTGTCCGTCAGTTCATAGTTGATGAAGCTGAACAGGTTGATGCGTTTGACCGATGGCTGGGTCGTCAGGTCCGCGAATGTAGCATTCGGGTTGAAACGCAGGTTGGAATCGACATTCGCCATCTGCGTCGTGCCGCTGCCATCATCATAGCACATGCCCGGCGTACCGGCAGCGACCAGGCAACCGGCATTGGTCGATGGCTGGATATGGAATTGGCGCGATGCATTGGTGAGGGCGACGCCATTGCTCCTGATCACGCCGGACCCCGTCGCCTGGAACGTGCCCCAGGGGGTACTGGTCGATGTACCGTTGAAGCTCGCATTGTCGGCAAAGGGCGTGCCCGCGACGAAGGATCGCCGGTCGGCCGTCGCCGTATAGTCCTGATCACGCAGATAAAGTTTGGACTTTTGCGCATAGCCGCCAAAGAGCGACACATTGCCCCGGCCGCCGCCGAAATTGAATCCAACGAGGCCATTGACGGTGAATTCGCGCAAATTGGTCCCTTCCGCCCCGCCATATTGCGCGTCGAACGTGGCCCCGGTGAAATTGGATTTGAGCACATTATTGACGACACCGGCGACGGCATCCGATCCATAGAGCGCAGCGGCGCCATCGCGCAGCACCTCGACGCGCTCAATCGCGCCGACGGGAATGGTGTTGGCGTTGAAGCCGAAGGTCGGCACGCCGGAATCGATCACCCCGGTAATTGCCTGCGATGTGGGATGCAGCACGGTGCGGCGGCCATTGATCAACAGCAGCGTATTGCCCTGGCCCAGGCCGCGCAGCGATACGGTCGATACGTCGCCGCGCGCGGCATTGCCCGATCCGCCACCCAGCACCTGTTCGTTGAAGGTTACGCCCCCCAGCTGCGGGATGGAACGGAACAGATCCGCACCGGAAACGGCGGCCACGGCATCGACCTGTTCCTGACCAACCACGGTCACGGGCAGGGCGCCCGTGGTCTTCGCGCCGCGAATCTGGGTGCCGACGACGACGATTTCGGCGCGGCTTTCGCCTTGCGGTTCAGCGGGCAACCCCATGGTCGGCGCGTCCGACATGGTGCCGCCCGTCTCCAGTTGCGCAAAGGCAATCGGCTTCAAGGCCGCGACCGCGCCGGGTTCGGCACTGAGGCTGCGATCGCGCAGGGTGACGACATTGTTGCGGTCGGAGGAGATGACGAGATCGGTGCCCCGAATGATATGCTTGAGCGCCTGCCGCGCATCATGCGCGCCGTAGAGACGGGGCGTGCGGCTGTGACGCAGCTTTTTGGATGGCGCGATGATCTGCAGGCCGCTCTGCAAAGCGAAGGAGGGCAGCGTATCCACCGCGCGTCCTTCTGGCAGGTCGAAATTGCGTTGCTGGGCGCTGGCTGTCCCACTTGTCAGCGCCAGTGCAGCAGCGCTGCTCCCCAGCAGCATGGTAAAGATCTTCGTCTTGTTCATCATGTTCCCCCATTTCCCTCCCACACGGACGCGCGCCAGCGGACGCACGCAGCCAAGGCGCCACGCGATGGTCGATCGTTCACTCAAATTCCGTTCATGGGCCGACTCATTCGCCCGGCCAGGCGATGCCGATCGGCCCCTCTTCGGGTGCCCGACATCCTCTCCAGATCGCGGCATGGAGGCCAATGCTGCCGCAGATCACAGTGGAAAGACATGAGAGCGAAAAATATCCGCCATCGGGCCTGTCACATTTTTTTCATGTCGTTCTACCGGCGGGTTTAGGCTTGCCTTTCGTTGCTACAGACGATCGTCGATGTAAGGGGTCGACCTATTCTGGACAGCAGAGCCATATGGCTGGCACGCCACATTTGTCCGCATGAGCCAGCGCTACGGCGCTGGCTGGCGGGCCGCGTGCAATATGGCTTCCTGCTCGACGATGTCGTCCAGGAAACCTATGCCAAGCTCGCGACCCTGCCATCGGTTGACCATATCGAAAATCCGCGTGCCTATTTCTTCCGCGCGGCGCTGTCGGTCGTCGTGACCGAAGTGCGTCGTGCGCCGGTTGTTTCTATGGAGACGCTCAACGAGATTGATCGCCTGAGCATCGAGTCCGGCGTTCTGCCGCCCGATGTTCAGGCCGAACAGCGCGAGGAATTTCGGCTGGTGGCGCAAGCGATCGACCAGTTGCCAGTCAAATGCCGAGAGGTGTTTATCCTGCGGAAAGTCCACGGATTATCACAGCGCGAGACCGCGCAAAAGCTGGGTTTATCGGAAAGCACGGTCGAAAAACATGTCGGTCGTGGCATCCGCCACCTGATTAATATTTTCGGACGTGGCGGAAAAACCGGTCATGCCGCGTCTAACGACCGAATTTCAGATGCAGAGCCATATGACAGTCAGGGAAAGCAGCGCGGAGATAGAACAACAGGCGACCCTCTGGGCGGCCCGGTTTGACGCTGCTGCTCTAAGCGCTGCCGATAAAAGGGAATTGGACGTCTGGCTCGCAGGCGACAGCCGCCGCATGGGTGCATGGGCGATGGCCCGCGCGACCCTGGCTCGCGTCGAACTGGCGCAAACGGACGAACAAGCGGTGCATGCATCATCCACCAAGGTTGGGGCCACGCGCAGGCAGCTCTTGTGGTGCGCTGGCGCGGCGGTTGCGGCTTCGGCGGTAGCCGCCGTCGGGCTGCACCTGTCCGGGCAGGGCACCTATTATGAGACAGCCAAGGGCGAAATGCTGCGGGTTGCGCTTCCTGATGGCAGCGTGGTCAATCTCAACACGGCCAGCCGCATCGAAGTGCGATTCACGCCGCAGACCCGCACCGTCCTATTGACGAGGGGCGAAGCGCTGTTCGATGTCGCGAAAAACAAGGCGGTTCCCTTCGTGGTAGAGGCAGGCGATGCGCGGGTTCGTGCGGTCGGCACGGCCTTCACTGTCCGGCGGCAAGCGGATCGCGCCGTGGGCGTGATCGTCAGCGAAGGCGTGGTCGAACTGAGCCGGACGACCGTCGCCACCCAGCCGGTCCGGCTGGTCCAGGGCATGCGCGCTGCGGTCGATCCGGCGGCGGCCAGCCCCATCGAGACGGCCCGGATTTCGCCCGATGCGATCGCGCAGGAACTCTATTGGCGCGAAGGGATGATCGCCTTTCGCGACACGTCTCTCGCGCAGGCGGCCGCGGAATTTGCGCGCTATAATGACGAGAAGATCATGATCGCAGACCCGCTGATCGCGCAGGAAACGATAACGGGGCTGTTCGTCGCCAATGATCCGCATGGCTTTGCGAAGGCGGCAGCCGAAAGCCTGGGCCTGGCGACGCGGACGGACGGCAACCGGATCATCCTTGGTCCCATCTGACGAATTGGTGCCGCATAAAGAATATCGGCGCAGAAAAACGGGGAGTTTCAACGATGAACGATGAGAACCCGATTGCGGGAATGAACCGTCGTGCCTTGGGCAAATGGGCTTTGGCGACTGGAGCCGCCGCTATCGCCGGGCCGATCGGCGCCAGCGCCCAGGCGCAAACGCCGCCGCCCCCTGAACCGACGCGCCTCAAAAGCGCAGGCGAAACGCTTCGCCCCGAAATCGTCGGCCAGTTCGGCATCGTTGCGGCCGGCCGCCATTATGCGGTGGCAGCGGGAACCCGCATCTTGATGGCAGGGGGCAATGCCACAGATGCGGGCGTCGCTGCCGTCTTTGCCGCAGCCGTCACCGAAATCTCCCATTTCGGTTTTGGTGGGGAAGCGCCCACCATCATCTATGACGCGGCCACGAAGAAAGCGTCGGTCGTCAATGGTCAGGGGACGGCACCGGCGCTCGCGACCGTCGATCAGTTCGCCGCGTTGGGCGTGATACCGGGCAACGGTCCCAATGGTGGCACGGTGCCAGCGATGGTGGACGCCATGGCGCTGGCGCTTCAGCTCAACGGCACGATGACGCTGGACCAGGTGATGGCACCGGCCATCGAACTGGCGGACGGCTTCGTCATGTATAATTTCCTGGCCGAGGTATTCGTCAGCCAGCAGAAGCCGACATCCAAATATAAAAACGCCTATGACGCCTATTATCCGGGCGGCAGGCTGCCTCGCACCGGCGAGATATTTCGCCAGCCCAATCTCGCACGCACGATGCGGACGATCGCGACTGCCGATCGGCAGGCCTTTGCCCGGACGAAGAACCGCAAGGCCGCGATCCAGGCGGGGCGCGACGCCTTCTACAAGGGCGACATCGCCCGCCGCATCGGTGCCGCGATGGAGGCGGACGGTGGGCTGATGCGCTATGCGGATCTGGCGAATTATAAGGGCCGGGTCGAACCACCGGCAACCACGCAGGCGTTCGGCTATACCGTGTGCAAGGGTGGCTTCTGGAGCCAGGGTCCAGCGCTGCTGCTGGCGCTCAACATAGCCGAAGCCGCCGGGATCAGTGCGATGGAGCCGGGCAGCGACGCCTATCTGCATATATTGGCCGAGGCGATCAAACTCGCCTTCGATGATCGCAACGCCTTCTTCGGCGATCCCGATTTCGCCAGTGTGCCGATGCAAGGCCTGCTGTCCAAACCCTATGCCGCTGCCCGCGCCAGGGACATCCGGCCGCAGGCATCATTGGAGCATCGCTATGGCGACCCCTGGGCCTTTGAGGGGCGCAGGCGCGACACGCCTTCATTCACCCCGCGCATGCTGAAAAAGCCGCCAGTGCCCACCGCTGATACAACCGCGATCGAAGTGGTGGACCGGCACGGCAATCTGTTCAGTTGTACGCCAAGCTCGGGCTGGATGCTGGGCGGTGCCTATATTGCGGGCGATACCGGTGTGCCGATGAGCAACCGGATGACCATCTTCGATCTCGATCCCGATAGCCCCAATGTCCTTGTCCCCGGCAAGCGGCCACGCACGACGCTGTCGCCATCCCTGGTGTTGAAGGATGGCGCGCCCTTCCTGGCGATCGGCACGCCGGGCGGCGACAATCAGGATCAGCAGATCATGAACGTGTTGCTGCGCGTCCTGGCCTTCGGCGAGCCGCTGCAGGCCGCGATCGAAGCACCCCGGATCAATTCCAATCATTTCCACGGCTCCTTCGGCGTCAAGAAGGACGAGCCGGGCGTGTTGGAGATCGAGGATCGCGTTCCTCAAGCGGTTCGCGATGCGCTGAGCGCGCGGGGGCATAAGCTGGATGTATTGGGGCCATTTGGCGTTTCGACGGGCATCGTGGCGGCAGGCGTGGTGCCTGAAACCGGCACCCTGCGCGGCGGCGCGGACGTGCGGCGGGAACGCTATGTTTTTGGCTGGTAGGGAATGAACGGGGAAATCATCATGAATATACGGCTCACACCCTTCGCCATCGCCCTTATGGTCGGCACTGCCAGTCCGGCCATCGCCCAACCTGCCAATCTGCCCCCGCCCGGTGGCGAGACACCGACCGCCTTCGACGTGCATGAAGGGACGTCGATGGCCGTGTCCGTTTCGCCGAACGGCAAGTGGCTGGCCGTCGATCTGCAGGGCAGCCTCTGGATCATCCCGGCCAAAGGCGGCAAAGCCAGGCGGATCACCGATTATTTCAATGACGCGCGTCAGCCGGTCTGGTCGCCAGACGGGGAGCGGCTTGTCTATTTCGCCTATCGCGACGGCGGCTATGATCTGTGGAGTATCAAGCCCGACGGCAGTGATATGCACAAGCTGACCGAAGGCACGTTCGATGATCGCGAGCCGATCTTTTCGCCTGACGGCAAGACGCTTGCCTTTTCGTCGGATCGTAGCGGCAATTACGACATCTGGACGCTCGACATCGCCACGGGCGCGATCAAGCAGGTCAGCACCAATGCGCGCGAGGACCGGCTACCGACCTGGTCGCCCGATGGCGCGCGGATCGCCTATTCCGGCGGGCAGGGCATGGCGAGCGCCCTCTATGTCGTCGATCTGGCGACGGGGCAGGAAAGCCTGCTGAAACAGGTCGATGGACGGGCGGAAGCGCCGTCCTTCGGGCCATCGGGGCAACTGGCCTATGTCGTGCAGGATGATATGGGCAGCCATTTGGCGATCGACGGCAAGATCGTCAGCGGCAAGGAAAATGTCTTTCCCTTCCGCATTAGCTGGGATGGGGCAGGCGGCTATTTCTATGTGTCGGACGGCAAGATCCGCCGGGGCGGGGCGAAGGCGACCTCGACGATCGACTTCGCCGCCACGCTGGAGGTTGTGAAACCCCGCTATAAGCGGGCCAAGCGTGACTGGGATTCGACCGCGCCGCGTAAGGCCCTGGGCATCGTGCATCCGCGCATTTCCCCTGATGGCAGTCGCATCGCCTTCGTCGCGCTGGGCGATCTTTATGTCGTCTCATTCAAGGGCGGGGTGCCGGAAAATCTGACCAAGGACGCCGCGCTCGACGCCGACCCCGCCTGGTCGCCCGATGGACAGAGCATCGTGTTCAGCTCCGATCGCGTCGGTGGACTGCCGCAGCTTTGGATCAAGGATCTGAAAACGGGCACCGATCGGCAACTGACCAAGCTCGATACGCAGCCGCTCGGCGCGGCCTGGTCGCCGGATGGAACGCGGGTTGCTTTCATCGATGTCGATGGCCGCTGGGGCGTGGCGGGTGTCTGCATAGTGGATGTTGCCACAGGCAAGGTCACGCGGTTGCAGACGTCGCTCGGCCAGCCCGGCAGCCCGAGTTGGTCGTCGGATGGCAAATATGTGGCGATCAGCCTGTCCTACAAATTTTCCAACAGTTTCCGCGAGGGCACCAACCAGGTCTATGTGATCCCGGCCGATGGCGTGGGAAAACCATTCTGGCAGATACCCCAGGCCAATATGTCGCTCGACACGCGCAGCGGCAGCGGCCCTGCCTGGTCACCCGATGGCACGAAGATGGCAGGCATCTATGAGGGACTGCTCAAGGTCTGGCCCGTGGACAAAGCGGCTAAGCCATTGGGGCCGGTGCGCAGCCAGACGAACGACACCGCCTTCTATCCGACCTGGACCGCGGATTCGAACATAGTCCTCTATCAATCCAACGATACGCTGAAGACGATCAACCTCGCGACAGGCGTTACGGCCGACGTCCCGATCGACCTGAAGTATCATCTGGCCAAGCCGACGGGCCGCACCGTCGTCCATGTCAGCCACCTGATAGACTCCGTCACTGATGCGACCCAGCATGACAAGGACATCATCATCGATGGCAATCGCATCGCCCAGATCCGCGATCATGATCCGGCGCTGCATGAGGGTGGCACGTTCATCGACGGCACCGGCCTGACCGCCATGCCCGGCCTCATCGAATATCATTCCCATGTCCAAAAGGATTTCGGCTCCAATCTCGAAAAGGCCTGGCTGGCCTATGGCATCACCACGGTTCGCGATCCCGGCACGCAAGTTTATGACGCGGTCGAGGATCGGGAAGCAGCGGAGGCCGGTGTGCGCCCCAGCCCGCGCCTCTATGTCGGAGGGCCATTGCTGGAATGGCAGCGTGTCTATTATAAGATGGGGGTGGCCGTTTCCGGGCCAGCGCATCTCGAACGCGAACTCGAACGCGCGCGGCTGCTGCAATATGATGTCGTAAAAAGCTATGTCCGCATGCCCGATCTCTACCAGCGCCGCATCGTCGAAGCAGCGCACGCCATGGGTATTCCCGTGTCAGGCCATGAGATTTATCCAGCCGCCTATAGCGGTGTCGATGGCACGGAGCATATGGGCGCCACCAGCCGCCGGGGCTATTCGCCTAAGCAAGGGCCTGGCGGCATGGCCTATGACGATGTCATCCAACTGTTCGGCCGAAGCGGCCGGACGCTCACGCCAACCAATTTCGGCGCGCTGACCGGCTATCTGGAAAAGAACCCCGACTATCGAAACGATCCGCGCGTGAATCTCTATCCCAGTTGGGCGCGGGAAAGCGTGACGGGCGACAATGATCCCATGGCACGGATGGTTCGGCCGCTGCTGGCAGGGGGGCTGATCAGCCTCAAGAAAATATATGATGCAGGCGCTCACGTCGTCGCGGGAACCGACACGATGATTGCAACCAACCTCCATGCAGAAATCGCCTCCTATGTCGACGCGGGCCTGACGCCGTTCCAGGCGCTCCAGACGGCCACGGTCAACGCTGCAAAAGCGCTCAATCTAGATGCCGGGACATTGGAAGCGGGTAAGTTGGCGGATATCGCGCTGGTGGATGGCGACCCCAGGGAGAATATTGCCAACAGCTTCAAGGTGCGCAGCGTGATTGCCAACGGGGTCGTTCACCATGTGGAGGATCTGGTGAAGACGACGCCATAGCCACATCACGCGTGAGTAGGGTGGAATCATAGGCGACCGCGCAATACGCGAGAGACCCCTGCCTTCGCCTTGGTGACGACTTGACGTGGGAAGCGGACTGTCGATTTCCCACCGGGTCTCCGACATCTGCGCCCCGTCGATCGGTTACGCCCCAAACTCCTTCCAATGTAGGATTTCCTCTGATCTATCCTGATAGATGGACCAGTCCCCCCAAAGCACGCCACACGCGCGCCATGGCCAGGCAGAGCCTGTGTCGCGCCACTGTCGCGTTGCCGTCGCGTCACTGTGACCCAGCAGTGGCTTCAGCCTTACCTGAGCGGTACGTTGCCGGGACTATTGACACACCATTGGGCCTTTTCGTCCGACGACATCGTGAACTTCGCCCTGTGACCCATGTGTCGCTAAACCGGCGGCGCTTCGGCGGCGGTGAACAAGGCGACCGCCTGCTCCAGCCGGGCGACGGCGCGGGTTTCCAGGTCGGGGGTGAAGCGGGGCAGGGGGATGGCGACGGCGAAGGCGCCGACCGCGACGCCATCGACCACCGCCGCCATGCCCAGGCCGCAAATGCCCGGCGTATATTCCTCGCGCGTGCGCCCCACGCCCGATGCGCGGATGGTCGCCAGTTCGGCGCGCAACGCTTGTTCGTCGGTGACGCTTTGCGGCGTGAATGGCTCCAGTGGCACCTGCGCGAAATAGGCGTCGATCTCATCGTCGCCCAGGCTCGCGAGCAACGCCTTGCCCGCCGCCAGGCTGTGCATCGGAATGCGCGTGCCCACGCTGATCGAATAGCGCAGCGACTGTTCCGCCGTCTCGGTGACGATCGCCACCAATTGCCACCCGTCGCGCACGAAGAAGGAGGCGGTTTCGTTGGTCTGCGTCCGCAGCGACCGGACCAGCGGCCGCACCTTGTCCGCCAGCGACAGCGCGACGCGCGGCGAACCCAGCCGCGCCAGCGCCGGGCCGGGCAGATAGCGCCGCCCCTCCCGCGCCAGATAGTGCCGTTCCACCAATGTCGCGAGCAGATAGGACAGGCTGCTCACCGGAATGGCGAGGCCAGCCGCAATCTCCTGCGCCACCACCCCGGCCGGGCGCGCCACGACATATTCGATGATGTCGATGGTCCGCATCGCCGATTTGACCGTGGAAGGCGTGGTGGCATTCATGATCGGCGCCCTCCGTTAAAAGGTCAGGCTACCGCGCCGTTCGGCAAAGCGCCATCCCGCCGGGGTCAGGACGAAGCGGTCGTGAAACGACCCGACCTTGGGGGCGCCTTCGCCCGTGAACAGCAGCATCGCGCTTTCGCCGACGGCCTGCGTCGGGCTGATCACGTCGATCACCACGTTGGAACAGGCATGCCGCGTCGTGCGCGCCGGCCGGGCGAGGAAGGCGGCGAGGATCGCCGCGCGCCCCTGCGTCCAGTCGTCCGGCGCGGTTGGGCGCGCCATCCGTCCATCGTCGGCATAGAGGTCAGCCACGCCCTGCCAGTCGGCCGCGTCGTTGAGATTGGCGTAGCGGGCGATCAGCTTGGCGCAATCCGCCTCGATCGCGCGGCGCTCTTCCTCGCTCATAGCCGTGCGTCCGCCAGGTCCGCACCGGCGCGCAGCGAACGCAGCTTCTTCCACGTCACCGCCGGGTCGATCTTGCCATATCCGGCAAAGGTGCCGAACCCGCAATCGGTGCTGGCGATCACCCGATCCTTGCCGACGATCCCGGCAAAACGCTCGATCCGCTGGGCGATCAGCTCGGGATGTTCGACATAGTTGGAGCAGGTATCGATCAGGCCAGGGGCCAGGATCTTGTGATCCGGGATGGTGGCATCGCGCCATACCGCCCATTCATGTTCGTGGCACGGATTGGCGGCTTCGAACAGGACGGTGGCCGGGCGCGCGGGCAGGATGATGTCGATCACCTTTTCCAGCGGAATGTCATGATCATGCGGGCCTTCATAATTGCCCCAGCAGATATGCATCCGCATCCGTTCGGGCGGAATATTGGCGGTGGCGGCGTTGAGCGCATCGACATTGGCGGACGCGATCTTGAGGAATTCCTCGTCACTCGCATCCTGATAACCGGTGTGGCGCGACATCGCCAAATCGGGGCAATCAAGTTGCAGATCGAAGCCTGCCGCCACGATCGTCTCATATTCTTCACGCATCGCATCGACCAGATCGGCCAGATAGGCTTCGTGGCTGGGATAATGGCGATTGACCTGGAAGGCGGTGATGAGGCCGGGCGACGCTGCGTTCATGAAGGCGCGCACACCCTCGCCATGGGGCGCAAGCGCCGCCTTGAAGCGGCGAATATCGTCATGCAGTGGTTCCAGCGTCACCAGCCGCACCGGGCCGATGCACGAGGCGCGAGTAAATTCCTGGGAACCCATGATTCCAGCCAGCTTCTGCCGCAATTCGGGCAGCGGGGCGAGATCGGCGGCGGGCCTGCGATCGATATGGCCGCCAAAGCCGGTCAACCGCTCGATCATATAGGTGGAATAGCCGACCTTGCCCAATTCGCCGTCGCTGACGATGGAAACGCCGGCGTCGATCTGGGCGGTTACGGCGTCGGCAACGGCAGCCTGGACTTGCGTGTCGAAAGCCTGCGCGTCATAGGGTTCACCCTTGTCGCGGGCCAGCAACAGTGGGGTCAGGGCGTCGCCGCGTGGCAGGCTGCCAACATGGGTCGTGGCTATGGGCATGAAAATCCTCCTCCGGTTGAAGGACATTCTGCCACAAATTCATGGATGTGGATATATCGCAAACGTGAAAATGCGCACCGGGGCGAACCCCGGTGCGTTTCAGGACGATCGGGCTATTCAGCCCTCGGTCGGTGCCTTCGCCTTGGTCAGGTCATAAGCCCCCAGACCCGGCTTATAGCTCTTTTCGTCGATGAACTGGCGAATGCCTTCCTTGCGGCCTTCGCTCTTGTCGTGGAAATTGGCCGCTTCCTGCATGCGGACCAGATAATCCTCCGCCTCGTCATAGGTCATGGTGCTGACCCGGCGCACCGCATCCTTGGCGAATTTGAGCGCGACCGGGTTCTTGGCCAGCAGCTTGTTGGCGACCTCGCGGGTGCGCTCCTTGAGCTGGTCGAGCGGCACGCTTTCATTGACCAGCCGCATGGCCGACGCCTGCTTGCCGTCGATCAGGTCGCCGGTCAGCGTCAACCACATGGCGTCGCGCATCGGCAGCAGGTCGACAACCACCTTGGTCACGCCACCGCCGGGCAGGATGCCCCAGTTGATTTCGGACAGGCCGAACTGCGCTTCATCGGCGCAAATGGCGAGGTCGCAGGCAAAGAGCGGGCCAAAACCGCCGCCAAAGCACCAGCCATTGACCATGGCGATGGTGGGCTTCTGATACCAGCGCAAACGGCGGAACCAGCCATAGCTTTCGCGCTGCGACTTGCGCACGCCGCGCAGGCCGTCGGCTTCGGTTTCGCGGAAATATTCCTTCAGGTCCATGCCCGCCGACCAGGCCGTGCCTTCGCCGCTCAGCACCAGCACGCCGACGTCTTCGCGAAATTCCAGCTCGTCCAGCACGTCCATCATGCGGCGGTTCAGCGTCGGGCTCATCGCATTGCGCTTGGCGGGACGGGCGAAATTCACCCAGGCGATGCCGTCCTCGACCGCAAAGGAAACGACGTCTTCTTGGTTTTCCATGATCCTGCTCCCGATAGAATGTATGCTTGGGATACAGTAAGCCGGGGGAGAGTTGCAAGTGAATAATGCAGCGCCCTTTTTCGCACATGCCAAGGCGGATGATCAATCGCGATCGAATATGCTAGGTCGCGCTGCATGAGCAGGACAGACGCACAGGCCAAGGGTGAAGAGATAGACGGCGCGAGCACACGGCGAGGCCAGATATTGGCGATCGCCGCGCAACTTTTTGCGCGCAAGGGCTATCGTGGAACGTCGATGCGCGACATCGGCAAAGCGGCAGGCGTGCTGGGCGGCTCACTCTACCATCATATCAAATCGAAGGACGCGCTGTTCGTCGAGCTGCATCACGCCGCGCTGGATGGGGCAGAGGCGCGGATCGCAGCGGCCGTGGCGGCGCAGGATGATCCTTGGGCGCAGCTGGAAGCGGCCTGCGCTGCGCTGCTGGAAGTCCAGCTTGATCCCGATTCGCTGACGATGCCGATGATGAGTGATTTTCGCGAAGTGCCCGACGCCGTGCGCGTTGCGCTGGTCGAACGGCGCGACCGGTTCGAACAATTGTTCCGCGCTATCGTCGCTGCATTGCCGCTACCGGCCGAGATCGACCGGTCGCTCTATCGCAATCTGCTGCTGTCGCAGCTCAACAGCGTGGCCGACTGGTATCGGCCTGGGCGGCTGACGCCGCGCGACATTGCCGCGCAGATCGCCCGCCTCTACCGCCATGACTGACGCTGAAAGTTATTTCGTGGCACCCTTGAGATATGCGATCAGATTGGCGCGGTCCGCGGCCTGCGGCACACCGGCAAAGGCCATGCGATTGCCCGGAACGACGGCGCTGGGTTTGGCGAGGAAGGCATCCAATGTCTTGGCGTCCCACCGTATCTTCGCCTTTTGCATGGCCGGCGAATAAGTGAAGCCTGCCGACGTACCCGATGTCCGCCCAAACAGGCCATTGAGCGCCGGACCCATTTTCTTGGGGCCAGGCTTCACGTCATGGCAGAGCGCGCAACGGGCAAATACTGCCTTGCCCTTCACGGCATCGCCTGCCTGCGCGAAGGCCGCAACAGGCGTGATTGCCGCCAAGGCAAGCAAAGATCCGGCAAAAATACGCGCTATCGTCATTATCTGCTCTCTGTCCTTCTACCCGGATTCGCAGGCTGCATGCTCAGCGTTATCGAACATGCAGCCTGAACGGTAGTGGACGATTGACGGAGAGCCGATCTAAACGAATGCGCTTAGCGCGTGAGCATCCCGTGCATCCCGATCCAGCGCACGAAGGCATCGAACCAGCCGGTGCTGGTCGTGTCCTTCTGATACATGCCAAAGCCATGGCCACCCCGTTCGTAGAGATGGAATTCGGCAGGGCGCTTGGCGGCGCGCCAATCGTCAATGAGCGCGTTGCCGCCGTTGGCGAAGAACGGGTCGTCGGCGGCCAGAGCCACGAACAATGGCGGTGCGTCGGCCGGGACTTTCATGGAGGATAGCGGACCATAGATATTGCCGATGAAGGCGGGCTTGGCGTCCTGACCCGCAAGCGCCGTCGCCATGGTCAGCATGGCCCCGGCGGAAAAGCCGACCATGCCGATCCGATCGGCATCGACGCCCCATTCGGCCTTTCGCTGACGGATCAGCGCGAAGGCGGCGCGGGCATCGGCAATCTGGGGCGACAAGTCGCCGAAATTGGGGTCGGGGGCCGGGCGGGGTGGTCGAGCACCAGGAGAAAACATCTCCTGCATCGACTTTTCAAAGGCCGGCATGTCCGCGGGCGTCTGGCGCAGGCGATATTTCAGAACGAAGGCGGCTACGCCGCGATCGGCCAGCGCCTTGGCCACATCCCAGCCTTCATTGTTCATCGACAGGGTTCGAAACCCGCCGCCCGGTGCCACGACGATGGCCGCGCCCGTCGCCTTGGCGGGATCGGGCAAAAAAGGGGTGAGGGTTGCGACCGTGACGTTGCGGGCAAACAGGCTGCCATATTGGCTGTGCCAGGATTCCTTGGCGGTGGCACCGGGGAGGGCAGGCGTTCCGAGTTCAATGGCGGTCGGCTGGGCGGGGATGGCGATCGGCACCATCTTGTCGTCCTGAGCCTGGGCCGCGATCGGCGCTGTGATGAGCCAAGTAGCTGCTCCGATCATCGTGGCGAAACCAATCATGCGTTTCATCTGCATCTCTCCTTTGCCTTCAATCTGTTTAGCTGTCCCAAATGGCCGCCTGTCATTTCGGCAGGTCGACCCTCTCGCGGATGGTGTAGCTGACGGTCTGGACCGGACTGCCGGTGCCCGGCTGCCCGCCGCCGATGCTCAATTGATAGTCGCCGGGGATGAGGGCGCGCGCACCGTCCCGCGTCACGAAGCTCAGGTCGCGGGGGGACAGGGTAAAGGCAACTTCCTTCCCCTCGCCCGGCTTGAGCGATACGCGGGCAAATCCACGCAGGGCGGTGCGGGGCGCGCCGTCGAAGCCGGGGGGCGTCACGTAAAGCTGGACGACATCATCGCCCGCCCGTGCACCGCTATTGGTGACGACCGTCCGCACGGTCAGGCCGTCCTTGGCAATGGCGTCGGTCGCGCCCAATGTGGGCGCAGCATAGCTGAACTGCGTGTAGCTGAGGCCGTGGCCAAACGGATAGACGGGCGTTCCCTTGAAATAGCGATAGGTGCGCCCGTCCATGCCATAGTCGGTGAAGGGCGGAAGATCATCGACGCTCTTGTAGAAAGTAACGGGTAGACGTCCGGCCGGATTAGTTTTCCCCGACAGGACATTGGCGACCGCCAAGCCACCCGATTGGCCGGGATACCAGGCCTCGACGATAGCCGAGGCATGATCCTTGGCCCAGGATAGATCCACCGCGCTGCCGTTCATGACGACCACGACGAGCGGCTTACCGAGCGCCTTGGCCTTTTCCAGAAAGGCGCGCTGATCGCGGGGCAGGTCGAGTGAGGTCTTGTCGCCGCCGATAAAGCCCTCGATCTTGACCGGCATTTCCTCGCCCTCGATATCGGACGTCAGTCCGACCACAGCAACGATCACATCGGCATCCTTGGTGCCGTCCGCCAGGTCGCGATCGACATTGTTGGAAATGCGCTTCCAGAAGATGGTGGGGCTGGGCGCGATGCTGCTCTCCCCCTGGAGACGGATGGCATAGCGCTGGCCCTTGGTCATGCGAACCTCGGTCAGATCGAGCGGTTCGGCCCAGCGGGAATAGTCTTGGGCGCTGACCACGGCTTTGCCGTCCAGTGAGACGGTGCCTTTGACGCCGGTCAGCGCGACGCGATACAGTCCCGTTTCCGGCGCGACCAGATAGCCGGTCCAGATGACCTTATAGCGTTTCGACACCTGCTGGAATTCACTCGCGCGGGAAACGAGGCTGCTTTCCACGCGGGTCAGCACGGGCTTGGCTTCGAAGCCGTCATCTCCGCTGGCATTGAAATATTCTGCGCGCAGGCCAGGTTTGCCATCCGGGGTCAGCAGGGCGGTGCCGGGCACGGGGTCGCCATCGGTAATGGAGGGGCCGAAGGGGATGAGGGTGAGTGCCGAGCCGGGCATCGCCTGTCGGATGCCATCGGCCACCGAGATCGGTGGGGCGCTGCGGGGCGACGAATAATTGCCGCGCAAGACGCGGGTCGCGTCGGCCAGCGGCCCGGTCAGCGCAATCTTGGTTCCAGCCTTCAACGGCAGGATGCCGTCATTCTTGAGCAACACCAGGCTTTTTTCGGCTGAAGTCAGAGCAAGCGCCTGATGCTCCGCCGTGCCGATCATTCTGACCGGCATGGCATTGGGCTTGCGGGTCGATAGGCCGGGCAGGTCGCCATTGCGATAGCGCGCGGAAAATAGCCGCACGAGCGCGGTGTCAATGTCGCTCATGCCAATATAGCCGCGCGCGAGCGAGGCTTTGTAGCGATCGCCCAGACCTGTCTGGCCATTGAGCGTCGCATTATTGCATTCGCTATCGACGCCCTGGCGCAGCGCGACCGCGACGCCCGTCGCGGCGTCGGGAGCAAATTTATGGTGGTCGTAAATATCGACGACGGCGTCGCAATCGGACACGACATAGCCGGTAAAGCCCCATGCATCGCGCAGATAATCCTGCAACAACATGGGGCTGCCGCAGGCGGGTTGGCCATCCACCCGGTTATAGGCGCACATGATCGATCCGGCCTTGCCTTCGACAATGGCGGCGCGGAAGGCGGGCAGGTAGCTGTCTTCCAGGTCGCGCTTGGTTGCGAAGATATTGTCGGTGTGGCGGCTCGGCTCCGGCCCACTGTGGACGGCGAAATGCTTGGGTGTGGCGACGATGTCGGGCAGATCAGGATTGTCGCCCTGCATCCCCTGAATGAAGGCCACGCCGATCCGGGCCGTCAGGAACGGGTCTTCGCCATAGGTTTCCTGGCCGCGGCCCCATCGGGGATCACGGAAGAGATTGATGTTGGGCGACCAGGTGTTGAGCCCGGTGCCAATCTTGCCGAGATGGCCGGTCTGGCGGCCAAGGGTATGGAGCGCCTGCACCTCCGTACTGATCGTGGCGGCGACCGTCTTGATCAACGGCGCATCGAAGGTAGCGGCAAGGCCGATGGGTTCCGGGAAATTGGTGGTTGGGACAGCGCCGATCGCACCGTGCAGGGATTCGGTCCACCAATTATAGGCCGGGATTTTAAGCCGTGGGATGGCCGGAGCTACGTTCAGCAACTGCTCGACCTTTTCGTCCAGCGTCAATTGATCGACGATGGCCCGCGCCTTGGCATCCGCTTCTTTCCAACTGTCATTGGCCAGCGCGGCGCTATGCGCGCCCAGGCTTGCCAGGATCATCGCGCCGACCGCGCACTGTAGGAAAGATGCCTTCATCCCAATTCTCCCTGAATGCGTCGTTGCGACGTCGTTCTTGTCGAAGGACACTTCGCCCTTGGGGCGGTGTC
>TARA_R110000787_G_scaffold220726_5_pt1 | contig 21901 bp, 23 predicted proteins | sample TARA_R110000787 | Tara Oceans TARA_R110000787 (sample SAMEA4397920) | marine metagenome | biome: Polar Biome; feature: [DCM] deep chlorophyll maximum layer (ENVO:01000326); material: water (ENVO:00002006), including particulate matter (ENVO:01000060) such as... | depth 35 m | reverse complement strand
CCTGCACAAAATGCCGCTGTTTGTCTGGTCGGTTCTGGTTACCGCATTCCTGCTGCTTCTCGCGCTTCCCGTGCTGGCTGCTGCAATCACGATGCTGTTGACCGACCGTAACTTCGGTACGGCTTTCTATGATGCCGCCGGTGGCGGTGATCCGGTGCTGTACCAGCATCTGTTCTGGTTCTTCGGACATCCCGAAGTCTATATCATGATCTTGCCCGGTTTCGGCATGGTGAGCCATATTATCTCGACCTTCAGCCGCAAGCCTATCTTCGGCTATCTCGGCATGGCTTATGCTATGGTTGCCATCGGTGTCGTCGGCTTTGTGGTCTGGGCGCACCATATGTTTACCACCGGCATGTCGGTTAACGTAAAAATGTACTTTACCGCAGCGACCATGGTGATCGCGGTGCCGACCGGCATCAAGATCTTCTCGTGGATCGCGACCATGTGGGGCGGTTCGATGACCTTCAAGACACCGATGATGTGGGCGCTTGGCTTCATCTTCATGTTCACCGTTGGCGGTGTGACCGGTGTTGTGCTGGCCAACGGCGGCATTGATGACAACCTTCACGATACATATTATGTGGTTGCCCACTTCCACTATGTGCTGTCGCTGGGCGCTGTCTTCTCGATCTTCGCCGGCTTCTATTACTGGTTCCCGAAAATGTCGGGCCGGATGTACAGCGAATTGCTGGGGCAGCTCCACTTCTGGATCTTCTTCATCGGCGTGAACATCCTGTTCTTCCCGCAGCATTTCCTCGGACAGCAAGGCATGCCACGTCGCTATGCCGACTATCCGGAGCAGTTTGCTTACTGGAACCAGATCAGCTCGCTCGGCTATGCCGTGATGCTGGTTGGCGTGTTGATCTTCTTCGTGAATATCGCTTACGCCTTGATGGCTGGCCGTAAAGTGGAAGGCAATTACTGGGGCGAAGGCGCAACGACGCTGGAATGGACATTGTCCAGCCCGCCGCCTTTCCACCAATTCGAAACCCTTCCCCAGATCAAGTGATCTGAGGGCGAGGCGAAAGCTGGGAACAAGAAATGACCACCGCGTCACACACGATACAAGGCCTGGCCAGCGCAAAGGATCTCTTTGCGCTGACCAAGCCGCGCGTGATGTCTCTGGTCATTTTTACGGCGCTTTGCGGTTTGCTGGCGGCACCGGGATCGATCCACCCGGTGATCGGCTTTACCGCGATCCTCGCGATCAGCCTGGGAGCAGGGGCTTCGGCCGCGCTCAACCAGTGGTATGAATCCGATATCGACGCGATCATGAAACGGACCAGCCAGCGTCCGCTGCCCGCTGGCCGGATGGACCGGGAAACGGCGCTGCATTTCGGCATCGGACTGTCGGTCTTCTCGGTTCTGCTGATGGGAGTCGCGGTCAACTGGTTCAGCGCGATATTTCTCGCCTTCTCGATCTTCTTCTACGCTGTCGTCTACACCATCTGGCTGAAGCGCAGCACACCGCAAAATATCGTGATCGGCGGCGCTGCCGGTGCATTCCCGCCAGCGATCGGCTGGGCTGCGGTGACCGGCGATATGACGGTGATGCCGTTTCTGCTATTTGCAATTATTTTCTTCTGGACGCCGCCGCATTTCTGGGCGCTCGCGCTGTTCATGAACAGCGATTATTCCAAAGCCGGCGTACCGATGATGCCGGTGGTCGCCGGTCAGCGGTCGACCCGCAACCAGATTTTCGGCTATAGCCTGATACTGGCCGCGGTCGCGATTGCGCCTTTCGCCCTCGGGCTGGCCGGTTCGGTCTATGGTGTCGCGGCGATCGTGCTGAGCCTGGTATTTAGCGTGCTGTCCCTGCAGGTCGCCCGCAGCAAGACGACCAGGCCGGATGAAATGGCAGCGGAAAAGCGCCTGTTCAAATTTTCGATTCTTTACCTGTTCGCGCTGTTCGCAGCGCTTGTAGCTGACCGGATGATATTCGCATGAGCGAGATTGATAATAGCAAAGCTCCGATGAGCCCTGAAGAGCAGAAAATTTATCAGGCACGGCAGAAGCACCGGGCGGTCATTCTGGCTGGGCTGCTGTTCTTCCTGGTCATATTATTCTATTTTATCACCATCGTTAAAATCAGCGGCGGCGCCTGATGACGACCGTTAAAACCTCCCTTTCCGGCAGGAACCGTCGCAGCGCCATGATGGCCGGTGCAATGGGTCTCGGTATGCTCGGCCTCGGCTTCGCTGCCGTGCCGCTCTACGAGGTGTTCTGCCGCGTGACCGGCTATGCCGGTACCACCCAGCGGGTTGGCGAAGCGCAGGCCGCAACGGTTCAGGCGACCAATCGGGTGATGTCGGTCCGTTTCGATTCCAACGTCAATTCCGCGCTGCCCTGGTCGTTCAAGCCGGAGCAGGCGGTTGACCATGTCACCGTCGGTGCCCGCGACATGGCGATTTTTATAGCGACCAATAATAGCGACCAGCCGGTCGTCGGTACCGCGACCTTCAACGTGACGCCGCTGCTGGCCGGTCAATATTTCAACAAGGTCCAGTGCTTCTGCTTCAGCGAGCAATTGCTGAAACCGGGCCAGACGATGCGGATGCCGGTGCTTTATTATGTCGATCCGGCGATTCTGGATGATCCGGAAACAAAAGATATCAAGGAAATCACGCTCAGCTATACTTTTTATCGTTCGACGGACGAGCAGGCAGTAGACGCCGCTACCGGCGATAGCTAAGAGAAATTCAAGTCAAGGTTAGGGAAATAATATGGCCGGTGCCAAAAATCATGATTATCACATATTGCCGCCAGACATCTGGCCGCTGGTTGGATCGTTTTCCGCGTTTGTCATGGCAATCGGCGGCATTCGCTGGATGCACGACATGGCATTCGGCGCGCTTGTTTTCTACGTCGGCTTTGCTGCCGTCGGACTGACCTTCTTCGCCTGGTGGTCCAATGTGATCAAGGAAGCCCATGCGGGCGACCACACACCGGTGGTTCAGCTTCACCTGCGCTACGGCATGATCCTGTTCATTGCCTCGGAAGTCATGTTCTTCGTCGGCTGGTTCTGGGCATGGTTTGATTTCGCACTTTTCCCTCAGCCGCTTGAAATGGTTGACGGCATTGTCACCAATTATATCGGTCAGGACGGCGCAGCCGCGCTGCTGCAATGGCCGCCAAAGGGCATCGAAGTGCTCAACGCCTTTGAACTGCCGCTGCTCAACACGATGATCCTGTTGTGCTCCGGTACCACCGTCACCTGGGCGCACCATTCGCTGATCCATGGCGACCGGAAAGGTTTGAAGACCGGCCTGTGGCTGACGATCATTCTGGGTGTCTTGTTCTCGGCCATTCAGGCTTATGAATATAGCGTTGCGCCATTCCCGTTTGCAGGTCTCAACTATAGCTCGGCTTTCTACATGGCGACCGGGTTCCACGGCTTCCACGTTCTCGTCGGCACGATCTTCCTGATCGTCTGTCTGGCGCGGGTGTACAAGGGCCACTTCACCCCGCAACAGCATTTCGGCTTTGAAGCAGCGGCCTGGTATTGGCATTTCGTCGATGTCGTATGGTTGTTCCTGTTCATCGTCGTCTACGTCTGGGGCGGCTGGGGCGCACCGGTTCACTAGGCCAGCGCGTTGACCGAAAACCAAAATCTAAAAGGGCAGCCGGATGTTCTTCCTGCTGCCCTTTTTGGTCTCTGCCCCCGTTGCGGGCAGAAGACGCTCTTTGCCAATGCGATAAAATTCTCCAACAAATGCCGGAGCTGCGGGCTGGACTTCAGCCAGTATAATGTCGGCGATGGTCCGGCGGCTTTTCTGACATTGATTGTCGGCGCGATCATCCTCGGTCTGGCTTTGGCCGTCGAGGCCAATTTCCATCCCCCCTTCTGGATCCATCTGTTGCTCTGGGTGCCGCTGACCGTCGGCGCGGTCGTCGGTGCGCTCAGGGTATCAAAAGGGATATTGCTGATACTGGAACATCGTAACCAGGCCCGCGAAGGCAGTATCGACAAACGCGACGGCGAATGACCAAGCGTCTGCCGATATTGGGGACGATCCTTGTCCTGATCGCTGTGGTAACCATGGCCGGTCTTGGCATCTGGCAGTTACAGCGGGCGCAATGGAAGAATGACCTGCTGGCGACCTATGCCGCAGCATCGGATATGCCGGCGATTGCCTATCCCGCCGTGCCCAGCGCCGAGGACGCACCCTATTTCCGCAAATCCACCGTCAATTGTCTCGCCGTCACCGGCTGGCGCTCGACCAGCGGTCGCAATGCATCCGGCCAATCCGGCTGGGCCCATATTGCCCAGTGCCGCACCGCCGGTGCCGAAGGCCCGGGCGCGCAAGTCGTTGCCGGCTGGTCCAGTCGCCCGGATGATCCGGACTGGCAGGGCGGCATCGTCAACGGGATTATCGCGCCGGACAGCCAGTATATCATCCGTCTGGTGGCCAGCGAACCGGTGGCCGGATTGCAGAAAAGCCAGCCGCCGGCGCTGGAAGATGTTCCGAACAACCACCTGTCTTATGCGGTCCAGTGGTTCCTCTTTGCCGGCATCGCGCTGATCATCTTTCTGCTCGCGCTGCGCGGTCGCAACAAGAGCGTTGCCCAATCCGGCAACTTGTCCTAACCCGCTCGCACCATGGATTATATCTCTACCAGAGGCGCCGCGTCGCCATTGAATTTCGAACAAGTAACCCTGGCCGGACTGGCTGGTGACGGCGGACTCTATATACCGGAATCCTGGCCCTCGTTCAGCGCTGACGAGATCGCCGCGATGGCGGGTCTTTCCTATGTCGAAACCGCGGTTCGGGTGATGCTGCCCTTCGTCGGCGATGCGCTCGACGAAGCGGAGCTGCGCGATATTTGCGAACAGGCCTATGGCCGCTTCTCCCACGCGGCGGTGACACCGCTGGTTCAGCTCGACGGGCGGCAATGGCTGCTCGAACTGTTCCACGGTCCGACACTGGCGTTCAAGGACGTAGCGCTGCAATTGCTCGGGCTGTTGTTCGAGAAATTTCTTGCCCGGCAGGACAAACATCTGACGGTCGTGGGTGCCACTTCCGGAGATACCGGTTCGGCCGCGATCGATGCGCTGGCTGGCCGCGACAAGGTCGATATCTTCATGATCCATCCCGATGGGCGGATATCCGATGTCCAGCGTCGGCAGATGACCACGGTCCTTGCACCGAATGTCTATAATATCGCGATCGACGGCAGTTTCGATGATGCCCAGGCGATGGTCAAGCGGATGTTCGCCGACCAGGAAGTGACCAACCGCTTTTCGATCTCGGCGGTCAACTCGATCAACTGGGCGCGGCTGATGGCGCAGGTTGTCTATTATTTTTACGCCGCCAGCCAATTGGGCGCACCGCATCGCAAGATCGCTTTCTCGGTGCCGACGGGCAATTTCGGGGATGTCTTTGCCGGCTATGTCGCGTCGCAAATGGGACTGCCGATCGAGCGGCTGATCGTGGCGACCAACGTTAATGATATTCTCCACCGCGCGCTCAGCGCCGGCGACTATTCCACCGGCACCGTGACTCCGACAGCGGCCCCTTCGATGGATATTCAGGTCAGCAGCAATTTCGAGCGACTGTTGTTCGATCTGGAAGGCCGTGACGGGGGCAAGACGGCGGCCCGCATGGCGGCCTTTGAGCAGAGCCACAATATGCAGCTGGAACCCGCCATGCGGGAAAAAGCAGCGTCTATTTTCACCAGCCACCGTGTCGATCCGGATGACATGTCGCTGGCAATGCGCTGGGCGCAGGACAGTGCCGGTCATGTGATCGATCCGCACAGCGCCATCGGCCTGTCGGCGGCGCAACATGTCGATCTCGATCCATCGGTGCCCGTGGTAACGCTGGCGACCGCCCATCCGGCGAAGTTCCGCGATGCAGTAGAGCGAGCCACGGGCATCCGCCCGGCCTTGCCGCGCCGCGTCGGTGATCTGTTCGACCGTGAGGAGAAATATACCAAGCTCCCCGGCACATATGATGCGGTGAAACAATTCGTCATGTCCAACGCCACGCCGACCGATGGCTGAATCCAGTTCCACCCCGATCTTGATGATCAGCGACCCGCGCAGCGACTATGCGCTGGTCGATTCCGGCCACGGTCGCAAGCTGGAGCGTTACGGGAAATATCATTTCATCCGCCCGGAACCGCAGGCGATGTGGGAGCCGGCCAACGATGACTGGCAGGCCGATGGCGAATTTATTCCTGCGTCCGACGAGGATGGCGGGGGCCGCTGGCATCTGAACGCCAATGTTCCGGAAGAGGGGTGGCAGATGGAGTGGGAGGAAGTCAGCTTTACCGCCCAGTGCACGCCGTTCCGGCATCTCGCCTATTTTCCCGATATGGATCCGGTCTGGCGCTGGTTCCGCGGCAATTTGCAGACGCTCGAATCGCCGCAGATGATGAATCTCTTCGGCTATACCGGTGTCGGCACGCTGGCGCTATCGGCAGCCGGCGCCAATCTGGTGCATGTCGATGCATCGAAGAAATCGGTGACCGCAGCGCGCGACAATGCTGCCCTGTCGGGAATGACCGATCGTCCGATCCGCTGGATCATTGATGATGCCGCCAAATTTGCCGCCCGCGAAGTCAGGCGGGAACGGCGTTATGACGCGATCCTGATGGATCCTCCGAAATATGGTCGCGGCCCCGATGGCGAAATCTGGCGGCTCGAAGAACATCTGGCCGGGCTGGTCGAGGATTGCGGAAAGCTGCTCGATGGCGACAGTCGCTGTATGTTTCTGACCGTCTATGCCGTGCGCATGTCGGCGCTGGCGCTTGGCTCGCTGCTCAACGAAAAACTGGCCCATCTCGGCGGGACCGTCGAGGTCGGTGAACTGGCGGTTCGCGAAGAGGCGCGGGGCCTGCTTTTGCCGACCGCGATATTCGCGCGCTGGTCCGCCTGACTTGCCATTTAACCGGAACAAGATCAGAGATTATCTATGACAGACACATTGCTATTGGAAGTCAACGATCTCGACGTTGACGTGCTGACCGGGATCTATTCCGAAGAAACCCATTTGCCGCAGCCGCTGCGCATCTCGATCGCGGCAGAGCTGAAGATACAGGAACGCTATGAAGCGGACACCCCGCTCGAGCAGTCCAAAAATTACATGGATCTCAAACATGCCGCGACCGAGGCGCTGCCCGAAGGCGTGCATTTCAAGCTGATCGAGGCCGTTGCGGATCATATCGTCGAGACGCTGTTTCTGCAGGACAAGAACATTCTCCGGGTCACTGTCAAGATCGTCAAACTGCTGATCTCCGAAAAGGGAGAGCAGATCGGCATTACGCTTAGCCGGAGCCGGAAATGACCAGACCGCTAGCGCTGGTCACCGGCGGCGTGAAGCGGGTTGGTGCGGCGATTGCCGCGCGACTGGCCGAGGCCGGCTATGCACTGGCGTTGCACGGCAATAGTGATGTCACCCCCGAAGACGCGCTGGCAAAGAAACTCGTGGAAACGGACTGTAAATGGTCCGGTTTCCAGCAGGATTTTCTCGATGACGGTGCCGCAGAATCCCTGATGGACGAGATCGTCGGCCATTTCGGGCGGACGCCCGACCTTGTCGTCAACAGCGCTTCGATTTTCGGTCAGGATGACGCCGAAGCCATTGGCGAAAAAGATCTGCAAGAACATTTCCGGGTCAACAGCCTTGTACCGATATTGTTGACGACCGCGCTCCACCATCGCCGGCCCGCAGGCAGCGACCGGGCCTGTGTCATCCATATTCTCGACCAGCGCATCCGCAACCCCAACCGGGATCAGTTGAGCTACACGCTTTCCAAACAGGCTTTGGCCGCTTCGGTGCGTTCGCTGGCGGTCGCCTGTGCTGACAAGCTTCGCGTCAACGGGTTGGCTCCCGGACTGACACTGACAGCGGGGGAATATGGCGAAGACCAGCTGGCCAATATCACCGCAATGATGCCGCTCGACCGGCTGCCCGATCTCGATGATATCGCCGATGGCGTGCTCTATCTGGCCGGCGCCAAAGCCGTCACCGGGCAGATTGTCTACGTTGATGGCGGCGCCAGTCTGAGGAGCTTTGACCGCGATTTTGTCCATCTCGGCAAGGACTGAGACGCTTGATACGCCTGAAAGGACAGGTTTGAACCGGTCCTGATCTAGCCCATATCTTGCATATTCGAACACCGGCCGTTCTTGTGACCGGGATAGATGAACATGTAATTTTGAAAGGCTTATCATGCGTATTTCCCCCAAAATGTTTCTGACCACCACTGTTGTTGTCGCTCTGGCGGCCTGCTCGACCGAAGCACCGAAGGCTGCGGTTGATGAAAGCTCCGCCGATGCGATGATGGATTCTGCGGCGACCGCCGAACCGGGTACGATCGTCGATGTTGCCGTCGGCAATGACGATTTCTCGACCCTCGTTGCGGCTGTGACCGCTGCCGATCTTGGCGCGACATTGAGCGGCGAAGGACCCTTTACCGTCTTTGCCCCGACCAACGATGCTTTTGCCAAGGTCGACCAGGACACGTTGAATGCGCTGCTGACGCCGGAAAAGAAGGCCGACCTGACCGCGCTTCTGACCTATCATGTGGTCGCCGGTAAACTGACCGCGGCAGACGTCGTAAAGGCCATTACCGATGGCGGCGGAACAGCCACGCTGACCACCGTACAGGGCGCAGAACTGAAGGCCTCTCTGGATGGCGAGTCGGTGATCCTTGAAGACGGAGCGGGCGGAAAATCAACCGTGATCCTGACCGATGTCGAAGCATCCAACGGCGTGATTCACGCGATCGATACGGTCGTCATGCCGGGATAGTTTTCATCCCCCGAACTAGGATGGACTGGAAAAGGTCTCGCCGAATGGCGGGGCCTTTTCTATTAGGAATATTGAGGGTTTCTTTCTTGTGCCCGGCGGCGTAGTTCGCGCCTACGAATTTCATCAGCTGTTCCCCGCATGGTGCGGGGAACAGCGTGATTACAAGAAAGGAAATTCATGTTTCAAGCCCCCAAAATTATTCTGGCATCTGCCCTGTTGGCGATGCTGCCGGCATGTTCTTCGGAATTGAGCAAAGAGGAACAGGAAATCCTCGATACGCGTCTCGCCGACGAACATAAGCCGACCAATCTGATTGCCGTTCTGCAAGCCAATCCCGACCTCAGCACCGCAAGCACATTGATCGGTCTGTCCGGCGTTGGTGCCGATCTGGATGGCGATGCCAATTTCACCGCATTTGCCGCGCCCAACGAAGTATATAACAAGATGGATGCGGAACGGCTGAGCAAGCTGATGCATTCCGATAATAAGGATGAACTCGCCAGCATCACCAAATATAATCTTGTCGAAGGCAGCATGACCGCTGCTGACATCGCCAAGGCGATTACAGATGGCGGCGGAAGCGCGGATATTACTACTCTGGAAGGCACCAAGATCAAAGCATCGATGGACGGCGACAAGATCGTCCTCGAAGATGGCGCCGGTAACAAAGCGACGGTAACCGAGGCCGATGTGAAATCGACCAACGGAACGCTGCACATCATCGACAATCTCCTGATGCCAAAATAGGTTCGGATATTGAATGACAGGAAAGGCCTCGCAGGATTGCGGGGCCTTTTTTGTTTGTGCGCTGTCGGCTACAATCCGATCCTCACCGAAGGAGCAAAACATGTCGCAATATTGGCTGATGAAATCGGAGCCGGATGAATATGGCTGGGACCATCTGGTTGCCGAGGGTGAAGGTACGTGGGATGGCGTAAAAAACGCGCAGGCCTCGAACAATATGAAAGCGATGAAGAAGGGCGATCAGGTGTTTTTCTATCATTCGCGTCAGGGGCTGGAAGTGGTCGGCATCATGGAGGTGAGCGAAGAGCATAGCCCCGATGTCAGCACCGATCCCGACCGCTGGGTAGTGGTCAAGGTGAAGCCGGTGCGCAAACTGGCCAAGCCGGTGCCGCTGAAAGCGATGAAGCAGAACCCGAAGCTCAAGGATCTGGCGATCATCCGCCAATTCAGACTATCTGTGGCGCCAGTGACCAAGGGCGAATGGGATGCCATTCTGGCGATGAGTGAAGCCTAGCTTCTTCACCCGCTGTTGCGACGGGTGGACGGACCTAACCCGCCAATATCGTTGCCGCGGTCTCTTCGATGGTACCCGCCACCAGCAGCGGTGAGCCGCCGACCATGCCGACCTTGGTCTGACCATCGGCATCGGTGCGCAGCCACGCGATATTCTCGACAACGACCATATAATTGCCGCCGTGCGATTTCAGTAAAACGAATTTCATGTGGGTGTCTCCAGACCCCTCCGCTATGCGCCGCAAACCTCTTTTTTGCATTAACGGCCGCTGTGGTCGCCGCGCGCGTTTTTGCCCGGCACCACAATTCCAGTCTCTATGGTTAAAAGATCTTCACAACCGCCGTATATTGATGAACTGCTCAAGCATCTTGCTTGGCGAGGAGAAATGAAAGTCATGCTGGGAGCCATCAGAACCCTGATCGTCGATGATTCTTCAACATTGAGAGCAATGCTCGACGTGGTGATAAGCAAACATCGGGATTTTCGTCCACCGGAACATGCGGCAAACGCACTGCAGGCTATCGAAACCCTCGATGTGCGATTGTTCGATCTGGTGTTGCTCGACATAAATATGCCCGGCATGAACGGGCTGCAATTGCTCGATCATATTGTGTCCAATGACCTTGCGCGGGTGATGATCGTTTCAGCATCGTCGGTGCGAGGATCCGAAATCAGGGTCGACGCGCTCAAAAGAGGCGCCATCGCCTGTTTCGACAAGGCCAATTGCATTCGCGAAGCCGACAGGCTTGTGGGGCTTATCCGCAAAATTGTGGCCGGCAAATATGAAGATGCACTATGTTCGGAAAATATCGACATGGCGATGGGCCGGGTTGCGGAGAAGGCATAGCCGACTTCGACGCAGGAAGGGCACTGGTTGCCAAACCCGAGCCGGCTGAATGTGACTGCCGGTGTCCGGGAATGAATTGGCGATATTAGCGGCTTCTGAACCCGCTCACCGTCGCACCGGCAGCGGTTAAAAATTCGACATCGGTTTTCAGGTGCAGCAACCGTAATCCTTTCCGCTGCATCGCCTGTGCCAAAGCGGGCGCGAATGCGTCTGTATCTTCCACGGTCGCGCTCCATCCGCCATAAGCTTCGGCCAGCTTCGCGAAGTCGGGGTTCTTTAGGGATGTCGCCGACGGCCTTGCCGGATATTCGCGTTCCTGGTGCAGGCGGATGGTGCCGAAACTGCCATTGTCGATCACCAGCACCAGCAGATTGGCGTCATATTGGATTGCGGTGGCGAGTTCCTGGCCGTTCATCATGAAATCGCCGTCGCCGGCGACAACCACCGACACGCGGTCGGGGAAGCGAAGGGCTGCTGCGACCGACGCAGGCACACCGTAACCCATCGCACCCGATGTCGGGGCAAGCTGGCTGGGGAAAGCGCCATATTTCCAGTAGCGGTGCCACCAGCCGGAAAAATTGCCGGCGCCATTGCAGATGATCGCGTCGGCGGGAAGTTGCTCCTGCATCGCTGCCACGCACTGGCCGAGGTCCAGTTTCGCAGCCGTGGGTTGTGGGGTGGACCAGGCGAGATAGTCTGCGTGGGCGTCCTTGCCGGCATCGAAACTCAGCAGATCATCTTCCCACAGGGCGACCTGTTCGGCAAATTCATCCATCTCCGCGCAGATCGGCAGGTCGGTGCGATAGACATGGTTGAGTTCGTCGGGATCGGGGTGGACGTGGACGAGGATCTGATCGGGGTGATCGGGCGTGATCAGCGTGTAACCGTCCGTCGTCGCCTCGCCCAGCCGAGCGCCCACCGCCAGTATCAGATCGGCATCCTTGATCCGCTGGATCAGCTTGGGATTGGGGCCGTAACCGAGATTGCCGGCATAGACCGGGCTCTCGTTGGGGAAATTATCCTGCCGCCGGAACGCAACCGCCACGGGAAGCCCCATGCGCTCGGCATATTGGGCGAAATAATGCGTGCTCTTGGCGCTCCAGCCAGCGCCGCCGATGATCGCGATCGGGTCGGTGGCATCGCGCAACATATCGGTGAGCGTAGTCATCGCGTCCGGGCAGAGCGGCTGGGCCGGGGCGACCACTTTGGGGCGGTCCAGCGCCTCGACCTCGTCGCGCAACATGTCTTCGGGCAGGGCCAGAACCACCGGGCCGGGGCGGCCACTGCTCGCGGTATCGAAGGCGCGGGCGATATATTCCGGAATCCGTGCCGCATTGTCGATCCGCGCGGCCCATTTGGCGAGCGGGGTGAACATCGCGGTGAAATCGACTTCCTGAAAGCCTTCGCGGTCGCGGTCGTCTCGAGCAACATCACCGATAAACAATATCATCGGCGTGCTGTCCTGCATCGCGGTGTGGACACCGATGCTGGCATTGGTCGCGCCGGGGCCGCGGGTGACAAAGGCAATGCCGGGCGCGCCGGTCATCTTGCCATCAGCTTCGGCCATGAAGGCGGCGCTGCCGTCCTGCCGGGTGGAGACGGTCTGGATCGAACCGCAGTCGTGCAGTGCGTCGAGAACGGAGAGAAAGCTTTCTCCGGGAACGGTGAAGATACGCTCGGTGCCCTGGATGAGCAACTGATCGACCAAAATCTGCGCGCCGGTGCGTTTTTTCATGTTTCTCTCTCCATGCTCACCCGCAGCTTTAGCTGCAATTTATCTATTTATATGTCGCACAAAGACACGAAGACACGAAGGAAATTTAACTATCCAGTCTTCTTCGTGCCTTCGTGTCTTCGTGCGACAAAATTGAGAACGCTGTCGCGTTCTGCTGTCTCTAGGCCTGCTTGCAAATCAAGCCTGATGGATCGCCTTGGTCACCATATAGGCTTTCAATCCGTCTGGTCCGTCTTCCGACCCGTGGCCGCTTTGCTTGACGCCGCCGAAAGGTGCGTCCCCGGGGCTGACGGTCAGATTGTTGATCGCCACCATTCCTGCTTCGATTTTATCGCCGACCATGTTGGCTGTGTGCAGGCTGTTGGTGAAGGCATAAGCGGCCAGACCGAGCGGCAGACGGTTGGCCTGATCAATCGCTTCGTCGAGCGTGTCGAAGGGCCGCAGCACCGCGACCGGACCGAACGGCTCGTCGTTCATGATATTGGCGTCGAGCGGAACGTGCGACAATACGGTGGGATCAAAGAAAAAGCCGTCCTTGTCCTGCCGGTTGCCGCCGAGCATGACTTCTGCGCCCTTGCTCTTGGCATCTTTGATCATATCGCCGACCGAACTGGGGCGACGGGGATTGGCGAGTGGCCCCATTTCAATCCCGTCGGCAAAGCCGTCGCCGACCGCAACCTTGGCAGCGCGTTCGGTGAAACCTTTGACGAACCGGTCGTAAATTCCGGACTGGACATAGAAACGGGTCGGGGACACGCAGACCTGCCCGGCGTTGCGATATTTTTGCATCGCCGTCAGATCGAGCGCTTTTTCTATATCGCAGTCATCAAAGACCAGCACCGGTGCGTGACCGCCGAGTTCCATCGTGGTGCGCTTCATGCCTTCGGCGGCGAGCTTCATCAGATGCTTGCCGACCGGAACCGATCCGGTGAAGCTGATCTTGCGGATCACCGGTGAGGCAATCAGATGGCTGGAGACTTCTGCCGGATCGCCGAAGACAATCTGGACGACGCCGGAGGGCAGGCCGGCATCGACGAGGCAGCGGATCATCTCGATCGGGCTGGCCGGGGTTTCTTCCGCCGGCTTGAGAATGATCGAGCAGCCGGCGGCAATGGCAGGGGCCAGCTTGCGTACCGGGGTGAAGATCGGAAAATTCCAGGGGCTGAACGCGGCGACCGGTCCGACCGGCTGATATTTGACGAAACTATTCTGACCAGCGGGGCGTACCAATACGCGACCGTAACAGCGCTTGGCTTCTTCGGCCATTATGTCGAAATGACTGGCCGAAGCTGTAACTTCGCCAATCGCCTGAGGCAGCGGCTTGCCTTGCTCGTAAGTCATCAGACGGCCAATTTCCGGAGCGCGTTCGCGCATCAGGTCTGCCGCCTTGTGCAATATCACGGCGCGCTCGGCCACCGGCGTATCGCGCCAGATCGGGAAGGCCCGGTCGGCTGCGCTCAGTGCGCGGTCGAGATCGGCGGTCGTCGCTTTGGGCAGGTCCGAGATAGTCTGCCCCGTCGCCGGATTGACGACCTGATGGACTTCGCGATCTTCGCCATCAACCCATTCGCCATCGATATGGAGTTGCAATTTTTTGGGATATGCGTTGGACATAGTTGCTCCTGAAACTGTCTCTCTTGGCACTAGACTTGTCGTCCAATTCCCGCAATGACTGTCCTAAAATTCGAGAGGAAAAAGTCATGGAAATAGTCACCGAAGGCCTGCGCTTTCCCGAAGGGCCGATTGCCATGCCCGACGGCAGCGTCATTTTGGTCGAAATCGAGGCGCAGCAGCTCACCCGGGTCTTGCCCGACGGCACCAAACAGCTGGTCGCAAAAACCGGTGGCGGTCCCAATGGCGCGGCGATGGGCCCGGATGGCAAAATCTATGTCTGCAACAATGGCGGTTTCGAATATCATGAGGAAAATGGCTTCCTGACCCCGGCGGGCATTGCCAAGGATTATGTCGGCGGCAGCATCCAGCGGGTCGATCCCGACACCGGCGAAGTCGAAACGCTGTATAATGACGGCGATTTCGGCTGCATCCTGCGCGGTCCCAATGATATCCAGTTCGACGCCCACGGCGGTTTCTGGTTCACCGACCATGGCAAGACCGACTATGCAAAACGCTGTCATGATATTGTCGGGATTTTCTATGCCAAGGCCGATGGCAGCCATCTGGAAGAAGTGATTTTTCCTTCGCAAAATCCCAATGGCATCGGCATTTCACCCGATGGCAACACGCTTTACGCCGCCGAGACCTTCACTTGCCGCCTGATGAAGTTCAACATCACCGCGCCTGGCAAGGTCGCGGCGGATGCCGGGCCGGGCGGTCCGGGTATTCCGCTCTATCGCCCCTCCGGCTATAAGTTTTTCGACAGTCTGGCTATGGAGGAATGCGGCAATATCTGCGTCGCGACCATCGGCGAGTGCGGGATCAGCGTCGTCTCTCCGGAAGGCGAACTGGTTGAATTTGTTGAGACGCCGGATATCTTCACCACCAATATCTGCTTTGGCGGCGAGGATATGATGGACGCCTGGATCTGCCTGTCGGCGACCGGGAAACTGGTCAAGACCCGCTGGAAACGCCCGGGCCTCAAGCTGGAATATTTGAACAAATAGGAATCCATCTTGGCAAAAGTACATAATGAAAAACATCGGCTTGACCGGGTAGGCTGGCTGCGCGCTGCCGTATTGGGGGCCAATGACGGGATCGTATCGACCGCCAGTCTGGTGGTCGGGGTGGCCGCCGCCGCCACCTCGCAGGAGACGATTTTGCTCACTGCCTTCGCGGGACTGGTGGCCGGAGCCATGTCGATGGCTGCGGGCGAATATGTCTCGGTGAGTTCGCAGGCCGATAGCGAGAAGGCGGAGCGGGCCAAGGAAGCCTGGGAGCTGGAGCACCAGCCCAAGGCCGAGCGGCTGGAGCTGATATCGATTTACAAGAACCGGGGATTGACCGCCGATCTTGCCGAGAAGGTTGCCGACCAGCTCACGGCGCATGACGCTCTGGGCACGCATTTGCGCGACGAACTCGGCCTGACCAAGCATTTCTCTGCCAGGCCTTTGCAGGCCGCCGCTGCTTCCGCTCTGGCATTTGCTGCCGGGGCGATCTTGCCGGTCATTCTTGCGGCGCTGTTCAGCGGGCAGATGTTGATCTGGATAGTGTCCGGCGCAGCCTTGTTGTTGCTTGCCGCGCTGGGAGCCGTCGGAGCCATGCTTGGCGGCGCGCCGATGGTGCGGCCTGTGGTTCGCGTGACTTTCTGGGGAGCTGCTGCCATGGCAGCTACCGCCGCTATCGGATCAATTTTTGGAGCAGTTGTTGCATGACATATAAGACCGTAATTTTTGACTTCGGCGGTGTGATCACATCGTCCCCCTTTGAAGCGTTCAACCGGCTCGAGGCGGAAAAAGGTGTGCCGAAAGACAGTGTGCGCCAGATCAACAGCGCCAATCCCGATCATAATGCGTGGGCCCGGTTTGAGCGGGCGGAAATCGATGGTGACGGTTTCGACGAAGCCTTTGCGGAGGAAGCGCGGGCGATCGGCATAGAATTGCGCGGCGCCGATGTGCTGGCGCGGCTGGCCGGTGATGTGCGTCCGCGGATGGTGGCAACGCTGGACCGTCTGAAAACCGAAGGGTTCACGATTTCCTGCATCACGAACAATGTACCGGCTGGCAAGGGCGCGGGCATGGCGATGGACGATGAAAAAGCCGCTGCGGTGCAAGCTGTCATGCTGCGCTTCGACCATATTATCGAGAGCAGCAAGGCGGGCATCCGCAAGCCCGATCCGCGGATCTACCAGATGATGTGCGAGGCGCTGAACGTCGAGCCGGCACAATGTATCTATCTTGACGATCTCGGGATCAACTGCAAACCGGCTGCCGCTCTGGGTATGGCCGCCATCAAGGTGTCGGCAGAGCAGCAGGCGCTCGATGATCTTGGCGCTCTGCTGAACATGCAATTGCCCTGATGCTTTCAGCCCATTAGGCTCGATCTGTAATATATTTGTCATCAATGAGTCGTCGAACGGACGTGAAATCGCTATAGCGCGACGGGGATTGCAAGGTTGCGGGGATTCGTGGGAAACAGCTTTTCGGACAGATTTGGCAGCTTGGCCCGCTGGTATAACCAGAAGGGGCCTTATCCTGTTCTGTTCGCCATATTGGCTGTTTTATTGCTGGTTCAGTCGGTTCGCCTGATCTGGCTGGTCCTGACCCCGCTGGGCCCTGTCGGCGATTATCGCGCCGATGATGTGGAAATCCTGTCGCCGCAATCGCGCCTGACCCTGTTCAGCAGCTTTGATCCGTTTTTCCGCAGCGATGCGGCGCAAAGCGCCAATGTGGTGACATCGCTGCAACTGACGCTTTTCGGTATCCGGATGAACGAGGCCTCGGGACTGGGTTCGGCGATACTGGCGGGACCGGACGGGGTGCAGACAAATTATGTCGTGGGCGAAGAAATCCTGTCGGGGGTCACGCTGAGCAGCGTCGAATTCGACCATGTGATCATCGACCGCGGCGGGGTCCGCGAGAGCCTGTATCTCGACCAGTCGATACCGGCGCAGACGGTGGGCGCGGACGATCCGGTTGCACCTGCGTCCCTGACCACAGGCGGCAATGAAATTCCCGGTGTCGCATCGCTGGCGCCGCGTAACGATCAGGGCCGGGTGACCGGCATCGTGATGTCTCCTCTGGGAGATGGCGCTCTGTTCAACAGCGCCGGTTTTCGTAATGGTGATATCATCGTGTCGATCAACGGCAATCCGGTCGGCTCGGCCGGCGATATCGAAGCGTTGAAAAGCCAAATCCGGCCAGGCACGCGCCTGTCGGTCGAAGTAGAGCGCGGAGCCGATAGAGTTCCGATAGCAGTCAATCTGGGAGCCCCTTGATGCGTAGCTTGTTCACCCGGATTATCGCCGTCCTTGCGCTTTGTGCGAGCCTGTCGGCTGCGCCAGCGTCGGCCCAGCATACGCTCAATGTCCGGGATGCCGATATTCGCGCCTTCGTCCAGGACGCGGCGAAGGTGACCGGCCGTACCTTCATTCTCGACAGCCGGGTCCAGGGCAAGGTTTCGGTGGTCACCGACCGTCCGCTTAGCCGATCGGAATATTTCGAGATATTTCTCTCGACTCTGCGTGCGAATAATCTGGTCGCGATTCCGACGACCCGTGGCGCCTATCGCATCCAGCCCGCCGATGGCGCGGCTTCGCAGCCGACCCGGATCGGTTCGCGTGGCGCCGAGGGCAACCAGATGGTGACCGAGGTCGTGCGGCTCAAATCGATTGTCGCGTCCGAAGCGCTGGAAACATTGCGGCCATTGGTCAGCAAGCAGGGCTCGATCACATCCAACCGTAATGCGAACAGCCTGGTGATCGTCGACTATGCCGACAATATCAGGCGGATTCGCAGTCTGGTCGGAGAGATAGACCGCGACAGCGCCGCGAGCACGATCGTCACTCTGAAGAACGCCGGTGCCCGCGAAATCGCAACTTCGTTACAGGCGCTGGCTGCACAGGGCGGTGGCGAAGGCCTGCGCGCGCCGGTTACCGTGGTGCCGATCGACAGCAGCAACAGCGTGGCGTTGCGCGGTGATCCCGGTGCGGTAACGCGCTTTGCGCAAATGGCGCGGGAACTGGACAAGGGCGCGGAATCGGGGACCGAGATACGGGTTCACCGGCTGGATTATGCCAATGCCGAACATCTCTTGCCAGTGATCGAGAATCTGCTGGGCAGTAACGGAACAAGCGGCGGTTCGGCGACGGTTGCGCCAGCTGGCGGCGGTGAAGGCGCCGCGGCACCCGCTGTCAGCAGCGGCGGCAATGGCATTGCCAGTCGCGGGCCCTCGATCGTCACCCGTCTGGAAGGGACCAACGCGATCATTGTTGCGGCCAACCCCGATGTGCAGCGGATGATCGGCGAACTGATCCGCCAGCTCGACACGCGGCAGGAACAGGTGGTTGTCGAGGCGATCATTGTCGAGATTTCGGAAACGCTGGCCCGCGAGCTGGGCGTGCAATGGCTCGTTGGTGGCAAGGACGTGCCCTTTGCGGTGACCAATTTCTCCAATGCTTCTCCCAATATCGTCGATGTTGCAGGCGGCTTGCTGGCCGACCAGTTCGATACCACGACGACCACGACGACAACTACCGCGACAACGACGACCACCAATAGTTCGGTCGGCGATGCGTTGCGCCAGAATGCCGCGGATGCCGTTCTCGGCGCGCGGGGCGGCTTTGGCGGATTTGCGACCAGCCTTGGCGGCAGTGCCGTGCTTGGTGCGATCATCAATGCGGTGCAGTCGGACAGCAACAGCAATGTGCTGTCGACGCCTTCGCTGACGGTGAATAACAATCTCAAGGGCAGCATATTGTTCGGGCAGGAAATCCCGGTGTCGACCGGCGAAGCGCTGTCGGGCAATTTCGACAATGCTTTCCGCACGATCCAGCGGCAGAATGTCGGGATCGAACTGGAAGTGACGCCGCAGATCAACGCGGGCGACGAGGTCCGGATGGAATTGCGCCAGCAGGTCAGTTCGATTGCCGGGCCGGTTTCCGACGATTTCAGCGAGCTGATCATCAACAAGCGGGAAATCAACACCACGGTAACAGTGGGTGATGGCGAGATTATCGCATTGGGCGGTCTGCTCGACGATAACGAACGGCGCACGATCCAGAAAGTGCCATTTCTGGGGGATATTCCGGTCCTCGGTGAATTATTCAAGTCGCGTGGCAAGTCGCGGGTCAAGACCAATTTGATGGTATTCATCCGGCCGACGATCCTGAAAGACCCCAATGATGCACGGCGTTTCTCGAGCGCGCGCTATGGCTATATCCGTGATCGGCAGCTCAGCCGGAACCCCGATCAGGAGCCGTCGATTGACGCTCTGGTCCGCGATTATCTCGGCACCGTGCCGCCATCGGTCGAGGCGCGTCCGGATGACCAGATCATCTATGCGCCCGGCGACATGCCTGCGGTCAGGGACAGCGGCATTATCGAGCAGGCTCCTCTGCCGGCGAGCGGGACCAGCGGGAAGCGATGATGAAGATCGCTCGGGGAACAGAAACGGTGGTCTCCGAAGCGGATGGCGGACTTGTGATGTCGGCAGCCGTCAAAGACCTGCCTTATTCCTATGCCCGCGATCATGGTCTGCTGATCCAGGAGCGCAGCGGTGAACGGCTGTCGCTGGCGATGCGCGAGGGTTCCGATCCGTCTGCCCTGCTCGAGGTGCGCCGCTATCTGGCGCTGCCCTTTGATGTCGAGCTGGTTGATGGTCCGGCGTTCGAGAAGCTGCTCAGCGCCCATTATGCGATGGATGGCTCTGCCGCCGCCATGGCCGGTGATATGGCGCTGGCGGGCGAGGGTCTGGACGATATTGCCGGGGATATTCCGAGCGCAGAAGATTTGCTCGACAGTGCCGATGATGCGCCGACGATCCGGCTGATCAACGGGATTATCGCAGAGGCGGCGCGCCAAGGCGCTTCGGATATTCATATCGAACCCTATGAGACCGGGTTGGTGGTGCGGATGCGGGTCGATGGTGTGCTGACCGAGAAACTGCGTATGCCGCCGCATGTCGCAGGCGTGATCGTCAACCGGATCAAGGTGATGGCGCGGCTCGATATAGCCGAGCGCCGGATACCGCAGGATGGCCGGATCAGCCTGACACTCGGCGGCAAGCTTCTCGATGTGCGTGTCTCGACCTTGCCCAACCGTGCCAGCGAACGGGTGGTGATGCGGATTCTCGACAAGGAAAGCGCGGGCATCTCGCTCGATCTGCTCGGCATGTCGCCAAGCACCCACGCGATCCTGACTGATGCGCTCAGCGAACCCAATGGTATCATCCTGGTCACCGGCCCCACCGGATCGGGCAAGACCACCACGCTTTATGCCGGGCTCAAGCAACTCAATGACGGCAGCCGCAATATCCTGACGGTCGAGGACCCGGTTGAATATGCGATCGAGGGCATTGGCCAGACGCAGGTGAATGCCAAGGTCGGTCTCACCTTCGCTGCGGGCCTGCGCGCCATCCTCAGGCAAGATCCCGATGTCGTGATGATCGGCGAGATACGCGACCGCGAGACCGCCGAAATTGCGGTGCAGGCGAGCCTCACCGGCCATCTGGTGCTTTCCACCGTGCACACCAATGATGCGGTCGGTGCGATCACCAGAATGCGCGACATGAAGGTGGAACCGTTTCTGCTCGCCTCGACTTTGCGCGCGGTCATCGCCCAAAGACTGGTGCGAAAACTGTGCGAACATTGTCGCACACCGATAGAGGTCGATGGCAGTCTGGCCTCGCTGCTCGGTTTTGACGACGGCACGGTGGTCTATCGCGAGACCGGTTGCGAACATTGCAACCAGACCGGCTTTCAGGGGCGTATCGGCGTGTTCGAGGCGATCCGCATCGACGACAAGCTTCGCAAGCTGATCAATGACGGCGGCGACGAGGCCGCAATCAGTGCCCATGCCTTCCGCAACCAGCCGCATCTGGGTGTCGCCGCGCGAGCGCTTGTCCGCGAAGGGCTCACAACGGCTGAAGAGGCTATCCGTATCTCCCGGCGCGAGAGCGAAGCGGTCGATGCCTGAATATGCCTATAGCGCCATTGACCCCAAGGGGCGGGAAAAGACCGGGCGGCTGACTGCGGCCAGCGATGATGCCGCTCGGGCGAAGCTGACCGAGCGCAATTTCTATGTCGTCAAGATGGAAGCGGCGCAGGGCAAATCAGGCAAGCAGGGCAAGGAATCTGCCGGCCTGTTCGGTCCAAAAAAGCTGACAACAAAAGAACTCACATTATTCACCCGTCAATTATCGTCGCTGGTGCAGGTCAGCCCGCTCGAGGAAGCGCTGCGGCTGATCGGCAATCAGAATGAGAAACCGCATGTGCAACAACGGATTGCGACGGTCCATGGCGGGGTGATCGAGGGGCAGCGATTGTCGGAGGCGATGCGGCGCGAACCAAAAAGCTTTCCGCCGCTCTACCGGGCGATGATAGCTGCGGGGGAAAGCTCCGGCACTTTGCCCGATATCACCGAACGGCTGGCGGACTTGCTCGAGCGACAGGCAGAATTGCGGGGGAAATTGATCGGCACATTGGCCTATCCGGCGGTCCTGGCTCTGGTCTCGGTCATTGTCGTCGCGCTGCTAATGATCGCGGTCGTGCCCAAGGTGGTCGAGCAGTTTGACGACGTGAATCAGCAACTGCCGATGGTCACGAGGATCGTCATCGGCATTTCCAGCTTTCTCGCCGACTGGTGGTGGGCGATTGCGATTTTCATCGGACTGATGGTTCTGATCGG
>TARA_R110000787_G_scaffold5442_10_pt1 | contig 21913 bp, 19 predicted proteins | sample TARA_R110000787 | Tara Oceans TARA_R110000787 (sample SAMEA4397920) | marine metagenome | biome: Polar Biome; feature: [DCM] deep chlorophyll maximum layer (ENVO:01000326); material: water (ENVO:00002006), including particulate matter (ENVO:01000060) such as... | depth 35 m | reverse complement strand
GAGCCGTAGCCGCGCGCCATTGGCGCCGCCACGCATGTCGCTGCCACGGAAGGTCGAGGCCGAAGCCCATGCAGTCCGCACCAGTTCGGGTGTTGTCAGACCGGTAGCCAGGATTTTCGACTTGAGCTGCGCAACATCGGCGTCGCCAATCATCGCATAGTCGGCTGCGGGCAGCGGGTCCTGCCAGACGAAGCTCTCGCTCGGTGCATCGGTTCCGACATAGCGCGCCGAGGGCCCGAGATCACGATGAGTCAGCTTGAACCATGCGCGAGCAAAGGACGCCGCAAATTCATCGGGATTTGCATGCCAACGCTCGGCGATCTTGCGGAAACCGGGGTCTTCCTTGACCGCGATATCGGTGGTGAACATGATCGGCGCGTGGGTCTTGCCCGGGATATGGGCGTCTGGAACCATGTTCGCTGCATTGGGATCGCTCGGGATCCACTGCGTCGCACCGGCCGGGCTCTTGACCTTGACCCATTCGAAACCGAACAGATTGTCGAGATACTGGTTGGTAAAGGCAATCGGATTGGCCGACCATGCGCCTTCGAGGCCACTGGTGATCGTATCCTCGGCATTGCCCTTGCCGCATTTATTGGCCCAGCCGAGACCCTGCGCTTCGATACCGGCGGCAGAGGGTTCTGCATCCATACATTCTTCGGGCTTGTGCGCACCATGCGCCTTGCCGAACGTATGCCCACCAGCAATCAGCGCCAGCGTTTCCTCGTCATTCATCGCCATATTGCCAAAGGCACGGCGGATATCGGCAGCGGCCGAAATCGGATCATGATTGCCGTTCGGTCCTTCCGGATTGACGTAAATCAAACCCATTTGCGTTGCAGCAAGCGAGCCCTTGAGATCGCCTTTGCCGTCGCGACGGTTGTCGGCCAGCATCTTGGCTTCCGGACCCCAGAACACCAGATCGGGTTGCCATGCGTCGACGCGACCACCAGCGAAGCCGATGGTCTTGAAGCCCATATCCTCCAGCGAGACATTGCCGGTCAGCACCATCAGGTCGCCCCAGGACAATTTCCGCCCATATTTCTGCTTGATCGGCCAGACCAGACGCCGCGCCTTGTCGAGGCTGACATTGTCGGGCCAGCTGTTGAGCGGTTCGAAACGCTGCTCGCCGCCATCGGAGCCGCCGCGTCCGTCACCGACGCGATAGGTGCCGGCGCTGTGCCAGGCCATACGGATGAAGAACGGACCATAATGGCCATAATCGGCCGGCCACCAGTCCTGTGACGTGGTCAGAACCTTGCGGATATCTTCCTTGACCGCAGCGAGATCGAGTGTGGCGAATTCGGCGGCATAATCGAAGTCCGGGCCGTAAGGATTGGACTGTGCCTCATGCTGGCGAAGCGCCGCGAGGTCGAGCGTTTGTGGCCACCAGTCCTTGTTCGACATGGCACCGGGCGGGTCTTGCACAACCGTTTTTTGGGCTTCGGCCGGACTGGCCATCACCAGCGGCGTCATTGACGCTGCCAGCAAGGCAAAAAGTGAAACCTGTGATTTGAACATCTTTCTCTCCTGTTGAATTCCCGGTTTTTGGTTCTGATAAAAACTCTAGGCTCAATGGAATAGGTGACGAAATCAGTAAATTTCCTGAGAGTAATCGAACCTGTCGATCATCGGCGCACCCGAAGATGCCCGAAGATGATGGTGGGTGGCTTCCGGAAATTGGCAATATCGGGAGAGGAACAGGGGGGATTGATAGGGGCTGAGGCGCGAATGTTATCGGGCTAACTGCAATATTCTATCGGTCGGAAGCAAAGCCCGTCCTCCAAAATAACCTGATCGGCTCAATCCGGAAGTTCAATTTTGAAATTTCCATCGGACACAGCAAAGAAGCTCGGCGGTCGGGTCGCATAAACCGCCGAGCTTCCCCTGGATACCCAACAAATGGGTTTGGTGCGGCATGGGGATAAAACGGAATAAACTGCTCCGTCACATCGGTGCCGCAAGATTTTGTTAACCGAGTCTTATTGCCGACGCTGTGATCCCCATCACTGGTAAAATAAAAAAGCCGCTCGCGAACGACAATGTCCGCCAGTGGCCATATGCCGAATATCTTTATCATATGGGGTTGTTTGGGGGGGGTGGTGCGAAGCCGCCTGCGTGACGAGTAGCGACTTCGCAAAAGCGGTTTAGCCGATATGCACGCTTGTCGTTGTGACCGGAATCACTTGGGCTCGATATCGCAGGGACTGCATTTCATTTGCCGCTTTCACGGGCACGCCTTTGCAGCAGCAGAAAATCAACAACGGGCGCGGAGCAAAAAAACGGGAGCTTATCCGAAGATAAGCTCCCGCTGCGCCTCTGTTGGGGCTGATGTCCTCTTGCGATTCCAGCAGCCGCTTGTTCGGCGTCCGGATCCCGGATCGAATACGTTAATGGTTGGTGGTTATCCACGTTTCCGCTTGCGCTTCTTCGCTTCGGTTTCCAACCCGCATTTGGTCCAGTCACCTGATGATCTTCGTCCGGCTGTTCCGCTCGGGCTTGCGCCTTCCCTTTCCAGTCATTCTCCGATCACCGACCGAGAGATCATTTTCCTTTTCTTGCGAAAAACAAACTGGTCATCTCGACCATCTTCGGGTTCCCGGGCTGTCCTGCGGGTCATTGCTGACTGGTCGCTGGTTCGTCCGTTTGCCTTCCGATGACCTATATATGACTCCTCATGCCGAGTCGCGCCTAGGGGAAAATAGCAAGTTATCCACAGGCAGATCAGTTACCGGTGGAAAACTCCTGCCGATCTGGTGGATAAGATTATACTTCGTGCTGTCGGGGGATTTTTTGCAAATTTTGCAAATATTGTCCGCTGGTCCGGACCTTCATTTGGGAGGGATGGAGGAAGGTCCGGACCTTTGGACCAATCCCGGCGCCAACTTCGGGAGGAGGAGGAGGCGGCAACCGGGATTGTAACTGTTTACCTTAGCCCTGAACCGTCGAAAACAGAACGATGCTGCTGACGGAAATGGCTGCGATAATATTGAAAAGCGTTCTCATGGATTTTCTCCTTTTTACAAACGCCGATCAAACATCTCTTTTCCTGCGTAACTTACGAGGCCCAAATGGTCGCATCGCAAATAAGTTTCAATTGAGAACGCAGCCCGACCAGTTGCACGTTATGCAACTGGTCCAAGGAGCAAAATCCGGGGAATATAGCCTGGGCTTTAGCTTTATTCGAAAATGCCTTTGAATAGCTTCTTACCCTTGTCGAGCGGGTTGCTGCGGAAATTGGCCTCTTCCTTGCCGATATAGGTAAAAATGCCATCCATTGCCTGATCCGTAACGCTGTCGGTCAGGCCGTCACGTGAAAGATCGGTCCCGCCCAGCTTGGCCAGTGAAGAAATCGAGCCGAGCCGTTCAACCTGCTCGTAAGCCCCCAGTTCGACAAGTGCCTTTTCTACCAGCGGCCGGACTTTAACCGCCAGTTCTTCTCCCGACGTGCGCCGGAGATAGTCGGAACCGGCCGCTTCGCCACCGGTTACAATACCGACACCGTCCTGCAATGTGAGACCGTCGATCGCCGAGCGGAAGACGGGTTTGGCTTCGAGTGCTGCCTTGCCCGCAGCATCATTCAACGTCTTGGTAATGTCCTTGGTCAGGCCGGCCTTGCTGGTAAAGCGCAAGATACTCGTCGCCTTCTGCAACGGACCGGGCAGCAATATACGCACCGCTTTGTCCGCATAGAAAGCACCGGGTTCCGAAAGCTTGTCCAGCGCATTGTCGGAGGCATCACCCAATATGCCTTTCACGCCGGAGCTTTGCGCTGCCGCGGGTGTCGCCGCGAAAGTCACGAGCGCCAGCGGAGCCGTTGCCAGAGCGATCGTGGCGAATATTCTACCAGAGGTTTTTCCGTGACGCATGACCATTTCTCCTGAACTATGTCGGAGGGTCATAGCATATTTCACTGGCCCACGCCTGAACCTGGCAAGAAATATCGGTAAAATTGTGCAAATTCGAGATTTTACGGAAACATCTAGCGTTCGGAAAATTCCAGAACGCCTTTGCTTTCATCCCCGGATGATTCCGTCAACTCCAGCGAAAACGGATCGTCTTCAGCGGTTTTACCCGACAAATTTGTCCCGTCGCGCACGACCTTGAAATCATTGCCGGTCAGCTGTGTTTCATACCAGTCGGCCAGCTTGTCGACACCCACTGGCGCGGTGAAACTGATCCGGACCTTGCCACCCTGCCCGCCTGTGTCCTTGATATCAAAACTGGTGACATGGCTGCCGGGATAAAGATCGACATCGTTCATGTCGAAATCGTCGCTGTCGAGCGTGATCGAAGGCAGATCAACTTCCATCGAGAAACCATCCGCCTTGATCGAGAATTTGCTGTCTTTACCGTCGCCGCCGATCTTGATTTTTTCGGCATCGGCCTTGCTGTCGTCGCTAAAGTCGATCGACAGACCGGAACCGTCGCCGGATTCGTCGTCAACCTTGCTGCAGGCAGAAAGGGCAAGCGGCAGTGCCGCGAGTAGAATCAGATTTTTCGTCGACATGCGTATTTCTCCAGACTGTATTGCTATGTTAATACAGTCTGGAGTTCAATCCGTCAAGCCGCAAGCGCTGATCAGGGGTCGATCGACGTTCCGGGGCCTGGGGCATTTACCACACCGCCATCGACGGGAATCGTCGTACCGACGACATAATCCCCGGCAGAGCTTGCGAGAAATACCGCTGCGGATGCCATATCCTCGGGCCGGCCGATGCGTTTGGCAGGAATGCCCTTCTCCACGGCGTCTTCATGATCGCGAGCCGCCTTGTTCATCGACGAGGCAAAGGCACCAGGCGCGATTCCGGTCATGATGATATCTTCCTGCACCAGCTTCGACGCCATTTTGCGGGTCAGATGGATGACAGCTGCCTTGGACGCCTGATAGCTGTAGGTCTCCCAGGGGTTGACCTTCATGCCGTCGATCGATGCGATATTGATAACCTTGGCCGGACGCTCGAAGCTGGCAGCCGCTTTCAGTTGCGGGTGCAGCGCCTGGGTCAGGAAGAACAGGCCTTTGACATTGGTGTCCATGACCTTGTCCCAGCCGGATTCCGGAAAGTCGACATATTCCGCGCCCCAGGCCACACCGGCATTATTGACGAGTATGTCGAGCTTCTCTTCGCGGGATGCGATCTCGGCAGCGAGGGCCTTGCAGCCTTCATAGGTCGAGATATCGCCTTGGATATAAGTGCAATTTTCACCGAATTCGGCAGCAGCAGCTTCGCCCTGATCGGCCTTGCGACCGGAAATATAGACTTTGGCGCCCTGCGCCAGAAAGCCTTCGGTGATCATCGCGCCAATGCCGCGCTGGCCGCCGGTGACGAGAGCAACACGTCCCTCGAGCGAGAAAAGTTTGTTAAAATCCATCGTCAATATCCTTTAATAGCCGTGCATTTCGGCGACGAGATTGGTGTGGTAATTCACATCACCCATGAATTCCTGCAGCGCGCGATCACGCTTCATATAGAGGCCGATATCATATTCGTCGGTCATGCCGACGCCGCCGTGCATCTGGACGCCTTCCTTGACCGAAAGCGCTGTCGCCTTGCCCGCCTTGGCCTTGGCAACCGATACCATCAGCTCTGCACTGGCCGAGCCTTCGTCGAGCATTTGCTGCGCTTTCAAGACTGTCGCGCGGGCGATTTCCATTTCGCTGTAGAGATGGGAAATACGGTGCTGCAGCGCCTGGAACGAACCGATCAACGCGCCAAACTGGCTCCGCCCTTTGATATAGTCGACCGTGATATCCATCGACCCCGCTCCGACGCCCAGTGTTTCGGCAGCGGCACCGGAACGACCGGCGTTCAACAATCGACGCAGGACCGTATCGCCCTCGTCAACCTCGCCGATCACCGCATCGGCGTCGACCAGCACGCCGTCAAACTGGATATGCGCCGCCATCGCGCTATCGACCAGCCGAGCGCTGTCTTTGGACAGGCCAGCAGCATTTGCATCGACGGCGAATAGCGTCAGCCCCTTGTCGTCACCCGCGCTGCCGCTGGTTCGCGCAGCAACGATCAATGTATCGGCCGATCCGCCCTGCACGACAAATTGCTTCTTGCCATCGAGCTTGAAGCCATTGCCTTCGCGCGTAGCGGCCATGCTGATCTGGTCGGGACGGTGTTTCGCGCCTTCGTCAATCGCCAGCGCCAGAACCGTATCACCGGCAATGATGCCGGGGAAATATTTGTCGCGCAAAGCCTTGCCGCCTGCGTTGAGCGCTTCGACACCAGCGACCGCTGTGGTCAGGAAAGGCGAAGGCGTCAGATTGCGACCGATTTCTTCGAGCACCACCCCCGCTTCGACATGACCCAGTCCCAGGCCACCTTCTTCTTCACCGATCAAAATGCCGGTAAAACCCATTTCCGCAAACTGCTTCCACAAATCATGGGAGAAGCCGTCCTTGCACTGCTTGTCGCGAAACTCGCGCAGATGCGAAACCGGTGCCTCGCCCTTCATAAATTCCACAGCGCTGTCATGGAGCATTTTCTGATCGTCGTTCAAATAAAGCGGCATATTCTAGTCCTTATCTAATCCTGTTCGCGGCAAGCTCGCTCGCCAAGCCATTCTGTTCGAAAGTCGCTCCGCTAGGCGCCGGGCAGTCGCAATATCTGCTTGGATATGACGTTCAGCATGACTTCGCTGGTGCCGCCCTCGATACTGTTCGCCTTGGTGCGCAGCCAGCTTCGTGCGGTCATCCCGCCGTTGGTGGCTTCGCTTTCCCATTCAAGCACTTCGCTGCCGCCGGCAGCCATGATAAGCTCGTGCCGGCGTTTGTTGATTTCGGTGCCGGCATATTTCATCATATTGGGCTGGGCCGGATGGCAGAGCCCGGCCTTGAACGTATCGCCAAACCGTTCGGCCATCGCACGGAAGGCGAGCAGTTCGATATCCATATCGGCCAATTGGGCACGGAGCATCGGATCATCCAGTCGGCCCATCGCATCGCGGCCGATCTGGTCAGCAAATTTCGCGCCGAGCGAACCGCCAGCCGACCCACCCTGATCGGAAATCATGCTGCGCTCGTGACCAAGCAGATATTTGGCAACGTCCCAGCCTTTGTTCACTTCATAGACGACAGACGAAACACCCTCGCCATATTCCTTGGGCACTTTGACGTCATCGAAAAATGTTTCGCAGAAGGCCGACTGGCCGGAAATCAGCACGATCGGTTTTGTGGTCACGCCTTCGCTCGCCATGTCGAACAGCATGAAGGAAATGCCCTTGTGCTTTTCATTCTTGTCGGTCCGCGTCAGGCAGAAGATCCAGTCGGCCTTGTCCGCGTAGCTGGTCCAGATTTTCTGACCGTTGATGACAAAATGATCGCCCTTGTCGACCGCGCTGGTTTGCAGCGAGGCCAGATCGGAACCGGAACCCGGTTCGGAATAGCCCTGACACCAGCGAATTTCGCCGCGCGCAATCGGCGGCAGGAAATGCTTCTTCTGTGCTTCGGTGCCGAAATGCAGCAGCGCGGGGCCGAGCATCCAGATGCCGAAGCTCGATAGCGGCGACCGGCATTTCAGCCGCGCCATTTCCTGACCGAGAATTTTGGCCTCGGCGCGTGACAATCCGCCGCCGCCATATTCTTTCGGCCAGTCGGGTACCGTCCAGCCTTTGGCCGCCATGATATCCAGCCATTCTTTCTGGCCGGGCTTGAACGTCGCATTGCGTCCGCCCCAGACGGCATCTTCTTCGCTTACCATCGGTTCGCGCATTTCCGGCGGGCAGTTGGCTTCGAGCCAGGCGGCCGTCTCCGCGCGGAAGGTTTCAAGATCGGACATCACGAATTTCCTTTTAATTGATCAATTAAAGTTGGACTATCATATTTGCGTGGACTGATTCAACGATTCCCTTGACCAGAAGTCAAAAATAATCGGAGAATCCGAAGAAAATTACTGGCACGACCGGTCAGCCGTCTGATTTCCGTAACGGAAACGAACATGGTCAGCACAAGTGATTGACGTTGAAAAATGTCATTGCTTTAATGAAGAAAAAAAAGGGAGCGCAAGAGGATGCGATTTAAAGGCAAGACTGCCGTGATAACCGGCGGATCATCGGGAATAGGACGCAGCAGCGTCGAGCTTTTTCTTCGCGAAGGCGCCACCGTCGTGATGGGCGACATCGATGAAGCCGAAGGCACGGCGATGATGTCGGCGATGGGCGACGGCTTTCTGTTCAGGAAATGCGATGTCACCAGCGAAGCCGAAGTAAAAGCGCTGATGGACTATGCTGCTGAGCAGACCGGCGGCATTGATGTCGTTTTCAACAATGCAGGCGCCGGCGGCCCGCGTGCTCCGATTGACGAAATCAGCGGCGACGACTGGGACTTTGCCATGGCCTTGCTGCTCAAGTCCGTCGCTATGGGTATCCGCCACGCCGCACCGCATCTGAAAAAACGCGGCGGCGGAGCGATTGTCAACACAGCATCCATTTGCGCGTTCCAGGCCGGCTATGGCCCGATTGCCTATTCCACTGCCAAGGCTGGTGTATTGCATCTGACCAAAGTGGCTGCAGCGGAGCTGGCCCGATATAATATCCGCGTGAACGCGATCTGCCCCGGTTTCATCCAGACCAATATTTTCGCCGCGACCGTCGGTGCCAATAAGGAAGAGACACAAGAGATAAATACGGTTCTCGGCCAGGCAGCCGCGAATGCCCAGCCGGTTGCCCGTCCCGGAGTGCCCGGCGATATTGCTGAGGCGGCCGCCTATCTGGCATCTGATGCCGCCGGCTTTGTCACCGGCACGCATTTGCTGGTGGATGGCGGTATGCTGGTCGGCACCGAGGGCAGCTGGAATCCGGAAATACCCGGTATGCTGGATGCGATCCTGCCGGAGCATCTGCGTTGACAGAGGCTCCGGACAAGCTGCCGCTCAAAACCAAGATTCTATATGGCTTCGGTTCCGCCGCATACGGGATCAAGGATAACGGATTTTCGGTCTTTCTGCTTTTCTATTATAATCAGGTGATCGGCATGCGAGCTGATGTCGTCAGTCTGGCTATTGCCATTGCCCTGTTTGTCGATGCCTTTATCGACCCGCTGATCGGCCAGATGACCGACCGGACCAGAACGCCGATCGGACGGCGCCACCCGTGGTTATACGGGGCGGCGCTTCCGATTGCGGCGGCGTGGCTGCTGTTGTGGCATCCACCCGAGGCCAGCGCCACGATACAATTTTTCTATCTTCTGACGATGGCGATGCTCGTGCGGATATCCCTGTCCGCTTATGAAGTACCATCGCTGGCGCTGCTACCGGAACTCAGCCGCGATTATCATGATCGCACCAGCATTTTGCGCTATCGCAGCCTGTTCGGCTGGGCGAGTGGTCTCGGTATCATGGTTCTTGCTTATGGCATCCTGCTGGTACCCAGCGAGAAATATCCCGTCGGGCTTCTCAACATCGATGGCTATTCGACGTTCGCCATCATCGGTGCCTGCATCATGGCTTTTGCCGTTCTGGTGTCGGGTCTCAGCACTCACAAACGGACGGTCGCGCGCTATAAAGCCGAACGCACACCACCGAAAACAGCGGAAGGCTTTTCCGAAATGCTCTCGGCATTCCGTTTTTCACCCTTTCTCTTGTTGATGCTCGCCGGCGTGTTCGCCTTTACCAACCAGGGGCTGTTATTCTCGATGACGCCCTATCTGCTGACTCACGTCTGGGAATTCGGTTCTGCGGAAATGACGCTCTATTCGGCCGTTCTGTTCATCGGGGTCATTCTGGCTTTTCTGCTTGTCACCCCGATTTCCGTACGGACAGGAAAACCGAAAGGCGCGGCGTTTTTTACGCTATTTGCGGTGGTTATCGGGACGGCACCATATTGGCTGCGTATGGCCGGCCTGTTTCCTGAACCCGGATCCCCCTATCTCATCCCCATCCTCTTCACGTTGCTCGTTATCGGAATCGCGGCGAGTATCTCCGCTATGATATTGACCTTCTCGATGATGGCCGATGTCACAGATGCCTATGAATTTGACGCTGGCAAACGCGCGGAAGGTCTGTTCTCTTCGGGCATGTGGTTCATGCAGAAAATGGTTGGCGGCATGGGGATCTTGCTGGCAGGCCTGATCATTTCGTTCATCCAGTTGCCCGCGCAAGCGGTTCCCGGGACTGTTGATCCCGCGATTGTCGACAATCTGGCGTTGATTTTTGTGTCGTTGGTGACGTTGATCGGACTCGGAGGAACATGGGCCTACACTCTGTTCCCTCTGGGCGAGCAAGATCATGGCGAGCGGATATCGAAACTGACGGCGTCGATGCCGCAGGTGAAATGAAGATAGTGGAATAAAAACTCCTCCGACTAACCGTTTTCGCTGTGGCAAAGCCAGACTGCCTCTGATAAGTTAATCGCATAGTTAAAAAAGAAAAGGGCTTGGGTATGGATTTTGATCTCACTGAAAAGCAGGAATATTGGCGCAACCGGGTGCGTGATCATATCGAGACTCACCTACGGCCCCGCATGGCGGATTTCCACAAGGAAGAATCCACTGGCGAGCGCTGGAAAGTTCTCCAGGTCGTCGAGGAAGAGAAGAAGAAGGCCAAGGAAGCCGGCATCTGGAACCTCTTCATGCCGCCAGCCAATCCCAATCTTACCCATATTGACGACGTCTTCGAATTCGAAGGTCCGGGCCTCACCAATCTCGAATATGCCCTGTGCGCCGAAGAAATGGGCCGCGTCGGTTTCTCTTCCGAAGTGTTCAACTGCTCGGCCCCCGATACCGGCAATATGGAAGTTTTCCATCGCTACGGCACTCTGGAACAGAAAGAACAATATCTGCGCCCCCTGATGAACGGCGAAATCCGCTCGGCCTTCCTGATGACCGAGCCAGCCGTTGCGTCATCCGACGCAACCAATATTGAAACCGCGATCGTCCGTGACGGCAATGAATATGTCATCAACGGTCGCAAATGGTGGTCTTCGGGTCTTGGCGATCCGCGCTGCAAAATCGCGATCGTCATGGGCAAAACCACGTTCGAGGGCAGCCGCTACACGCAGCAGTCCCAGATCCTCATGCCAACCGACGCACCGGGCGTAAACATCATCCGGCACCTGCCGGTCTTCGGTTATGACGATGCACCGCACGGTCATATGGAAGTCGAGATGAAGGACGTCCGGGTTCCGGCTGAAAACATCCTTCTCGGCGAAGGGCGCGGTTTTGAAATAGCGCAGGGTCGCCTTGGACCCGGTCGTATCCATCACTGCATGCGGACCATCGGTGTCGCCGAAGAAGCGCTCGAGAAAATGGTCAAGCGCCTGCAATCACGTGTCGCATTCGGCAAACGCCTTTCCGAACACAGCATTTGGGACGAGCGCGTCGCCCGGGCCCGGATCGATATCGACATGAGCCGTTTGCTCTGCCTGAAAGCGGCGGACATGATGGACAAGGTCGGTAATAAATATGCCAAGGCTGAAATTGCCATGATCAAGGTTCAGGCTCCTACCATGGCGCTGAAAATCATTGATGATGCGATTCAGGCCCATGGCGGCGGCGGCGTTTCCGACGATTTCGGACTTGCCCAAGCTTATGCCCATCAACGGACCCTGCGGCTTGCCGACGGTCCGGACGAAGTCCACAATCGCACGATCGCCAAGATGGAATATGGCAAATATGCCGAAACCGCAGACGGCAGCAAGATGAAGGACGAATTTTCTTCAGGTGATCTGGCTGTCACGCGCTAGGAGCAGATAATGAAAGCAGCAGTATTAGTCGAAGCGGGAAAACCGCTCGTCATCGAGGATGTCGTAATCTCCAAGCCGGGGCCGCATGAAGTGTTGATCCGGACGGCGGCCTGCGGGCTTTGCCATTCGGATCTGCATTTTATCGACGGCATCTATCCGCATCCGCTGCCCGCCATTCCGGGGCACGAAGCGGCGGGTATCGTCGAGGCGATCGGCAGCGAAGTCCGCACCGTCGCTGTCGGTGATGCCGTGGTAACCTGCCTGTCGGCCTTTTGCGGACATTGCGAATTTTGTGTGTCCGGCCGGATGTCTTTGTGCCTCGGTGCAGACACGCGGCGCGGTGCAGGCGAGGCACCGCGGATCACCCGCCCCGATGGATCAACCGTCGGGCAGATGCTCAATCTCTCGGCCTTTGCCGAACAGATGCTGATCCACGAACATGCCTGTGTGCGGATCGATCCGGACATGCCGCTCGATCGCGCTGCCGTTATCGGCTGTGCGGTGACCACCGGCGCGGGCACGATCTTCAACGCCTGCAAGTTGACGCCGGGTGAAACCGTTGTCGTCGTCGGCTGCGGTGGAGTCGGACTGGCGACAATCAACGCCGCCAAGATTGCGGGCGCCGGGCGGATCATTGCTGCGGACCCGATCAAGGAAAAACGCGATCTGGCGATCAAACTGGGCGCAACAGATGTTATCGACGCGATGGCTGATGATGCCGCGCAACAGATTGTCGAAATGACCAAAGGCGGCGTCGATCATGCGATTGAAGCGGTCGGTCGTCCGGCATCCGGCGATCTCGCGGTCGGCTCGCTGAAACGCGGCGGCACCGCGACCATCCTCGGCATGATGCCGCTCAGTCACAAAGTCGGCCTGAGCGCGATGGACCTGCTTTCGGGCAAGAAACTGCAAGGCGTGCTGATGGGCGAAAACCGGTTTCCGGTCGATATCCCTCGTCTGGTAGATTTCTATTTGCGCGGGCTTCTTGATTTAGACAGCATTGTCGCGGAGACCATTCCGCTAGAGCAGATCAACGAAGGTTTTGAGAAAATGAAAAAAGGTGATTCGGCGCGGTCCGTAATCACCTTTAGCTAAAGGAATAGGAACTTCCATGAACCCACAGGAAGACATGTCAGGCACGATGGAAGTGCCGGAAAAAGACAAGCTCAACGAAGCAAGTCTGGCGCGCTGGATGGAGTCCAATGTCGAAGGTTTTGTCGGCCCCTTGAGTCTGAGCAAATTCAAAGGCGGTCAATCCAATCCGACATACAAGATCGACACACCGACCACCTCCTATGTGTTGCGCAAGAAACCCTTCGGCAAACTCCTGCCTTCCGCCCATGCGGTGGACCGGGAGTTCCGGGTGATTGCCGGGCTCGACCCTACCGGTTTCCCGGTCGCCAAGCCTTATGGCCTGTGCGAAGATGACAGCGTGCTCGGCACGATGTTCTACGTCATGGGAATGGCCGACGGACGGACGTTCTGGGACGGCACCTTGCCCGACAGCAATCCGGAAGAGCGCCGCGCCATCTATTACGAGATGATCGACACGCTCGCCTTGCTGCACAGCTATGATCCGACCGAACTGGGACTGGAGAAGCACGGCAAGCCCGGCAATTATTGCGAGCGCCAGATTTCCCGCTGGACCCAGCAATATCGGCTTTCCGAAATGCAGGAAATTCCGGCGATGGACAGGCTGATAGAGTGGCTGACCAAAACCATCCCCGAGCAGAAAAGCTTCGGCATTGTCCATGGCGACTACCGGCTCGACAATATGATTTTTGCCCATGACGAACCCAAGGTTATTGCGGTTCTCGACTGGGAGCTTTCGACCCTCGGCGATCCGATAGCGGATTTCGCTTATTGGCTGATGGCCTATGAAATGGAGCCGGAAGGCCGCAGCGGCCTGAAGGGCGTGGATCTTGAACCTCTCGGCATCCCTTCCCGCGAAGAAGCCATTGCCCGCTATTGCGAAAAATCCGGCATGGCCGAGCTGCCGCCGATGGATTGGTATCTCGCCTATAATTTATTCCGGATTGCTGCTATTCTGCAGGGCATTCAGAAGCGGGTTGCCGATGGCACCGCCAATAGCGCCGCCGCGGCCGAAATGTCGGACCGGGTAACACCCTTGGCAGAAGCCGGATGGGAAGTCGCAAAACGCGCAGGAGCATAATATGGATCTCAAGGACAAAGTCGCGATCATCACCGGTGCCGGCAGCGGGATTGGCCGCGCTGCGGCTTTGCTCTTCGCTCAACATGGCGCCAAGGTTATCGCCAGCGACGTTACCGATGCAGTCGAGGACACCGCCAAGGGCTCCGAAGGCAATATCATCGCAATCAAGGCCGACGCCGGATCCGAAGGCGATGTCGAAATGCTGGTAGAAGCTGCGGAACAACGCTTTGGCGACCTGCATGTCTTCTTCGCCAACGCCGGTATCGGCGGCGGTTTTGAAGGGATATTCGACAGCAGCGTTGCCGAATGGCAGGAAGTTCTGCGGGTCAACCTGATCGGACCGTTTCTGGCCTGCAAATATGCCGGCAAGGTGATTGCAGAAAGCAAACATGGGGGCTCGATCATCTGTACCGCCAGCGTGGCTGGCATTCGGTCCGGTGCCGGTGGCCCCGCTTATTCGGCCTCCAAGGCCGGCGTCATCAATCTGGTGAAGGTTGCGTCCCAGCAATTTGCGACATCCAACGTCCGCTGCAATGCAATCTGCCCCGGTATCACCGAAACCGGCATGACCCAGTTCATCTATGACAAGGCCCGGGAGAAGGGCAAGGAAGACCGGCTCGGCTATCTGAACCCGCTACGCCGTGGCGCATCGCCTAGCGAAATGGCGGAAGTTGCACTGTTTCTGGCTTCCGACCGCTCGTCCTATGTCAACGGACAGGCCATTGCGGTTGACGGTGGCCTGAGCGCATCGCACCCGGTCACCCGTCAGGAATTCGGCCGGACTGCAGTATAGTTCGGGAAGCGGCTTATTGCGCAAACGCGAGATTGCCGTTCCCGACCTGAACAAAGTCGACACGGCCCTCGGTCGCGCCGCAGAGGAATGAACGCTCTTCGCTGTTCGACAATTCGCCTTCGACGCGCCAGCCGTCACCGTCGCGGGCGACAGATTCGATGGCGGACACGCGCGCATCGCGACCGGCTTGCCGTTCGGCGGCACTGGAACAAGCATTGATAGCCGATTCCATGTCACCGGTTCCCCGGTCATATCTGCTGTCGTCACGCCTATCGGCGCTCCGATCATCATAGCGCTGGTTTTCGCTGCGATAGTCGCGATCTTCATAGCGACGGTCTCGGCTATTATTGGACGCGGCGCTGGCGATAGCGGCTATGCCGCCGATCACCAATATGCCAGCCAATAGATCGCCACCGTCTATCCCGCCGCGATGACGATGTCCGCGATAACCGCGATTGCCACGATAACTGCGCCAGCCCTGAGCATTTTCATTGTCGGCACTCCAGCCGAGTGCTCCCGCCTCGATCGGCGTAGCGACGCTGGTTCCGGGGTACATCGGCGCTGCCATCGCCGGCGAGAAGCCGGTCAAAACCAACGCTGTCGAAGCTGCAAGAGCTGAAAATTTTGCCATTCTGGCCATAAGAAATACCCCGTATGATGCAGATTCCATAGTCCAAAACCTGCCATTGCCACAAACATAGTTGGTTCAGCCTGTCGCCAGGCTGAACCATTTTGTCTCGGTCAATAATGCACCAGGCTGTTAACGGCCGGCATATTTGAGGCCGCTGAACTGCACGTTGCTCACCCGGTTGCCTTCGATATAGCAAGTGAATTTGCCCTTGTCCGAATAGCTGTTCCGCTGATAACGGCCACGGTTCTGGTCGACCTGAATATTGCCCTTGATCCGGTAGCCGGAGCGGGTCCGGTCGACGTCACGGATATCGGTGACATTGGCCCGGCCACGACGGGTCGCTTCGTTTTCGGCTGCGCTTACACAGCGGTTCACGGCCTGACGCTGGTCGATCTGGCGATAATTATTGCCATAGCGCCCGTTATCATAGCGATCACCGCGATAATTCGCATCGCTATAGCCACGATTCTTGTTGCTCGAGCTCGCGATTGCCGCAATCGCGCCGATGATCGCGACACCGGCGATTACCTCGCCAGCGCTTGGTCCGCCATTGCGGCTGTCCTTGGCCATTGCGGGGGTTGCAGAAACGGCCATTGCAGCAGCAGTAGCGGTTCCGACAAGAGCCTTGTTTAACTTGTTCATGTCGACTGTCCTTTCACACTGCCCGAAACCTTTTCCCGAGCTTGCAAAGCCCTTTTAGGAGAGTCGGCTTGAGTGAAGGCTGAACTGGCCTGACAGGATTCGTTCATGTTAAAGGCTATTTTTATGAACAGCTATTTATCAAGCTGCAAACCGGTCGCGTGAGCCAGAAAGGCGTAGATGTCGGAATATTCCTCGATCACCTTGTCGGTCGGCTTGCCGCTGCCATGACCCGCACGCGTCTCGATACGAATGAGATGGGGCTTGTCGCCCGTATCCAGTGCCTGCAACCGTGCGGTATATTTGAAGCTGTGACCGGGAACGACGCGGTCATCGGTATCGGCGGTCGAGACAATCAAAGCCGGATAGTCGATCCCGCCTTTGATATTGTGATAAGGCGAGTAGGCGAGCTGGGTTCTGAAATCCTGCTCCTTGTTCGGATAGCCATAGTCATCCACCCAATAGCGTCCGGCGGTAAAGCGGTCGAAGCGGAGCATGTCCATCACCCCGACCGCAGCATGACCGGCGGTGAACAGATCGGGCCGCTGGTTCATGACCGCGCCGACCAGCAATCCGCCGTTGGACCGCCCTTCTATGGCCAGTCCGTTTTGCGAAGTGATACCGGTAGTGAGCAGATATTCGCCAGCGGCGATAAAATCGTCAAACACATTCTGCTTGTTCTGCAAGCGACCACCGTCGTGCCAATCCTTGCCATATTCGCCGCCGCCGCGAAGATTGGCCGAGGCAAACACGCCGCCTGCCTTGATCCACGCCATCCAGGCCGGCTTATATTGCGGCAATACCGAAATGTTGAAGCCGCCATAGCCGTAGAGCATGGTCGGCGCGCCTTCCGAGAGATCCTGCCCCTTCATGTGGACCAGGAACATCGGGATTTTCGTCCCGTCCTTGCTCTCGTAGAAGCGCTGACTCACTTCGACCGTGTCCGGATCAAATGGCAGCGACGGAGCGGCCCAGACGGTCGGTTCCAACGATGGCTCGTAACGGAACACCGTCGTCGGCCGGTTGAAGCTCTGAAAGGTGAAAAAGCCTTCGTCGCTCTTCATCGATCCGCTGAGGCTGCCCACCTGCCCCGGTCCGGGCAGGTCGAGCGTGCCGAGCGCCTCGCCGTCAAGATCGAAGACGGACAGCTGGCTCTTTGCGTCGACGAGATAGCTGACGACCAGCCGGTCACCGACGATCATTGCGCCATCGACGACCGCATCGCTTTCCGCAACCAGTTCGGTAAATTCCGGATTTTCCGCGCTCAGATCGGTTTTCACCACCCGCAGTCGCGGCGCATCCTTGTTGGTCACGAAATAGAGCGTGTCACCGGCGCCATCGATCAGTCGCCAGTCATTTTCGAATCCGCTGACCAGCTTGCGCGTTTCCAGCTTCGGCGCGTCCACCTTGACGAGGGTGATTTCATAGCGGTCATCCGTGCCGGAAGATGAGGTGATCACCACCCATTCCTTGTCCGAAGTCAGGTCCGCCACATGATTGAGTTCCGGCTGATCGGGCGTCGCGTAAACCTTCGTATCTTTTTCCTGATCGGTATCGATAAGATGCAGATAAACGGCGTGATTCTCGTTCAGAGACTGGAACGCCTCGCCTTTTTCCGGTTCCGGAAAGCGGGAATAGAGAAAGCCGAAATTCCGGGGCATCCACACCAGATCGGTGAACTTGGCCCATTCGACGGTGTCCGCCTTGACTTCGCCCGTTTTCACATCAAGCACTTTCAGGGTCCGCCAGTCGGAACCGCCATCCTGCACCGCATAAGCGAGCAGGCTGCCGTCACCGGACGGTTTCCACCCGGCCAGAGCGGTTGCCCCGTCGTCCGACCAGCCCGCCGGATCGATGAGAACGCGTTCTTCGCCATCGGCACCATCGCGGACATAGAGCACCGCCTGGTTCTGGCCGCCGCTCTTGCGCTCGTAGAAATATTTGCCGCCGGCTTCGACCGGAATGCCGAGATCGTCGTAATCGAACAATTCCTTCATCGATTGCGCAAGACTGTCGCGGCCAGGCAGCGTTTCGAGATAGGCATCGGTGACCGTATTCTGTGCCTTCACCCAGTCCGCAACCTCGGGATCCTCGCGAACGTCATTCTCGAGCCAGCGATAGGGATCGGAGATATATTCGCCAAATTGCTCGTCAATGACATCAACAGTCTTTGTTTCCGGGTAGGTCAGCGGGTTTTCCTTATTTTCGTGATCCGCGGCAAGCGCGGGAGAAGTGGCGACCAAACCGATGGCCAATGTCAAAATCGTCAGACTGCGCATATTCACCCCGGACAAAAGAAAAGAGGCCGCAAGCTTATCGCTCACGGCCTCTCATATCAATTGAAACTGTATCCTGGATGAAGGACTTAAGCGTCTTCGTATTCATCCTGAACGCTCTGGTCCGGACCGGAGTCCTGACCCTTTGCGTCGACATCGCGGTCAACCAGCTCGATAATCGCCATAGGCGCAGCATCGGAAGCACGGAAACCGGCGCGAATGATGCGGGTATAACCGCCACTGCGTTCGGCATAACGGTCGGCCAGAACTTCGAAAAGTTTCTTTTCCTGGGTTTCATCCATCAAACGCGCATGCGCGAGACGACGGTTGGACAAGCCACCTCTTTTGCCGAGCGTGATCAGCTTTTCGACAACCGGGCGCAATTCTTTCGCCTTTGGTACAGTCGTCATGATCTGCTCATGCTTGATCAGTGCAGCCGCGAGGTTCTTAAGCAGAGCCTGACGGTGGGCACCGGTCCGCTGCATCCGGCGGCCCTTCATTCTATGACGCATAGTTAGTTCCTTCGTTCGTTATGGGGCCGTATGAGGTACCCCGCAGCAGGTTGACTTATGGAGCAACCCATCACCCATATCCGTTAGTCCTGAGCCTGTCGAAGGACGCTTTTCGTCCGATAGGCGTGGTTCGACAAGCTCACCACTAACGATAATTTATTTAACCGAGCAGCTCTTGTTCAAGCTTCTTGGCCATTTCTTCGATATTTTCAGGCGGCCATCCAGGAATGTCCATGCCGAGACGCAGACCCATGCTGGAAAGAACTTCCTTGATTTCGTTCAAAGATTTGCGGCCAAAATTTGGCGTACGCAGCATTTCGGCTTCGGTCTTCTGCACGAGATCGCCAATATAGATGATATTGTCGTTCTTGAGGCAGTTGGCGGAGCGAACGCTGAGTTCCAGTTCGTCGACCTTCTTGAGAAGATAGCGGTTGAGCTGGTTGGCATCGCTTTCTGCCTGGCTCTGCTGAGCGGCCATGCCGATCGGCGAAGACACCTGTTCCAGAGCTTCTTCGAAATGCACGAAAAGCTGCAACTGGTCCTGCAAAATGCGGGCTGCATAAGCAATCGCATCTTCCGGGCTAACCGTACCATCGGTTTCGATGGTGAGGTTCAGCTTGTCAAAATCGAGTTCCTGACCAACGCGGGCATTGTCGACTTTATACGAAACCTGACGGACCGGCGAATAGAGCGAGTCGATCGGGATCAAGCCGATTGGTGCGTCTGCCGGACGGTTGGCGATTGCCGGAACATAGCCCTTACCGACGTTGACGGTCAGTTCCATGTTCAGCGTAGCGCCTTCGTCGAGATGGCAGATGATCATTTCAGGGTTCATGATTTCGATATCGCCGGAGACAGCGATGTCGCCAGCCTTCACTTCACCAGGACCGGTTGCGGAAAGCTGCAAGCGCTTGGCTTCTTCGCTCTCCATCTTCAGAGCGATCTGCTTGACGTTCAGAACGATGTCGGTCACATCTTCACGCACGCCGGGAAGCGAGGAAAATTCATGCAGAGCGTTTTCGATCTTGATCGACGTTACCGCTGCACCCTGAAGCGACGACAGAAGCACGCGGCGTAGCGCGTTACCCATCGTCAGGCCAAAACCGCGTTCCAGAGGTTCAGCAACAAAAGTTGCCTTACGCTTCGGGTCACCGCCGGGCTTGATGTCGAGGACGTTGGGCTTCTTCAGTTCTTGCCAGTTCTTCATATTGACAGTCATGGACTTCCCCTAATGTTCAAAGAGCGGGTTTGGACGTCGTTTCCGCTCTGAATGGTAAAATGTGAGACCGGCCAGATGCCTGCCTCAAAAGCTCAAGCGGTGTTAGACGCGGCGTCTTTTTGATGGACGAACGCCATTATGCGGTATCGGTGTAACGTCACGGATCGAAGTGATCGTGAAGCCAACAGCCTGAAGCGCACGAAGAGCCGATTCACGACCGGAGCCGGGGCCTTTCACTTCGACTTCAAGCGTACGCACACCGTGGTCGGCCGCTTTTTTGCCTGCGTCTTCCGCTGCAACCTGAGCTGCATATGGTGTCGATTTACGAGAGCCCTTAAAGCCCATCATGCCTGCAGAAGACCAGCTTATCGCGTTGCCCTGTGCATCGGTGATGGTGACCATCGTGTTGTTAAAAGTGGCGTTGACGTGCGCTACGCCTGCCGAAATGTTTTTGCGCGCGCTCTTCTTTATGCGCTGCGGTTCGCGTGCCATGTGATCAATTCCTACCTAATATCTTGAAAATACTTATCCAGAGACAAGTCTTATTTCTTTTTGCCAGCAATCGCCTTGGGCTTGCCTTTACGGGTGCGCGCATTGGTATGCGTACGCTGTCCGCGAACTGGCAGGCCTTTACGGTGACGCAGGCCGCGATAGCAGGCCAGATCCATCAAACGCTTGATGTTCATTGCAACTTCACGCCGCAAATCGCCTTCAACCGTATGTTCGGCATCAATCGTTTCACGAATGTGCAAGATTTCCTGATCGGTAAGGTCCTGAACCCGACGGGCCGGATCGATCTTCAATTTTTCAACAATTTCAGCCGCAGCCGTGCGTCCGATACCGTGAATGTAGGTAAGCGCAATGATTACGCGCTTGTTAGTGGGGATATTTACCCCAGCAATACGTGCCAATATATTTCTCCATGCTCCACAAGGACCGATTCGCCGGACCTTATCTCATCGCCAAGTCGTTAAAAACACACCCGAAACGCACAAAACCAGCGGACGCACGAAGGGCGCTGCCGGTTGTGTTGGATTTCGAATAAATGTGAAGTAGGGCGAGTCGGTGTCGCTGTCAACTGTGGAATCGCCTGAGAATCAGCTATTCCTGCCTGCATAAGCCCTTAGTCCCATTGTCTGAAAGACAATAATATTAATAAACCGATGACATATCGCGGATCGGCCCATCTGCGCAGTTTGGCCAAGGCCACTATGCCCCTCCCCCGCCAAGCGCCACCGCTTTGTTCGCGCTTCGCTTTAACGCCGAAATGCAGTAGCATTTCCTGCATATCAACGAGGGGCCTTTTTTGACCAATAGAAACAAATATGATCTGTTCGAAATAGCCGGACAGACGATCGCTCCCGGGAAAATCGGTGACGTCGCGATCCCTATCAGCGATCTCTCCGCGGGCATGCAGGCCAATATGCAAGTGCGCGTCTTTCACGGAAAGCGCACCGGCCCTACGATCTTTGTCAGTGCGGCGATCCACGGCGATGAAATCATCGGCACGGAAATCATCCGCCGGGTGATGAAGAAACTCCATCCAAGCCGCATGTCCGGGACGGTGATATTCGTGCCGGTGGTCAATATGTTCGGGTTCATCACCCACAGCCGCTACCTGCCCGACCGCCGCGATCTCAACCGGTCTTTCCCGGGAACCGAAAAAGGCTCGCTGGCATCACAGCTGGCCAATATCTTCTCGACCGAGATCATCGACCATTGCTCTCTGGGCATCGATATCCACAGCGCCGCCCAGCACCGCTATAACCTGCCGCAGATCCGGATCGCGGCCGGCAATCCCGAGCTCAAGGAACTGGCGCTCGAATTCGGGCCGCCGGTTGTCATAGAGGCGGAATTGCGCCCCGGTTCGCTGCGCGCACTCGCACGGGAAGCCGGCGTCGACATGTTGCTGATGGAAGCCGGCGAAGCGCTGCGGTTCGACGAGTTCTCGGTACTGACCGGAGTCAACGGCATCTTGCGGG
>TARA_R110000787_G_scaffold82942_2_pt1 | contig 21923 bp, 6 predicted proteins | sample TARA_R110000787 | Tara Oceans TARA_R110000787 (sample SAMEA4397920) | marine metagenome | biome: Polar Biome; feature: [DCM] deep chlorophyll maximum layer (ENVO:01000326); material: water (ENVO:00002006), including particulate matter (ENVO:01000060) such as... | depth 35 m | reverse complement strand
AAAATAGATCAAGGAACTTTTACTCTTTCAAAATCAAACCAAAACTCTCCAAACTTTAAAAAAGGTAGTTTGTTTAGTGGGTCAGTCCCAAAAGATAAATCTTTTTTGGTAACAAGAAAAGGTAGTCATGGATTTATACCTAACCTTAATAAAGTTAATCTTTCATCATTTAAAGGTACACGTGGCTCCGCTGGTGTTGGAGTTTTAAAACCAGGATCAAGGTCTACAAAAAATTTAAAATATTGGCAATACGATGAGCCTGCAGGGCTTTTTAACACAGTAGACCCATCTAAATTAAAATACGGAGGACAAATGAGAAAAATAAAAAAATATGAAAATGGTGGTGATCCGCCTGTAAAGCAACCAGACTACTTACAGTATAAAGGGCCTTACTATTTCAATCACGGAAACCCTTCGTTTAGTTTAGATGAGTATCAAACCGCTATCTCAAGAGATAGTACTTCTTTAGCTAGGCAATGGCTTCCACAATGGGATATGGAACGTCAAAAAAGTCTACAGTTAAATAGACAGCTTAGAAATGAAATAAAGCCTTACACTAAAGAAGAGATTACAGATCTCAATACTTTAAAGTATGGAGGCCAAACATCTCAATACAAAGATGGAGGAGAGGTTGAAAGGATAGGACAAACGATGAATCCTAATATATTCCCTCAAGGGCAAGACAAAGGTTATTCCCCATACACTCATGTAGATTATGATACAGGAAATAGATCAAGTTACCCTGGACCGAATGTAGAAACTCTTAACGAACTTACAGTTGGCAGTCCTCCTCCAGGAGGATGGAGCGCAGGTAACGCGCTTAGAGCTATGGCTAGACCATGGCTTAAAGCTGTCAATCAACCACCAATGACGTCAAACACGGTTGACAATCCAAGTGAGGATGGTTTATACTACCAAAACGGAGGACAAGCTCCTAGATACGGAGCAGGGGGAGATTTCATAGCAGGAGCTTTAGGTGGTTTAGCAGGTTCTATCCCTTTAGTGGGAGGAGTGGCTCAAGGATTAGTAGGTAATGTTGCTGAAGGTATGGGGGCGGACATGGAAAGCGACGCAGCTGGTTTTGGTAGTGTGGCTGGAGGTATTGGTTCTATGTTTATTAATCCTGCGGGAGGAGCGGTAAAAGCTGGATCTTTAGTAACTGGTTCCCCAGCATTTAATCCAGATATATTTAAAGATGGGGGTAAGTATATGTTTGGGGGTAACCCAAAGGCATCTATGGATCCTATGATGGAAAAAATACTTCAAATGTCTACAGAAGCTATGATACCAGATAATATGAAAAGACAACGTTACCCTTGGGAGGACCCTGGATACTTGGGTCCTAATTCGCCAGACAGAATGGAGTATGGAGGCCAAGCTAATGTAGACTTAGAAGCTGAAGCTGGTGAAGTAGTTGTAGGTAACGCTACAGTTAATCCAAATTATAATGGAGGGTATGCTACACAACACGGAGATTTACCTATCTTTACACTTGGAGGTAAATCTCACAAGCAAGGTGGTATAGGAATGAACGTGCAAGGAGAAGAGCCTGCATACATATTCTCTAATAATAAAGATTTGAAAGTACCTAAGATGTACGGAAAAGGTGGAACATACGCAACTGCAGCTAATACTATAGGTAAAGAGCTTGAGAAGATTTCAGAGATGGAGTTTGGAGATGTGTATGATAAAAATACAGCTAAAAGAATGAAGCCTGCAGTAATGGCTAAGTTTGGAGGCCTATATAAAGAGCAAGAAAAATTTAAAGAAGAGAACGGATTTAGTAATCCTAATATGGGATATGCCCATAACGGGGGTATTGGTGTAGGCCACCCTCATTCGGGTACGGGAAACAACTTTAGACAGTGGGACGAAGGGAATACATATCAATCTTTTCTTCCGCAACCGAACAGTCCTTGGGTAAACACTGAGGGAGGCCTTACCTCAGGAGGTAATGCAGTGATGAATAATTTTTTAAACAATAATTCTACTTTTGGAACTTCAAATTCCACCCTTAAGACAACTGATATAATTGATACAGAAAAAAAGAATCTTCCTCCAGAGGGAGATAAGATGCCTTGGTGGATGTACGCAGCTAATTTAGCTGGCCCTGCAATGAATATAGGTAAAGGTTTATTCGGAAAAGCCCCTACACTAGAGTTAGATAGGATGGAGAAGCAAGAATATCAAAACTTCAACCCTATTATGAACGCTTACAGAGGCAATCAAGGGAGAGGTTTAGCTTTAGGTAGAGCAGGACTAGAAGGTTCTGGAGCTTCGGGGGCTCAACTTAGAGGAGGGTATCAAGCAATGGCAAGTAACTCTCAAGCTAATGCAGGGCAATTCTATAATCAATTAGCTCCACAGATGCAGAAGTCTAGAATGGAAACTGACAGATATAACCAAGGAATATCACAACAAAACCAACAAATGGAATTGATGGAAGATAAATTTGCTATGCAAAACGATCCTATGAATTCTTTATCATTAGGAATTGAGCAAGCAGGGACTAATTTATCTCAATTAGGGGTGGATCAACTGCGATTAAATAATATGGGTACTGCTAATTATGGTGCTTTTGGAGATTTCATGAAAAATATGTTTAACGCAGAAGACTCATAGGTATAAAAAATTAAATTATGGCAATAAAGTACGGAAAAGGTTTAAGAGGAGCTCTCGGTAGAATGCGTGATATAGAGTCTGAGTATGTAGGATTACCCTACAAAGAGATGATGACAGGTAATTTAATGCGTCAAGCTTCTTACGATAAAGGACAAGAAACTATTGACAGTATTGATAACCTCTACGATCAACCAGTTTTAGAAGATGACCAAGCTATATTGCAAGGACAGGAAGACCAATTTGATTCTGATTTAAAAGAACAAATGGATGCTGTTGGTGGAGATTTAGGAAAACTTACAGGATTTTTAAGTTCTAGATTTAGACAAGACGCTAGTAATTCTACTTATAGAAATGCTTTACAATCTAAAACTGCTTATGATACATACTACACAGATTTAATGGCAGCTGATATAGATCCTCAGATTAAACAACTTAAAATGAGACAATCTAGAGCAAACTATTTGGGGGCTGATAAAGGTATTTTTCAAGGAGCATCTTATATTGACATGAATCAAACAGACTTTGATAAAAAGATGCGTAAGATTGCTAAAGATGTGCCGCTTACAAAAACTACTAGACAAGTACCTGTAGTAGTAAATAAAAACACAGGGATAAAGTATACAAAGTACGATGATGCAGGGTATTACACTCTTAAAGATGACGGCACAAAAGAGTATGCAACTGCTGCAAACGCAGAAACAACAACACAAGAAGTAACTACAGAACGAAAGGACCCTAGACAACTTGCTGTACTCTTAAACAATGCTATAAACCGAAGTGGTATAGACTCTGCATACGTGAGAGATTTAGTGCAAGCACAAAATCCTGATAGAGAGATAACACCAGAGGATATTCAAAATTTCATCTACAGTGAAAAAGAAGATGAAGATGGAAACCCATATTTAGATGGTTTAGCTAGTCAGTATGCAAGCGAAAGTACGGTTAATGATTACGATGAGGGTACTTATTCTTTATCAACTGATGAAGTTGAATCTCCCTTTACACCTACTACATCTGATAATCTATACCAAAGCTTTATAGGAAATTCTCCTGTACAACAAATAAAAGGAGAAACAGTTGAGGAGCTAGGAAATAAAATTATAAATCTTGACACAGAGATAGCTGCCTTAGATATATTAATAAAAAGCAACCCTAGTGCAACCCCTAATTTACAGGGCACTAATGAGTACGAAAGAGAGCAGTTAAGTACAACTCGTAATTCACTATTACTGCAGGGAAAAGCGAGTAGTGAAGAAACTATTACTAGATATGCTGAAGATTCTATATTCTGGAATGATGACACATTTGATAACCATATGACGTCGCAGTTTAATAATATGAAGACGAATATTAAGGGTGTAAGTCAAGCTGAGTTTACAGAAAAAGCTAAGTTACTAGCAATTATTCCTGGAATAGAAGGCGCTAGCTACTCTACCCCTGGAGGGATAGAGGAACTTATGGGGGTAAACTCTGCTAACTATAAACTTTTAGAAGACAAGTTTACTGAAGGAGAAAGTATTATGCCTTACCTTCAGGCAGCTAGGTATATAGCAAATAGATCTAGAAGAGCAGGAGTAATAGCTACTTATGAGAAAAGTTTAAGAACTGTTTCTGACCCTGACGGAGAGTCTTTTGTTTCGCAAGCTGTTGAAGGGTTAAGTAAAATGGCATCTAGTAATCAGATAGCTTTTACAGATTTTTATAGTAACGAAGATGTAGCAGCAAAGTATCACAAAGTTAACAAAGAGTTACTAGAGATTACTCCTACTTTAGCCATGATAGATGGCGTCCCTGCATACCAACTTAATGTTTATGAAGGGAGGGTGACAGGTAATGACGTTACAAGAGGTAATGTTGAAGAGACTAAATTTGTTAAAGGAACTAACGCTGAGGATGAATTGGTTAGATACGAAACTCTTGGTGTTAATTTATTAAAGAAAGGGTATGAGCAACGCGATTCTCCTGCAGGAAAACAATATATTCGAGAGGGGCAACAAATGATAGCTAATCGTCATGTGCTATCTCCAATTCAAAGTACGGGGATAGAAACTAAACCTATTACAGGTAATTTGAAAAATGAAGATGGCAAGCCTTACATAGAAGCAGCAGTTCCTGGTTTTAATATGATTGCAAGGAGAGTTGAGTTAGGCCCTGGAGTTTCTATGTTTGAATTAAGAAGTAAAGACGGAGATCTTATTGGCTACAACGATTCAAGAAGTGGAAAACTAGAAGCTCTAGTTAGCTCAAGTTTAGAGGATTTAGTTTTTAAATACTTCACACAGTCAGATGAGCAGGTAGTTCCAGGACAAACAGGAGTACAGTTAATAAATAACTATCTTACAGGACAATAATGAGAGGATTAAAATTAGCACAGCCAGGAAAGTCGGGAGTAGATCTATTAACAGCTCCATTAGATGACAATCTAATGCCTGCTCCTACAGAAACGCCAAAGTTTAAGCTTGCGCCTGTAGGTGCATCGGGAGTAGAAACTTTAGGGTTTACTCCTGTATCTAAGACTGCAGATGTTTCAAAGTTTACTCCAGAAGAGGCAAGCCAAAGAGATATATACAGAGACTACGGTGTTAATATTAGGCCAGGTGTTAATTTAGAGGGTACTGCAGGGCAGCTACAGAGCACAGGAAGTAAATGGGGGAATGGTTTAGTTAAAATGGTAGGAACTGCAGCCACTACATTCCTAGAGCCTTTTGTTCAAATAGGTTATGGTTTACCTAAATTCGCATTAGGGGCTATTGCAGGGGATCCAAATTTTGCAGACGTATATGATAACCCTATCACACAAACTTTTGATGAGTTTGGGGAGTATATGCGTAAAGAGTATCCTAATTTTTATACACAAGCAGAAAAAGATATGGGGTTTGCTCAGTCTTTAGGAACTTCTAACTTTTGGTCTGATCAAGGACTACAAGGGGTGGGGTTTTTAGCAGGAGCTATTGCTAGTGGTTATGCTGCAGGAGCTTCTAATCTTGTGGGATCTACTTACCGTAGTGTAGGTATGGGTAAAGTTAGAGCTTGGAGAGGTGTAGTAAACAAATTTAGAAAAAGTAACTTAGGTTCTAAGGCTTCTCAAATAAATAAAACTCGTGATATTATTGGTAGTATAAATACTAATGCATTAAATGCAAACATGTATGGTGCAGGTTTGTTTTCTGCTTTAGGTGAGGCTGGTATAGAAGCTAGAGAGTCTAAACGAAGAGCCGTTGAAATAATGACGGAGCTTAGAGCTACAGGGGATCCTAGATATGCAGGCATGTCTGACGAAGAAATGGATACTTTATCTGATACCGCAGCTAACACTGCTTATGGCTTAAACGCTTTAATTGTAGGAGGTAGTAATGTTTTACAGTTTGGTAAAGCATTCTCTAGAGGGTGGAACCCTACCTCTAAAAAGTATCTAAGAGGCCTAATCAGCAAAGATACCGCTAAAAAAGATGCTTTAAAATTTTCATTTAAAGAGCTACCTAAAGGATGGCAAAGAGCCGCACAAACAGCCTCTTGGTTTAAAAACCCTTCTGTAGAGGCATTTGAAGAATGGTCTCAGGCATCTATAAATGTAGCAGTAGAAGATTACTTTAAAGATGTGTACTCTTCAGAACCTTGGAGCGATACTTCAGATTATATTGAAGGTGGTATGGGTGTGATGTCTGCATTAGCAAAAGGCTATGTAAAATCACCACAAACTAAGGAAGGGCAACAAGCTATATTTTTAGGAGCTTTACTTGGTAAGTTAGGTGAAGCAGGGTCTGCACTTAAAAAAGATGGAACAACTTCTAGACAAGACTGGCTTAAAACCTACGAAAGAACTAAAGGTTTAGCAACTAAGTTAAATGGACTAGACCCTAGAGGAACGCTTAGTAAATTATTACAAGCCCACGCTGAGATACAAAAATCTCAAGAAAAAATGGATGAGGCTCTTAAAAATAACGACGTTGTTAGTTATGAGAACGCAGAAGCCTCTGCACTATTTTCTCTTATAGATACATATATAGAAGCTGAAAGAATAGAAGATTTTGAAGCTTTTGTAGACGACATAGGAGAGTTATCTAATGAAGAGTTTAAAGAGGCTATGGGGATACCTCAAGACATAGAAGTAAAAGATGTGTCTGAACTCGTAAAAGATATAAAAAATAAGATTGAAGTTATTAAAGATCAAAAACCTAAGATAGATAAGTTTCTTATGTCTGCCTCTAGGATGGATGATCTAGAGAAGTTTAGATTAGGTGCTGGTTTAAGATTTTATGGTTATATGTCTGATCACTTAGACTCTAGAAGAGAAAAACTAAGTAGAGAAATTTCTAATTTAAGTAATGGAAATATTAATTACGAAACTTTAAAAGGACTTCCAGTTGATAGCTTAGAGTTAAAAGCAGCGTTAGCTGAAATGATGGACAATGCTAATAAAGACACTAGTGTTAACCCATTAAATTTAAATTCATTACCTGATGCTTTTGAAGCTATTGGGAAGGTAGAGTTTGCAAGACAGGCGTACATTAAAAAAATGAATGAAATCTTAAATGGAGAATTAGAGCCTGCTACAATAACTAAAATTTTAAAGAAAGCAGAGAAAACTAAAACTGCAGAAGAAACTAAAGCAGAAGAAATTAAAGCAGAGATTTTAGATGAAGAAGATGAGGCGTTATCAGAAGATAAAGAGAACACTATAGCGCAAGACAAAAAAGAACCTAGCAACTCAAATCAGGTAAATATAAATACCGAGCAAGACGGGGCATTTGTTTTTGACGAGAATGGAACTCCATTTATGTTTTTAGGAGTTACTGAAAAAGGAATTACATTAGGGCAGCGTGTTGCTCCTTTTGAAAAAATTACTGTCCCACTAAATACTAAGTTATTTAATACTGCTCCAAAAACTTTAGCAGAAGAAGTTAAAGAAACTATGACTATATCTGAAAAAGAACAAGCAGATATACAAAAAGAAATAACTAGAAGCACTAAAGGTAAGATTGATGCGCTACTTAAAAGTTTAAACATCCCTACGTCAGACGATGTTACAACATTATTAGAGCAACAAGACGCAGAAATAAATAGATTAGTAGAGTTAGAAGAGCGCGGTGTAGATATAGAAGCTACAGAGGAAACTCCTGTAGGTGCTTTACTATCCTATCCAAACGCATCTATAAACGCAAGGTTTATGGGGCAGGAAGGTATAGTATATAAAGACACAGAAACTGGAGAAACTGTTTTTGAATCACAATCAGGACAGCAATTTGTATTAGGACAGAATGTAAACGAGAGCACACTAGCAGATTTAGGTATTGAGGCTTTACAAGACCAGACCTATATAAGTATAGTAGCAGACGGAAGAACATTTGAGATAGGAGGACAGTTCTATAACAATTTATATATAAATCCTTTAAGCGCAATAGATCCATTTATATTTAGACAGGATGCTCCTGGATATGTGCCAACTAAAGTTACTTTGTTTGACTCTGAAGGCAATAAAGTTACTTTTGTTAATCCTTTTATAGTTCAAGAATTGTCTAGATTAATAGCTTTAATGGAAGTTGTTAAAAAAGAAGCTGAGATAGAGTTACTAGACTTAGAAGGAGATCAAGTTTTTGAGTTTGAAGGTAAAAAGTATTACATTGAAGAAACTACAGAGCAACCCTTTGAAGTAGACGGTAGATATACAACTGCATCTGAACGTAGAGCAGGTGTACCCACTACTATAGTTTACAATGAGAATTTAAATAAGCTTAGAAGTCCATCTAAAATAGCCCAAGTAATTAAAGCTAGAGATGCACACATTGAGAAGTACATTCAAGAAAAGATTAATAAATTTAAAGAAGAGTACAATGAAGACATTCTCGGAAAAAGAACTGATGGCGATGTTACCACTCGAACTGAAGAAGAAGTTAAACAAGACGCCGCGGAATCAACAGGCGAGCCTGTTAGTGCAGAGAGCATTGGAACTGAGCAAACAGCTCCAGACAAAACAAACAAACAAGCGGAGTCAAAACCCAAATCTGAAGAAGTAGAAAGAGGGGCTGAAGTAAGTTTAAGTGAGAACACTGAGTCAGAAGAAAGCCCTTTCTATGAAAACACTGTTAGCGAATCTAACACTGATGTAGCTCCAGTTATAATAGCCTCAGAAACTGCTTTAGACGACGATACAGCAGGAGCTAGGCAAGTTATTGTAAAAGCTAGTGACTTAGACATGGAAGTGCCAGATAACGACAATGTAGACATCTCTAACGAAGACACTAATAAAAAGGACTCTGATATTATAGATGATATACAGCCTCTTAAAAGTATACTATCTTTAGCTTGGAAATCGTTAAATCATCCTTACCAATCAGGTGAAGACAATCCTTTTAATACTAGACTAACTAATCTATTAGAGGGAGACCCTACAACAGAATTTGGTAAGTTAAAAGAGAATGGCACCCTTAAAGGAGTGGATGTTATATTTACAATAGACTTGAAAGATCCTCAGCTTACAAAGGTTGAGGCTATGCAAGCTATTGCAAGTAAAGTGAGACATAAAAAAGCATTATCTCCTACAGAGTTAGGTAATTTGCCTATTAAAGCAGTGCTACAGGTTCCTAACGCAGACTCTAAAACAGGAGTAAGTCAGTTTCAAACTTACGTACACATAGCTGACTATATTGATAGTCATATTAAATTAGAAGAACAAGAGGCAGCTAAAGAAATGCTTGCAGAGTTAAGATCCACTATTTATAATAACTACTTAAATGGGATAGAATCTAAAACTTATGTAAGCGAAATGACTGGTGGGCACCTTAATAATGTAAATAGAAATGCTAAAAATAATCTTACAGCATTTTTAAATGTAGGTAAAAAAGGTAATCCGACAGTTCCTATGTTTGTGTTTGCTCGTAACGGTAATTATGTTAATGAGTTTGGAGAAGTAGATAAAGATTTTAAATTTTTATCTGTCAAATCTAAGACAGATGAAAATGGTAAAGTTGTTTCTAATAATGATGGGGCTGTTTATATAAAAGTACCTATGAACAATGGGGAAATGTTTCCTCTACGTGTATTTACAAATGAATTAAACAAAGATCTCTCCCTGTTAGTATGGAATCTTGTAAATGGGATGTTTAAAAAAGATAATCCTAATTTTAATGATGAAATATCAGAGTTTGAAAGGTTAAAAGATCCTGCAAACGATGAGATCTATAGAGATCTAGCAGGAGTGTTAGATACTATGTTAGAATCAAAAAATCCTACATATAATCAAGTTTTAGACTTACTAATATATAAAGGAAAGAAAACTATAAACAGTAAAGCTCCTACATTCCATTACTCTAATGGTAAACTGACTTTAGGAGAAAAAAGTTATACTGCTAAAGAATGGACTACATCTAAGCAAGAGATTGTATCTTACTTAATGGCTAACAAACGTACACACGTTAACGCTAAGTACATGAATAGTAAAACACAAAATGCTTACAACCTTTTCTTAGCTAAACATAATCTTGTGTACACTAATGCATTTACTAACAGCAGCACTCGTTCGCCATTTGTACAGCCTACTATTAGATTTGCACCTATTGGGGCTAAAAAAGAAGAAAGAGCACCTTTACCAGGGCCTTCTCCAATAGTAAAGCCTGAAGCACCCGCAGCTAAAAAAGAACCTACCAAGCCAGATCAGCCTAAAGGATTTAGACCTGAAGGAGTTACCACTCCTTTTGATTTATCAAGTAAAGGAGAAGTTGCAATTCAAAAGCTATTTAACTCTGCTGTAAGCTTTTTAAGGACTTCAGAAAAATCCTTAGAGGTAATGTTTAAAGACCCCGAAACCTTTAAGTATTTGGTGGAAGGACGAATTATTAAAAATGATGGACGAGAATTGTATGATACGGCTTTACAGGGATTAAACTCTGACTCTACGATTAAATTTCATCGAAACCTTAGAGAGCATAAAGAAATATTAGATAATACAGAGGTTGGTATAAATAGAAAATTTAAAGCCGATGAAGAGGTTGTCAAATTAAAAGATTTATTAGTTGAGTATCCTTTTCTTGTTCCTGCTTTAAATTATGTTCTTAAAACTATGGACACTAGATGGAAGGCTTCGAGTGAAAAAGAATTCACTAAGCCAGCCAAGGCTACTCCTAGAGTAGAAAAAACTTCTCCTGCCCCTGGACCTGGAGGTATGAAATCTTTAACAATGGCTGATTTACCTGCAGACATGCAAGAGGAAGCAGCTGCAGCTCTTGCTGCATTTGAAGCGGGCAGTGTTACAGACTTAAATAAAGATAAAGAATTAGTTGAGGCAGGGTTAGGAGCTATAGTTCCTACATCTAGTAAAGTAGCTAACATTCTTAAAGCAGGGACAGTTGTTACTGGAAAAGAATTAGAAAGTTTATTAGAAGAAACTAGTAAGCAAGGAAAAGTTGAATTAAATTTGGAGCAGGAAGATGGTACAGCTCCTTCAGACAATAGTTTAGACTGGGGGACAGACGCTAAATGGATGCTAGATATAACACAAGGTATGAATTTAGACGATAATTTAGATATTACTAAAGATAATTTAGACTGCGAATAATATGGCTTGTAATATAATATACAAAGGAGACGGTAAAACAATTGATAAAGTTGTAACAAATGAAGGTAAAGACTCCACGTTATTTCCGCAATTACTAAATCTAAGTAAGAATAAGCCTGAAACAGCTAAAACACTCTATGCTGTAACAGAGTTACCCGAATTTAAATCTTGGTTTAAAGATTCTAGATACGTTAATAATATAGGGGAACCTATGTTAGTTAAAGGAGAGTTTTATCAAAACAATGAGGGTGAAACTTGGTGGGCTAAAAGCACAGACAAAAAGAATGGGCTAGATAAATACCCATTTGGTGTAAACAGAATAGCAGGATTGACTCCATCACAAGTGGATGATATTTCTAATCTTACCTACGGAATGCTTATTACAAACGTAGACAGTGTTGAGGACATAAGCGGGATAGAGCAAAAGCTTATAAAGAATATGTGGATGCAGCTTGAAAAGGTTTTTGAGAAGCAAGATTACCATAGGCACTCTATTATAAAGATAGTTTTAGAGGATCTATTAAACAACAGTATACCAGGTAGACCTATAAGTAGGGATTCTAGATTACTAGACAATATTAAAACTAAACTAAAATCTGCAGGGATATATAGTAAAGATATAGAAACCGATGAGCAGGATAAAACACAAACTCTTAATTTAAAAGGTAAAGAGTTGTTTTCTCCAAAAGAGAATGCAGCATTAAGCACTAAGCTCCTTTTAGAGGGATTAAGAGAAATAACTAGAGAAGGTAAGTCTATTTCAGACAAAACTTTAGGAGCACCTAAATATGTGCCCTTCACTCAGGTATACAACTTACTTACACAAGAACTTACAGGTATAGTATCTGATAAGAACACTGAAGACGTTTATGAAGCTTACATAGCTAAGTTACGTACTTTAGTAAAATTCCACCCTTTTATAAAGGAGTTAATACAAAAACTAGAAGTGGGAACTACTAATTCTCCAACGTCAGAACAAAGAAAGACGAGATTTATGCAGGCCTTTTCTTTAGAGGCTCAACCATACTCTCAAACTATCTACTCTGGAGAAGAGGGTAAAAGACTTTTTAAAATTGGTAAAGCTGACGTACAAGCTAAAGAAGAGGTTGTTAGAGAGAAGTGGCAAGAAGGATTTAAAGCAAAACTCACTACATACAGTAAAACAGGTAAGCACTTATTGCAAGACAGGCTAGCTACAGCTGCTTCAAAATCTTTTAACAATTTACTACGAGAATATAGAAAAGCAGCTAAAGGTAATGTAAATGCATATCCTACACAGTATATAGCACAATTAGCTAGTATTTTAGAATCTGTAGGTATAGATATATCTACAGATGCTTTACAGTATCATATTATAGATATAGAGCAAGGAGAAACTATGGCTGACAGAGTTTTAGATACCTTTGGGCATCTAGAGTTCATATTTGGTAAACAAGGTCTCCCTAATCTTGTAGGTAGATACGGTAAAAAACAAGATGCAGAGCGTGGGCAACGTCCTATAGAAGATGAGTTAGGTGAAGTTGTAAATTTATATAAAAACGAGAAAGGATTGTTAGTTCTAGCAAAATCTCAAGCTAGATTTGAACTAGGATTCCATGAAAATAGTGTTTTAGGGCCTAACGGAGATACTTATTGGCCATTCTCTGATATTAGTTATTTATCTCAAGTTATATCTCAGTTTAAACAAGGAGATTTAAGTTATTTAGAGCAGCTACAAGGTCAAGCTTTTTCAAAGAACTCTAAATGGGTTAACTACTTATTAGAAGACAAAAAGAATAGAGATCTGTTTGACAAAGTAGTGTTTATGCAGATGAAAGACGAGAACAGCTACCAAGGTATTAAGTACTTTAACTTAAGTGAACCTGATCAGTTAGCAGACAGAATTAACAGAAGTATGAAAGGGCACTTGTTCTTGATGACTCCTGGTAACGCTCGTACTCTTTATAACGTTGTGGGGACCCCGCAGTATTCGTCAGGATTAAATATATCTTCAGTGAATGGAGAGACATCTTTTGATTACGCTTCTAGCGAGGTTTTAAATACGTTTAAGAACTATATAAAGGATGAGTTATCTGCTATGGAAGTTGCGTATAACCAAGTTTTTGGAGAAAATAAGCTTCCTAAAAATAAACAAAATCTATTCTATCATTACGATAAAAACGATAATGAAAGAGACTCTAACGGGGCTCCTGCAGGTAACGCGTTTAAACATTATTTATTCCCTGAGCTTACATTTGGATCTGAGTGGCTTGCTAAAAATGGTATAAAAATGTACACAAACCAAGGTAAGCCTTTACCTTTAGCTAAGATAGACTTAAATGACCCTAGAATAGAAGCTTTAGTTAAGGAGAGTTTCCAAAACAGAGTGATGGAGCAAATAGCTACAGCTGAAGAATATGGTATAGTAGGGAAAGTTACGGAGAAAAAAACAGGACAAGACTTTTATACAAATAAGCATTTAGATGTTAAAATGCTTGAAGAAAGTGAGATGTATAAAAATGTACCCACTCAACTAAAAACAAGTAGAGCTATAGCTGATTACGTATACAATGGTATAATAGCTAATGTAGAGTCTACAAAATTATTCGTGGGTAATGTAGCGTTTTATAAAAGTATAGAAGATTTCCCTAAAAGATCTAATTTATATAGTACTGGAATTTCTCCTTTACGTATATACAGAAATAAAGAAAGCAATAAGTATGAGGTAAATCCTTTGTACTTACAAGCCACTGCTTATGATGTATTTAAACCTTCTGAATATCTTAGTAAAATAGAGGGATATAAAAAAGGTATTGATTTAGCTGATGGTACTACTTGGGTAACTCCTACATTACGTAAACAACGTATGAAGGGGTTAGGAGAATGGAATCTTAAAGTAGAAGAAGCTTTTAATAGATTAATGGCAGGAGAGCTAAACATTAAAGATGTTGTAATGCTTATGCCCCAAAAGAGTGTAGCTAGAGGTACAGAAGTAAAAAATAATCTAAACGTACCTTACAGAGAGAAAACTGCAGAAGTAATATTATGGCCAGGACTAGTTAACACTATTCAATTAAAAGATCTCTATGATAACATGGTAGAGCTTGAAAGAGAGTGGGCTAGAGAGAATAATGGCCAAGAGATTGGGATGGCAGTATCTGTAGAGTCTGCAATAAAAGTGGGTGCAGGACAAAGAACTAAAATAGATGATGATTTTGGTAGTGTACTAGAAGCTAATGATATTATTTTAGAGCCTATAGAGAAATCACATTCTTTATACGGAAAGCAACAAGAAGTTAATCCTAAAGGCGTTAAAGAGGGGACATTAGGTTCTCAGATGAAGATGCTTATGTTGGGAGACATTAATAGTAAAATTAAAATTGGAAATAGAAGTGCTGTAGAATGGCTCAAAGAAGCTCAAGATTTAGAGAACACTATATCAGACTTAGGTAAAGTAGAATTCTTTAAAAGGTTTGGAATAAGTGAAGAGCTTGGGGAGTACGTTATAGACGAAGATATTTTTAGAGGTGAGCTTATTAGAGTGTTTGAAGAAGATCAGTTTAGAGATGAAGAATTAATAGCAGGGCTACAAAAAGGGCTAGAATTTGACGCTATATTTCAGTCTAGAAGAAAAGTGATGAATAAACTTGCAAACACACTTACTAAATCTACAGTAACTTATAAAGCTAGAGGTGTACAAGCTGTACAAATATCTTCATTTGGATTTCTAGAGAATATACAATCTAGCAGAGACTTAAGTACAGGAGCTGAGTCTAAAATTAGATGGCTACGTGACGGAAGCACTCCTTTATCAGGGCCTAGAGTAGTTAACGGTAAATTAGAGTTAGCAGAAATACTTCTGCCTTACAAAGTTGTAGAAAGTATACCTGGTTGGGAAACCATGAGCAATGCAGAGCTTAAAGCTGCTATAGGTGAAGATGTGCTATCCGTGATAGGGTATCGTATTCCCACGCAATCTTTAGCATCTATTGATGCGTTGCAGATTGTAGGAATTCTTCCTCCTGAAGTTGGAGACACTGTAGTAGTATACGAAGACATTACAGCTAAAACAGGTAGTGATTTTGATATTGATAAATTATTTATGCTATTACCGCATGTAAAATACAGTAAAGAAACAGGAAAGCTAGAGTTGATAGACCCTAACGGTACTTCAAAGCAATCCCTAGACAATAAAAGAATTCTGTTATACAAAGAGTTATTTAAGTCTGTAGAAGAGTATCCTAGAATTATAAAATCTATAGATACAGAAGATTTAAAAACAGACGCTGATACACTTGCAAAGATGGCAGGAGAAGAAGATGTTTTTGATGCCTTAAAACTATTTAGCCCGCAATTTCAACAAGAAGTTAAAAGACGATTTTCTTTAGGAGCTGTAGGTGTAGGAGCTATTGCCAACGCAATTATAGACAATGTAGTTTCTCAGATTGGGAAATTAAATATATCTTATATAGGTATGGGATCCACTGTAACTTTACCAGACGGAACAGTTGCCACTAGTTTACATGAAACTAGTAGAAAAGATGGGTTATTAGTTTCTGAAATACAATCAGGGTATATGAACGCATTTGTGGATATTGAAAAAGATCCATATATAGCAGCTTTAAATGTAAATAAAGAAACTTTAAATATAGCCACTCTACTAGTTAGAGCTCAAGTGCCTACAAAATGGATTAATAGATTTTTAAAACAACCTGCAGTAGTAGAGTATGTAAAACAATCTATGATAACTCAAAGCCCTATATTAGATAGGAAATTTTATAAAACTGAAGAAATTAAAAGAATTTCAGCTAAATACTCAAGTACAGAAGCAACAAAGTTTGCGGGCATGCTGGCAGAAGATGTGGGTAACATAGCGAAAGTTTTAACAATAAAAAACTTAGAGAAAGGTATAACTGGTGAAGATATGAGCTACCAGGTAGCGGTTATTGAGTACTTTGATATGATACATAATAAAGGAAAACAAATATTTGCACAAAATCTAGCCTCTAAAGTCCACACGCAAGGTGTAGGACAAGATACTATTCAAGCAAGAATGGCTGTGCAGGTTAGAGACGAAATAGCAACTAGCGATGAATATGTAGAAATAGGTAATTTTAATGAAAAGTTTGCAGAAGGAACTGTACTTGGGAAGTTTTTTGAAAACGGGCCAGAGCTATTTTTAGATTTATTTAATGATAAATTCTTATCAGGAAGACTAGAAGACAATGAGCTAGCTATGCTAGAGGCTACAGACAATAAGAATTCTAAAGACTACAGATTACGTAGAGGTATAGAAGATAGAATGTATTCTTACATGTACAGTAATCACTTTGTGGGTACGCCTGAGCTAGGTAATGCAGAAAGTTTGTTATTTGATTCAGCCACTAATAGATCTTTAGTTCAAGATTTTGTAATTATGTCTGAAAACTACCCAGAAAGTGTGTTATTAGGTAAAAATAAAGGTATTCTTAGGTCTAAAGTGTATAGAAACGCAGAAGGCATTAATACAATGCCAAGTATGATATTTATGAGTAATGCTAAATTCTTACCGCCAGACAGCAAAAAACTAGCTACGCAAGAGTGGGAAGATGGTTTAAACTCTGATAATCCTGCAGAGAAAGCTTTTTATCAAAAATTAGTTAAGTATTCGTATATTACGTCGGGATTCAGAGGAGGGTTAAAAGCCTTTCATACTCTTATACCTATTATGTGGAATGTAGAGTCTAACTTTAATGGTTCCGTGCAGGAGCTTAACTTAACGCAAGGAGATATACTGCATGCAGGAATAGACCAAGTAATAAGACATGAGTATAAGAATTCTAAGTACGCTCCTAGGTTGAATCGTAAAAGTGTAACTGCTTTAAGTAAAAAGAAAGGATACAGAGACGGGTTTAAACTTTTTGGAAAAGACGCTAAAAAGCATGTAACAACAAGATTTGTTACTTTAAATATGGGTATAACCCCAACTAATCCTACAGGAGAAATTCTTTTGTTTAAAAATGGAGGCTACGAGATAGTTGAAAAAAGTGGAGAACAATACTTAAATCCTATATTCTATCCTATATCTCCTTTAGGTTTAGAGCTAGAAGGAGGATTTAGAGTGACAGAATATCAGTTTGATAAAGAAGAGCCTAAAACTATGATTGAGCAAAATAAAGTAGTTGCTAGTAAAGAGACTATGAAAATAGTTAATGCAGCTTACGAGTTTGAAGCTACTAATGCGGTAATTCAAGAATTTACAAAACCAGAATGTATATAGTATGTCGTGTGAATTAAAAAATAAGTTAGTAAAAGAGTTTACCAAACAGTTCAACCAAGAAGAGGGGGATCGGCTTGGTGAAGCAGCGTATCTTCATGTATACACTCCTACTTTTAAAAAGCATTTTGGTGACTTTACAAACCCAGCAGTTGCAAAAGGTAGAACAGATATGAAGGATGGTTTACCTACTGCAGAATCTGTAATGGAGTATTTTGCAAAGAAAGGTATAAAAGCAGAGAAAGATCTTCCTGTAACCTACATGAAGCTTATAGATAAGTACACTCCTACATCTCCTACAAGTGTAAGAGAAAACTTAATACAGCAAACAGAAGCTTTATTAAAAAGAGTGGTTAAAGAGGTGGGGGATTATGCGCAGACTAAAACTCAAAAAGGATCTCCTATGGAGAGCCAAAAGAAACAAAAAGCTCTTTTTAAAACTAAAATAGAAGGTTTATTAACTAAACTACAGACATACAAAACAGAGGAAGCTTTAGTGGAGTATGTTCGAGAAGTTAATGCAAATATAGAAAGTATAGAGAAAGCTTTAAAACTGAGGTCTAAAGATGTAAACGTACACTACGAATACTTAAAAAGACTTAGATACTTTGCTGCTATTGAAGACGTAGTTTATATAATAAACAAAAATCCTAAATTAAAAGCTAAGTTTGATTCAAGTAAAATTAATTATTCTAAAATAGCTGATAGAATACAAACTCTTAAGCAAAAACTGTCAGAAAGATTTATTGATGTTCTTGGTGAAAAATGGGGGCAAGTAGAAGGAAAGCAAACTAGAATAGCTAAAGATAATTATGCTAGAAGTTTTGGAGAATACTCTGCGTGGAAAAGAAATAATCCTGAAAAGAAAACTAATGAGTTTTTGCAGGCCAGAGCAGAGCATGTAGATAAAATGGTGGAGCTAAATAAAGAAGAGCTCCAACAAGCAGAAAAAGATTTTATTAAAAAGAATATGCTATCTGTATCCGATGACATTAGTTGGATGGATGCGTATTTTGGTAACCCTAGAGACATTACAGATGATATTATACAAATAGCTGTCGAAGTACTTGACAAAGCTGATTATCTTGTAATGCGTGAAACTATAAATAAAACTAAAGAAGCCTACGATTTATTTCAAAGATACAAAGAAGGAAGAGACACTAAAGATATGACTAAATTGTATGCAGATCTTCTCGCAACAGATGAGAAAGGTAAGCCTACAGGATATTTAATTGGTGAAATTAAATCAGAGTATTGGAAGATAAGGAAAGAGCTTTACGAAACTCAAAGAGTTGCTGTAGATGAGCATGGGGAAACTAGTGAACAAGCTAGGAAAGCTAAAGCTGCCACAAAGACTTGGATAAATGCTAATTCTATAAACGGAAAAGCAAGAAATCCAAAAGCTAAGTGGAGAGAGCCAAAATACGAATACTTTAAAGATAAAAACAATAAGGGTGAGGCTAAATACGATATGTATTGGTTTTTAGAAGATCTTGCTAGTAAAAGAGATAAGAACTACTTAGGTAGAGCTGCGGGATTAAGACTCCCAGCTATAGAAAAAAGTATATTAGAGCGTACTTTTGAAAACAACATGATAGACACTGTTTCTAAATCATTAGGGGATACTTTTAGGGTGAGAGCTTCAGATGTAGACTTACATAATGAGAATCCTGACGAAATAGAGGCTGAAGGTTGGAATAAAGTAAAAGAAAGCATTAAGCGTGTAACTTATGTGAATCTTGATGAGAATCAAAAGATAGCAAGGACTATTCCTAGGTATTTTAATGACGCTAAAAAAAGAAAAGAACTTGAGGAGAAAGGAGATCAGTCTTATGATTTAGTGAGTATGTACTTAATGGATTATTGGGGGTCTTTAAACTTTAAAGAAAAATACAGTGTGCTACCTGAGCTAGAAGTATTTAAAGAATCTGTAGCCACTAGAAAGACAGTGCAAAAAACTTTAGGAGGAACTTCTCAAGTAGCTAAAAAGTTAGGGCTTGCTAAGAATGTGCCTGCAGTTATTAGCGGTGAAGAGTCAAATGCTTATAAAGCTATACAAAGTTTATTAGAGGATAGAGTTTATGGTATAAAGTCTGTCGGTAATGCAACAGTTAATAAGATTGCACAATCTATTATGGGCTTTACAGGGGATCTATTCTTAATAGGGAATTACTTTTCTGCTGGAGCATCTTTGTTTCAGGGTAAAACTATGAATTTTATAAAAGGTGTTGGAGGTGCAGACTTTAATTTAACAGATGTTGTTAGAGGTGAAGCTAAATACGATTCCGATGTATTAAATTTAATAGGAGATATTGGTGCTTTAACTCCAAGCTCTAGAACAAATTTGCTTGGAGAAATATATGATTCCACTCAAGACTGGTCTGCTGTTGCAAAAAAGTTTGCAGGGTCAACAAAAGTTAGTCAGTTAGCTGATAAAAGTACATTACACTTTTTAACTGGTATGGCTGAGAATTATATACAGAACACTTTGATGTATGCTTTTTTAAACGGGATAAAAGTAAAGAACGCTAAAGGAGAGTTTATAAACTCAGAAGGAAAAGTTGTAGAAGATAAAAAAGATGCAATGTCTTTAGATGAGGCGTATGAAAAAGATGAGTCAGGGAGAAGACTAGTTATTAAAAAAATTGCTGTAGGTATAGAACTAAGCACTGGCCAAACATACTGGCTAGATAAAAAGAATTTACAGCAAACAGAGTTTGTAGTTAAAAGATATTTAAATCATCTTAATAGAAGATTAAATGGTAACTATGATAAAAATAACCAGGCAATGGCGCAAAGAACAGCTGTAGGTAAGCTAGTTATGATGCTTAGAAAGTGGTTAGAGCCTGGAATAAGAAGAAGATACAGAGGTGTTGGAACTTCGTTAATACCTAAAGAGTACTTAACTGAAGAAGATGTATATTACAACAGAGAGATACAAGATCTCGATGAAGGTACATATACGACTATGATGAGATTTATAGCGGGGCTTAAAAAAGATACTAGGAAATTTAGTATGGAGCTTACAACTGATAGATGGCATCAACTCTCTTTGAGAGAGAAATCTAATATGAAAGAAATGGTTACAGAGTTTAGTATTATAATACTCTCAGCTCTTGTTTCTTCTATTTTGTATGGGGCCGCTCAAGATGAACCTGATGAAAAACAAAAATGGGCAATGATGATGGGGTCTTTTTATACTAGAAGATTGTACTCTGAATTGTTTGGTTTTGTAAACCCAAGAGAAGCTCTACGGATTTTAAAATCCCCTGCAGCATCTATAAGTTTAGTTCAGAATGGGATGGAGATAATGGATCAATTCTTTGAAGACGGTATCAGCTCTCTTACAGGTGGGAGTATGGAAAGATATGTTTCAGGAAAAAGAAAAGGTAAATTAAAACTTCAAAAAGAAATTAACGACATAATCCCTGTATTTTATCAATTTAACAGAGACGTAGAGGATACTATGGGGTGGTTACTTAAATCAACAAAGTAATGAGGCTAGCAGTAGGTATAACGTGGGCAAAAGGCATAGTGTTTGGTGTAAGACATTTTCAACCTGAAGAATATGCACCATACTATGAAATACAATTTTTTTTAGGATTAATACAAATTTTTATAATAATAGACAATGGCGACACTAACAATAACAGTAACTGAAGCAGTTACGCTAGGAGACGGTAGTACAGACAGAGGTACAACTAATATACAAACTGTAACAGTAAATGAGGTGGACCATAGAATTATGGACATCACTACTTCAGAAGTACAAATACTTAAATTTGGTGCTGCAGCAGCTGCGGGTACATTTAAAGATGGTACAGTAAAATATTTACGTATCACAAATTTAGATGCTAGTAATTTTGTAACATTAAGAGTTCAAATGTCAGATTCTGAGTATTTTGTAAAATTAGAACCAGAAGATCATTTTATACTTGGTAATAGTTTAATGGATGCACATGAAGATGGAGATACAGCTGTTGGCGCTGCTGTGACTTTAGCCGCTATAGATTCTATATGGGCAGATGCAGACACCGCAACCTGTCAAGTAGAATATTTTATAGGAGCTACAGATTAATAAATAAAAAAAAAGGGGGAAGGCTATAAAGCCAACCCCCTTAATTAATTCCCCACAAGAACAACAACAAGTTAACAACAACACAAAACTTGTGAGGATTAACTACTTTACTGTACTAGTGAGTCAGCAATAGCTCTACGCTCTGCTAATTCTTTTTCAATCTCATTTATCACATCTCTCTTAGACTCTTCATAGTTTACAATGTCGTTTTCCATGCCTGCAGCATCGAAAGCAGTGTAATCAGATTCTAGATAAACATTTTCATTCTCACCATTTGTTATGGCAATAGGATAGTACTCACAGCATCTCATTTTCGTGTTATTATAGTCAGCAGGAACTGCTACAACATTACGAGGAGATACAAGTACCTCTAAGATAACTCCATCGCTATACCCAAAATTGTGGACATAATCCATAGAGCCTACATGCAAACCTGC
>TARA_R110000787_G_scaffold71112_7_pt1 | contig 21967 bp, 5 predicted proteins | sample TARA_R110000787 | Tara Oceans TARA_R110000787 (sample SAMEA4397920) | marine metagenome | biome: Polar Biome; feature: [DCM] deep chlorophyll maximum layer (ENVO:01000326); material: water (ENVO:00002006), including particulate matter (ENVO:01000060) such as... | depth 35 m | reverse complement strand
TTTTCAGCCTCTTCAAAAAGTAAGATGCCTTCTATAAATTGAGTTTCAGTTTTAATTCTTTCATGAACTTTACTTTGTGATTCTTCGAAGCCGGCGTATTTGCTATCATAAACAATGCCGGTATCAAAGAAAGCATAGTAGGAGGGGCGGAGTTGCCCAACTGAAAGTCTATGCTTTCCATATGGAGTTAGTTGAAAGTCTATAACTCTTTCTTTTTTATCTAAAAATTGTGCCATTATTTATCTTTCTTCAGCAGAATATCTACATCCATTTTAATTAGTTCTACGAAAGATAAGTAATCATAGGGCCAATTAAAACCAAACTTGTATTTTTTAGGTTTCGTAGTTTTTTCTTCAATTTGTTTAGTCGAAGCATTCGCCTGATCGACCAATAAATCTGAGTATTCTACTTTTGCTCTCTGTTTAACTTTGAAGACCATCCATCTTAAGTTTTGGTTCATAAGAACTTCTTCATTTATAAGCTCGTTGTTTGCTAGATTGTGAGCAATTGAGGCTTTCTGGAATTCAAGTTTTTTGTGTTCTCTTGGTGCTAGGTTCTGCCACATATAGGATAAATCATCTCTGTCGAATTCATATTTGAATTCAAACACATACATGGCAATCGGATCGGCTTTTCTATTATTAAGGAAATCAAATTCAGGGGGAAAAACAAATTTTTCCATGGCTTGTTTTAATTTTCTTAGCGATTCACCGGCAGAAACTAAACTGTCACCTTGAGCAGACCCGGCCTTTTCTTCTCTAATTGAGCCAAACCGTCGTTTTGGTATTGATACAAATTTCTTTCTTTGCTGCTTTATCGTAGATTCAGTGGAAATACTGTCGATCTCGCGTGAATCGATTTCTTCCAGGATATACGGTATTGCGACGACTGCTTCGTGAACAGTCATACTATCTTTAAGTTGGCCTAATTTCTTAGTTGAATTCGTTCTATCAAATCCACATAAGCTGCTTAAGGACTTAATATTCTTATATAAGTTAGTACGGATAGCTTCATTGCTGCTACCGGTCGCTTCGCCATTGTATGCAGTACTTTCGTCTCCAATAACTTTATAATGGTTCTTAAGCCACTCAACGGGGATATCGGTGATTTCCATAAAAATGCCAGTTTCTGGCGAGGATGGTATTGTGCCAAATTGGTGCCACATACCTCGAGGTACAGACGCGGAGCCATATATAGGCAGCGTTAGTGTACCGCTAGCGGCGGTGATACCGTGTACACCATGGTCATTAAAGTTCATCATGGGGGTCTCCCATTTGGGTTGGATGACCCACTTATTACCAACAGTTTTGTTGGTCGTTGATACAACCTCTCCAAATTTATCAAGCTTTTGTTCTAATACGCGTTGGGTACCGAAAATGTTAATACTTGATGTCACTTGCATTGAATTCGCGTTAATACGGTACCCATCGTAAATAGAGGGAACGGTGCGATCAAAGGCCGGGGTTTCTGCTACTGACATTCCAATATTATGTATTTGTTCTACTGGTATTAAAACGGGCATTGAGGCCGTTAAGGCATTAACGGCTTTTCGTTCTCCTGCATCAAAACGCCATGATATTGCTTTTGTTTCGTTAAGGATGCGGTTTAAATCATATATTTGGGGAACAGGATCAAAGTTAGCGCTACTTTTATCAGTGATTGCTGGTCTGAATATGAGGTCGACCCAAGCTTCTCCGTCATAATAGGGGGGAGTAAATGCTGGGTTGTGGCCGCTAAAACTATCTCTTGCCGCCTTATCAAAAGGAAGGACATCTGATCTCGAGCCAGTTGGGCGGCCCGGGCAGGAGGGTCCGAAAGCGGTGGGGCGGCTGTACATCGTAAAAGTTTCTTTAAAGTTTGGGCCGTAGGCTGGATCTTGTGGTAACGGATATTGACCTAATGACTGCGTGCCATTTATTGTAGTTTGGGCGCCATTTGCAGAATAGTAGCTGGTTGCATTAGTGTTACCATAAGAATCATACTCTTGGCTATACACTCTATTACCGTTATGAGACTTGCGAAGTTTGATTCGGGCAGCATAAATTGGTCTTGAATCCTTAAATGCCGCGTCTTTTGTAAATTGCAGATCGTTTGTAACTGTGCTTCCTTCTAATCGAGATACTTGACCATCATCCAAAAAGAATTCGGCGCTAGCACCAAAGAAATTTTGTGCCATGAGGGAATATATATCATCACCATTATCGAGATAGGAACCCGTCATTTGCTCATAATCGAAGCTTGGGGGGGTGGTCTGGAATTTATAGTCGAGGCTCATCGAGGGGTGACTTTCCATATCAATTAAGTTGATATTCGCAAGATATTTTCTAGGATTGATAATTGCTTCAAATGGGATCCGTTTATCCCAGATAGTACCGCCGCTATAACCGCCGGTTAAGGCGCTTCCAACGCTGTTGGTGATAGTGAGGGCCCAGTTATTCGTTGATGCAGAATTCGCTGTGCCGTACCATGTGCGAGTGCGTTTACCATGGTCTGAGATAATTGGATAATCAACCGCAAGTCCTGATTTTATAGAGTTATATAAAATGCCAGGAGAAAAGATTGGGTCAAACAGTGGCTTTAGATACCCGCCAGAGGTGTTTTTTATATCAAGGCTATCATTTGTGACAGTTGCCCAACCAGCTGTCGAACCCGAGAAAGAAACGATATAAGAATTATTAAAAGATCTTCCAAATTGTTGTACAAGGTCAACCGTTCGTTGAGCTGGGTAGAAGCCCTTATACGCATTATATTTAATGGCTGCATTACATGTCATTTTTATTTCTTTTGCGTTCAGCAAACTATTCTTCTTAATTCCTAAGAAGTTTTCAAGGAAATCAGAATTAGAGTAATCTTTATAAAAATTTCTGTTTGAGCTGTTGTCGGAGGTTCCTACAATTTCTAACATGTTTTGTTTTGATTTATTGTTGATTCCATAATTATAGTAATCTTCAACATGCTCGCTCATTCGATATTCTGGTACGACTGCAAATCCTTTTGCGATCAGTTTTGCATCGGCAGCGAATTCATCATAATCGTTATACCAAGGAGCAGAAGCAGTCGCAGAATACACGCTAACTGGGCCGGGGCCGGCACCTTTAAGATCTGAGGAACCACTAAATAAGACAATGCCGGCTTGAGTTGGGGCTTCCCAGACGGCTTCGCCAGCAAGAGGTACAATCTGCTCGTCTAAGTCGAAGGATCCTGTCCAAGAACCTGTTTCAGCAATTCTAACGCCTGCTGGTGAGACAACCGAGTTTGGAGAACCAAGCTCGTGTTTTCTGGCATACAGGGCTCCAGGTTTCAAAAATGCTTGCTTCATACCGTCGACGCGAATAGTATAATAGCTAAAATATGTGTTCTGTAATTCGCCGGCTTGGGTACCGTTCATATTGAAGGCACCGGCGCCGGTGATTGCCGGTGCAGGATAGGGGTAACCAGCAGGCAGAGTAGTCTCATAAGAATAAACAGTTGACCTTGTTAAAAAGTTAACCGGGGCATCTAGGACCCAAGAGCTTTGGCTCACTACCATACCCAGGGAATTGCTTATGCTACTTCCTAATGTAATTCGGTCGGTATTAGAGGTCCTCCAATATAAATTATCAAACCCAAATCTCTTGGTTGTCGTAGAACTAAACTCATTTTTGATAGATGGAAAAAGATTTTGTTTGTATAAAAACCAATTTAAAGTGGAGCCGGCCAATCGAGAAACTTTTAATGCATCTTTATATGGTTGATTAACTTGTTCTAAATTTATATTTGCGTGATTGTTTAAGGCTTTCTGATTAAAAAAGATCCTTTCATTTGTATTTGTAAACTTCAAAGATACATTTTCTCTCGAGAGTTTGGGACCGTGTGGGACAGTAACCTCAAAATTAATATATGATTCTCTCCCTTTCAAAGAGACCGGTCGGAGATCGAAAGTAGTCAGGCCTATATCGCTACCGGTCGCAATTACAAGTTGGTTTGCTTTTCTTTCGGAAACTAATATCCTATTATCGTTTTGGTGTAATTTGTTCCAACCCCAGCCGTAGGTTCCTCTTCGACTTGTAAGGAGTTGATTTAAATAATTGCTGTTAGGCGTATTCCCGACCAGTTCTGTGTTTGTGTAATTCTCGACATCAGTACCGTCGGGGAAACCCAGAGTATGAGTACTGCTTGAAAACGGATCTCTGATAATAATATTCAAACCATAAGTGGGTTGTACAAGGCTGCCAGTTGTGGCATTTGAAGCACTGGCAAATACCCAATATTCCTGTAAGCCGGCGGAAGAAGAACGATATGGCATGCGTGATTGTACTGTTGTTCTTTGGTAGCTGGCATATTTAATATCGTCTACATCTAATACAGATCTCGAAAGCCACAGATACTGCCTATCAGATCTTGGAATCGGGTGCTGGACATTTAAATTATCATACTTAGAGCTTGACGCGAATAAAGTATTATCTGTATTTGTAGATGTAATAACCTGTCTTCTGTTCCTGTTGGTCTTGTGGAAGGCCGGTAACTCTGTATAACTTACACCTGGTGAGGCAACGAATACAGAGTCGCGACCAAAGCGGTTAGCATGACGAGCAGTATGTGAATAAAGGCCGTAGTCCTTGCCGTGGATGTCGCTGACGCGCATTGTGGAGGGTGAGCTACCGGTGGCTTCCGAAATGCTGCCAGAGGGGCCTTGAGAGGGCTTCTGCACTGTTAGGTTTCTATAGGGTAGGGAATTATACGGAGAATACTCAGAGGCTCTGATATCTTGGTAGCCTCGAGACATTACTTCGATGCCGCCCGGAGCAGAAAATCTTGTTGTAATAACTGATTTGTTATTTGTATTGGAATCCAAATAGCTTATACTATAATCATCTACGACTTGGAAATGTGATTGTTCACCTCGATGGATGTCCAATACTGTTCTAATATTGGTTGTACTATTGTTTGTGACTCCGCCTACTTGTGCTGGCATCGTTGGCTGACTATCGACGAAGGCGCGTGGATTGGCGGTTGCACCGAAAGAATGTATCACTTGGTATTGCTGATCATAGTTGCCCGGGACGGTTTTGTTATTCTTCACTTGGTTAATATTTTTGATATTAACCGGTCTTTTTGCTATGAAGTCGCGATATAAATATGCTTTCTGATGTGTGGGGAACGGATAGGGGCGCGCGTCGCCGATTGGCTCATAATTGGCCGGCGGATAATCGGGGCCTACGAGGCCGATGGCGCCATTCGGTATTGCGTCACATGTACCCAGCATAATGCGCCAGGCTTCGGGCCTATTATTTTGTTCGTCTGTCCCTTCGTTAAAGTCAATGTGTCGAGATTGGTGGCCGCCGACAACATTGTTAGTGAAGGGGCCCTGCATTGGGATCTCTAGTTGATCTCCATATGCGTCATTGTGCACATTGGTGATTTGTAAATATCTATCTACTCTTTCCACAACTTGCGCGTTGTATCCAGAGTTGACCTCAACGCTAGCGCTTATAACATTAAACGGAAATGAAAATGACGATTTAGTATTTTTATATCCGATGCCATCTTCCCAGTCGCGGCCATGTTGCACCTTGAAGGTTTTTTTCCTTTTGACTATTTGTTCAGATGGGCGCCTTGATATAATTGTATATGGCAACCCAACGGATTCACTAACAAATCCAAGTAATACATTTTCAGGAACAAATACACTGTCTTCGGTATTAATCGGACCGCCGGGCTTTACTGCGGAATATGCATATTCTAGGCTTTTATTGATATCAAAATTTACACCACCTTTTATTGCGCGAGTAGGGCTATTTTGAAGCCTAGGGTCTCCAAAATGACCTTCGTTAATCGTCGTGCTTAATTGCTGGAAGCCGGCTAGCCTTCTTCTGCTGGCGTTCGGACGCGTATATTTAGTGGTGCCATCAGATGCCACCAAAGTGGGCATTGCCAAGCTACTAGAAGCCACTGGCTTTGAATAGATAATGTCTTTGAATGTGTTTCTCTGAGCATCAATTATAGCGTCGCCCGAAGTTATCTCAGGAGAAGTTCGATCTGCTATTTTCTTCCAGAAACCCAAATGAGTATTTGTTGCACGAGGACTGGACTCTTTCGGTGTCCCAGACTCAACTGGATCGAATCCACCACCTCCGCCGTCGGCGTCCGGTGCAGCTTCCGGAATTGATAGCTCAAACTTATTAGAATCAATTATATTAAGTCTGTTTTGATATTTATTTCTTTCGAGTACATGGCTCTCAATAACATTTTGAATATCATTTATATATTCTGAAGAGGCCGGTACCAATTGCGAAATTATTGTTGTGATTGCATCGTCAAACCATTTATAATATTCAGTATATTTTTCTACTGTTGCGACTTCTGTAACTCTTTCAAAAAAGGTTTGACGAAGTTTTTCTAAATCTTTATAACGGGGTCGGTAAGTATTCGGCGCGGCGCCCACCACTGTATTGAAATCTATTGCTCCTGCAAAAAAATCAAGTATTTCTTGTGTGATAGCCTCATATATGCTCTTCTCTAAAGAGTATATATAATTTGGAACTATTTCTTCTTTCCTCAAATTGGGGGTGAGTTCATCGATGTCCTCAAAAATTTGAACCATGTCAGAAGAGACAGGTCTTTCAGGATCTACAAATCTGAATGTATTTACTTTTTGTTTCTTAACTGGATTAGTAGATGAGGCCTCAAAACCATGACCATAACCGGTGTATTGACGGCCTGAGATTCCGCCTAGCCAGCCATAACTGTTTATTTTTGTTATAGAACCAGAACTAAAATCTTGAACAACGAATTTGCCGGTAGAATCTGAGCCTGTAACATTTCTAAAATTCCAATTTAAGGCTAGAGCATTCTGGTTTAAAGTCTCCGCTAGTGGCGTCCGATTGTCAAGACCAGAGAGATCCTGTAACGAGCCCGATAAGCCTATGTTTTCTAGGTCTAGAGCATGTTGTTGCAGGTCTGTGTTCTCAAGTGGTTTCATCCAGTAGGCAGTAGACGATATCAGGGCGTCGCTTTTATAATTCGTATCCCCTGTGACATTTACATTGTCGGCGCCGACATAGACACGCTTTCTTGATTCAATAAATTTGCGGCCAGTTGAGCCAGAAACGGTTGTTGAGACCTCAAAGGAATTAAACAAATCAGTAGTTTTAGCATTATAGCCCGTAAATATAATTTCATACCGGTCTGTGGCTGCTCGATGGGCGAGGTCATGGGTGGTCGAACCCGTGTTCATTAAAACAAGTCCAGCTAATGGGTAATCTGTATGCCTTACCCTGACAGATAAATTCCATGGTTCGTTATTATAAACATCATAAAACACAGGACTTGTCAGATCTATAGAAGAAGTAGTCCAGGGATTATATACCGATAATTTGAAATAGGCATTCCGAGCCTCTGGTGAGTCTTTTACTGAATAAAATTTAAAATTACCATAATCTTTATATGCCGCGACAGCTGTTGTACTAACACCCGTCTTAGAATCAGCGACAGCGTTGTCGACAGTAACAGTACCAAATAAGGACATCTGTTTGTCCATCCCGAGGCGGCGGCGGCCTTCGGCGCGTGAATCGAAGTAAGGTAATATAACATTTGCTTCGTGAGTAAAACCATATACATATTGTGAGATACTACCAGTGATTGAACCCGAAACGATAGTCGGTATCAAATCCCCGTATGAAGCGGACCTTTGATAGACTACTGCCGAAGAGTTGGGGGTTGTATTAAAGTTAATACAATTTTTATTTAGCAAATTTAATTCTAAGTTATTTCTAAGTATAAATTCAGAATTATTAGAATTTATTCTAAGCGTTAATAATTTATCGTCTATGTTAAAGCATCTTAAAACATTTCTTATTGATTTTTCGGTACCTTTCGCTTTATATATCTCTGTGAGGTTATTGTATAAATTTTGGTAAATTAAGTTCTTTGCTTCTGCTAAATCATTTTCAAATTCCCTATCGGCATTTTTGTTCATGAATTTTTCAAGAACAGTAGAATCTATAAAAATTTCTGGAGAATATAACCCTAATGATTGTGGCAGGTGTTCCGCGAAAGAGATGGGTTTAAAAGTGCCGCTTGTATGTGTCTGATGTCTTAGTTTCGGCAAATCTTTGATTTGATGACGCAGCTTATCAAAGTATGTACCGGCAATATGAGAAAGATATTGGAGATCAAAATTTTCAGTTTCGTTGCTCTCTTGTACCATCCAACTCGGCATTAAATTTAAAAAGGCAGTGTTGTTCTGATAGTCATGAGATGAACCAGATTCTATTAATTCACTCTCTAAAGAAATATAATCTGGGTGATTCGTTCTAATAATTGGATCAAGGAATTCGCTTGTGGCCGCAGATGCCGAGACCATAGCGGAGCCCGTGTTCCTTGAGTTGGCGGTGTAACCTGTCCATGTACCATTTGTTACCCGGCCGGCGTAATCTAAAACGGTGCTATCAGTAGTTGTATCTCCCGTTATACCTTCGTTAAATTTGTAGTATACTCCCAAAGTCGTGTTAGAAATGTCGCTGTTGACGCCTCCGCGAACTTGGGAGCGCCAATTTTGGCCAATTTCTTTTCCTGTTCTTTTCGTCTTCCAGTATCTAAATTCGTCAATAGAACCGCTGAGACGACCATAACCTGAGCCGGCCGGCGATCCTGGGTGATTTGTTAACAAAGCCCCGATTCTTCCGGTTGCATTTTTAGGATTCAATTCATTAACGGTTAGAGCTTCGCTTTTAATTAAATATGCACTGTAAATTGACTGAATTTCGTTTATTGTAAGAAGTGAATTCCAGATGGCCACATCTGCGATTTGTCCTGCGAAGGTTCGGTCAGCACTTGAATTATTACCTATGTAGCCGGCTTCGGTTGTTATACCGTCATAGTAACCAGAAGGAGTAGCTGTTTCGGTTATGGGCACAGAAACACCATTAATATAGATGATTGGGTCATTTGGTACCGGAGTGGCCGGTGACGAGACTGTCCACCCATCGAATGTTACGGCTATATGTGTCCATTCGCTCAATGTTACTGCTCTGCTCGTTGTTCTCCAAGTTCCTATGGCGCCGGTGAATCTAGCTGAGTACTGTAAGTAAACAGCACCACCAGACTCGCCGCTAACAAATATAGCCACATCTTGCGAACCAAAATCTAATACCCGGCCGTAGTCGCCTTCGCCATCACTAGTAGGTCGAATCCAAGCAGAGAGTGTCATCTTTTCAGATGAGCCGCCGGCGGTATTATTACCGATAATCGCATCCCAAGTAGCTGCGGTACCAATATTAATCTTATCGACTAACCCATCGAAAGTCAAGCTGCCGGTTGTTGCTTGGATATATTTGCTTGGATAATTGGTTGTATCAATCGCGGGAAAGTCGGCCGGGTCGTCAAATGTTCCGTTTCTCGACCTGCCACTCATATCATCACATCTAAAAGTTGTAGAAGAACTGTTATTTAAGCGCCACCAACCCTGAAGAGTTGCTGCTGAAGAATAATCACTCTCCACGGCGTATGGCCACGATCTTTCTGGACCGTGTGAACTAGACAATGTACCGAAGGTAGTAGTCGCCAGATCATACGGCATTTTTATTGCGGTATCATTAAGTTTGCCATTTACATACAATTGTGTTTTAAAGTTGGAACCCGTATTATACATTCTAATTGCATAATGATCCCAATCACTTAGGCCGACATGAATAGATGAGCTGCCTAAACTAATAAAGTCTTTAGTTGTGTGTGAGCCAGACTGAACAGTTAACATGAACGGGCGCTGAAGGTTATCGTCGCCGTCTTGTGATGAGGTTAGCTCGATAGTGATTCGGCCAGTTGCAGATGAAGTGTCGTTGTTCCACCAATCGAATATGACTTGCTTTTCCGTTACTGTGTCTGCGATTGAACCGGTCTTTAACCAGAATTCAACAGTAACGCCGTCGTCAAAATTGGCTTTTAGGTTTGATGTCCTTGTACCAGTACCATAATCAGTTGGAAGTTTAGCAGTTGTATAAATATTTTCATCATAGATATTAGAATAATTGTATTTGTTGTTCTTATCGTTCGGCAGCAAATCAACTAATTTTGTGCTAGCGGCTGAGCCGGTGCCCGGGCCGCCATAAAAGTCGATGTATTCGCTAGTAGTTGGGTTTCCGTAGCCATCGGTGGTGACAGCACTAACAGCGTAGCCACCAAGTTCAATATAACCTGTGGTTCTAGGGTATCGATTTTTTAAAATGTATCTTTCTAGATCAATACATCCGTTTAAGAATTTGTTTTTCTCGGCCTCAGATCCATCATATGGATAATAGCCGGTTATTCTAGAAAGAGCAGATTTGTAATAAAGGCGCGCTGACCCATATTTTGCGAAGCTTTCCGGATCCGCATAGTTAACTTGTGGAACATATCTTTGTTGATCTGTTGTTTTTAATTCAACATTTTCTAATGACTCTGCATCTTCATTAAACGCATCTTTGGCGTTTGTTTGTGAAACAAAGTCTTGAACCTTATTAGTAGATTCAAAAAGTTTTTTAATGCTCATACTTGTTTACTCTAAACTTAAATAATTCATTTTGTTCTTGCCAGGAATTTAACTCATCGTCATAAAAAGCTAATTTGAACCCATATTCATAGCCGGCGGCCAAAAGCTTCATATTGAAGTCAAAATAATTGCCAGAAACATCATAAGATAACCCAGTTGCGGGGGTGGATGAACCAGTGTCATGTCTAACTGCCTCTAAGCCATCTTGAATTCTTATGACTCGATAAGAACCAGTCTCAATCGTCGTTGTGGGTGCCGATGCAATCGCTTTTGTATAGATTGTTGGATTCCAATTCTTTTCTCTGATATACACATTGAATCGAGCTGTCTGATTCGGCATATAATTATTTTGTAGATTCGTTATATTCGCGTAATAAGTGGGTTCTCTTGGGTGGTCAGCGCCTCCCCCTTCAACCGGTATAATCGTGCCTGTGTGGAACTGCTGACGGTCGCCGCCATTAATAGACCAGACATCGTGTAGAGTTGTCAAAGTACCAGTTACTTGTAGTCGAGCTTTGTAAACACCAGTTGCGGCCTGTGTTGCCGTTATTGAATAAACCGAAGAATCACTTATATTTTTAATATGTAAGGGTTCTGTATCCGGGCCGCCTTCAGCAGAGCTTGAATATATTTTCACGATGATGTCATGTGAAGTTGGAATGCTTCTTAGACGACCTCTAACATAATTGTAATAATAGAGGTCATTGATGTTTTCACTTGTGGCGATTGAACTACTCATATAAAATTGTCCGCGATGATCTGAACGCTTTGAATCCCACCGGGCTTGGATCATAGGCTGTTTAAAGAAGTATTGTGTACCGCGGGCAAAAAACCTTTTTGTGTAATTTGAAGCTATGGCACCGTCTTGAATATTCTGAGTTGGTTGATCTGACGAGGCATAGAATGTAGTGCTGAAACCTTTCGCTTCTTGACTTGATGTCAATTTAACGCCCATTCCATAATTTGCAATACCACCGGCACTGGCGCCTGCTATCCAATTTTCTACCAACGGTGTGATATCTAATTCTAGATCTTCAAGGCCGGATTCAAAAGTCTGTTGGAATCTATAATCTGCTGAGCTTGAAAGCCAATCGGCGCCGCCAGTTATAGAATTCCAAGAAGCGGTTGAAGAAGCGCTCATCCAGTTTGAGCCCGGGGCGCCTTTCGTCAAGTCCTTATAATTTTCTAAGTCAAGGCCAATACCTTCTTCCCAAGGATTCGTCATAGGATTTGCAACAAGGATAATTCCCGCCGGCACTGTTTTTGATGTCTCTGCTGCATAAAGACGCAGATAGAAGCTAACGCTACCACTAGCGGGTACCGAGCCGGCAGTTCTATCGGCGGCGATGTTCTCAATCGGAAATTTAATTAAAACTCTAGACAGCTCTTGCGACGAAGTTGTTTGTCTTCCGTAGATAGAAAACACTTCTAGAATATCTGCGGCGCCGGCGTTAGCGCCTGTGGCACGAGTTTGTAAGTTAGAGTTAAAAACATTAACAATCGTGTTGTCTGCGGAGGCTGTGTAATTAAAAATCATCTATTTAGCCTTTCCAACAATATCAGTCATTGGGAATTTAAATTCAATGATTGCATTTTTTGGGGTGGATAGTTGATTGCCATCCGGTGATAAGTTACTATTAATATCGAGTGTCGCGCTAGAATAGTTTGTACCTGTTTTACTCATTAATCTTACCTTTAATACATCTAGAACGCCGGGTACATCTTTTAAATTCTTATAAATATCTGAAATCACTACTGGCTCTCCAATATAAAAGTTGTTGCCAAATTTAGCTCCCAGAGACTGAATACAACGCCCAACGACGGTCCTCTTATCTACTCCAGAAACCGTCTTAATACTAAATTCAATTCCTAAATTCAAAATATATGGATCCAAAATATCAATTGTATCATTAATCATTCTATACTGGTTGAGCCAAATCTTTAAATTTCTTTTTATCGTTGAGTTAGTTTTAACCAAATTGCCGGCAGAGTCTTCTGAAATAACATACATATTTAAATTGCGTTTTTGTGAGTTGGGATCTCTCTGTACAGAGACTCTTTTTATAGAACCGTACTTGGAGTGCATCCGATATGCTAAGTTCTCATAGTCAGCTTGTGTAACTGCTCGGTTTTGCGTGGGAAAAGTATCGTAAATCCTCTGCTTAATCTCATCTGATGACGCGTTTGTGACATCTCCGACAATCGGTGTTTCGTTATTGACTTCAACTGATTCTCTAACTGTGGCTATAATACTATTCGAAAGATTATTGATATTTTCAAAATCAAGAAGCACGCTGCTCACTTCATTTAATTGGCCAGCAGACAAATTTGAGTTACCGGGGTTGGTGGTACGCATATTTACAGTCAAAACGGTATTGGAAGGTACAATGCCAAGCGCTTCATTTTGTGACAGTCTTGTTGGATCAAATGAAGTTGCAGTTGTATAACTTTTACCGAAGACATTCATAGCAACCGATTGAGGATTGGACACAATGTCTTCGGTATTTTCTTGACCGCTACCAAACTGCAGCATTACAGTTGATCCATTTCTTTGGGTCGTAAATTTTCTAGACACCAAAAATGGCTTAATGATAGAAGGGACATTATCATTCTTATAGTTGGTATTTGAAATTTCTTTGTAAATCAAGTCTTGTGCCAAATAATCAACTTCATAATATTCGTTGCCGTCAGAATCAAATATTGAAATTATTTCTGAGACATTCGGAGTTGAAAGACTCAACCTTTTAAATTTTTGAAAGTCACCAGCTGTGAGCTGTTCTGACATCATTATTCCGGATACCACTCGGCCATATGCTTTAATCGCATATTGCGTTGGGGCGCCAGTCGCGTTCGATGTTGCAACGACAACTGGGTGTATTTGATCAGAAAAATCGATACTTTCCATGAGAGTGAAGTTGAGGCCCGTAGAACTTTTAACCTGGGTACCTCTCTTTAAAACTGGACAATAACTTCGGTTGATCCCCAATCCTGTCGAAGATGCCGGTACAATTATGAAAAAGGCAGCTTCACCGTAAGTTGAGGGCCGGCCTGTAAACTTATACCCAAGTACTTGACCGTGTCTTAAAATATTATTAAATTGGTAAGCGGTATCCAGAAAAGATTCATTAACATTATAATCTAGATAAAAAGATAGCTGGTCACCGACATAGGCGACAGCATCAATCATTAAGGAAGCGACGGAGGCCTCGCTAAGATCTTGAAACGAATCTGGATACAAGCGCTCGGCTATTTCCATCAAGTCTTTACGAATAGAACTAAATTCTCGGTTCGTATAATTAATCGGAATTATTTTATTTTGATCGTTAGCCATCTTTTGTCCCTCTTTCTTAAATAGTAAATTCTAATAAATCTTTAAGACCCAAACTTGGAATTGAATAAGTAATTTGAATACCTAGTGTATTAGTATCTTGGTGAGTGTCAGCAAAAACAATTCCGCCGATACCAATAACCGGGAGATACTTGCTTACTTGCTGCTTAATTTTTGTTTCTATCTCGTAGTAAACTGAGTTAGAAAAATTTTCAAATAAATAGGATTGTATTCCTACTCCAAAATCAGGAATCATGACTCTTTCGCCGGGGTTCGTTAAAATTAACATTTTCAAATTTTGTCTGATTAGTGTCTTTATATCGCCGATCATAGTAAATCCGTTGATACTATCTCGTGTTATTGGAAGTTTTGCGCCTAATGTCGTCATTGTAATCTCTAGTAAATATCTCTTTTAAAGATTTTATTCTCATGAATCTAATATATCTGGTCCGTCACATAAACCACCGTCTGCATTATAAGGATTATCTCGGAGTTTCCCTCTCTTCCACCATGGCAATAATCCGGCGCCTGGGCCCGGGAACAGCCTGGCTTTCAAGTTCTTTAATTTAATCTTTGAAGCGCTATCATTGGGGTTCTTATCACCTGGCTTACTGGTTGCTGAGTAATAGAACTGACGAAATAACTTTTTAATTCTTGCTCTCGAATTTCTCAGAAGAACTCGATCCCATTCATTCCAAGTTAAGCTAAACGGAGTAAATGATGTTTGATCGACAGCATGCGCCCAGCCTTCATTTCCAGTGATTCCACTTTTGGCTTCATCATAGGAGATTATCTGTTCTTCAAGAGGATCATCATAATAATCTGGGATTCCATTCACCTCTTTATATTTATCGGTCATGATTACCTCAGTATCTTCAACCTCTTGAGAGATGAAGACTCTTGAGCCGGGTTTCATTTTTACTACCTCTGAGTCAGTATTATTCAGCCAATCGGCGCGGCGGGTGTTGTTGAGTGTCTTTTTCGACAGAATCGGGTCTTTGTGGCTGACTGCCACATTTTTGTTGTAATCGCCCTCGCCAGTGGTAACTTCCCCTACGGAAGCCAAGAAACCCATATCGTTATAGATTGCCAAAGTACCGGTTACCTTTTTCAGTGAGAAGATAAAGCTTGTCATTAATTTGTATTTTGGATCGTGTTTCAGTTGCTGTAATAAACAATGTAGTAACTTGCTATTTGGCTGTACTACTTCAAATTGTTTTATCTTAAAATCAAGAGCATCAACCTCCACGGTTGTCACTAAAGTTCCCATGTAATAGAAGGCTAAGCCGTGCCGGCATGCCATCTGGCCCTCAACCCCAACGGGTACCCCATCATCTCTTGAGATAAGCTTGAGGGTCCCGGGATACACATCAGAAATTCTTAGTTCTGGATCGTTAGAGAGCACCAGAGTTTTGCCTGCAGTGGTTGAATATTTTGTGCCGTTAAGACTAACATATTTTTCAATCGTATATGGTGTGCCAGTTGAGGAACTTGGAGAAGCGCCGTATTCCGGAACATCCCCAAGCGAAACAAGCTCTTGACTGATAATAGTTCTAAGAGTCGGATCTGTGCCGGCTTCAACCTCGTCAGCGGAGGCATCATGTCTATTGACTTCATAGCCAACTGTCGCTATTCCGGTAATATCGGCAACTGGGATAATTACATCATGTGATGAATCAGAATGTACCTGGCCGGACATATATACTTCATTGTCAGTGTCATCCATCATGATATGGTAATATCCAATATATTCATCCGAATAATTGAATTCATCCTCTGGATTCTCGTCTTTCGCTACTCTAAATTGGGCGCCTGGGGTGTAATAGGGGCCCGGAAAAGTTCGTCCTTCACCGGATGGATCTGGGTTAATTTTTGTTGGTACTCCCATCGGCACCTCTACGATCTCGGGGCCGGCATATTTTATGCTACTGCCGGCACACTTATTTTCAAAAATCCAATAGTCCAAATCAAAAATTTCAGGATTGAATCCTTGCGCTCTCATGTTCTTAACAAAACGAGTGCCTATTTTTGTTAATTCATAATTGATTAATTCTTGAAGTATTATTTTCGCAGAGTCCTCTACACTTTTAACTCCTTCAAAGTTTTTTCTTTCTCGATATGATCTTAAGGTGTCAAAGAAATCGGCATCACCAGTCCATTTTGCTTCCCAGAGACCTGGGACGGTTTGGGTACGCTCATTTTCAAATTGATCTACATATTCTCTCGAGTGCTTTGTTTTATATGCATATTCATAGTTCGTCTGGAGATCGTTAATCGCATCTGCCGCGCGTTGTATCTTTCCACCGGCAATCGGGGTCTCAAGTTCGCCGGCGCCGACTAAGAAATCATAGCATTGGACAGCTTGCTCCAAAAAGCCATACCAGAACTCTTCGTCTTTAAAAGTATTAAACGCTTCCCAGAAGGCTGGTTGTGCCTCTTTAAAATCTTCTTCCATTCTTTCTGCTATATATGCAGAGTAAATCGAACTGAAGTTGTCCGGGAATTTTGGTTGAATAGTTGCAAATGTGCCCAAAGACTTCATTATGTGTGTGCTGGCATATATCCGGATTGCGCCGAGAACTAGTGTGAATAATCCCATCTTTGCTGTACGAGGTAAAATTCGATCGAAGGGTACCTGGCGTACACATTCTGCATCTTCGAAGACTCTACTATCTTCAGGAAATGAAGGATAGTGATTATTAACCATATTTTGAATCTCATCGAAGTCGATCATATCCTTGCTATGTGGTTTACACGCAGTATCATCAGGGAAGAAAGCTTGAACAAAACCCCACCACCCCGTATATTTTTGTGGTTTTATATACACTGGTGGATTTGAGAATTTCCCTCCAAATACTGCAGGGTTTAAGTAAACCACTCTTGCGTCCTCGAAACCGAGTTTGTGTTGATTGCGACTTATTCCTAATATCATTTGTTCTTCTTCATAATCAGCCTCACCTTCGCCGTAAGGCACAAAGGTGCCGTCTTTATCAACACCATATTCCATGTCGGAATCTGTAAGGAAATCGTACTCGGCGCCGTAAAGCCAGCCGGCCTCATTCTCTCCAATTAATGCAGCAAAATCCTTATAAGCCTGTTGCATTACCTCATCATATTCCGATTTGAGGGTTGAGTCTGCTGTTTGACCGAGCAGATCGGCTAACATATAGACTTGGGGAGGATACATTTTGGTGGCGTATTGCGTTCCAGCGTACTGCTGATAATCTGATAAGGAGAGAGCTTTAGTTTTATTCGGATCGGCAATGTCACCTGCAGTTCCGGCATCGAGAGCGAAAGCATCTAAGCCGTCATCAATCGCTATAAATTCATAAGCCCTTGAACGAATTATCTGTTTCGATGAGTTAAACCTGGACCGACGGGCAATTCCGGCGAATAAGGCTGAGAAAGGCAACATAATTAATTTAACTACACTCTCAAGGGCCCACCCAACGATAGGAATTCTTTCAATCCAATTTGGTAAGTCAAAAGGTGGAAGCTTCTGGGTTTCCGCTACTATCTCTTTGGCCAATGGGCTAGCAAACTTTCGATCGGTACCATAATTGACTTTTTCGACTATTTGAACTCTTATGTTATCATCCGGACGGTTTCGAAGAGCGCCATCAAAAGTGCCGGGCACCAATTCGATATCAGAATAATAGCACTGAACCTCAAACCCGTAGCCCCAATCATTGCCAGCCTCATTACTACCCATGTCTAAACCCTCTCGAGTGCCCATAGCATTATCTTTGAAATTCAAAACGATGTCGGCGCCGTTAGTCTCTCCCTTTTTTCCGATCGCTTTTCCATCGGGTGTTCCTTTCCTTGGGAGTCTCTCAATCACCATTTCGCGGGGGGCTATCTCGGCGCCTCCAAAGGTGGGATATATATCGGCCATCGTGGACTCCATAAGCCCTTCGATTCCGGTTACAATTGTATTATAACCAAAATCAGGCAATTGGTATGTGGCAACTCCAGCGCCACCAAATATATTAGAATAGCCTAATTCTTCAAGATCTACTCTATATTCCTTTTTGTCAACAACTCGGTTTGTGGACTTAAAAATAAAGTAATTGGATAGGTCGTTTCCGCCGGCGCTAATCTTATTGAACCCTGGCTCCAGGTTGCCGGTTGCGCTGTCTCCGGCGTTTAAGAATTGTCTTCTAAGCCATTCACCTACATAGTAAGGATATTGTCCTCTTTGTTGACCGAAATCTTTGTTACCTTGGAACCAGCTCCAAAAGCCAGTTGAATCAGTGCCGCCATTCGCTAAATTGGCTGCAAAATTAACATATTTATTCGTATTGGAGGCTCTTCTATGATGGGCCGTGAGGGGATTTCCCATTGTATCACCCAAGATCATATTCAAGAATCCAAAGTTTCTATCGCCAGAACCAAACATGGTGAAGCCGGATCCGAACATATCATCTAAATAATCTCCTTTTAAAGCGTCAAGTGTCCCATTCAGAAAACCAGTATTCATATTGATCATGGCGGGGGTTTCATAGGGAAGAAGGCCGTCATCACAGCCAGGCTCTGAAATCAATGGAGGCATTTGTTCAGCGATGTATGTTCCCACACCCTTTTCAAGAATTTCAGTCAAATCTCCCAAGTCCTGTAAGGTATCTACTCTAAGATCACAGAACAGTTTTTCACATTGCTTCTCGGTCATTCTGCCACCAAAAATTTCACATCTCAATTCTTTAAATTGATTGATTTGTTCTGATGTCGAACAGATGGATGGATTTGCCGGTAGATCCTCATCACCTACTGAATTTTCTGAATAAGTTATAAGTACTTCTCTGAAATCTAACGGAAGAAAGTTGCCGATATTCGAAGCAAATCTCGCGATCGATTGTCGGTTAGGGAGAGCTTCCCTAAATTCAACATGAACAAAATCCAATAACTGGTCGGCGGCTTCAATAAATTCTTCAGACGGATTACCTAAAAGAGCATCAGCAAATTCTTGTCTAGTGACTGCTAACGATAAATCATTTGCAAAGGCAATTGTGCGGTCGCGGTCTACAAAGGCCGATGGGCCTAGAGCGAGTATACTCATCATATCTAAAATAGATTGTTCGATGGTGGCATCGTCAGCATCCGGCCCACAGATGCTTTCTTTAAATATCTCAGTCAAAGATGGGCCGGTACCGGATATTGCGCCCGGAAGGCCCATTGCAAGGTCACCAGTCGTTTCTAAGGCCTTGCAAATTGCATCAGATAAGATTTGGCACACCTTAGCAATAAGCTGATTTATGACTATCATAACTACCATACCGGCCACAAACCGTGCGGCACGAAATATGGCGCCGGAGAGGTCGCCGAAGACGGCCTTCAGCTCTAGCATAAGGGTCGGCCAGTCTGGTACTGTGATTTCTTTTACTTCTCGACAGAAACTTAGACCAAAGCCTTTAATGAAACTATCGAAACCCGGAGTGAATAGTGGTGGTTGAGGACAAGTTGTTAAACTTAAGATATCTCGAATCAGTGGGGCACCGGGCAATTTGTTTAGTTCATCAATAAGCGCTAATAAATCTTCACTATAAACTTCAATAAGTGCGCTTATATAGGCACTCATGATGCCTTCAAGGGGTATAACATCCGAAGAACTGCTGGCGCCATCCACCTGTGAAAGAAATGTTCGATCTGGAGAACGGGCAGCTGCAGTCTCTGAAAAGCTAGGGGATATGGGGCTTTCATAGTTGCCAGTGTTAGCTGGAGAGGTAGCCATCCGTTCAGCAGTGATGATATCCTCTCGCTCCCAGGGTTTGTACCATCTTGCGGATTTAGTACGACCGACTTCGCCGCCGATATTGTGCTGGATCCCTTCGCCTTCTTTCTGCGCATAATCACTTGTAGACTCGGGGTCCCGGTCTCCCGGTTGGCGCTTGGTGTTGTTCATTTCGTTTAGCTTTTTATCTACCAAAGCATCCATTTGCGCTTGTTTTTCTGGTGGCAATCCGACAAACATCTCGCCAAAGTTTTCAATACCCATTGATTTCAATGCGGCTTCAATCATTTTGGCCATGGCATCTTCGAAAGTAAGGCCGCCAAGTAAACAACCCATAGCATCAAGCATAAAATCTAAAAGTCCACAAAGCTTTAAAGAATTCAATGCTTCTACAAACAATCCATCTGGAACACCAGTGGCACCGGCCGGCCCATCGGGCGTGGCGGCTGGTTTCGGGATATCCCCCTCTTGAGCGATCGCGGAACCAGCAGTTTGAGCCCAGTCTCCGGCGCCGCCTAGTGCTGAGGCACATAATCTTAAGATTACATCATCATCTGGTCGTACCTTTTTGAACTTCTGATTTCTGGCCAAGATTTTAGCGACTTCTCTTTGGAATTTGGATTCCGGAGCGTCCGGGTTTGTTTGGCCGAAATCCTTGTCATCTTTAAGGAGATCTTGTAATTTATCTCGACAAAGAGAATCATTATATAGGTAAGCGATGAGGTCACCGAGACCAAAGATCTCATTCATTACATCGTTACCAAATTCATTTGCTTCTTCGCGAAGATTTTTAGCTATGCAAGAATCAACAGTCTCCTCTATTAATTGGAAAGCGATTTTTACAGGAGGATATGTATATTCTTCAATGAATTCTTTCCAAGGTATTGCTACTCTTGAATTCAGTGCAGACGACATTTGTTGAAGTTTTGAAAAATAAGCAACAGCAGTTTTATTTTTCCAAGGGCCCTGATCTGTTAGGAATCTTAAGGAGCCACTTCTCTTATTATATATTGTGGGTTTGTTCTTACATTCTTCAGACCAGACTCTCATCACTCTCAATTCATAATCTTTAAAGCTAAATTTAATTTTAATTACTTTATCTCTGAATATCGGACCAAAAGGATCACCGTTAACGCCTCCATCTGGGAGTGCGAAGCCCTTCGAAGCTAAAAAACCCTTAAGGTTATTTACCAAGTTCGACATTATAGAATCGGAAAGCCAGGCTCGATCACCATAATCTTCTAGATTAAAAACTGTTTGGGCGGCGCCATTTTGATCAACAAAATAGGCATTGCCTTCTCCAATCTGTCGAGAAACAATTAACATTCTTCCATATAGGCCTAGGCCTTTTCGTACGCGGATCGCATTGGTCATAAGAGAATCAGCTTTATATGTGACTTTTAGCCAGCCCGGGCCTTCTTCCTCTTCTTCTTCCTCATCTAAAATCGCCTCGGGAAGATAATACAAAATATCAAAAGGGACGGAATAGAGAAGCTTTAATCTGGAATACTGTCGTGCAGCGATATCCCAGTTTTTATATTCTATAGCTTTGCTAACTATTTTATGTGTCTCTTTATTGTTGAGGCGCCCATATCCATCCAAAAGACTATTGATTGCCTCTTCTTCAAACTCTTTAAACCTATTTTCCAACGCGAGATTAATTTGATCTTCGTTATCAGCAGCAAGAATGTCAGCAGGAGCAGTGTTATCATATGGAGTTACTTTGGTAAATTGGTAGTGGCAAATCTTTGTGTTTAAAAACGGCTTATTACCATTTTCTTTTTTCCAATTTTTAATTACCGAAAAAGGGTCAGCAAGACACGGGCCCTTACACGGTAAATCCGGGGTGATTAACTCGTCGTCACAGACATCGATAAGACCGTCTCTATCGATATCTTGGAATTTTAAAAATTTTGAATCTGCCATATTATTATATTAAGTCAAATAAACATTCGCACTACGAATGTGTTTAGACCCTCCTTGTTGTAAATATCGTTGCCTGAAACTAAGAGCTAGAGTTCTTGCGGTATACAATTGTTCGGCGCCGTGTATACCATACTCCATAGCACTTTTTAAAAGGGGTGAAACTTTTCCAACCTCTATAATTGTAGAGGTCGCTTGCTCCACCTCGGATTCCATCGATGATAAACATATATTAAAAACCGCCGAGTCTATCATGTCTACATATGAAAATAGGTCTTCTAAGCAGGCTGTCAAAAAGTCGCCCTTAATTGCTGGTTGCAGATAAGGAATCGATTGAATTGAACCGCCGGGGTTAAAAATACCCATTGATTGTACTTGTGACGCAGTATAGTTACCACCAATCAATGAAATTGTACCGGCTTGGCCGACTTTTCCACCGGCAGAATTCTTTTCTTTTCCTCCTTGGCCGGTGAAACCATCA
>TARA_R110000787_G_scaffold14348_6_pt1 | contig 21977 bp, 21 predicted proteins | sample TARA_R110000787 | Tara Oceans TARA_R110000787 (sample SAMEA4397920) | marine metagenome | biome: Polar Biome; feature: [DCM] deep chlorophyll maximum layer (ENVO:01000326); material: water (ENVO:00002006), including particulate matter (ENVO:01000060) such as... | depth 35 m | reverse complement strand
AACAGCGTGTCGCGGTAATCGCGGTCGGTCAGGGAATCGGTCATGAGTTCAATATGGCTTTTTGCAGTATCGTAGGCGTTTGATACGGGTTTCCGATGGTTTTACCATGGGTTTCTGGATGGGTTCAGCAGCATGAATTCCCGGCTTCGCCCGCCCCGTCAAATCGGGTCAGTGCGCCGCCGGGCGTCTAATTCGAATGCTGTGTATCCGTGCCATGCTTTCCGCCTAGCAGGCGGGGAAAGCCATGTCACTATCGGACGCCACCATGGGCGGAATCCGCCACCTGTGCCGAGCCTGTATCCGATAGTTCCTCGCCCAGTTTTTCGCACAGGACTTCGAACACCGCGCCATTCTCCAGAAGGTTCGCCCAAGTCACGCCGTAGTCGAGGATAACATAGCGCGAGACGTTCACAGTATCGGGGGCGGACTTGTAGACAGAGACAGCGGCATAGGCCTGGTCGATGGCGCTGACCTCTTCGACAGTGTGATTTGATTTGAAAACGGCAAGAAATTCAATGCCTCGGCAATCCGTACCGTCATCATTGGCGCAGGCCGTATAAATGCCGAACGACATGCCATCCTTGCTGGTGGCGAAGACATAAGGCGCCTGACGGTCATTGATGCCTGACGTCGTGTAATGGGCGCCCATATCGTCCAGCAGTAGCTGAAGGTCCCCTGTGCCGACCGAGCCGACGATCATATCCCGTGCGCGCACGCCAACAGTCGGCGCCTGCGCGACCGAAGCCAGCGGCACCGCAGCGCAAAGACAAACTGACAGGAGTGCTTTCTGCATATGAATCCCAACACCGGAGGGGTTTCAAGGTTCCGGTATGACTATCACTTATCCGGGTGAATCAGGCGCTAATTTGGCAGTGATGGAGCCGCTTTCAGGCGAACGCGCGATTTGGCGGCGTCCTTGTGCATCTGGGCGATCATGTCATCCACGCTGTCAAATCTCAGTTCCGGCCTCAGATAGGCCACCAGCTGGACCTCGAGCCACTTGCCGTAGAGGTCCTGATCAAAGTCGAAAATGAAGGTTTCCAGCAGCGGATCGCGCAGGCCCGTTGTCGGCGTGCGGCCGAAATTGGCAACGCCGTCGCGCCATACCTGTTCGCCTTCGACGCGGGCGCGGACGGCATAAACGCCATGGCGCGGATGGATCAGGTCGTTGAGGTGGATGTTGGCGGTCGGGAAACCGAATGTGCGGCCGTTCTTCTCGCCGGATTCGACGATTCCGTCGGCAATCCACCAGTCGCCGAGTATCTCGGCTGCGACTTCCGGCTCGCCAGCCATCAGGGCCTGACGGATGGCGGTGGACGAGGCCTTGGCGCCAAATTCCAGCACTTCCTCGACCACGGACACGCCAAAGCCGAGGGCGCGGCCAAGGCTCGACAGGCGGGCCACATTGCCCATGCGGCCGCGTCCGAAGCGGAAGTCAAAACCGACAGAAACGTGCGAGACGCCGAGCCCCTCGACCAGGACCTGGCGCACGAAGGCCTCGTCCGTCATGGCCGCCATCTCACCATTGAAGGGGAGTTCGAAGACCGTATCAGCCCCCTCGGCGAGGATGAGCCTGTTACGGCGTTCGGGCCTCAGAATGCGGAAAGGCGGGTCGTTCGGCCGGAAATAGGCGCGCGGCGGCGGCTCGAACGTCGCCACCGACAGCTTGCCCTGCCCCGCCTTGCGGGCCGCTTCCATGACCGCGCGGTGCCCGGCATGCAGACCATCGAAATTACCCAGCGCCACGGATGCACCGCGTGCGCTGGCGGGCAATCCGCGATAATCTGCAAAGATGGCCATCAGGCCTCCCGGCGGGGTGCGACCACCTCGGCTTCGCCGGTGATGACACGCTTGTCGTCGACCGTGCATTCCACTTTCAGCGTCACCCGGTTGCCCCGGTCCTGCTTCTCGGCGACTTCGGCCCGCACGGTGACAGTGTCGCCAATGTGAACAGGACGTTTGAAGCGCATGGAAAGGCCGATAAAGATCGCCCCCGGTCCTGGCAAATTGTTGCCGAGGATGCCGGAAATATAGCTAGCCGTCAGCGCGCCATGGGCAATGCGTCGCCCGAATACGGTCTTGGCAGCGAACTCCTCGTCCATGTGGAGCGGGTTATAGTCGCCCGACACTTCCGCAAAGCGTTGGATGTCAGCTTCGGAAATCGTGTGCACGGTTTCGTGCGACATGCCGATTTCCAGGTCTTCATACTTGTAGCCGGTGAATTCACTCATACGTCCGGATCTCCAATAATTGTCCGAGAAGTTCGATACACGGGGCCGATGCCCACGTCACCACCTTAGACCTGACATGGCGTAAGTGGCGTTTTCGCCATAGTCCGCGAGCAGGTCTGTGACTTCCTGCTCGAAATCCGGTCCATGTTCCTTGAGGCCCGTGCCGACATAGAGACTGTCAAAGCCCTGCCTTGTCGCGCCACGGATATCGGTGGCGGGGCTGTCACCGATGCAGAGCACACGCGACGGCGTGTGGCCGAGTGCGTTGAGGCGCTCCAGCGCAAGACGATAGATGCCCGCATGCGGCTTGCCGGGATAGACGACGGTGCCGCCCAAATCCTCGTAGATGTCGGCCAGCGCGCCGGCGCACCAGTAGAGCTTGCCACCGACGCGGACCTGCTTGTCAGGGTTGGCGCAGATCATGGTCAGGCCGCGATCGACGCCCTCTTTCAGCTCGTCGCGGTATTCCTCCGGCTCGTCATTATACATGTCGCGCAGGCCGATGCAGAGCAGCAGGTCGGCATGGGCGCTGTCGTCGAATTTCAGGTCCAGGCCTTCATACAGGAAACGGTCATGTTCCCACCCCTCGTCGCCGCCGAGGCGCCAGATGGACTGGCCGCTGCGCAGCTTGAGTTCAGCGCGCGTGGCATCGCCTGAGGTTACGCAATCATCGAACGAGTCCTTGGGCACGCCCAACGGTTCGAAATAGCGGATGGCCTGCGCCTTGGGCACGGGGGCATTGGTGATGAGGCAAACATGGCCGCCTTGTTCGCGAAACTTCACGAGCGCCTCGCATGCCTCGGCAAAGATCGCGCGGCCATTGTGGATAACGCCCCACACATCGCAGAGGATCGAGTCATAATCGCCCGCAATCGCGGACAGGCCTTCGGGAAAACGTAGCTGGGTCATGCGCCGCGACCTAGGCCGCGCCGCACCCCCGGTCAATCCAGCGGTGCATTATTGCGTCAGGCCGCACGCGCTCGCCGGCAGCGGGTTGAGCACATACATCGCGGCCGTCGGGATGGAATGATAGTTCGCGAGGTAGCAGCCACGCACCTTCACGACCTGGCCGATATTCTCGCCAAGCTGGAGGCTGGGCATGTAATCGCACGAGACGCTGTTGGCGGCGAACTGGCTCGGGTCGCCGGGGCGGACATTCAGCAGGAGATGGTTGGAACCTGTCGGCACGGACATCATGCGAACGCCCTCCATCGGCCCGAACGCGCAGTCGCCATCAGGCTGGGAGAAGGTGCCGTCTTCGTTCTCGAACGAAGGATAGGCTTCGACCGACATTGTGAGGTCGAGCAGGACGACCGAGTGGTCCTCGATCAATTCCAGCGCGGGTGCAGGCTCCATCTCGTCGCCCTGCGGATCCGGCAGGATGGCTTCGACCTTGACCACTTCAGGTCCAGTCTGGGCCGACGCGCTGAGCGCTGCAGCGAACAGAAGGAAAGGCAAAGCCAGAACGCGCATGGGTCACTCCCGTCTCATGTACGAGGAGCATTAAGCAAACGGATTGGGGCGAAATGATGCCGAAGGCGATCAGCCGAAATTGGACAGGCGCTGCATCAGCTCGCTGGGCGGCGCGGTTTCTTCCATCAGCGACGCCTTGATCGGGCGCGGCGCACCGAAGATGTGGCCTTGGCCATACGGGATGTCGTATTCGAGAATTTCCACAACGCTGGCTTCATCTTCGATCTTCTCGGCGATCATGGTGACGCCGTACCGCGAGAGGACGGCGGTGACTTCCGTGCCATCGACGCGGCGGTTGATCGACGAGACAGGACGCGAGCCATGCGGGTCGCGCAGCTGTTCGATCAGCGTGTGACCATTCATCTTCACGAAGCGGACGCTCGACGCCTGAAGGCGCGGCAGGTCCAGCGACAGGTCGGACGCATGGTCGATCGAGAAGCGGAAACCGAGCGCGGTCAGCTTGGCCATGTTCTCGCGCATCGTGGGCGAGCTGGTCTCGAAACGGTCAGCACGAATCTCGAAGATCACGGCGCCGGAGAGGTCGCGATTCTCGGTCATGAATTGCAGGAACATCGGGAAGAAGGTGGTGTCTTCCAGCGAGGACGCCGCAATGTTGCAGAAAACGCCGACGCGGCGGTCACGCTCTGCCAGACGGCGCACGATCTGCACGCAGCGGAACAGAGTGAAATTGTCGATGATGCCCATCAGATTGGCGCGGCGGGCCGCGTCCAGGAACTCGGCGGGCAGAATCAGTGAACCGTCCGGACGGCGCAGGCGCGTGAAGCCTTCATAGAAGGCCACGCGGCGCTGTGGCAGCGACACGATAGGCTGGAGATGGAGGTCGACCCGGCCATCCTTCAGGGCGTCGCGGACATCGCGCAGGATGGCATCATCCTGCGGCGCGACAGAGGACACGACAGACGGCTCGGCGAGCTTGGCTTCGAAGCTGCGCGAGAGGCGGTCGATCAGGCCTTCAAGCTGCTTCATCTCGGAAACGAGGGCGTCGCGGCGCTCGGTCAGTTCATGCTTAATGGTGGTCTCGACAGCCTCTGTACGCGCGCCGATGACGTCGACCCGTTCGGCGGTGTCGCGCGTCGTGCGCTCGACACGTTCGACGCGTTCATCAATTTCGCGGTGGGAACGGCTGCTGGCGACGAGAACATGGATCTGGGCGAGAATCACCGTGGTGATCGCCCCGCTTGTGATCGACAGGGGCAGGCCGAGTCCTGCAAACGTATTTACACAATAGCCGACGCCGCCGCCTATCGCGATATAGAGCAGGAACAGGACAAAAGTCATTCGGTCAGCACCCAGTTCTTTCCATCAACCTTAACAAATAGGCCCCATTGGTTAACGAATTGCGTGGAAATGGCGTAATTTGCCACCTTCCACAATCCCACTCCAGCCACAGTTGCGTCAAAGTCACAGACCTTCTGAGACACACTCATGACACGTCTTCAGCGACTAGACAAAGGTTAACCCCACCGTTACCCACAGCCTATCCGAGTGCACTGGTCCGTGGCCATTTTATTGGCCGGAGCGGGGGCAATCTCGGGGGAGAGCGGGGCCTTGCAGAGATGCAGGGCCCCGTCGTCTTATGGTGATTCGGCGGCTTTCTTTGGCGCACCCAGAGGCACAAAAACCACATCCGTAACCGGCCAGGACAGGTCTGCCCCTTCGCACGAAAGGGTCAGTCTCGGAGGGTCCGAGAAGTGCGAGGCCTGAGTCACGCCGCACGGCTCGATCACGACACGAACACCATTGTAATCAACCCAGTAGCCCACCTGCTCCTTGTCATTCACAAGGTGCGTGACGACGAGGTCACCGGTGTTGAAGACGCGCGTCTTGGTGTCTTTCTCACCGGGCAAAGGCTGCAGGACAGCGGCATTGAAACCGCCGGCTGGTGACTGCTCGACAAAGGTGAAAGCGTCGGAGGCCTCGTAGGTCTTGTTGATGGCGGAGAGGACGGCGCTGGTGCCGACCGGGCCGGACACGCGGAGCGGCGTTTCATGGCCCGCGCGCCAGCTGGCATTGCGGATATCATCAAGGCCTTCAAGGTCTTCCCCGCGCAGGGAAAAAAGCATCACGGCATCAAGGTTCCGGAGGTCCGTCTCGGTCAGTCCCTGAACAGTGCCGGAGGGTGTGCCAAAGAGGACACGCTTTCCGCCCGCCATGACCAGTACGCAGGGTTGAGGGACCGTTCCGGGGGCGCAGGGGAGGAGTGCAAAGTCCGCTGATGTGACTTTCCGGGGGACTTCCGGGACCATTCCCGGACCCTTCTCGGCGCTGCACGCGGCAACGAGCCAAAAAGCCAGCAGTATTCTTGCGCGCATGCCCCTGAGGCTCCGGTCTACCCGATCACGGTGTCGTCCGGTTCCCTTACGATTTCGTTTTCAGTGAAACCGAGGCAGTCGATTTCGACGCGCACCTTGTCGCCCGCCTTCAGCCATTTCGGTGGCTCGTGCCCTGCCCCGACGCCGGCGGGTGTGCCGGTGAAGATGACGTCGCCCGGCTCCAGCGTGAAGGCGGCTGTGAGGTGAGCGATCTGGGCGGCGATGTCGTGGATCTGGTCGCGGACGTAACCGGTCTGGCGCTGCTCGCCATTCACGAAGGTGCGCAGTTCGAGGTTTGACAGGTCCTTGATCTCGTCCATCGTCACCATGGCCGGGCCGAACACGGCATGCGTGTCGAAGCCCTTGCCCATGATCATGGTCTGGCTGGCGCGCTGCCAGTCGCGGACAGAATAGTCACAGCCGACGGTGAGGCCGGCGACAATCTCGAAGGCGCGTTCGCGCGGCACATGGCGACCATGCTTGCCGATGATGACGACAAGCTCGCCTTCATAGTCGAGCTGTTCGGAAACCTTGGGGAGGTGGACCTGGGCATAGGGCCCGTTCACCGCCGTGACCTGTTTGTTGAACCATTTCTGGACCTCGGGTTTCTTGGTGTCGACGAAGCTGACGCTCTCGGCCGCATGCGCCGCGTAGTTGACGCCGATGCCCAGAATCTTGCCGGGCTTTTCAACAGGGGAAAGCAGCGTGACCTCGCCAAGAGGTATGGATGCGCCCCGAGGGCTGGCGGTCAGCGCTTCCACAAACGTGCCCGCTGCAAGCGGCACAACGCAATCCGCTTCGAGGTGACCGAAACCTACTTGCTCACCCTGTTTAAACCTTACCAGACGCATACCGTTACTCTCCCGTCACACTTTTGCCCAAAGACCTTGAAAAGCGTTCATCCCGCGTTGTGATGGTGTTTGGCAAGGGCTAGGGAAGAAGCCTGTATAGGGGAATTGTAATGGACCTTGGCGTACGGGCTCAGGAGAGCTCGCTTAGCGGTATTTTTGCACAAGGAGAACGCCTGTGCATGCCGCCCTACCAGCGTAGTTATTCCTGGGGAGAGCGCGAGGCGCTCGACCTGCTCGGCGACCTTGCCGAAGCCACTGACAGCGACATCCCCCACTTCATCGGCGCGGTCGTTCTCGTGAACGGCGCGGAGTCCGGAATGGTGGAGATTGTCGACGGTCAGCAGCGGCTGACGACGCTGACGATTCTTCTGGCTGTCCTGCGCGACCTGGAAGCCGACAAGGACAGGTCGGCTGCCCTGCACGCGATGATTGCCGATGAGGACCGCCCGATGCTCGGCGAAGGGGCCAGCTGGCGCCTTACCCTGAACTATATGGATGGCGCGTTTTTCCGCGACACGATCCAGCGTCCGGGTGCGACGCGCACACTCGAAAACGAGCCAGGCGAGAGCGACAGCCAGCAACGTATGGTTGGCAACGCCAAAGCCATGTTGAAGGAACTGAAACAGGTGTCGGACGAGCGGCGGCGCGCGCTGACCGACACGGTCGTCAATGGCTGCGCACTGGTGCGTGTGATCGTGAATGACAAGGATCAGGGCTTCAAGGTGTTCCGCGTTCTAAACACACGGGGCAAGGAACCGGACGCGCACGACATCATCAAGACCGAGCTATTCCAGAAGGCCAAGTTCTCGGTGAAGGAAGCCAGCGCCTATGCCGAACGCTGGGCCGAACATGAGGCCGTGCTGGGCGGCGGCGCCTTCGATGACCTGCTGCGCCAGATCCGCGCCATTCATGACCGCTCGCCCAAGGGCGACCTTGTGGCGGGGTTCCAGAAAGCGGTCCTCTCGAAAATCGAGCCGCGCAAATTCCTCGACGACATGTTGCCGAGCTATGTGGCCGCCTATCGCCAGATTACCACGGCCAATGTGGGCGACGGGCCCCATTCGAAACTCGTGTCTGACAAGCTGAACCAGCTGCGTGCACTTGAGCAGCAGAGCTGGCGCGCCCCGGCCCTGAAATTCCTGGTGGAGCGCGGGCTCGACTCGCCGCTGGCGCCGGAATTCTTCACGCGGCTCGAACGGCTGGGCTACATGATCCAGCTGATCATTCACGACAAGGACCAGCGCAACAAGCGGTTCAACAAGGTGAGTGACGCCATCTCGAATGAGCGCACGCTGATGGCCAAGAATGGCCCGTTCGCGATTTCCAAGGACGAGGCGCGCAAGGTGCGTGAACGTCTGCTGGGGCGTTTTGCGACGTTTGGCCAACGCCGCGCCATGGCCCTTCGCCTGAACGCCGCGCTGGATGGCGGGTTCACGATCCCGCCGGAATCCGATGCCACGGTGGAACATGTGCTGCCCCGCAATGTGCAGGAAGACAGCCACTGGATGATTACGTGGCCGGACCCGGCAAAGCGCCGCGAGCAATGCGACACGCTGGGCAATTTCGTGCTGCTGACCAACAAGGTGAACCAGAAGGCCGACCGGCTGGACTATCGCGCCAAGAAGGAAGTGTACTTCAATGGCGGCGGCGGGGCGGACTTCGCCCTGACACGCGACCTTATGGAGCAGGACGCCTGGACCCCGGAAGTCGTGCGCAAGCGGACCGAGGGCCTCGCCGAGATTCTGAACGCCGAATGGGATTTGCCCTGATAGGGCTCTCCTTTCCTAAGGATACCCCTAGCCCCAAGGCTGATCAGCCCTTACCGTCGCGCCAACATAAAACATGAGGGAGCGGCGCCATGAGCCTGTTTGATCTATCCGGAAAGTCAGCCATTATCACAGGATCATCGCGCGGCATCGGCCGGGCGATTGCCGAGGCCATGGCCGATGCGGGCGCGAAAGTAACGATCTCGTCGCGCAAGCCGGGCCCCTGCCAGGAAGTGGCCGCCAGCATCAATGAGAAGCATGGCGACGGAACGGCGATTGCCGTGCCCGCGAACATCTCGTCGAAGGATGAGCTGCAGGCCATGGTCGACGCCACGAACAAGGCGTTCGGCAAGGTGGACGTGGTCGTGTGCAACGCGGCGGCCAACCCGTATTACGGGCCGATGGAAGGCATCACGGACGAGCAGTTCGAGAAGGTGCTTCAGAACAATATCATCTCGAACCACTGGCTGATCCAGATGTGCATGCCGCAGATGCGCGAGCGCAAGGACGGCGCGATCATCCTCGTCTCGTCGATTGGTGGCCTGCGCGGCTCGCCGATCATTGGTGCCTACAATATCTCCAAGGCGGCTGACTTCCAGCTGGCGCGCAACCTGGCCACCGAATACGGCAAGGACAATATCCGCGTGAACTGTATCGCGCCGGGCCTGATCCGCACCGACTTTGCCCGCGCCCTGTGGGAAGACCCGAAGAATTTGAAATCGGCCCTGTCCGGCACACCGATGGCGCGTATTGGCGAGCCGGAAGAGATTGCCGGCGCGGCGGTATATCTCGCCTCGAAGGCCGGTGCCTACATGACGGGCCAGATGATGGTCGTCGATGGCGGCGCAACCTGCTGAGGCATTCATGCATCTGACTGACGAACCTGACTCACCGCCCGGCGCGGAGACTGACTTTGCGACTTTTCGCGAGGTGGATATCCGTGTCGGAACGGTGCTGGAAGCGGCGCCGCTGGAAGGCGCGCGCAAGCCTGCCCTGCGCCTGCTGATCGACTTCGGCGCCGGTGTGGGCGTGAAGAAGAGTTCGGCGCAGGTGACGGTGCACTACAAGCCCGAAACGCTGGTCGGCAAACAGGTTGCCGCCGTCGTCAATTTCCCGCCGCGCCAGATCGGCAAGTTCATGTCGGAAGTGCTGACGCTCGGGTTTCCCGATGCCCACGGCGCCATCGTCATGTTCTCGCCCGACCTGCCGGTGCCCAATGGAGCCCGTCTCGCATGAGCCGTACCGAAATGTCTGTCCAGCAGACCGAATTCTTTGGCCGCCTGAAAGCGGGTACATGGGACTTTCCCCCCGGCATCAGGAACCTCGGCATCCGGCCTGACCTCTGGCTGAAGGAAGTCTCGTACGGCCATACGCGGTATGAGTGGCCGAATACCGGCGATCGCGACATTGGCGACCAGCGCGTGTTCGGCGGCTGGGTCGCGGGCCTGTCGGACCATATCGTGTCGATGACGATGGCGAGCGCGCTGGAAGACGGCGAGTGGTTCACGACGATGGAACTGCAGACGCGGATCCTGCGTCCGGTGCCGCATGGCCTGATCACGATCGAGGGGCGGCTGGTCAGCCGCGGCCGCACAACGGGGCTGGTGGAAGCGGACTGGCGCGACGAGAAGGGCCGCCACCTGGCGCGCATCACGGCGGCGAAGGCGATCCGGTCGATGGAAGAGCTGCGTCCCGGGAGCTGATCGCTTTCCTGAGGAACCCTCCTGTCGGCGAGCCGTTCTTTGGTTAAGCTATACAGGAGCTGACCATGATTAAGTCCTTGAAATACATCGCTGTAATTGGTGCCCTCGGGATCGGTTCGGCTGTTGCAACCCTGCCCGCCTCCGCCCAGCTGGGGCTCGGCGTCGGCGTGGATACGGATGTCAAAGTCGGCGTCCGCACCAGCGCCCCGCCGCCTGAGCGTGCCCATGCGCATGGCCACTATACTTATGACGGCTATGAATCAGACCGCTGGTACACGCGCCATGACGTGCGCCGCGCCCACCGCTATGATGCCCGCTACAATGGCTATGACTGCTATGAAAGCTTCCAGTATGGCTGGGAGAATGGCGAGCGCGTCCGCTACGATACGACATTCTGCTATGACGATCATGACCGCCGCTATGAGCCGCAGGGCGTGAGAGCGACCGTGCGCATCCACTAGATGTCGTAACTGAATTTGAAAAAAAATCCCTGCGCCGCGGCGTGGGGATTTTTTATGTATGCATGCCGTTACGTCAGGCCAAAAACGCATGGCAGATATTCTATTTTGGCTGCAATAAGAAAGGAACTGTTTGCGCGTCCTGTACGTAAATCCGACACTACAATGCTACACGAGCCAGATTCTGTTGCGGGCATAACGCCCCTCTAATTCCATCGTTTGCATTTTTATCTTTCCACCGGGTTCCGGTCTTCATCCCTGTTCATCCGGAACAGGAACTGATCGAAATCCCGGCGGGCAAACGAAACCGGAATTCAGAATGAAACCAGTTAAAACCTACTTTGCCGCACTTGGGGCGATTGCCCTCATGAGCGCAGGTATTGCCTTGCCTGCATCGGCTGAAGCAAGCCTCAGCAACCAGTCCCAGACATCCTTCGGCGTCAGCGTTCGTGTTCTTGGGGCTGACCCAAACCATGTTCACCCCGAGTTTACCTATCAGGGACATCAATCGAACCAGTGGTATCCTGCAACGCAGGTCACCCGCGCCAATGCTTGGGATGACAGCCGCCAGGGTTATGATTGTTACAAGGCCTTCCAGTACACCTGGGTGGATCATGCCAAGGCGCGTCAGGACACGGTTTTCTGTTTTGATGCTGCCGGGAAAGAATTCGAGCCAGACGCCACGCGCGTCTCGGCTCGCCTGAAATAGCGCGACTGAACCTCCGCTATATACTCGCCCCTGTTCGTTCTCGAACGGGGGCTCTTTTTTATCAGGGAAGCAGCAGGCAGGCGTCGCCATAGGAATAGAAGCGATAGTCTGACGCGATGGCGTGGGCATAGGCCGCCTGCATCACGTCCGTTCCCATCAGCGCGCAGACCAGCATGAACAGGCTGGAGCTGGGCAAGTGGAAATTGGTGACGAGCGCATCGGTGGCGCGCACCGCGTCGCCGGGTTTCAGGAAAATGTCAGTCGGCCCAGTGGCGGGCGCGAGCGTGCCCTCGGGCGTCGTGCAGCTTTCCAGCGTGCGCATTGCTGTGGTGCCGACAGGAACGCAGCGATGCCCGGCGGCGCGCGCGGCATTGAGGCGCGTGGCGGTTTCGGGCGTCAAGCGGCGCCATTCGGCATGGAGCCGGTTCGCCGCCAGCTGCGCCTCTTCGAGCGGCTTGAACGTGCCAAGGCCGACATGGAGGCGGACGGTTTCGCGGGCGAGGCCAGCGGCATCAATCTCGGCCAGCAGGCGCGGCGTGAAATGGAGACCCGCCGTGGGCGCAGCGACGGAGGCGGCGTCATCCCCGGCGAAACTGGTCTGATAGGTCTCGCGATCACGCGCATCGGCAGGGCGGCGGCGGGCGATATAGGGCGGAAGCGGCATGGCGCCGTGGGCATCAAGTGCCTGTTCGAGCGCGGGGCCTGACTGGTCGAAGGCCAGCTCGATCTCGCCGCCATCAAGGCGCTGGGTGATCGTGGCTGTGAAGCCTTCAGCAAAAAGGATCGGGTCGCCGGGCTTGAGGCGTTTGCCGGGACGGGCCAGGGCGCGCCATGTGTGGTCGTCGATGCGCTCGACCAGGTTCACGTCGCAGGCCACATCGGCGCCGATCTCGTCGCGCGCGGGCCGCACGCCCTTCAGCGCAGCAGGAAGCACGCGTGTGTCGTTGAAAACGAGGACATCGCCCGCCGTCAGGTAGCGCGGTAGGTCACGCACGGTCGCATCTTCCAAGCGGCCATCGCCATGCACGACAAGAAGCCGCGCAGAATCCTGCGGGTCAGCCGGGCGCAATGCGATGAGGCGCTCGGGAAGATCAAAATGGAAATCGGTGAGATTCATGGGCGTCATGGATTATCGGCCCGTGAAGGCGGCAATGCCTAGCGTTCGACGACGGCCGGGACGGATGGCAGGTCACACACGTTCATGTCTTCGTCGACATCGGCATTTGCAGCCATGAAGATCGGACCATCGGTGCGCTCGACCCAGACGTTCGGGCGTTCGCCCTTGGGCAGGTCAGCCGCCACTTTGGCACTCATCAGGATATCCGGCAGGGCGACTTCGCCATTGAGGGATTCCTTGCCGGCCTTGATCGCGAGCACGACATCCTCGCCCTGAACGACGCGGCCCCAGGCCGTGTATTGCTTGTCGAGATGCTGGGACGTGTCGCGCATCAGGAAGAATTGCGAATTGGCCGAGTCGGGATCGGACGTGCGCGCCGTCGAGACGACACCGCGGCAATGCGGGATCCAGCTTTCGACCAGGCCATCCTTGGACATTTCGCTGAAGAAGGACGCCTGCGTCATCATCGGGAAGCCATTCACATAGCCATACTTGGCCGTGTCGGCCGGGCCGATGGCGAAGTTGAGCGGCAGTTTCGCCGGGTCGCGGCGGTAGGTGAACTCGCCCGGAATGTCCGGCAGGCCCGATTCGCGGCCCTTGAGTGCGAAGATGTCGCCGCCCTGCGCCATGAAGCCGTTGATGACGCGGTGGAAGGTGGTGCCGTCAAAGTCGCCGGAGCGGATGATGGCCGAGAATTGCGCGTAATGCTTGGGGGCAACTTCCGGGAAGGCCTCGATCAGGATGCGGCCCTTGTTCGTGTCGAAAATGAAGAGACGTTCGGGATCGACGGCACGCCAGTTGGCAGGATCGGCCTTGGCCTCTTCCACCGTGACAGAAGTAGCGGCCTCAGCAGGTGCGTCGGCTTCAGCGGGAGCGGAGGCTTCGGCAGGCGCAGCGGTTTCAGCCGGTGCTTCCGTTTTTGCTTGCGCAAACGCAAAAAGACCCAGCGACAGGGTCGATGCGGCCACTACCAGGGGTGCGAGCTTCATTTCTGATATTTCTCCATGAGGGCGCGTTTCACGTCAGGGCTTACAAACGGCGCTATATCGCCACCGAGACTCGCAATTTCTTTCACGAGCCGCGACGCGACCGCCTGGTGCCTAACATCGGCCATCAGGAAGACTGTTTCAATGTCGGGATTCAGTTGCTCATTCATCGCCGTCATCTGGAATTCGTATTCGAAGTCCTGAACGGCCCGCAAACCACGCAAAATCATCTGCGCGCCACAGGCCTCGGCGAATTTCATGAGCAGGCCATGCATCGGCATGACCTTGATTTCAGCCATGCCGGGGCCGTTGAAGCGGGCACACTCGGCTTTCACCATGGCCACGCGTTCTTCGAGCGAAAACAAGGGCTTCTTGGCCTCGTTGACGGCGACGCCAATGACAAGCGTGTCGACCAGCTTCATGGCGCGACCGAAAATATCGATATGCCCGTTGGTCGGAGGATCGAATGTACCCGGGTAAAGTCCGATACGATGCACTGGTGCCCCTTCCCTGTATTCCGGCCCTGTTATTCAGGCATTTCCGGTGATCCAGCCTCGGCCGGGCCACCATTTTCCCCATCCATATCGGTTTCAGCGTCTTCTACAAGCCGTGCAACAGAAACTACGTGCTCGCCTTCGTGCGTACGCAGCACCCAGACACCGCCCGTGGAGCGGCCTGCGATACGGATCTGGTCGACCGGTGTGCGGATCAGCTGGCCGGCATCGGTGACGAGCATGACCTGATCGCCATCGCCGACCGGGAAGGACTGGGCGACTTTCTTGGTCGGCCCGCTCTTCTTGTCGCGCCCCCAGATATTCTGCGCCACGAGGCCTTTGCCGCCGCGACCTGTGACCCGGTAGTCATAGGCGGACGAGCGCTTGCCCATGCCATCGTCAGCGATCGTAAGGATGAATTCCTCTGCGGCGCCGAGTTCAACGAGACGTTCGGTGCTGAGGGCGGCCTCGTCAACGGTCTCTTCGCCTTCGTCCTCGCTGATTTCCTCTTCTTCGCCCGTGGCAGCCCGGCGCATGGCCGCAGCGTGCTTGATATAGGCGCGTGCCTCCTCGGACGTGACGGCGACATGGCGCAGGATGCCCATGGAGATGACTTCGTCGCTGGCGCCAAGGCGGATGCCCCGCACGCCGGTCGAGTTGCGACCCGCAAAGACGCGCACGTCGGTGACCGGGAAGCGGATACACTGGCCGAGCGCCGTGGTGAGCAGGATATCATCGCGCTCGGTACAGATCTTGACCGAGACAATGCCATCGCCCTCGTCGAGCTTCATGGCGATCTTGCCGTTGCGATTGACCCGCGTGAAGTCTGCCAGCTTGTTGCGGCGGACGGTGCCGGAGCGGGTGGCGAACATGAGGTCCATCACCTCGTGCGCGGATTCGTCGTCCGGCAGCGGCATGACGCTCTCGATGCGCTCGTCGGCGGCCAGCGGGAAAATGTTGACCAGCGCCTTGCCGCGCGAGTTCGGCCCGCCGACGGGAAGCCGCCAGACCTTTTCCTTGTAGACCATGCCGGCCGAGGAGAAGAACAGGACTTCGGTATGCGTCGTCGCCGAGAACAGCTCGACCACGAAATCCTCGTCCTTCATGGACATGCCCGAACGGCCCTTGCCGCCGCGATGCTGGGTCCGGTAGGTCGAAAGTGGTGTGCGCTTGACGTAGCCGCCATGGGTGACGGTGACGACCATGTCTTCGACCTCGATGAGGTCCTCGTCTTCCATATCGAGGCCGCCCATCGCGAATTGCGAGCGACGCGGCACGGCGAACTTCTCTTTCACTTCGTTCAGTTCGGCCTTGATGATCTCGCGAATGCGCGGGCGCGACCGCAGAATGTCGAGGAGATCGGCGATTTTCTCCGACAGGCCCTTGGCCTCATTGCCGATCTCGTCGCGTCCAAGGCCGGTGAGGCGGTGGAGGCGCAGGTCGAGGATTGAGCGGGCCTGCTCGTCCGACAGGTAGATCGTGTCGCCGCCGGACCAGCGCGTGCGTCGGTCTGCGATGAGTTCGAGCAGCGGCCCCATGTCCATGATCGGCCAGGCCTTGGCGAGCAATTGCTCGCGGGCAGTCGCCGGATCCGGCGCGTGGCGGATGATGCGGATGACTTCGTCAATGTTGGCTACAGCCAGCGCAAGGCCGACCAAGACGTGCGCACGGTCGCGGGCCTTGTTGAGGTCGAACTTGGTGCGGCGGACGATGACTTCCTCACGGAAGGTTATGAAATAGTCGAGCACCTTGCGCAGGTTCATCAGTTCCGGGCGGCCGCCATTGAGGGCGAGCATGTTGACGCCGAAACTGGTCTGCAGCTGGCTGAAGCGGAAGAGCTGGTTCAGCACGACTTCGGCGCTGGCATCCTTCTTCATCTCGATGACGACACGGATGCCGTTACGGTCGGATTCGTCGCGCAGGTCGGAGATGCCTTCGACGCGCTTTTCGCGCACGAGTTCGGCGATCTTCGTGATCATCGCGGCCTTGTTCACCTGATAGGGAATCTCGGTGACGATGATGGCCTGACGGCCATTCTTGGCCTCTTCGATGTCGGTCTTGGCGCGCATGATGACCGAGCCGCGACCCGTGGTCAGGCCCTTGCGGCTGCCGGCATGGCCCATGATGAGGCCGCCTGTCGGGAAGTCTGGGCCCGGGACGATTTCGAGCAGCGCCTCGTCGTCGATGGTCGGATCCTCGATCACGGCCAGCGTCGCGTCGACGACTTCGCCGAGATTGTGCGGCGGGATGTTCGTGGCCATGCCGACCGCGATGCCGCCGCCGCCATTGACCAGAAGGTTCGGGAACTGCGCCGGCAGGACCACCGGCTCCTGCTGCGAGCCGTCATACGTGTCCTGGAAGTTGACCGTGTCCTTGTCGATATCGGCGAGCAGGTAGGTCGCCGCCTTGGTCATGCGGCTTTCGGTGTAACGCATGGCGGCCGGGGGATCGTTGTCGATCGAGCCGAAATTGCCCTGACCGTCGACCATTGGCAGGCCCATGGAGAAGGGCTGGGCGAGGCGCACGAGGGCGTCATAGATCGCGCTGTCGCCGTGCGGGTGGAAGTTACCCATGACGGCGCCGACGATGTTGGCGGATTTCTTGTAGGGCTTGTCCGGTGTGTTGCCGCCGACCTGCATGCCGTAGAGGATGCGGCGGTGAACAGGTTTCAGGCCGTCGCGCACGTCCGGCAGCGCCCGGCTGACGATGACGCTCATCGCATAGTCGAGATAGGAGCTTTTCAGCTCGGATTCGATCGAAATCAGCTCGATTCCGTCCGGGAGGGCGGGGTTTTCGCCCGAATTCTCAGGGGTTTCCGGCTCGTCCGGCGGGGTCGTATCGTCGCTCATGGAAGGGCTTTCTGCGTGTCCGGTCTCAGAGGGCGGGGCATTGGCCCGAATCGCCCATAATCACTGAGAAAAACACTAGCAGCCGGGGGTGTGGAAAGCCACCCTTTCGGGGGTGTTTTAGCAGTTGGCGGACGACCCGCCAAAACGGCAAAAAACTGCACGAATACATGCACGTAAAAAGCACGGATACTGCATGGAAAAAGCCCGAACAGAGGCCAAAAAGCCCGAAGGGGCACGAACCCTAGTTGGAGGCAGGAAGGGCGCCCAAATCGGACAGGGCACGCAGGACCACGGCCTTGCGTTTCGGCAGGTCGGTATCGGGGTTTGCCATGTCCATGTTGAAGGCGAAGACATAGGTGCCGGGTGCCTCGCCCCCTGTCTGTTCCAGCCAGCCGACATACCAGCCGATCTCAGGCTCGCCATCGACACTGTGCCAGCCTGTCTTGCCGTAAAGCGTCCATCCGGGACCGGAATCGGCCACCATGACCGGCACGGCGAGATCGTAGGTGCGCGCAGAGAGCGGCAGTGTGCGCCGGGCCAGATGGGAGAGGAAGGCGACCTGCTCCTCGGCAGAGATCGCCAGCGGGCCTGTCAGCCAGTATTGCGTGACATTTTCGGCCGGGCCGACATCGGCATTGCCATAGTTGAACTGCTGCAGCCAGTCGTGGAGCACGGCCGGACCGATGCGCGGCGTGACCGTCTGGAATATCCAGACCGTGGACCGCTTGAAGGCATCCGCGAAGGTCTGGTCCTCGTTCCAGCTGTCCATGAAACGCTTCTGGCCATCCCACTTGAACACCTCGTCCGGGCCAGTGACGGCGCGGGTTTCAATGGCAATCAGTGTATGCGGGATTTTCGAGGTGGAGGCCGGCGTGAAGCGCGTTGCGGCGCGGTCCGGGTTGCTGATCCAGGCGCGCTCGTCTTCCAGCCGGTAGATGACCAGCGTGGAAGTGGCCGGGTCAACGCCCTCCGCCGCAACGCTTGCAGACAGTTCAGGCGGCGGCACCATGGAGGCGCACGCCCCCAGCACAGCGGCGACGGCAACCATCAGGAAGCCAACGGCGATGTGCGAAGGACGAGCGATCAGGCGCTGCATGCAATGGTTCCTAGAACGGGATCTCGTCGTCGAGATCCTGGCTGAAGCTTTCGGCCGGGCCGCTCATCTTGCGGGCACCGCCCTGCTGGGAGCCGAAATCATTGCCGCCGGAACGGGCGCCACCACCTGCGCGGTCGCCCGCGCTGTCGAGCATGGTGAGCGTGCCGCCAAAGCCGCGCAGGACGACCTCAGTCGTGTACTTGTCCTGGCCGTCCTTGTCCTGCCACTTACGCGTTTCGAGCTGGCCCTCAATGTAGAGCTTGGAGCCCTTTTTCACATAGCTCTGGACGACGCGAACGAGGCCTTCGCTGAGGATCGAGATGCGATGCCACTCGGTTTTTTCCTTGCGTTCGCCGGTCGCCTTGTCTTTCCACGTCTCGGACGTGGCCAGCGTGAAGCTGGCGACCTGACCACCGTTCTGAAACTGGCGGACCTCGGGATCCTGCCCGACATTGCCAATAAGAATGACCTTGTTCACTGATCCTGCCATAGTTTCTCTCCGAGCGCGTTGTTACGAATCCAGTCTAGCCCCTAAACCAGACGAATGCACGTGTCTCAGGCGGGCGGATGAATTCCACAGCCTGATCCCCAGCGCGGCACAGATGTTCATTATTTGTTCTTTATGTCAACCGGCGTTAACGACCGGTTCGACTGACGAGGCGCCGTCGGCATGGGCCCGGACGTTCGGCATCTTCTCGATCCAGCGCAGGTAAGGCCAGAGGAGGAGCTTTGTGAAATCGTGACCGGGCGTGCCCTCAAACCCGAGCGGGCCCGTGTAGCGCCCCGGAACGCGATAGGTCCCGAAGAGGACATCCCAGAACGAGAAGATGTTCGCGAAATTGGTGCCATAGGCTTCCGGCGCGTGGGCATGGTGCCAACGATGAAAACGCGGCGTAGCAAGGATGCGGCTGAACGGGCCGAAATGGATGTCGAGATCGGTGTGAACGAATGCGTTATAGAAGTTGTACATGACAAAGCTGATCACCGCCGCCAGCGGCGGAAGACCGAGGAAAATCACGATTGGTAGGTAACTTGCCCTCATGATGATCGGTTCAAGCAAGTGGATGCGATAGCTGGTCGTCCAGTTCATGTCCGTCTCGGAATGGTGGACGGCGTGGATGTCCCAGAAACCCCGGCTGTGCAGCAGGCGATGGTTCCAGTAGTCCATGAAGTCGTATGCCAGCAGATAGGCGAGCGCGGTGACGATGACCGGCACACCGGCCCATGCCTCGGGAGATATGTGCGGCAGGGAGGTTTCGCCCAGCAGTTTCTGTCCCATCCACATCAGGGCCAAGGCGATGGGCGGAAAGATCAGCTTATGCACCAACACGAGCCCAATATTGGCCCGAACGCTTTTCTGCATACCCTCGGACCAACGGATGGCCGCAAAGCCGCGCACGGCAAAAACAAGGACCGTAAACAGGGCAAAAAAGAAGATGTAATGCATCCCGCGCGTGGTCCCCGTCCCATCCGTTAACATGGCCAGAACATGTCCCGGCCTTGCCGAAAGGTCATAGCTGACCTAGCTAAATTTAGGCTGCACCGGGTCGACCCAATTGCCTTCTTCGCGTTTACACTCTGTTTGGCCTTGTCCGGCCCGGCAGGAAGTTCTATTTTTGTTCTGGTCGGGTTTTCCCAAGCATGCCACATATATCGCCTTCTTACTGATTCCGCATTCCTGACGAGCAAACAGCATGGCCCGATTAGAATCGCCTTTCATCCGCGTGCGCGGAGCCAAGGAACACAACCTCAAGAATATCGACGTGGACATTCCGCGCGGTGAGCTTGTGGTGATGACCGGCCTGTCGGGCTCGGGCAAATCCTCGCTGGCTTTCGACACGATCTATGCCGAGGGGCAGCGGCGCTATGTGGAAAGCCTGTCGGCCTATGCGCGCCAGTTCCTGGAGCTGATGCAGAAGCCCGATGTGGAAAGCATCGAGGGCCTGTCGCCAGCGATCTCCATCGAGCAGAAGACAACGAGCCGGAACCCGCGCTCGACCGTCGGGACGGTCACCGAGATCTACGACTATATGCGCCTTCTGTGGGCGCGCGTGGGCGTGCCCTATTCGCCGGCGACCGGCCTGCCGATCGAGAGCCAGACGGTGACCCAGATGGTCGACCGGACAATGGAGCTGCCGGAGGGCACGCGGCTTTACCTGCTGGCGCCGATGATCCGGGGCCGCAAAGGCGAGTATCGCAAGGAATTCGCCGAGCTGCTGAAGAATGGCTATCAGCGCGTGAAGGTGGACGGGGAGTTCTACGAACTTGAGAGCCCGCCCAAGCTGGACAAGAAGTTCAAGCATGACATCGACGTGGTGGTCGACCGCGTGGTCGTGCGCGAAGGCATGCAGCAGCGCCTCGCGGAGAGTTTCGAGACCGCGCTGGGCCTCGCGCAGGGCATTGCGCTGGCCGAATATGCCGACCTTGAAGAGGGCGAGACCGAGCCGAAGCGCATCACCTACAGCGCCAATTTCGCCTGCCCGGTTTCCGGCTTCACGATCTCCGAGATCGAGCCGCGCCTGTTCTCGTTCAACAATCCGTTCGGCGCCTGCCCGACTTGTGACGGCCTCGGCAACCAGCTGAAAGTGGACCCGGACCTCGTGGTGCCGGACAAGGATCTCGACATGCTGAACGGGGCGATTGCGCCCTGGGCCAAGTCGACCTCGCCCTACCAGACGCAGACGCTGCAGGCGCTGTCGACGCATTACCGCTTTGACCTGAAGAAGCCGTGGAACCAGCTGCCCGAGGACATCCACCAGATGATCCTGCACGGCACCGGCGAGCAGGAAATCAAGTTCGTCTATGATGACGGCATGCGCCGCTATGAGGTGAAGAAGACGTTCGAGGGCGTGATCCCGAACCTGGAGCGGCGCTATCGCGAGACGGACTCTGCCTGGGTGCGCGAAGAAGTGGCAAAGTTCCAGTCGGCTGCGCCCTGCCCTGCCTGCGGCGGCAAAAGGCTGAAGCCGCAGGCGCTGGCCGTGAAGATCGCGACGCTGGACATTTCATCGGCGGCTGAATTCTCGATCAAGGATGCCGGCGACTGGTTCGGCAAGGTCTCGAAGACGCTGACCAAGCAGCAGAACGAGATTGCCTCGCGCATCCTCAAGGAGATCAATGACCGGCTGAACTTCCTCAATGATGTGGGCCTCGAATATCTGACGCTGAGCCGGGGATCGGGCACGCTGTCGGGTGGCGAGAGCCAGCGCATTCGCCTCGCTTCGCAGATCGGTTCGGGCCTGACGGGCGTGCTCTATGTGCTCGACGAGCCGAGTATCGGCCTGCACCAGCGGGACAATGCGCGCCTGCTGGAAACGCTGAAGCGGCTGCGCGATCTCGGCAATTCGGTGATCGTGGTGGAGCATGACGAGGACGCCATCCTGACGGCGGACCATGTGATCGACATGGGGCCCGCAGCGGGCATTCATGGCGGCGAGATCATTGCCGAGGGCACACCGGAAGAGGTGCTCGCTAACCCGAAATCGCTGACGGCGGATTACCTGAACGGGACGAAGGAAATCCCGATCCCGAAACGCCGCCCGGTCGAGAAGTCGAAGCGCAAGATCACGCTGAAGGGCGCGACGGGGAACAATCTCAAGAACGTGACCGCGACGATCCCGCTCGGCAGTTTCACCTGCATCACGGGCGTGTCGGGCGGCGGCAAGTCCACGCTGATCATCGAGACGCTTTACAAGGCGCTGGCGCGCAAGCTGAACGGCGCGTCGAGCCCCCCGCAGCCCTATGACAGCCTCGAGGGCCTGCAGAATCTGGACAAGGTGATCGACATCGACCAGAGCCCGATCGGGCGCACGCCGCGCTCGAACCCGGCGACCTATACAGGCGCCTTCGGGCCGATCCGCGACTGGTATACCGGCCTGCCGGAATCCAAGGCGCGCGGCTACAAGGCCGGA
>TARA_R110000787_G_scaffold96803_1_pt1 | contig 22014 bp, 22 predicted proteins | sample TARA_R110000787 | Tara Oceans TARA_R110000787 (sample SAMEA4397920) | marine metagenome | biome: Polar Biome; feature: [DCM] deep chlorophyll maximum layer (ENVO:01000326); material: water (ENVO:00002006), including particulate matter (ENVO:01000060) such as... | depth 35 m | reverse complement strand
CTAAAACCATTAAATATATTCTGCTTTTGCCTCAATCCTGAAGGAAGAGCCGAATATTTCATTGATATTCTCTTTAGGGATATGATAAAATCGATGAAAAATACTCAAAATGAACAACGAGTTATTATTTATACTTCAAAAAGAACTTTATTTTTGAAAAAAATTAAAAAATGTATTTAAAAGAATTTGAAGTTCGTTGGAACGATCTTGATGCCAATCGTCATCTAGCAAACAGTAGTTATATTAATTTTATGAGCCATACCCGTCTTAGTTTTATGATGGAGAAAGGTTTTGGTCAAGGTAATATGGTAAAGCATCATATTGGACCCGTAGTTTTTTATGAACATATGTTTTATTTTAAGGAGATTTTTCCTGGAAAACCAGTCCGTGTTTCTTTGCAATTAAAAGGAATTTCTGAAGGAGGTATGTATTTTGAATTTCAGCATAATTTTTATAATGCAGAAGGTGTAAATATGGCTCGTTGTAATATGATGGGAGGCTGGATTGATTTGCAAACTCGAAAATTACGTGATTTACCAGAATTGCTTTTAACTACTTTAAACAGTTTAGATAAAACAGACGATTTTAGAGTTTTAACCAAAGAGGATACTCGTAAACACCAACAATTTCCGCAGAATATTTAAACGTTTGTACAAAACTATCAATATAGAACTCAACTTATAACTATGCGTTTTTTGGTTTTCTGGTAGAAAGAAATACCCCAATAAATATTAATGCAGCTGCGCCAATTCTAATCGGAGTTAGTGAATCTGAACCTACAATAATTGCAAATAAAACAGCTATAACAGGTTGTAAATAGATGAGTGCTCCAATAGTTGAAGGTTGTAATTGCTTTAAAGCGTAGATGTTAAAAAGATAGGTGAAAAAAGTAGTTCCAACTACAACGAATGCTAATTTGCTTATAATATCTAAGGGTAATTGAGACCATTCAACCGCAATAAATTCATTGATTCCAATGGGGAAATTAATGATAAAAGCAATTAAGAATAACCATTTCATTAATGTGATAGAACTGTACTTTTTAACCAAGGGTTTAACAATAATTAAATAGATAGAATAGGAAGTGGCATTCACTAAAAATAAAACATTTCCTAATGGAATATTTGGTGCGTTATTTTGGGTTTTCATTCCGAAGAAAATTAAAAATAAGGCTCCAAGAAGCCCCAAACCAATTCCAACATATTTACGCCAAGTAATTTTTTCTTTTAAAAATATGGCTGATAATATTAGAAGAATAACAGGAACTAAAGTAATTACAACCGAACTATTGATAGGTGTTGATAAGCTTAATCCCTTAAAAAACATCAACATATTAATGGTCATGCCAAATAAGCCACAAGCAATAAAACGAAGTCTATCGCTTTTATCTATTTTTTCAGAAGGGAAAAACAAACTCAATAGCCAAAACAGAAGAGCGGCACCACTAATTCGTAAAAAAATAAATCCATAAGGCTGGATTATATCTGGCATTAAGTTTTTAGCAATCGTATGATTAATTCCATAAATAACACTTGCAGCTGTTGCTGCGATAAGGGCTAGGGCTCTTTGGTTCATAAAAGAAAGATTATTTTAATTCCCATCCAAAACCACTATTTAAAATATAATCAAATTCGTTCCCCACTGCTGCGGGTTGATTATCATAGTTGAGGTTAAATTCTGTTTTAATATAGAAATCCCATGGTAAATCGTATTTAAATACTAGGTTATAATCTAGACGAAACCTTTTACTTTCTGATAAACCATAATAAGCTGCAAAATCTGTTAACAAGCTTAAGTCTCCAAATTCAAACATATTAAATTCAGAACCGAAGTTGACTTCAGCAGAAGTTTTATCTAAAGTTGGATCAAAATAGGTTTCAACGTTATAGTTAAGTCCAGTTCTAATCCCTAAATAAAGCCTGTTACTACTTATTAAATATCTTCCTATGCCAAGTAATCCTGTTGTCCTTCCTTTAAGCGCTTGTTCTGTATTAGATAAAAATGAAACTTGTACAATCCCATAATAATCTTTAAATAAAAATCGCTGAGTATCAAGGTTCCAGTCAACTCTTTTTATTTCATCACTTTGGTCTTGATTGGTTAATAAAGAACTATACCCTGCGTTAAAACTCCACAATTCTCCAACATATTTAAGGTCACTACTTACCGTAAATTGAGAAAAATTATTGGACTTTGTTAAATTAAACCCTAAATCGATTCTTCCTTTAAACCGATCCCAAATTTTAGTTCCAGAAGCTTTTAATTGCGTTAAGCTTTTAATATCTGTTTCAAAAGAGTAGCCTTTTTCATCTGCAATTAAGATGGTTCCTGGCTTAATGGATCTAACCTTACCAAGATAATGACCTCCATTAGCTAAATTTATTAAGAATGTTTGATTTAAGTAAATTTCTTCGACCTCTTTAAATTCAATTTTAAAGTCTTTATCACTAAAAGATGTTTTCATGGTGATTACACCATTAATAAGAGATTTAACTTCACCTACAACGATATTGGTATTCTTGAATTTTAGAGAATCTGTTTGTGAATAACCACAAATCCCAAACAAAACAAAAATGAAGAATAGAAACTTTTTCATAAAGACTTTAATGCCATTCAAAAATAACTATAATAATTATAATATTGAATCTTTTGCAGCTGCAACTACTTTCTTGCTATTGCCAATAAAAATTTCTTGTTCGTTAATTAAAACTGGACGTTTTAAAAAAGTATAATGTTCTAATAATAAATCCTTGTAATCCGATTCCTTTAAGTCTTTGTTTTTTAAATCCCGCTCATTATATAGTCTTGCTCGTTTATTAATTAATACTTCGTAACTTTTAGAAAATTGATATAGTTCTTCTAACTCTTCTTCAGAAATTGGATTTGTTTTTAAATCTTGTTTAATAAAGACTTCAGGAAGGTTTAACTCTTTTAAAATACGTTTGTTGGTGTCACAAGTAGAAAGGTGGTATATTTTTTTCATTCGTTATTTTATTATACTTCAGAATATTTATAATGTAAAATGATACTACAAAGTAATCTATAAAAGTAGTAGGAATAGTTTATTTTTACCATAAAATAACACACAATCTATGGATTACACTTTTGATATCACTTTAAAAACAAGAACATTATTTCATCAAATTCTAGAAACCTTAACCTTAGATCAACTTAACACAAAACCTGAAGGATTTAATAACACTATTTTTTGGAATGTAAAACATGTGGTGATTACACAACAATTATTAACCTATGGATTATCTGGATTGCCTGTTTTAGTTTCGGAAGCCGAAATAGAAGCTTTTAAAAAAGGAACAAAATCGGAAGGTAAAGCAACAATTGAAGATTTAGAGTTATTAAAATCTCAACTTTTTTCAACACTTGAAAAAACAAAAGAAGATTATCAAAAGGGACTATTTAAAAAATATACAGCATACACAGTTTCGACTAAATCATCCCTAACAACCATTGATGAGGCTTTAGCGTTTAATAACTTCCATGAAGGAATTCATTTTGGATATATTTTAGCCATGAAAAAAACACTCTAAAGATTAAGATAGGGCTTTGCTTCATCCATTGGAATTCTTAGTTCGATTGGGCCATCTGCATAACTAGCTATTTCATATTGATTGTAGATAATTATAACTTCAGTTTTGGACATTCCAATTGATTCTGGCAAATAAAATTTTTCGTTTTCAAACCAATATCCAGTTGAATTTATAGGATCATTTAAAGGAATTCCTTTTTCATTTCTAAATGCTTTTTCTACAAAATCGATAAATTCTTTTTTGTTATTTAATATTGAAGAAGTAGATTTTAAATTTCCAGTTAAAGGATCAAAATTTAAAAACTTAGTCCTTCCGTTTCCATGAGCTCCACCCGTAAACGAATAGAAATCTGTTTTTAAACATAATATTAAAGGGCTTGAATAGGAAGTGGAAATAGAAAGTTCTGCGATGTATGGGCTTAACTCGGGAAATTCTTTTTTGTCACTTTCGTAGGATTTTAAAAAATTATTTGCAGCTTCAGTAATGGTGTTAGCTTTTACGTTTTTATCGAAATTTGATTTTAAAGAGTAAATAATAGCATTTCCAACAGTAAAATTAATTTTATCAGTAACCTCTTTCTCACCTATTATTTTACAGTAATCTATAGTAACTTTTGCACAGTTATCGCCTTTACAATTACCCTGAAATTCTTCAGAAAAATTCTCAAAAGATAGAACGTTAGTAAGCTCTTCATTACAGCTAAAGGTTATAAAAAAGAACAGAAATATTATTTTTATTTTGATAGACATACGTTAAAATGTTTTCCAATTTATTTTAAAAAGTTAAAATTACTACTTTTGTTCTTCTAAAATTACAAAAATGAAATTTAACACAAAAACAATTCACGGAGGACAGGAACATGATAAAGCATATGGAGCAGTAATGCCTCCTATTTATCAAACATCAACCTACGCACAAACCACTCCAGGTGGTCATAAAGGATTTACCTATTCAAGAACTCATAATCCTACAAGAGCAGCATTAGAGAGGAGTTTTGCAAGTTTAGAAAAAGGAAAATATGGATTGGCTTTTGGCAGCGGATTGGCAGCAATAGACGCAGTAATAAAATTGTTAAGCTATGGGGATGAAGTAATTTCTACCAATGATTTGTATGGAGGTTCCTATCGTTTGTTTACAGAGATTTATGCAAAATTTGGTATTAAATTTCATTTTATTGGCATGGAAAATGCCGAAAATATTGAAGATTATGTTACTGAAAAAACAAAACTTATTTGGGTCGAAACTCCCACTAACCCAATGTTAAATATTATTGATATTAAAAAAGCTTCAGATATTGCAAAAAAGCACAATATTTTATTAGGAGTCGACAATACATTTGCAACACCTTACTTGCAACAACCCTTAGAGTTAGGTGCAGATATTGTTATGCACAGTGCTACAAAATATCTAGGTGGACACAGTGATGTTGTAATGGGAGCCTTAGTAGTTAGGGATAAAGATTTAGCAGATAGATTGTATTATATTCAAAATTCAAGTGGTGCAATTTGTGGTCCTCAAGATAGTTTTTTAATGCTAAGAGGAATAAAAACATTGCATATTAGAATGCAACGTCATTGCGAAAATGGAAAGGCTGTTGCTCAATATTTAGAAAATCATCCTAAGATTGAAAAAGTATATTGGCCAGGTTTTAAACATCATGCGAACCATGAAGTTGCTAAATCTCAAATGAAAGATTTTGGAGGGATGATGTCTTTTACGACAAAAGGGAACAGTTATGAAGAAGCGATAAAAATTGTAGAAAACATGAAAATTTTCACGCTAGCTGAAAGTTTAGGTGGAGTGGAAAGTCTGTCTGGTCATCCTGCTAGTATGACTCATGCAAGTATCCCTAAAGAAGATCGAGAAAAAACAGGTATTGTAGATTCCTTAATAAGACTTAGTGTTGGTATTGAAGATGTAAATGATTTAATTGACGACCTTAAACAAGCAATAGGATAGTTTAGAAACTAGTAAGTAATTTAATAAAAGAAGAAACTCTTCATTTTTTGTCTCTAAAGATTGAAATGAAGATTTCTTTTGATGTCTATTTGAGTCAGGGGAAAATTAAAGAAATTGGAATCCTAAATCATTCCAAAATACTGCCATTTTAATTGATATAATAAATATAACCAACATTAAGCCAGTAAATCCACTCGTTAGCTAAATTTTCCGGCACATCTGGACTTAAGCCATCCACCCAGTTCGAAAAGTAATATTGTAAACGACTGTCAAGCATTAAATCGCTTGAAACAGATAATTTATATCGTATACCTACACTGGTTACAAAAGCCCAAGTATTCCCTCCGTCTTGTCTTATTGCAGTAGCAGGATCGTATTTTCCTCCATAATAATCGCCGTCATTTACATAAGTAACTTCAGGGTCATAAGCTACAAAGTGTAAGCCAGCACTAATAAATGGTGCTAAACTTCCTTTTCTAGCAGAAAAGTCACGAATACTAAAAGGAAAATATTCTAATTGAGATCCAATTTCAAAATTGGTTGCTTTCCCAGACATAGATCTAAGAAAATCTGCAGCTTGACCTTGTTGGTCATCGGCTACCCATCTCCCTCTATGTTTAAGATTTACTTTATGTAAGGCTAACTCTGTACGAATTTTAAAGTGATCATTCCAATATTTATCACGAGTATAACAATTACAATCTGCTCTGTAAGCAAAGTTGATGTAATGTATAAGACCAATACCAATACCGGTATTACCTACGTTGTTTTCTGCGCTATTTCTTTGACCGAAATCTGAGTATAAAGCTGAAGGTCCAACGATAACTCCAACTTCATGGGAGAACCCGAGTTGACTGTAAATTTCTTGCTTTGGAAAAACAAGAAATACTAATACCAATACTAATATTCTGGCATTCATTTTTTGTTGTAGGTTTAGGTTGAGACGTAACAAATATATAAAAACAAATGTAACCCTAAAATTTAATAGCAATTTTTCGTTTATTTATTAAAAAACAACATTCGTTTTTTAGAGAAATCTTATATTTGCATAAACATTAATCTTAAAGTTTCAATAAATTAAATTTTATGAAAGATAGCATAAAAGAATTCATTTCAAAAGTTGAGAAAATGAATCCTAACGAGCCTGAGTTTATGCAGGCCGTTACTGAAGTAGCTGAAGTTGTAATTCCTTTTATTGAGGATAACAAAGAGTATCAAGGTAAAAAATTATTAGAACGTATGGCTGAGCCAGAACGTACAATAATATTTAGAGTTCCTTGGACTGATGACAGTGGCGAAATTCAAGTAAATAGGGGGTATAGAGTAGAATTTAATTCTGCAATAGGACCATATAAAGGTGGTTTGCGTTTTCATCCATCTGTAAATCTTAGTATTTTAAAGTTTTTAGGTTTTGAACAAGTATTCAAAAATAGCTTAACTACACTTCCAATGGGAGGTGGTAAAGGAGGATCTGACTTTAATCCAAAAGGAAAAACAGATGCTGAAGTGATGCGTTTTTGTCAAAGTTTTATGACTGAACTATCAAGACATATAGGACCAAATACCGATGTTCCTGCGGGAGATATTGGAGTTGGTGGAAGAGAAATAGGTTTCTTGTTTGGACAATACAAACGTCTAAGAAATGAGTTTACTGGTGTTTTAACTGGTAAAGGACTTTCTTATGGTGGTTCATTAATCCGTCCAGAAGCTACTGGATATGGGAATGTTTATTTTGCTAAAAATATGTTAGCAACAAGAAGTGATTCATTTGAAGGGAAAACAGTTACAATTTCCGGTTCAGGAAATGTAGCTCAATACGCAGCAGAAAAAGTAATTGAATTTGGAGGTACTGTAGTAACATTGTCAGATTCTGGAGGATATATTTATGATGCAGACGGTATTAATTCTGAAAAATTAGCTTTTATAATGGAGCTTAAAAATGTGAAACGTGGTCGTATAAGTGAATATGTTTCACAATATCCTTCAGCTAAGTATTTAGCTGGTGAACGTCCTTGGAATGTTAAATGTGATATTGCTTTACCTTGTGCAACTCAAAATGAAGTTAATAAAGAAGAGGCTCAAGCATTAGTAAATAATGGATGTTTCTGTGTGGGAGAAGGAGCGAATATGCCTTGTACTCCAGAAGCAATTGAAGTTTTTACAGCGAATAAATTATTGTTTTCTCCAGGAAAAGCATCTAATGCAGGTGGTGTAGCTACCTCAGGATTAGAAATGTCTCAAAATTCACTTCGTTTAAGCTGGACAGCAAAAGAAGTAGATGATAAATTACATACTATTATGAATGATATTCATGATGCTTGTGTAAAATATGGAACAGACAAATCAGGATATATTGATTATGTAAAAGGAGCTAATATTGCAGGTTTTGTTAAGTTAGCAGATGCAATGATGGCACAAGGTGTTGTTTAATTAATACCCTTAATAAAAAGAAAAAGGTTGTCTTTAAAAAGGCAACCTTTTTCTTTTTAATCATAAATCAAAATAAATAGTACTTTAGCCTGTTATACTTATAGAAATTATTTACTATGAAGCAATTAGTAAGAGTTGTATTAATATTGCAAATCTTTTTTTTACAAGCCCAGAATTTTGAAAATAGTTGGACTGGTTATTTTTCCTATGTATCCATTAAAAGTATTTCTCAAGGGAATGATAAAATTTATGCTGCTGCTGAAAATGCAATCTTCACTTACGACCTTTCTACAGAAGAAATCACTACTATTTCTACGATAAACGGATTATCTGGAAATCCAATTTCTACTGCTTATTACAGTGAAAATTATGGCTTGTATATTATTGGCTACGAAAATGGGTTAATAGAAATCGTTATTGATGGAGAAGATAATATTCTAAAAGTAGTGGACATTATAGACAAGCCTACTATTCCACCAAATAATAAAATAATAAATCATTTTAATGAATATAATGGGAGTTTATATATCTCTACAGGATTTGGTATATCTGTATACAATTTAGAGTCATTAGAGTTTGGAGATACTTATTATATTGGAGATTTAGGAAGTCAAATTAACATAACTCAAACAACAATATTTGGAGATTTAATTTACGCATCCACTTCTAATAGTGGAGTAAGAAGTGCTTTGGTTGCCGATGATAACATTATAGATTTTCAGCAATGGACCACAGTTATTGGAGGAGGATATAAAGGAATACAATCATTAGAATCTGAACTTTATACTGTAAATAATAGTAATACAATTTTAAAATGGGATCCTGATTTCGGATTTTCATCTATTGATTCTTTTCTTTCATCTGTGGTAGATTTTGGAGTTACTTCAGGAGTTTTAACCATAACGACGGAAAGTTCCATTCATACTTTTTCAGAGGGTTATAGCTTAATAAGTGAAGTGATTTCTTTGTTTGATTATGATTATTTATTACAAACAGGGTATGCATTTAATAATTCGTTTTATTTAGGTACGACGGATTTAGGAATGTTAATAGTTCCTTTTAATACAAATCAAGCTCTTCAAGTTTTACCAGATGGACCACTTTTTAATCAACCTTTTGCAATTGAAGCTTCACCTGGGAAATTATGGGTTGCTTTTGGTGATGTAGATTTAACATTTAACCCATTTCCCTTAACTCGAAAAGGAATTAGTAATTATCGAAACGAAAGTTGGACTAATATTAAATATGATAGTTTAACAGATTTATTAGGGGTAGACGATGTAAATGATTTAGTTTTTATTAAAAGTAATCCAAACAATTCGAATGTAACTTATATGAGTTCATATCAAAAAGGGTTACTTAAAATTGAAAATCAAGATCCAACAATTTTATATAATGAAACGAATAGTCCTTTGGATATTCCAGGTGGAAATGAAGCGTTAGGAATTAGAATATATGGATCTGATTTCGATAGACAAGATAACTTTTGGTTTGTGCAATCTAGAATTGATAAAGGCTTAATTAAATTAACCCCAGAGGGGCAATTTCAAACAATTGATATTTCAAATATAATTAATGCAGAAGACGAATTAGCTCTAGGTAAGTTAGCGGTAAGTAGAGAGGGTTATGTTTTTTTTGGTGCTGTAGAAAGTGGTTTAGTAGGTTATAACCCTACTAATAATGAATTTAATAACATTGGAGAAGACATAGGGAATGGTAATTTACCATCTACAGATATAAAAGCTTTGGCATTTGATAATCAAAATAGATTATGGATTGGAACAAGAAAAGGACTTCGTGTTTTATATAGTGTTGGAAGTTTTTTTGAAAGTGGAGCAAATGTAGATGCTCAACCCATTATTATTTTAGAGGATGGAGTACCACAAGAACTTTTGTTTCTTCAGTCAATTACAGATATTGAAGTAGATGGATCTAATAATAAATGGATATCTACAGCTACTTCAGGGGTGTTTTACTTATCCTCTAACGGACAAGAAACCTTATTAAGGTTTACAGCAGATAATTCTCCTTTACCATCAGATAATGTGCTTGATATTGCGATAGATGATAGTGATGGAACTGTTTATTTTGCAACTAAAGATGGTTTAGTAGCCTATGATGGAACCTCAACAGCTCCAGGAGAAGATTTAGAAGGTGTTTACGCATATCCAAACCCAGTGCGACCTACCTATTTTGGCAATGTTACTATTGACGGACTTACTGCGAAGGCAAATGTGAAAATAACAGATATCACCGGTAACCTAGTTTTTGAAACAACTTCAGAAGGAGGTAGCGTTCAATGGGATACTACAGCTTTTGGGAAATATAGAGTAGCTTCCGGAGTTTATTTAGTTTTAATAACATCAGATGATAATCTGTTAACTAAAGTTGCAAAAATTATGATTATTAGATAATGGTTGTAACTACAAAAGCCATTGTTTTTTCTTCTTTAAAATATGGAGAGTCCGACCTAATTGTTAAATGTTTTACGGAATCTTCAGGATTAAAAAGTTATTTGTTACGAAATGTTTTAAAGTCTAAAAAAGGAAAATTAAGGCCTTCTTATTTTCAGCCATTATCATTATTAGAAATAGAGGCATCTCATAAAAACAAGGGTACTTTAGAGCGGATTAATGAAGCGAAAATATTTTATCCTTACCAATCTTCACATACTAATGTGGTGAAAAGTAGCTTGGTAATTTTTTTAGCTGAAATTTTAAGTAATACTATAAATGAAGAAGCTGAAGACAAAGTACTCTTTCATTTTATAGAAAACTCCCTGTGCTGGCTCGACAATTCTAAAGATATAGCAAACTTTCACATCGCGTTTTTATTGAAACTAAGTTTGCATTTAGGCTTCTACCCAGATACCTCTACCGTATCAAAACCATATTTTAATTTATTAGAAGGAAATTTTCAAGATGTTAATACAGGAAAATATAGTGAAATTGGTGCTGTAATTGATAACTTAAAGATGTTTTTCGGCATAGAATTTGATGAAATAAACGGAATAAAACTTACAAAAAACCAACGTTCCAACTTGTTGACTTTGCTGTTGCAATATTATCAATTACATTTGCACGGTTTTAAAAAACCTAAGTCACTTTTAGTCCTTAATCAAATTTTCGAATGAGCATAAAATTATCCTCAATTATATTATTTTTCCTTTTATCTTTTACTACAGTTTTAGCCCAAAATATTAAAGTTTTAGACAAAGAAACGCAAGAACCAGTTTCTGGAGTTGCGATATTTAATCTTGATAAAACAACCACAGGAGTTACCGATTTTGATGGAAATGTTGATGTTTCAAACTTTTTAGATACTGAAAAAATTACATTTCAACATATTTCACATATCAACTTATCGATATCAAAAAATGAAATAATAACTGCTGGGAATAAAGTGTTATTAGGAAAAGATTCTAGTGCCCTTGATGAGGTTGTATTATCAGTTTCTAAATTTGAACAGAAAAAAGGAGACATACCTCAAAAAATCACGAGTATTACCAGTGAAGATATCATGTTTTCAAACCCTCAAACTTCAGCAGATTTATTAGAAAGTAGCGGTAATGTTTATATTCAAAAAAGTCAGTTAGGAGGAGGAAGTCCTATCATTCGTGGATTTTCAACAAATAGACTGCTAATTGCTGTTGATGGCATTCGTTTTAATACAGCTATTTTTAGAGGTGGAAACGTTCAAAGTGTGATTTCAATCGATCCTTTTACAGTAGATCGAACAGAAGTTATATTAGGACCAGGATCTGTTGTTTATGGAAGTGATGCGATTGGTGGAGTTATGAATTTCTATACTAAAAATGCAAAATTTTCTTTTGAAGAAGAAACCTCTTTTTCTGGAAATGCAACGGTAAGATATGCAACGGCAAGTGAAGAAAAAACAGGACATCTAGACTTTAATATCGGTCTTAAAGAATGGGCATTTTTAACAAGCGTTTCGTACACCGATTTTGGTGATTTAAGAATGGGAAAATATGGCCCTGACGATTATTTAAGACCTGAATATGTTGAAACCATCAATGGAGAAGATGTTATCGTGACTAACGACGATCCTAGGTTACAAGTACCAACAGGTTACGAACAAATTAATGCAATGCAAAAAATAAGGTTTATGCCTTCTGATAATTGGGATTTTAACTTGGGACTATTTTATACAACAACTACCGATTATCCAAGATACGATCGTTTAATTAGAGAAAGAGACGGACAATTAAGAAGTGCAGTTTGGGATTATACTCCACAAGAATGGATCAATGGAAACCTTAGAATCACCAATAAAGGAACCTCTTTTTACGACAAAAGTATTTTGACCCTTTCTTTTCAAAACTTTACAGAAGGAAGAAAAGATAGAGACTTTGGGGATGATCTATTATTTGAAACTAAAGAGAAAGTAGATGCGTATACTTCAGCATTAGATTTTATTAAAAAGTTTGGTAAGAGTAAATTGTTTTACGGTTTAGAGTACGTTTATAACAAAGTAAACTCAAATGGAAAACAAACCAATATTAATAATGGTGATACTGCAGTAACTGCTTCTCGTTATCCAGATGGATCTACTTGGCAGTCTATGGCAGCTTACGTTAGTTTGCAATCTAAATTAGCAGAGAACCTCTCATTTCAAGCAGGACTACGTTATAACCACATATTATTATATGCTGATTTTGATACCCCTTTTTATGATTTCCCTTTTACTGAAGCAGATATCAATACAGGAGCTTTAACAGGAAGTGCTGGAATAAATTGGCAGGCGAGTGATATTTTAGGTTGGAGAGTTAATTTTTCGACAGCCTTTAGGGCACCAAATATTGATGATGTAGGTAAAATATTTGATAGCGAACCAGGTTCTGTTGTAGTGCCAAACCCAGATTTAAAACCAGAATATTCTTATACAGGTGAGTTAGGTGCTAACTTAAATTTTGAAAATGTAGTAAAAGTAGATGTTACGGGGTATTTAACATTTTTAGAAGATGCCTTAGTAAGAAGAGATTTTAGTTTAAATGGTGAAACCGAAATAATTTACCAAGGAGAACTTAGTAATGTGCAAGCAATTCAAAACGGTGGGAAGGCAGAAATATATGGTTTTGAAGCAGGTGTAGAAATTAATTTTACTGAAAACCTACAATTTAATTCTCAATATAATTATACGGGCGGTTATCAATTAGAAGAGGATGGAAGTAAAGTCGCGGTAAGGCATGTCGCTCCTCAATTTGGGAATGCTCATTTAGTTTGGAAGTGCAAAAAACTAAAATTAGACGCCTATACCGTTTATAATGGACAATTTGATTATGAAGATCTTGCACCAGAAGAACAAAATAAGGCCTATTTATATGCTTTAGATGAAAATGGTAATCCATATTCACCTTCTTGGTATACGTTAAATTTTGGCGCTCAATATCAATTTACAAAAGCATTACAAGTCAATGCAACTTTAGAGAATATTACCAACCAACGTTATCGTACTTATTCCTCCGGAATAGCAGCCGCTGGAATTAATTTTATTGCAGCTATTAGTTACAAGTTTTAAGATTTAAAATAGTTCGAATATTCCTCCAGGTGAATATTTAATTCAGAAAAACTGTTTTTACAAATAGTTAAATCTGTAGATTCTAAACCCTCAAATAAATCTAGGATTGGAAAAAGATAATTATGTAATTGATTGTGGGCTTCCCCTTTCATAGTACATTTTTGGAATAATTCGGTAAAATCCTCTTCTAATCCTGTCTTTAAATTAGCATAAGTTTCTATACTTTCAGTATCCTTAAATGAAGACATTCTTTTCTTCATTTTTTGGATTCCCTCCGTAGTTTCAGGGTTTGCCAACCATAAATCTCCCTTGTTTAAAGTGACGGTTCCATCAATACTTTCATGGGATTCTTCTACTTCAGTTGTTTCTTCTTGAACTTCAAATGGTACTTTAACTTGTTCTGTTTTTTGTTTACATGAAAAAAGTAAAACGGACAAAACTATAAGAGATACATATTTCATATTAAGAATATTTAAGATTCCACGCTTCGCTATGAATGACTTAGTTTCAATAATTAAAAGCTAAAATAAGTCTTAAATTCAGTTAGATCATTTTTTAAATTGGTTTCTTTAAAAGTATTCAAATCTGAAATTCTAGAATCAGGCTTTACTTTTAAGCTGCGCATTTTTATATTTTGTGTTAAATAAGTAAGCTCCAAATCGAGGTATACCTCTTTTAGTGTTGCTGCAATATCATTTACACTATAGCTGCTTTCTACTAAATTATAAACATCTGGTTTTAAAATATTGGATAAAGCAAAATCCTTTAATAATTTACTCAAACGATCGATATGAATAAAGGATCGCATCTGATTTCCATCACCATAAATTCGAATATGGTTTCTGAAATTAGCTTCAAACATGAATTTATTTATTACCGAATCAAAACGCATACTTTTACTATAACCATAAACATTTCCAAGTCGAAGTGTATAGGTTTTAATAGGTTTATTTATTAACCTCGCGACATGTTTCTCAGCATTCAGTTTTGAAATGCCATAGAACGTTTTTGGATTTGGAAGAGTTAATAAATCACCATCTTTTTCTGAAGCACCATATACAGATGCGCTACTTGCAAATATAAATTTTGACACCTTACTGTTTTCAATAAGATAGGTCAATTCTGCAGTCCCCCAATTGTTAGTTTGATCAAATTCGTGAGGGTTGTGATCTGCAAAAGGAGTGGTCACTTTAGCAGCCAAATGATAAACAACGTCTGCTTTGTCAATTTCAATTTTCAATTTTCTTGAGTCCAGAATAGAGCCTTTCACCAAACAAACTTTTTTCGAATTTAATTTAGACTTACCTAAAAATAAATTGTAATTATCTCTACTAAAATTATCATATACCACAATTGAATTAATGGAACTTTCCTTTTCTAGAGCATATATCAATTTGGTGCCAATATAACCTGCACCACCAGTTATAAGTATATTCATTTTATTAAATCTTTGTGCAAACCACATTCGGTTTTATTTTGTCCAAACCACCTTGCATTTCGTTTGTCATTGATGTCGAATTTTCGAGTACAAGGAGCGCAACCAATACTTTGAAAACCTTCTTTATCTAATGGATGTTCTGGTAAATTGTGTTTTTTTCGGTAATCGTAAATTTGTTTTTGATTCCAATCTAGCATGGGATGAAATCGCATAGTATTAAAAGGGGCTTCTTGTTCGGTTTTCATATTTTTTCTAACAGCACTTTGATTGGTCCGTACTCCAGATATCCATACATCGTATTGCATTAAATAAGGCTCCAAAGGTTGTGTTTTATTTAAAAAACAACAGAAATCAGAATCTGAAGCATAATAAAAATGACCATCTTCATCCAATTGTTGGCTCTTAGAAACTTGGGATCGAACATCAATAATATTGATATTTAATAATTTTCCAATTTCATCTTTATAAGATACAGTTTCTGGAAAATGAAATCCAGTATTTATAAAAATCACATCAATATCAATGTTTGCATTTTTTAAAATATGCAATAAAGGAATGCTGTGAGTTTGAAATGAAGAAGTAACAAATATCTTTTTATTTGATTTTTGATACTTCTTTAATTGCTCATGAATTTCATATACGGTCATAGTTTACTCTACATAAAGAGATTTTTCGAATACCGTAGTTTCTTTTTTAGTATTCTTAGAAAAAGTAAGTGCTCTGTTTTTTCCTAAGGAATCTGTTGGTGGTTTTATATGATAATGTCTTAAATCATGTTCTACTTGACGCTTGCTACTAAAATTTGAAACTCGCTTTAAATAACCAATAACACGAGTTGCATGATCTATGTTTTTAGATTCGCATTCTGGACATTTTTGAAGTGTTTTCTTATTAATATGATTACAATCATTGCAAATGGTTAACTTAATATTAAAACAGAAATAGTTACATCCTGCAGTTGCAGTAGCATTTAATAAATTAATGAAACCATTTTTATTTGGAGTTTCTTCTAAGTTTAAATGAAGCGCAGAACCACCATCTAAATATTGTATGTTTTCATGACCGTGTAATATAATTTTATCCAATGAATTGGTTTTTTCATCTTCTACCACATAGAAATAAGAATTATAACAATCTCTTGCCACCAACAATCCATCTTCTCGATCCCATTTAGCATTTTTAACCCCTAAATTTTCAGCAGGAACAAACTCTGTATTAAACATATAACCATATTGTTTTTTTGCTAGTTTGTTTTCATCATAAATGACTTTCAAATATTTATTTACAAATTTCTTATAAGCATCATTATTTCCAACTTTAATCCCCTGACTTTCTGCAGCTTCCACCATGCCATTGATTCCTATTGTTAAAAACTGCTTGTCTAAACTAATGAACCCAGCTTTGTAAACAGGTAATAAACCAGAAGCTTCATATTCTTCAATTAATTTTCGATAAGCTACTTGATATTTATGAATTTTTTGAACTTCTTCTTGAAGGTTTGCTCCTTTTTGGATTAAGCGATTCATATTCAAAGTAATTACATTTATAGAGCCTGTTGCAACACCTCCGGCTCCAAGAGAATAACTAAATGTATTGTCGCTAATTTCACTTCGCAAGCGGCAACAAGAAGCTAAACTATCTGCACGCTCAGACTGATAAATAAAAAATGAATTTCCCTCACTTAATTCTTGGGCGCACATTTCTGTAAATTCTTTATCAACTGGCGTTCCATCTTTCACTAACATAGCAGCAGTAACGACAGGAAAAGTAAGAATCGCTTTGGTGCGCTCTTCATTGAACCATTTCATGAAAAATGCCTGTAATTTTTTTAAATCATTCCATTGAGGTTGAACCATATCAGGAAAAACAAAATCTTCGAACATACTGTTAAAATAACTTTCGTCGTATAGCGATATGTTCCAGAAAACAGATTGATAGCCTCTTGCAGCAGCTGGTTGGTTAATCGCATAAACCACGTGTTGTAAATGGTTGGCAACAATTTTCGGATTGGTTTTTAAGTAATCTTCCCCATAATCTTTCTTGGCAAAATGATCGAAATACATTAAAAATTCAACCGTTGCTAACGCCCCAGCAAATTGTGAACTGATAGCAAAAACCAAGTTAACAAATTCTCCACAAAAGCTTTCTAAATGTTTAGGAGCACGACTTTCTCCACCCATTTTTGTAAGACCATCAAATAAAAATGGATACATACTTATTGAAACACAATAAGGCTTTAATGAAGTTTCATCGTGGACATAGATTTCATGTTCTTCAATTTGGCGTGTATACTCATTAGCAAGTTCCTCACCATACAACGACTCAATTTGCCTTTTAATAAGTGCTCTATTCACTTGAATGTTAATGTCTTTATTAAGTTCAGCCTCCATAGTAGCAATGTTTTTTGAAGTAACATTCGCATTTGCATCTACTTTGGAGCCATCTGCAGCATTTGAAGAGTTGATGTAATGATCTATAAAATCAATTTTTTTTGAAACTTGAGCTGAGTTTAATCGTATCATAATTTTTTAGTTTTTACTGAATAAATAATTTAGTTTTTGGTTGGTTGGTACTTTTATAAAAAGCTGATTAGTGATGTTACTTTCTAGTCCACCTTTATCTTGTTGCCATTTTCCAGTTTTAAGAAAAGTCAAATGAGATTTTATGTCTTCTGAAATTAAATCTTCACCCGTATAAAGGCACGTTTTATAATGATGCCTTTTTGCTAGTTGAAGCATCGATATCAATTCGTTTTGATGCCACTCGCCACCCATAAATAAAACACAGGTTGCAAGGTTTTTATATTGATTTAAAATGCTCTTATAACTATCTATAGTAAGTATGGATCCATTGCCTTCTTTCCATAAAAAAGGAGAGTGACAACCTTCACAATGCAAACTACACCCTGAAATATAAAAGCATAAGCTAATTTCTCCGGGAACTTCTTGAAACACTACTTGAAAATCGTAATAAAACATAAAAGATTATTAAAAAGACTAATTTGTCCTTATAAAGATAATTCTCAAACTAGATCATACGATTTTATTAAAATGAGTTATTAAAAATGTTATCAACAGCTTTAAATAGTTATTGATATTTTGGGATGAATGGTTATAAAAGCTTGTTTGCAATTATTTATAACAAAAAACCCATCGAAAGAATCGATGGGTTTTTGTAAAAATTGAAAATTTGTATTTAATGAGGAAGCGATTTTCTAAAATATCCATAGGCAAAAGTTCCTAACATAGCTGCTCCAATAAAAGCGATAAAAATAGTATAACCAGAACCCACTAAAACGAACATCATACCCGAACAAACACCAGTAAGTGCCCATCCCATACCAAATATGATTCCTCCAAAAATATAGCGCTTCCATTCATGGCTTTTATCTGCAAACTGATGCACTTCGCCTTTTGATGTTTTTATTTTTCCTTTTTTAAATAGCTGTGTGATGATTAAACCCATAATCACTCCTGTGATGATAATTCCATACATATGAAACGATTGAAAATGGAACATTTCAATGATTCTAAACGTAGATACTGCTTCTAATTTCCACATTCCAAATCCGAATATAAAGCCGATGATGATATATTTAAATAATTTCATTTTTCTATTTTTTTTAAATTAGATAGCGATTCTTAATATGTAAGGAAGAAATAGCCAGGTCATAATTAGACCTCCTATAAAAAAGCCGATTACAGCAACCAATGACGGTAATTGTAAGTTTGCAATTCCTGAGATGGCATGACCCGAGGTACATCCTCCTGCATACCGAGCTCCAAACCCTACCAAAAATCCACCACCTAGAATGATGATTAATCCTCTAAGAGTAAAAAGAGATTTCCAAGAATACAGATTCCAAAACTCTGGTATTCCAACTCCAAGAACCAAATCCCTTCCTGGAACCACATGCACATTTTCAGTGGTAAGACTGTTTTCTCCAGATATCTGATTTAAGGTATTAATAGTTGCTTCAGAAACATGCGCTAGTCCATCTCCTCCAAAATAATTGGCGGCTATATAACCACCAAACATGGCGCCAAGAGCTACCATTAAATTCCATCCTTGTTTTCCCCAGTCGAAGTCAAAGAAATCGGAATAATGACCAGCACCATCTGCGGCACACATGATGCGTAAGTTGGCAGATAAACCAAATTCTTTATTAAATTTAAATAATAAATAGAGGGTGAAGCCAATAACAATACCACCCATCCACCAAGGCCAGGGTTGGCTTATAAACTCTTGTGCTTTTAGAACCGTTTCGTTCATGATTTTGAAATTTATTGAATAGCAAAATTACCTCTAAAGATAAAAATAAAATATGATAATTGTCAATACTAAAAACGACCACAAACGACTACAACCGTTTGTAAGCAACTATAAACGAAAGTAAGTAGGTAACAACCAACTAACATTTTAATCTGGCTATATGTTTGCAGTGTTGAATCGAACTAATGACATTCAATATAAATAAAACCTTATCTTATGAATACGTTAAGAAACAAAGTACAGTTAATTGGAAACTTAGGAAATGACCCAGAAATTATCAATTTAGATTCTGGAAGTAAATTGGCAAAATTTAGTATTGCTACAAATGAATCTTATAAAAACGCACAAGGCGAAAAAGTAACAGATACCCAATGGCATAATGTTATTGCTTGGGGAAAAACGGCAGACATTATTGAAAATTTTGTTACTAAAGGAAAAGAAGTAGCCATCGAAGGTAAACTAACCACTCGTTCTTGGGAAGATAAAGAAGGAGTAAAGCGATACACAACTGAGGTAGTATGCAATGAATTGTTGATGTTGGGGAATAAGTAATATCTCAAATTAAATATAAGCAAGACTGTTTAAATAACGTCTTTTTAACCCAAAATAATTTGCGGATAAAAGACAGAGGGAGTTATTTTTAAACAGTCTTTTTTAATTAAAAAATTATATTAAGACTAATTAGTCTTTTATATGTATATTTGTACCATAAATAATAGTATTATGAAAATTAACGAAAATAAAACAGTAGCAGAAGTAGTTTCCGAAAACATTAAAGCATCCAATGTGTTTAAAAAACACGGGATCGATTTTTGTTGTGGTGGAGGCATTTCTATCGAAAAAGCTTGTGAGAAAAATGGTGTGGACTACGCAACATTAGAAAGAGAATTAATGGTTGTCGATGAAACTCCCAATAGAAATTATGACTATAAAAATTGGGATTTAAACTTTTTAATAGATCATATTATCAATGTTCATCATACTTATGTGGAACAGAGTTTACCTATTATTCTTCAATATGCAGAAAAAGTAGCCACTGTTCATGGGCATCATTATGATGAGGTAGTTAAAATAAATCAGTTATTTAAAGAAGTAGCTGGAGAGCTTAGCTCACACATGAAGAAAGAAGAATTGGTGTTATTTCCTTTTATAAAAGAATTAAATAAAGCTGAAAAAGAAGGAACCGAATTATCTCAAGCTCATTTTGGTACTGTGAAAAATCCCATTAATATGATGGAGCATGAACACGAGGCAGTTGGAGATATTTTTAAAACCATTGCTCAATTAACTAATAATTACAATCCGCCAGAAGATGCTTGTAATACGTTTAGAGCTTTGTATGCAAGTTTAGAGGAATTTGAACAAGATTTACACCAACATATTCATTTAGAAAACAATATTTTACATCCAAAAGCAATTGCTTTAGAGAAAAAATTAACGGCATAGTGTAAATTTCATGTAGATTGCATTTTTTATAAAAAATGAATCTTAAAGGACACATAAAAATAGCGCTAATTTATTTTTTTATAGTAGCAATTTTGGGAGTATGTATGCGAATGTTTCAGGTAGTTGATTTTGATTTCAACTATAAAAACATATTACATACACACTCACATATTGCATTATTAGGATGGGTTTATACCGCTTTAACCACCATTATTTATCAATTATTTCTTTCAAATAAACAAATAGAAAAATCCTATAAAAGACTCTTTTGGAGTACGCAAATTTCCATTTTAGGGATGATGTTTACCTTTCCTTTTACGGGTTACGCTTTATTTTCGATTATATTTTCCACCTATTTTTTAATAAATACCTATGTGTTTGTTAGGCTGTTTTTAAAACATACCTCTCTAGAGCAAAAGAAAACACATTCGTATAAATTAATATGTGCTGCTTTATGGTTAATGGTGCTTTCCAGTATTGGTCCTTGGGCACTGGGAGGAATTATGAATACATTAGGAAGTACTTCATCTTGGTATCGAAATGCTATTTATTTTTACCTTCATTTTCAATACAATGGATGGTTTTTAGTGGCCCTCTTAGGAATTTTGTTTTTTATTTTTGAAAAGAATTCAATCTCTATTTCTCAAAAAACATTCAAATTATTTTTCAAATTATTTTTGAGTGGTGTTGTCTTAACTTTTTTCCTTTCGGTTTTATGGATGCAACCAAATTCTATATTTTACTTTTTAGCAGGTATTGGAAGTGTATTTCAAATAGCCGCATTTGTGGTGTTGTTTTCTATTGTTTTTCAGCATAAACAACTAATAAAAATCCCATTTACAAAATTGGAAGGTGCATTATTAAAAACGGTAGGCTTGCTGTTTATTATAAAATTACTTATTCAGTTAATAGGTGCATTCCCAGCTATTTCAGAAATTATTAAAAACAACATAGATTTTGTAATTGCTTATTTACACTGGATATTTTTAGGAATCGTAACCATCTCCGTTTTTGCATTTCTAAATTATTTTAAATTATTCAGAATTACTAAAACCAACTATGTAGTTTACCTAAACGCTTTTGTAATAACAGAATCATTATTGTTTTACAAAGGATTTGTGGTATGGTTTAATAGTAGATTAATAGAAAACTATTACCTATATTTAGTTATAGCAAGTACTATTTTCTTAATTGCAATAACTTGGTTATTAGTATTACAAATCAATAAAAAGAATACTTCTTATTGATTATTTAAAATCACGTAATCCAATACTTTTTTCATTAAATGCGCTCGATCTACACCTCTAACATTATGTGGGTGCATAGGATAACTTAAAAAATCTACTTGCACTTTATTTTTCACAAATTCTTGAAGTAAAGTCA
>TARA_R110000787_G_scaffold15402_6_pt1 | contig 22064 bp, 20 predicted proteins | sample TARA_R110000787 | Tara Oceans TARA_R110000787 (sample SAMEA4397920) | marine metagenome | biome: Polar Biome; feature: [DCM] deep chlorophyll maximum layer (ENVO:01000326); material: water (ENVO:00002006), including particulate matter (ENVO:01000060) such as... | depth 35 m | reverse complement strand
GGCTGGAAGATCAACGGCCAGAAAATCTGGTCCTCCGGCGCGCATATCTCGCATTATATGGTCGCTCTGCTGCGCACCTCGCCAGCCGATGGCCGCAACCGCCATGTCGGCCTGTCGCAGATCATGATCGATCTCAGTCTACCCGGCGTGACGATCAAGCCGATTGTCGACCTGTCGGGAGACGCCCATTTCAACGAAGTCTATTTCGAGGATGTGATCGTTCCTGACGACTGCCTGCTCGGCGAAGAAGGCGGCGGATGGGCTCAGGTGACTGGCGAACTGGCGATGGAACGCTCGGGACCGGAACGCTTCCTGTCGAGCTATATCACTCTGGAAACCGCGCTATATCAACTCAGCGGCAAAATGGGCTCGGACAGCCACGCCCGGCTCGGCAAGCTGATCGCCAGCCTGCGCACACTGAAAGGCATGTCCTGGGGCATTGCCAATCTGCTCAAGCAAGGCGTGTCGCCCGAAACCGAAGCGGCACTGGTCAAGGATCTCGGCAACCGGCTGGAAAATAACCTGACGATGCAAGTCCGCGCGATGCTCAACGACCTTCCCGCCGAAGACTGGAGCCCGGATATGCGGCGGATCATGAATATCGGCGTGCTGCGCTCCCCGCCCAATACATTACGGGGTGGCACGACCGAGGTAATGCGCGGGATCACCGCGCGGCAATTGGGGTTACGCTGATGTCAGGAACCATACATATCACACCGTTCGTCCTGAGCCTGTCGAAGGACCATCACCGGCAACGGCCGCACTTCGACAAGCTCAGTGCCAACGGCTCTATTCAAGGCGCCCTTTTATCATGATCAACACCGAAGGCATGGTCGCCGAAACCGCGGCGAAAATTTACACCGACCTATGCGGTCGTGAAGTCCCGCACCAGGCAGAGGCCGGCGAATATCCCCAAGCACTGTGGGACGCGCTGACCGAAAACGGCCTGCCGCTGGCATGGGTCAGCGAGGCCAATGGCGGATTTGGCGCGGACTATGACGAGACATTCGGCGCAATATGGGCTTCGGCGCAGGCGGCATCACCGGTGCCCTTTGCCGAGACTTTGATCGCCAACTGGATGCTCGACCGGGCCGGTCTAGCACCGGCGGACGGCAGCGCCAGCTTCGCGCTTAGCGGTCATACGCCGAGCGCCGATATCCCCTTTGGCATGCGCGCCGACAAGATTGTCCTGTTCGACGAAGCGCATCACGAGATATCCCTGTTCGACAATCGCGCTGCGGTCCGTTCGCCGGAAGAATCGCTGTCGCCCGACGGCATGACACAATTCGTATTTTCCGGTCATGTCGTGGAACAGTCGGCGAAAACCGATCTTTCCCGCCGGGCAGTCGAAGCGCTGGTCCTGACCGTTCGCGCCGTCCAAATGGCAGCTGCGATGGAAACTGCGCTGAATCTGTCGATCGACTATGTTTCCCAGCGTGAGCAATTCGGACGGCCGCTGTCGAAATTCCAGGCGATCCAGCAGCAGCTCGCCGTTGCCGCTTCCGAATGCGCCGCCGCGACCATGGCCGCGACGCAGGCGGCGAGCGCCATTGCCCGTCATAGCGATGATCCGGAACAGGCCTGGCACGAGGCGGTCATCGCCAAGGTCCAGATCGGCCATAGCGTCGAGGCGGTCACCGTGCCCTTCCATCAGGTGCACGGCGCGATGGGCTATACCCAGGAATATGACCTGCACCATTATACCCGCCGCCTGTGGGCGTGGCGCGATGCGCTGGGCAACGAGCATCACTGGTCGAAATTGCTCGGCGAAGCGCTTGCCGTAACGTTACCCGACCAGATCTGGAAAGGCGTGACAACAGGCCAATGGATTGCTAGTTAATCGCCCAATTAAATGATTCCGGTAGGGAGCAGAGATGCTTCCATATCTTCCAAAAACAGGAGCTAACCCTATGAAAACACGCATTACAGAGCTTTTCGGTATCGAACATCCGATCATCCAGGGCGGCATGCATTATGTAGGGTTTGCCGAACTCGCCGCTGCGGTGTCCAACGCCGGCGGCCTCGGCATCATTACCGCGTTGACCCAGCCTACTGCAGCAGCACTGGCCGATGAAATCGCCAAATGCCGCGAGATGACCGACAAGCCGTTCGGTGTGAACCTGACCTTTCTGCCCGTGGTCAATTCCCCCGATTATGAAGGCATGGTCAAGGCTATCATCGACGGCGGCGTCAAGGTTGTCGAAACCGCCGGCAACAATCCGGTCCAGGTGCTTCCCGCACTACACGGCGCCGGCATCAAGGTGATCCACAAATGCACTGCCGTCCGCCACGCGCTGAAGGCCCAGAGCATCGGCTGTGACGCGGTTTCCGTCGACGGCTTCGAATGCGGTGGCCATCCCGGCGAAGACGATATTCCGAACATGATCCTGCTGCCCCGCGCTGCCGACGAACTGGACATTCCGTTCGTATCCTCCGGTGGTCAGGCCGATGGTCGCAGCCTGGTTGCCTCGCTCGCCATGGGCGCAGAAGGCATGAACATGGGCACCCGTTTCATCGCTACCAAGGAAGCGCCGGTCCACCAGAATGTGAAGGACGCGATCGTCGCCGCCAGCGAACTGGATACCCGCCTCGTCATGCGCCCCTTGCGCAACACCGAACGCGTGCTGACCAATGCGGCGGTCGAACGGCTGCTCGAAATCGAAAAGGAAAAAGGCGCCGACCTGCAATTCTCCGACGTTATCGAGCAAGTCGCGGGCGTCTATCCGAAGATCATGATGGAAGGCACGATGGACGCCGGCGCGTGGAGTTGCGGCATGGTGGCCGGCCTGATCAACGATATCCCGACCTGTCAGGAACTGATCGACCGGATCATGGCCGAAGCGGACCAGATCATCAACCAGCGGCTCAAGGGCTTCATGGCAGGCTGAACGAACAGAAAAGCCCCCGGAATTGCTTCCGGGGGCTTTTGTTTAATTGTGGATTGATCGTTTGGTTTAGCGAGCAATCGCGTTGCCGATAACCGCTCCGATAATGCCGCTGGTCACAGCGATAAGCACCGCATCATTGCCGGACCGAACCCACTGATAGCCGCGCGGCGCATTCGACAGGCGATAGGCCCGCGGATTGTCGATCACCCGGTAATTGGTCGCATAGCGCCGGTCGAATTTCTGACCCTTGGACCAGTTTCTATGGTTCTGCTTCACCGCGACCGATGTCCTGTTGTAGCGCGCAGGAGCTGCTTTCTGCCGGGTGACGGTTTTCGTGACTACGCGCTTGCCCTGCTTGTTCGAAGTCGTTTTCTTGACCGTCTTTTGCGTCACCTTCTTGGACGTCTGGTGCGGGGCGGCCTGAGCCTGAGCGGTAATCACCGGGGACACCGCCATTGTTGTCACTGCCAAAGCCATCAGAAACTTTTTCATGTTCAATTCCTTTTTCTATCCGGCGCCAACTGCGGCGTCACAAACAGAAATAGGAGAGACCTGTCCCAGACATTTGTCAGATTCGAGCTAATTTGTACTAGAGTGTCGCAGAACCCCGCTTTCGTTCATCTGGCAATCAGCTAGCGGGCCGTTAATCCGTCCAGAGAGCCAGGATCGACCGTAACGCCGTCACCAGAGCCAGCGGTTGATCCAGCATCAGATGATGTTGGGCTTCCGGAATCGCGATCATGGGAATATGGCTACCGCCAAGTTCGCGCAGATAGGCGGCACTGTCGCCGTCAAACAGCTTGCTGTTCTCACCATAGACGATCGCCAGCCGGTGCGGCAGATCGACAATGCGTTTTCCGGTCTGCAGCCATTTGGTCTGATCGGCATCATGGCGATGGAATACCATCGGATCGAATTTCCACGCCCAGCCTTGCGCCTCGCCCTCGTCGACCCGGCGCAGCGAATGATAGGCCATATAGTCGAACAGAAACGGCTGCTGCACCGCTTGTGGCGGCGAAAGAACAAACCGTCCATATGCTGACTCATAATCGGGATAAAGCTTGTTGGGGCGATCCGAACGTCCGGAACCGGGAGGCCCGCCGCCGCCCTTGAAATGCGCCGCCAGCCGTTCGGGCCGCAACACCATCAGGTCGCAAATGACCAGACCACCGAAGCGGTCTCCGGCCAGCTCCATTGCCTGCAGTGCCACGCCAGAACCGAAACTATGCGCGATGATCTTGGGTTTCACCGGTCCGGCAAACAGGTCCAGCGCGTCCGCAATGGCCACCATCCGCTTGGCCCGCTTGATCCCGTCACAGTCCGGGATCATCTCGCTCTCGCCCATCCCGGCAAGGTCATAGGCGACGATATCATATTCTTCCGCCAGAAACGGCGCGATAAAGGCAAAGCAACGCGCGTGCGCCAGGAAGCCGTGGGTCATCAGCAGCGGCGGCTTGCCGCGTGTGCCCCAGCGGAAATAATGGACCTTATACCCGTCCACGTCGACAAAGGCTTCCTCGCGCGGGACGTCCATCGCGCGGACGAACCATGCGGGCAGGTCATGTGACGCTGCCCACTGGTCTACAATATCTGTGCTTGCCATAAGTCGGGCTTATTCACCCTTCCAGTCGGGCTTGCGCTTCTGTGCAAAGGCCAAAGAGCCTTCCTGCGCATCCTTGGAGGTGAAGACCGGCATGGTGATTTCGGCCTGTTTCTTCCAGGCTTCTTCGCTGGTCCAGTCATAGCTTTCGTTGATGATCTTCTTGGTCGCCTTGAGCGCCAATGGACCATTGGCCGCAACGGTCGTCGCCAGCTCGATTGCGGCCTCGAGGGCAGCGCCCTCGGTCACGCGATTAACGAAGCCGACTTCATAAGCGCGCTGGGCGGTGAAGAAATCGCCGGTCAGGGCCCATTCCATGGCGATCCGTTTGCCGACCAGTTGCTGAAGCTTGATGACGCCGCCAGCTGCCGCCACCAGGCTGCGCTTAACTTCGGGAATGCCGAATTTCGCATTGACGTTGGCGACGCACAGGTCACAAGCCAGAGCCAGCTCGAGGCCACCCGCCAATGCATAACCTTCGACCGCAGCGATCAGCGGCTTTTCCGGGCCCTTTTCGGTGATCCCGCCAAAGCCATAGCCTTTGACCGATGGCGTTTCGCCGCGCAGAAAGCCCTTGAGATCCATGCCGGAACAGAATGTCCCGCCCGCGCCCGTGATGATGCCCGCGTTGAGGCTATTGTCATTGTCGAGCTGCTCCATCGCCGCGCGAATGCCTTCGGCTGCCGCCTTGGTCATTGCATTCTTGGCGTCGGGCCGGTTGATCGTGACGATGATGAAACCGTCCTGGATATCGGTGAGTACTTCAGACATTTTATTTCTCCTTATTGGTTCACACCCGTTCGCGCTGAGCTTGTCGAAGTGCGCCTATCGACTAGCGCTGTCCTTCGACAAGCACGGGACGAACGGGAAATCAGTCCTTAATCAAACAACAGGTTGGCCAGTTTCGACCGTTGGTAAGCCGCATCGCCGATCAGGGCACCTGACAAAATCGCTTTGCGCCGGTGCAACTGAGCATCACAGTCATGGGTGAAGCCGAAGCCGCCGTGGAACTGGATCGCCCGGTCGGCAGAAGTGGAATAGCTCGAGTGGGACTGGGCCGCAGCCATCCGCACGGCGACCTCGCCGCGTCCCTGTTCGCCCCAGCTGTGCGCCGCGCTATAGAGATGCGTGCGCGCCTTTTCATATTCGACATAATTGTTGACCGTCGGATGTTTCAGCGCCTGATAGCTGCCGATAATCTTGCCGAACTGCTTGCGGGTCTTGAGATATTCGAGCGTATAGTCGATCACCGACTGCGCCCCGCCGGTCATTTCCGCTGCGTGGATCAGGCCCGCAGCGAGCTCGATCTTCTCCAGCGTCTCGCGGGTCCGTGATGCGTCGAACAATGCATCGGCCGACAGGGTCACGCCATCCAGATTCACTTCATAGCTGCGCGCGGTTTCGTCGATGACCGTCTCGCGGCGCAATGCGTTGTCACTCAGTGCCGACCGTTCGACCAGGGCAAAGCGCACTTCGCCGTCAATCTTGATCGAGACGATGATCAGTTCTGCGCTATCCGCCCAGAGCACCAGCTGTTTCTTGCCTGATAGTGTAACCGTGCCACCGCTCTCGACACCAGTGGCATCGATATTCGACAGGTCCCAGTCGCCATTCTCTTCGCGCAGAGCCAGCGTTGCCGCTGTGCCCGCCGCAATCTTCGGCAGCCATTCCGCGTGCTGCGCTTCGTTGCCACCGGCGAGCAAAGCCTGTGCCGCCAGCGTCGTCGACCCAAACGGCGTGCTCATCAGATTGCGGCCCATTTGCTCGGCAATCGGTACGACTTCCGCCATCGACAGGCCAACCCCGTCATGCGCTTCGGGTATCGCAATCGCCAGCCAGCCCAGTTCGCCTATTTCCTGCCAGATCGCAGGATCATAGCCCAGTTCGTCGTCGATCAGCGAGCGGACCTTGTCTATCGGGCTTTTGTCGCGACAGAAATTGGTCGCCACGTCCATCAGTTCGATCTGCTCTTCGGTGGTTCCGATTGTGCCTAGATTATCCATATATATCCTCAATTTCCAAAATGGCCGCTAGACCGTTCGTGGTGAGCCTGTCGAACCACATCTCTCGTCGCAAAATGTCCTTCGACAAGCTCAGGACGAACGGCGGTTCACGGCTCCAGATTTATCTCGTTTTCGGCAATCCCAGCGCATGCTCTGCGACAATATTGCGCTGAATTTCCGAGGTACCCCCGCCAATCGTGGCGGAGAAACTGTTGAGATAACTGCGATGCCAGTAACCGTCGTCGACCGCGTTCTCGTCACCGACATAATAGCCCGCCTTGGTGCCCTGGAAGGCCAGCGAGAATTCGGTCAGCTCGCGGATCAGTTCGGTGCGCGCCAGCTTGTTCATCAGCGGCAGTCCCATCGGCCTGTCCTGCATCAATTGCGGCATCCGGCGGCGGGTATTGTTGAGATTAAGCGCCTGGATATCGATCATATATTGCGTCATCTTGTCGCGCATCACCGGATCATCCAGCAAAGGCTTGCCATTGCGGACCGAGTTTTTCGCCAGTTCGACAATTTCCATCACGTCCAGTTCCTTGACGAAATAGCCGCCGACCGGCTTGACCTTGGTGCCGCGCTCATATTCGAGCGTCTTCATCGCCATCGACCAGCCATTGCCTTCGCCGCCGAACAGGCAGTCGCCGGAAATGCGGGCATCGGTAAAGAAGGTCTGGACGAAGCCATATTCGCCGGTCAGCTTCTTGATCCGGCTGGTGGTGATGCCGTCGATCTTCATCGGATTGAGGAAGAAGCTGAGGCCGGCATATTTGTTCGGCGCATCAAAATCGGTGCGTGCCAACAGGATCATATATTTGGCGCGGTCACCGAGCGAGGTCCATATTTTCGAGCCGTTGAGGACATAATCGTCACCATCCTTGACCGCTTTCAACTGCGCGTTACCGAGATCGGAGCCGTTTTCCGGTTCGGAAAAGCCCTGGCACCAGATATCCTCGGCGCTCAGCATCGGCTTGATATATTTCTGTTTCTGCTCTTCGCTACCGAGATCGAGAATCAGCGGGCCTGCCCAGCCATTGCCGATCGCGTTGAGCATGATCGGCGCATCATGCTTCTTCATCATCCGGGTCGCGGTGCGCTGAAACTCGCTGTGCAAGCCGCCGCCGCCATATTCCTTTGGCCAGCTCGCTCCAAGATAACCGGCTTCATAGACTTTGCGCTGCCAGTCGCGGAGGAAATCATACTGCTGGTCACTCGAGACTTCCATGAAGGTCAGCGGCAGCATGAAGCCGGGGTCGCGCACCGTATTTTCCTTGAACCAGGCATCCGCCTGTTCGCCATATTCCTTGAGTTCGGCTGCACTCGGTTTGTCGGCCATGGTCTTGCTCCAGTTTTCTTATCAATAGGGCCAGTGGCACAGCCCCATTACCTGCGATATTGTTTGAATCACTAGTGAGTTAATTGAACGATTAAATTGCAAATAGCAATGGTCGGAAGTCGCTAAATTTAGCCTGTGGAGAGAAATATGGTCACCGAAACGTTTACCGGACAGAAACATGTGATGTGCAGGGCATGCCACGCCCATTGCGGGCTGATAGTCGATTTCGAAGATGGCGTTCCGGTAAAGACCCATGGCGACAAGGATAATCCGGAGTTTGAAGGCTATAGCTGTATCAAGGGACGTCAGCTGGCCAATTACCACAGTTTCGATACGCGGTTGCTGACCAGCTATAAGGGCATGAAGCACGGCGAGAAACAGCCGGTGCACTGGCGCGATGCCGCCCGTGATATCGCGACACGGCTCGAACGAATCGTCGACGAACATGGCCCCGATGCGGTCGCCTCTTACGTCGGCACCTTTGGCTATAATAATGTCAACGCCCATGCCTTCATGCTCGCCCTGATGGATTCGATCGGTTCGACTTCGGTCTATGACAGCGTCACCATCGACCAGCCGGGCAAGGGTATTGCCCGCGCGCTGATCGGACCATGGCTAGCCGGAGCGCCGCGCGTCGGCGACTGGGACGGGCTGATGCTGATCGGCACCAATCCGGTCGTATCGATGAACGGTGGCCTCGGCATGAACCCGGCGAAGAAACTGCACGACGCGAAGAAGCGCGGCATGCAATTGATCGTGATCGACCCCCGCGTCACCGACAGCGCAAAGCAGGCCGACATCCACCTGCAATGCCGCCCCGGTCAGGACCCGATCCTGCTCGGCGCCATCGCCAAGGTGGTGATCAACGAAGAGCTGTACGACAAGGATTTCGTCGCCGGCGATGTCGAGGGTTTCGAGGCCCTCAAAAAAGCCGTGCAACCCTTCGATGCCGGACCAGCCGCCGACCGTGCCGGCGTGGCGGCAGAGGATATCGTGCGCGCGGCACGCATGTACGGAAGCTGGAAAAAGGCCAGCATCAGTGGCGGCACCGGCACCAATATGTCGGGCGGTGGGAATATCACCGAATATCTCAACCTAGCGTTGACCTCGATCATGGGTCACTGGCTGCGCGAGGGCGACCTGAATCGGCGCACCGGCGTGTTCACCAAACCCGCTCCGCCGATCGCCGCCACGCCCGGCCCGATGCCGGCATGGGGTTTCGGCCGCAAGCTGCACAGCCGTGATCTCGAGCAGAGCATTTCCGGCATGCCGACCTCGGCGCTGCCTGACGAGATACTGACCCCCGGCGACAAACAGGTGAAGGCACTAATTGTTCTCGGCGGCAATCCGATGCTTGCCTGGCCTGACCAGCTCAAGACGTTCGAGGCGATGAAGAAACTCGATCTCCTCGTCTGCATCGACCCGCGCATGTCGAAAACCGCTGAACTGGCCGACTATGTCATCGCGCCCAAGCTTCATTATGAAGTGCATGGGAATACAGCGGCACCGGAAGTCTACGGCGGCTTTGGGGCGGGCTGGGGCTTTGAAAATAACTACGCTCAGGCCAGCCTGCCGATCATGGAATCGCCGGAAGGCGCCGATCTATGCGAGGAATATCAGTTCATCCACGCGCTGGCCTCCGAGATGGACAAGACGATCAAGGTCAAATCCTGGGCGCTCCTCGCCCATCCCGACGAGCGCGAGGAGAAAGCGACGCCTTTCCCGCCCGGCGAAACCCCCGATCCGATCATCGCATGGAGCGCATCGCTCAACGGATGCCCGGCGGATATCGCCAAGCTCTATGAGGATGAGGAAGTGCAGAAGGGCAAGATCGTAGAAGCGCAGGCTCTGCTCGTGCAACCCAAGCCCGCCGGTTGGGAAGGCAAGCTGTCGGTCGGCAACGGCGCGATGATGGAAGAGCTCGCGGAATATGCCGCCAAGCTGGGTGAGCCGGTCGAGGACGGCGACTTCCCCTTCCGGATGATCGGCCGGCGGATGACCGAAATCCACAACAGCAACTGGCACGAAGACCCGGTGCAGCGCAAACGCGTCCCGCACCACCCCGCCTTCATGAACCCTGCTGATATGGAGGCGCTTGGCCTTTCCGAGGATCAGCCGGTCGAACTGGAATCAGCACGCGCCTTCATCAGCTGCGTCGCCAAGGCCGACAAGACCGTGCGCGCGGGATGCGTCTCCACACCACACAGCTGGGGCACCAACCCGGACGAGAAAGAAGACCCGCTAGGCGCAGGCGGCAACACCGGACGCCTGTCTTATAACGACCGCGACTTTGACAAGCGCACCGGCATTCCGCTGATGAGCGCGATCCCGATCCGCGTGCGGGCGAAACCGGCGGAAGTGGAACTCGAAGCGGCGGAATAGAGATTTCGCCCTCTCCCATAGGAAGAGGCAACGAAGACTTAGCCGCAGGCTTAGTCGTAGTCGGTGAGGGGTTATCCCTTCAAAGGCAAGAACCCCTCACCGAGTTCCACTAGTCAGACAAGCAAGGCCCATCCGCAACATTCCGGAAGCGGGCATTCCCATCCTCGTCAAGCTCTGCTGGATTTCCGGCTGCGGGACGATTATGCTGAATCTGGGGGGATATACTGATGAACATACTCAAACTTATTGGGGGCATTTTCTTCGTCGCCGGATTGGCGATGCTCGCGGGCAGCAGCTTCAGTTATGTCAGCCAGAAGGATTTCATCGCCAGCGCCAAACATGCAGAAGGCGAGGTCATTGATCTGCTTCGCAAGGTATCAAGAGATGACGATGGCGACAGCATAACCTACTCGGCGGTTGTGCGCTTTACCGATGACAAGTCGGTTTCCCATGAATTTGTGAACAATGTCAGCTCAAATCCGCCAGGCTATTCCAAGGGGCAGGATGTCAATCTGCTCTATGCACCGGACAATCCGACCAATGCGATAATCGATGATTTCTGGGGCCGCTGGGCAATGGTGGCGATCCTTGGCGGCATGGGCAGCATTTTTTCGCTGGTCGGAGGGACGCTGTTTTTCTCGCAAATCCGCAACGACTGGATCAGACGATGGCTGCGGGCAAATGGTACGGCATTCGCTGTCGATTTTCTCGAAGTGGAACGCGATCTCAGTCAGAGCATGAATGGCCGCCACCCCTATCGCATTGTCGCCCAGGGCAAAAACCCGTTCACCGGGAAATTGGAGCAATATCTCAGCGGGGCGATCTGGGTCGATCCGACAGAATATATGGCAGGCCGTAATTTGCGGGTTCTCGTCGACCCGAACAAGCCATCGCGCCATATGCTCGATACCGACTGGCTGGCAGACCTGCTCCAGCGCTAGAATAGCGGGGCCAGGCCATCAAATAGTTCGCGTTTCCGCCTCTTCTGGCAAGCAGGCGGCTAGCGATCAGGCCGCTTCCTGCCATCCTCCGTCCGGACACTGGCTTTCGGTGCCTGTGTCAGCCCCCGCCAGCCAAAGCGCGCCAATTGTAAGATCGAGTTCCGGAGGATCGAACGGATCCAGTCCTGACCCGGGATAAAAAGTGACTTCGCCGAATTTCGCTTCTCCGGCAATTTCATAGAAATCAATGCGCGCGAAATCGAAATCCCTCGCAATCGCTTCAGCACCAGCCAGAATTTTCTCCAGATTGATCGGAGCCACCGGAAGATCGTCATCACCCAGCCGGGAAATCTGCTTCCATTGTCGATCAAACAATATCCACCGGTGATCGGAATCGCGATCGAGATGGACTTGAATATACGCAGCCCTGCCGGAGAAAACGTAAATTTTATAGTCGATGGGCAATGCGGAGCCGCTACCCAGATAGGGTTCTACAATATAGCCCCGCGGGACGTCGCGATACGCCCATTCGTCAAGCCACAGACCATAAGGAGCGTCTGTCCATCTGACGGCGCGCCGCCGCGCTTTATCCCAATGGGCCTGATCGTGACAGACGATATTCTGATTGCAGCCATGGCTTGCCTTCAGGATGAACGGATATGGCCAGGCAGGCTGAGCGGGCAGGTCGCGGCCACTCCAGCAAGTCGGGATGGTCCATTCGCTGCCCAATAGCCGTGCGACATGTTTTTTGACCGCGATCTTGTCGGCTAGGACCGGCATCACCGGATTGCGATCATGCAGCTTGCGCCACTGGACAAGCTCGGAAAACCGGCGCGGATTGGCTAAATCCGGCCATCGGCGATGGCGCCACAGGTAGAGGATGTATATTCTCAAACGGGCGGAGGGAATCAGCCAATGCGGCAAGGAGGGCAGGCGCCGCAAGTTCATCATCATCTTACACCCAAGGGACCATTTGGTTCCCGCCTCTTGGCTTTGCTGGCTCTATCGCCGTCACCGGATCGATAACCACTGCCAGACCAACCGGGATCAGGGCCGCGAAATCATACCGCCGTCGAGCACCAGCGCCTGGCCGATCATCCACGAAGATGCGCGCGAGCAAAGGAATAATGCTGTGCCGGCGATATCCTCCGGCGCGCCCATACGGCCGCGCGGAATCTGCGAGATCGCCATTTTCGTCATGCCGTCATTCTCGACAATCTGCTTGGTCATATTGCTCGGGAAGAAACCGGGGGCGATCGCGTTGACGTTGATATTATAGGGCGCGAGATCGGTGGCCAGATGTTCGGTCAGATTGATCACGCCCGATTTGCTTGCGGTATAGGCATAGGTCGGCATGCCCGAATTGCGGATGCCGTTGATCGACGCGATATTGATCACCCGCGCCGGTTCATCGGCACTGCCTGAGGCTTTCAGCAGCGGCAGGAATTTCTGGGTGGCGAAGAAGATCGACTTGATGTTGATGTCCATCACCTTGTCCCAGCCCTTTTCCGGGAAATCCTCGATCGAAGCGCTCCAGTTCGCGCCGGCGTTGTTGATCAATATGTCGATCTTGTCTTCGCGTTCGCTGACCGCCGCGACCAGCGCTTCGATGCCTTCGACATTGGACAGATCGGCCGGAATAGCGATACACTCGCCCAGTTCGGAAAGCTCTGCGGCTTTGGCCATCAGCCGCTCTTCCTTGCGTGCCGTGATGTAGACCTTCGCTCCATTTTCGATCAGGCCGCGCGCCATCATCGCGCCGATGCCGCTGGATCCGCCGGTCACCACGGCCACTTTGCCTTGCACATCAAATAGGCTCTTCATCGACACGCTCGTTCTCCTGTTGGAATATATGGCCGCACTCCTTTCACATCGGCTGTGAAAAGTCCACGCGCTATCCTCTTGTAACCTCCGGCGAGCAGGTCAGAACAAGCGGGTCAGCCAATAGAAAAGAGCTCCCACCGCCGCGCTCGCGGGGATGGTGATGAACCAGGCCATGACGACCCGGCTTGCGACGCTCCACCGCACGGCCGAGGTCCGTCGCGCCGCTCCGACGCCGACCACGCTGCCGGTAATGGCATGGGTCGTCGAAACCGGAATTCCCATTGCCGAGGCGCCGAACACGACGAGAGAGCCCGCCGTGGATGCGCAAAATCCGTTGTGATGATTGAGTTTGGTGAGCTTGGTACCCATGGTTTTGATTATCCGCCAGCCGCCGGAAAGTGTTCCCAGCGATATCGCCGCATAACAGCTGATAACCACCCAGTTCGGGACATAAAATTCACCACCAAGATAGCCCGTCGAATAGAGCAGAACCGCGATAATCCCCATTGTCTTTTGCGCATCATTCGCGCCGTGGCTGATCGAATAGGCGGCCGATGACATGAGGTGGAAGACCTTGAAAACACCCTCGGCCTTGCGTGGTTGTACCGGCTTGAACAGCCATGCCGTCACCAGCATCAGCGCCATTGCGATCATGAAACCGATCATCGGGGAAAGGAAGATAGCAACCAGTGTCTTGGTCGTGCCGGAAGATTCCACCGCGCTGAACCCGGCATGGGCAATACCCGCGCCCAGCAGCCCGCCGATCAGGGCGTGGCTTGAGGAAGACGGAATGCCCTTGAGCCAGGTCAGCACGTTCCAGAACATCGCACCGATCAGCGCGCCGAACACGACCGACGGCGTTACAACATCTTTGTCGATAATACCTTTGCCGACGGTCTCCGCCACATGCAGTCCGACCAGCCAGTAAGCGGCAAAATTACCGCATGCCGCGAAGATAACTGCTGCCACCGGCGACAACAGACGGGTCGAAACCACGGTCGCGATAGAATTGGCTGCATCGTGCAGGCCGTTGAGAAAATCAAAAGCGAGCGCGAGCGCGACAAGCCCGAACAGGAGCGGAAAAACGATGCTATTGTCCATTATCCCGGGCCGCTTCAGCCGTGGTCAATCACGAGACCGTCGATCTCGTTGGCAACATCTTCAAACCGGTCAACCACGCGCTCCATATGCTGGTAAAGTTCCCGCCAGATGATGAAACGCAGCGTGTCGGTTTCACCATGTTCCTGAAACAGCTTTTTCAGCCCCGCCGCGTGAATTTCGTCGGCATGGCCCTCCATCCGCACCAGTCGCTCGGTCAGTTCGTGCAGGCGATCGCCATTGTCGGCAACATCCCGGAGCAACGGCATGGCCTCCGCGGTCAGCCGCGCGGCATCGACGATGATCGCCGCCATATCGATCATTTCCTGATCGAAGCTGGTAACATCATAGAGCTCGACCGCACCGGCGGTTTTCTGCATCTCGTCAATGGCGTCATCCATGGAAGCGATCAGGCCGGAAATTGCGCTGCGATCAAATGGTGTCAGAAATGTCCGGCGCACGGTGTTCAATACTTCGCGGGTTATTTCATCGGCATCATGTTCACGTTCGACAATTTCGCGAATATGATCCTCCATGCCATTGCCACCCTGGACCAGTCTTGCCAGCGCATCGGCGCCTGCCACCAGCGTCGCGGCGTGGCGTTCAAACAGGTCGAAAAAATTTCCCTGATGCGGGAGCAGGCGTTGGAACCAGGCAAACATTGTATTGACCCCTGTTTTTTGTGCGACTGTGTCGATAATGTTGGTTGATCTGGTGGCGGCCCAGAAATCGGCCGCTCCAAAGGAGTGGATCAGGTTCCGCAAATCTTCCTCGTCAACCGCTTCGGCGGCATCCTCCAGAGAAAACCAGCGGCGTTCGCGCTGATGCTGTTCGTCCCAGGTGGACAATTCCTCGGTTACCGCAAAGGGAAAGACACTGACGTCGACCCAGACCGATGCGCCGTTGCGCTTTTTCTTGCGATAGCGGTAGCTGCCGAGCGGCGTCGGGCAGGTTGCACCCAATATGCCCGCTTCTTCTTCCGCTTCCTGTGCAGCAGCGCTGTGAGGCAGTTGCCCCGACCCGATATTGCCCTTTGGAATGATCCAGCGTTTGGTTTCGCGAGAGGTGATCAGCATGATCCGCGCGGGCGAATTTATCGCGAAATCATCTGTTCGATAAGGAAGTGCAGCTATCTGCCGGATCGACATTGCAAATTCCCCCCAGATATCTCCGCCACAGATTTTGGCTTCGCGATATCCGAAAAAGCCCTAGTCGAGCGACATGATTCATGCAAGCCGCGCAATCTCCCGGATCCGGCGCGGCCCGTTGGAGATCAAGGTGCCACCAGCCGCCTCGCTGTTCTCGATCTGCCCGTTTTTGCGCCATGAACGGGCGTCACATTTCCTCAAATGGCTCATAAAAAAGGGCCCCGGAAACAGTCCGGAGCCCTTTTTGCTTATATCGTCCGGTAGCCTAGCCGACCACGATCATCACCAGTGATGTGGCGATCAGTGCCGGCGTTTCGATGCCGTCAATCTCGACAACAACATTGTACGTCAGCAGCCAGCGGCCCGGCTGTTTTTCAACCGCGTCAACCAATGTATGGCGACCGCGAACCTTTGATCCTGCACGAACAGGGTTGAGGAAGCGGACTTTGTCGAAGCCATAGTTGATACCCATGACCGTGCCTTCGAGGCCCAATGTCGTACCGTAGGATAGTTTCGGCAACAGCGAGAGCGTCAGCAATCCATGCGCAATGGTGCCGCCAAAGGGTGTGGCCTTGGCTTTTTCCTCGTCGATATGGATGAACTGGTGATCCTCGGTACAGTCGGCAAATTTGTTGATCCGGTCCTGATCCACGACGACCCAGTCGGATACACCGACTTCCTTGCCCTTCCAGGATTCCAGTTCGCTTGCTTTGATCGTTGGCATAATATTTCTCCTGTTCGCGGGTCTTTTAGCCCTTCATGACTTCCTGCATCCGGCGGAAGAATTTGCCGCCCTGTCCACCGCCATTGGCATATTCCTGCATGCCGGTTTCGTCCAGAATCTGGTCGATGTTGGCAGCGATCGATTCGGCGCTACGATCTTCAACCGGCAACCAGATGCCTTCTGTTTCGAAAATTTTCGCAGCAGCATAACCGCCGGCACCAGCCGTCAAAATGGTCTTCGATGGCGCGCCGTCGCTGCACAGATAAACCACGGCAGGGGTCACTGCTTCAGGGACCAGAGCCGCCAACGCTGCTTCCGGCATGATATCTTCGGTCATGCGGGTCGCTGCCACAGGGGAAATACAGTTGGTATGAATGCCCTTGCCGGCGCCTTCCTGGTGCAGGCTGTTCATCATGCCGACCAGAGCCAGTTTTGCAGCACCATAATTGACCTGGCCAAAATTGCCGTAGAGACCCGTCGACGATGTGGTCATCACGATCCGGCCATATTGGCGTTCGCGCATATGATCCCAGACCGCCTTGGTGCAATTGGCACTGCCGGTGAGATGGACGTCCATGACAAATTGGAAATCTTCCATCGACATTTTGTGGAAGCTTTTGTCGCGCAAAACGCCGGCATTGTTGACGAGAATGTCGACATGACCCCATTTGGCGATCGCATCGGCGACCATTTTTTCAACCGCGGGCATGTCGGTGACACTGCAACCGGCTGCCATGGCAACGCCGCCTTCGGCTTCGATTTCGGCAACAACCTGTTCTGCCACAGTGGCGGAACCACCGGTACCATCGCGCGCGCCGCCAAAATCATTGACGACAACTTTCACGCCACGGCGTGCCAGTTCCTTGGCATGTTCGCGGCCCAGACCGGCGCCTGCGCCGGTGACGATGGCGACGCGGTCGTTAAATTCTACTTTGCTCATGACGAGTCCCTTTTGTTAATCGAATGATTAACGGGAGCGATGCGCAATCAGGCCCGAGGAGTCAAGCGTCAAGGCCGCTATTTCCCAGTCGTTTTCGCTCTGGTCCTGCCTGCCGTAGCGGCAGAGGCGGAAACCCTTTTCTTCGGCTTTTTCGGCTGCTTGGCTTTCTTCTCCTTGGCCTTTCGCGTCGCCGCCTTTGTTTCCTTGGCCGCTGCGGCCATCAGACTGGAGAAACTGTCCGCAATGCAGGTCGCGTAAAATTCGGGATCGGGCATGATATTGCGATCCGCCAGAAAGGTCAGAATGACATTGCCATTGTAACTGGTCACCACATGGAACAGCCCCTGCCCCTCCGCCAATATTCCCATGCCAAAGGATTTGACCAGCTCGGCACCGGCAAAATACATTGGCACCATCGGTCCCGGAACATTGGTAACAACCGTGTTCACCGCCGGATTAAGACGGTCAACGAGACCCGCGCGGACCATCATCTTGGTCCCGGCCGCGGTCAGACCGGCCGGCATTGCTCCGGACAATTCCATCAGCGTCTTTGCCCCCATCGCCTGGGTCATCGCCTTGGAACGCCGGGTTTCTTCCATGATGAATTTCAGCCGGTCGCCCGCATCGGCGAGATGGGTGCCGACACCGACCTGCATCATCGTGACCTGATTGCCTGCGGAGTCCTTGTCATCGTCTGTTCGCACCGATACCGGCGCACCGATTTTCAGCGTTTTGCCCGGGAGGTCGTCCTTGGCTTCGAGATAGCTGCGCATTGATCCGCTGACCACCGCGATCATGACGTCGTTCACCGTCGACCCGGGATAGGCCTCGCGGATTTTCTTGATGTCCGACAGCGAGAATTCACGCCCGTCAAACACCCGGTGCGGGCTCAGCTTCTTGTTGAAGCGTGTCTTGGGAATAGAGCCCTTCGCATCGTCGCGCTGACGGAATTCGCGCTGCACGTCGAACAACCGTTTCGGCATCGGAATCAGTTTTTGCAGATTCTGCAGCCCGCGCACCGGGTTGGCGATATTGTTGAACTGGGCCTTGGCCAGCAAGGCAAATGGATTGGGGTCTTTTTCCGGTTCAAACTCCATTTCGAATTTGCGTGGTTTCATCTGCGCGTCAAGATCGTGGAGCGCGAGCGTCATTTGCAGACCGGACTGGCCGTCAATCGCCGCATGATGCATTTTGTGCAGCATCGCAAAGCTGCCCTTTGGCACGCCCTCTACATTGTCGAGCCCTTCGATCACCGTATATTCCCAGAGTGGCTTGTTCATGTCCATCGGCCGGGCATAGATGCGCGCCGCCTGGATACACAATTGCCGCCAGTCACCGGGCTTGGGCAAGGCAATATGGCGGACGTGAAACTCGAGATCGAAATTCGCGTCATCCACCCAATAGGGGTGATCGAGATCGAGCGGGACCCGCACCAGTTTCTGCCGGAAAATCCGGGCGCCGTCGAGACGCCCCTCGATATAGCGCAATATGTCCTTGAAACCGACCTTGCCGCCGGGTGCGGTAGAGGGATCATAAATCAACAATTGCCCGATATGCATCGGCGTGTTCGGTGTTTCTGTATAGGCAAACATCGCATCCAGTGCGCTTAGCTGTTTCATGACAATGTCCTCAAGCTGCTCTTCCGATCCATAGCGTAATGCAAATCTGTCCGATAAGCGAATCCGTTAAACTTCGATCAGCAGGAGCAGCAGCGGCCGTTTCCGGACTCGAATAATCCCGGGATATCAGACCGGCGATCCGCACCAGTCCCTAACCAGATATTGCGGTGGAATCGCGTGTCCCCAGTAAAAGCCCTGGCCCTGATCCGCGCCAAGCAGCCGCGCTTTTCCCAGATGAAAGGGTGTTTCAATACCCTCGACCACTGTCGTGGCTCCCCGCATATGACAAAAATCGATGATCGATTCGATGATCGTGATCGGCAAACGACCGTCACAAAAAGCCCAGAAAATTTCCTTGTCCAGTTTCAACTCGGCAAAGGGAATGGCGGCAATCCGGTCGATATTGCTATAGCCCGTACCATAATCGTCAATCGACACTTTCAGTCCATATCGCGACAGCATGTGACAGATTTCGGCAACGACCTTGATATTGGCGACCCGATTCTCTTCGGTAATCTCCATCATCACCGACCCGCGCAAATTCCCGTGCCTTTGCAACCGGCTGCAAAGCGCGTCGACGAAATCACGCCGGGTCAGCAATATCGCGCTGCAGTTGAATGATACCGGCACGCTTTTCCCCCGCCCCTTTAACGAGCGTGCGAGCTTCATCATATGATCGATGACATTCAACGTCGCCGCTATTTCGAGATTTATTTCGGTTGCTGCTGAAAAAATCGTCGCCGGACTGATCGCCCGTCTCGTCTTCAGCCGCGACAAGGCTTCATAACCCACGACCCGCCCGTCGGTGAGCGCGTGCTTTGACTGAAATTCGACGACTAGATTGTCGAGCAACCGGTTGCTGGCAATCAGGGCGGATATATATTCTGAGTCCAATATGGTTTTTTGACTGGCTTCCGCATGTTGGTCGATCAGCTCAGCGAGCACATTGGGTTCGAACGGCTTGGGTATTGTAGCAACAATTTGCGCGTTGCCCCCCTGCACCGGATCCGAGCTGTCGTGGGTCAGTTTCGCGTCTGCTCCAGTCATCAGGACCAGCGGCAATTTGTGCGAAATCTTGTCGAATGCCTGGATAAGGTCGGCGGACGTATTGGCGAGTATATCCTTGTCAATGACAACCGCGTTCGGAGCAAAGGCCACAGCTCCATTCTCGTCTCCAGGAGAATAAACACAAGCCACCGATATTGCGCGTTGTTCAAGGTCATCTTGCAAAAGTCGCGTGAAGGCGCTCTCCTCGTCAACGACAAGAACCCGTTTATTTGACATGATGTGAGGCTTTCGATCAGTGAAGGTCTGCAGGCGGGCCGTCCATAGGGTATGACCCGGTTATAGTCCGTCTGCTCCTAGCTTACCCGATTTTCAGTACGATATTTCGACAGATGGCTTACCCGCAAACCTGGCAAACCAGACTTGTCGATGGCTTCTTGCCATGAGCAGAATTCTTCCAGCGAAAGATCATAGCGGGCGCAGGCCTCTTCGAGGCTTAGCAATCCACCATTGACCGCAGCCACCACTTCGGCTTTCCGCCGGATTACCCATCTGGTTGTATTACTTTCCGGCAAATCGGCGAGGCGTAAAGATTCACCGAAAGGACCGATAACTTGCACTGGTTTTGTGTGCCGATGAACTTCCATAGAACCTCCAAAAATATGGGGTCTTGCGCTGTCTCATCGTGCAAATGTATCGGAGCACCTGATAAGCGCCCCCGTTACAGTTCCACATCTATAAAGATCCACCAATTAAGATTGGGTTTTTGGTTCTGGTTAACAGATAAAAAAGAAACCCCGGCGTAAGGGACGCCGAGGCTTTTAAAGGTTGGTTTGGCCAAAGTGCGGCCGCTTGTTGGGGAACCGCGGCTCTTGGGGTTTTTCTCTAGTTGCTGATTAGCATCGCGGTTTCGGCGGGCTTGTCTGATTTGGCCGCCGCCATGATCGTCACACTGGCGCGCTGGGCCGAGGCATTGGCCTGATCCATGCAGATGCCGTGATCCTGCACTTCCGTCAGGTTTCTCGCATCATAGCTTCCACAAACCTTACGGACAGCCCCTTTCAGGCGACCTTGCAGGGTAGACTGGCCATCTTCGCTGGCCAAATCAAGATCGGCATAGCTGACCTCAACCGAACGCACGGTCCGGTTCTGGGCACTGGCACTGACCGAAAATCCGGCTGCGGTGACAGCAATTGCGGCAGCGGCACAAAGGGACTTGGTAAAGATAATATTCGACATTTTCTCTCTCCTCAAAACTTGTTCAGGGCGATGCCGGAAAAAGGGGGACCGGCACTACCCGCTAGGGGTGAGGTCAGGAGCGAAATATCCATTGGACCGGGGTCGGACTGTCTGGAGAGACGTAGGGTCATGCTCCCGCCTCACCATCTTGGATAGGGGAACGATCCGGGACGAGCATCCGGACTTCGATAAACCGCCAGAATGTTCGGCCAACGGCAGTCGGCTTCGACCAACGACAATCGTTGATCGACAAATGTACCGACAGGTAACTTTTGTTACGAATCAAGTGGTTACAGATGGCACCGAATCATGCCGTATTAAGGCACTAAATCAGTCCGGAGAGCGGACTCGAAGGGTCGGCATACATCCGGCGGCCCATCCGTCCCGAAAGATAAGCCTCCCGCCCTGCCTCGACGGCGAGCTTCATCGCCCTTGCCATACGGACGGGCTCCCTGGCTTCGGCAATGGCGGTATTCATCAGAACGCCGTCGCAGCCCAGCTCCATAGCCACCGCCGCATCGCTCGCGGTCCCGACACCAGCGTCGACCAGCACCGGCACATTGGCGCCCTCGACGATCAGCCGGATAGTCACCCGGTTCTGGATACCAAGCCCGGACCCGATCGGTGCACCCAGCGGCATGATCGCCACCGCGCCTGCGTCTTCCAGCTGCTTCGCTCCGATCGGATCATCGACACAATAGACCATCGGTTTGAAACCTTCCTTGGCCAGCACCTCGGTCGCCTCGAGCGTTTCGCGCATATTGGGATATAATGTCTTTGCCTCGCCAAGCACCTCCAGCTTGACCAGATCCCAGCCGCCAGCCTCGCGCGCCAGCCGCAAGGTGCGGATCGCGTCTTCGGCATTAAAGCAGCCGGCGGTGTTCGGCAGATAGGTAATTTTCTTCGGATCGATAAAGTCCATCAGCACCGGCTGGTTGCGATCGGTAACATTGACGCGGCGCACGGCGACCGTGACAATCTCCGCACCCGACGCTTCGACGGCTGCCGCGTTTTCTGCAAAGTCCTTGTATTTGCCAGTGCCGACGATCAGTCGCGATTTGAAAGTCCGACCTGCCACGGTCCAGCTGTCGTCACCGGAGCCGCCACCGACGAAATGGACGATTTCCAGTTCATCGCCCTGCTCGACCATGACATCTTCAAGGGTAGAGCGCGTCACGATCAGGCGATTGCGCTCGACAGCGACCTTGGCCGGATCAAGTTCGAGTGACCGCACCAGATCGGCGATCGAGCCGCCAGCCGCAATCTTGTGGTCATCGCCGTTCAACTTGATCTGAATTTCAGCCATATCGGTAACTT